>Ga0209061_1000564_pt1 | contig 87167 bp, 92 predicted proteins | sample Coa_R1_10_FD_187157 | JGI IMG/M metagenome (GOLD analysis project Ga0209061, IMG submission 187157) | Surface soil microbial communities from Centralia Pennsylvania, which are recovering from an underground coalmine fire - Coalmine... | ecosystem: Environmental > Terrestrial > Soil >...
CGCTGCGCTAGCAGCGCCGCTGCGCCGAGGAACTCGCGGAACGAACCGAGCACATCACCGGAAATGGTCGCAGTGACCGGGCGTTCGGGCGAGTGGCGGAGATCATCGAACTAGCCTCGCCCCCAAAGGCGGTCGTCGCCGGCAAACGATTGCTCCCGTGGATCGTCGCCGTCGCGTTCTTCATGCAGTCGCTCGATACCACGATCCTGAACACGGCGGTTCCGGTCGTCTCACGCGCCCTGCACGTCGCTCCCTTGGCGATGCGTTCGGTGCTGGCGACGTATACGCTCAGCCTAGCGGTCTTCATCCCGATCAGCGGGTGGATGGCCGACCGATTCGGGACACGGCGAGTATTCGCGTGGGCGATCGGCCTGTTCACGCTCGCTTCGGTCCTCTGCGGCCTGTGCAGCAATCTCCATCTGCTCGTCGCCTGTCGCGTGCTGCAGGGCGCCGGCGGAGCGATGATGGTCCCGGTCGGTCGCCTGACGCTGGTGCGCACGTTCGCAAAGTCGGAGCTCGTGCGCGCGATGAGTTTCGTCGCGGTCCCGGGGCTCATGGGACCGATGCTCGGGCCGATCGCCGGCGGCCTCATCGTCGCCTACCTCAGCTGGCGCTTCGTCTTCTTCTTCAATCTGCCGATCGGGATCCTCGGCTTGCTTCTCGTCCTTCGGTATTTGCCGGACTATCGCGAACGAGCCAGCAAACCGCTCGACACCGTAGGTTTGATCTTGTTCGGTTCCGGCGTCGGGTTGCTCTCGTACGTCCTTGAAATCTTCGGCGACCACGCGTTGCGCTCGCCGGAAATCGCCGGGCTCTCGGCGCTCTCGATCATCCTGATCGCCGGCTACGGGCTGTACGCCTCTCGGACGCGCTATCCCTTACTCGACTTGGCGTTGTTCCATATCCGGACGTTTCAGACCGCGGTCAGCGGCGGCTTTTTTACGCGGCTCGGGATCGGGGGCCTGACGTTCCTCCTGCCGCTCCTCTATCAAGTCGGTTTGGGATTTACGCCGATCCAGTCGGGGCTGCTCGTCATGCCTCAGGCGGTCGCCGCTCTGTCCGCAAAATTCATCCTGCCGTTCATCTTGGGCAGGGTCGGCTATCGGATGGTCCTGATTTCAAACACGGTGATCCTCGGCCTGATCGTCATGACGTTCGCTACGATCACCCGAGGCACACCGATTTGGTTCATCGTCCTGATCACGATCTGCTACGGGGTATTCCAGTCCCAACAATACACGAGCATGAACACCCTCGTCTATTCCGACATCCCGCGGGAGAAGACGAGCCACGCCAGCTCGATCGCAAGCACCGCCCAGCAATTGTCGCTGAGCTTCGGCGTCGCCGCGGCGGGATTGACGACGGCCTTTTTCCTCCCCAACCAGATCCGCTCCGACCAAGTCGAGTTTCTCCGCGGCGTCCACCACGCGCTCGTAACGCTCGGGACGTTCACCATCGTCTCGAGTATCGTTTTTTGGCAGCTCAGACCCGAGGACGGCTACGCCGTCAGCCGGCAGCGCAGGGTCCGAGGCCTCGATCTCGACAGGCGGCGGGACGTCTCGTAATCGGCCGTCTTGTCACCCCCTCGGTTCGTCGCAGAAGCGCTGTACGATGATCCAACCACACAACTCCGTCCGGCTGGAGTACGGCATCTACCGCGACGGCGATAACAACCTGGACGAAGCTCAAGCCCCGACGATCGAACAGGCCCTCGAGACGAGCGCCGGAGATCCGGCGATCAGTTTTTCGATCGAAGATACCACCGCTCGGCGCGGCCTGCTCCCGGCTCACGTGCTGCGCACCGAGACGTACGACATCGATGAGGGGCGGCCGCACGATATCGAGGCGGGGCCGCCGAAGGACATGTCGGCGCGCGCCACGCTCGCGGAGTTCGTCGCGCGGACGCTCGACCGAGCGCAACGCAACGACGCGTCGGCCGCCTGGATCGAGTTGGTCGATCACGGCGGCGGAGATGCGGGCGGGCTCGAAAGCGACGTGAGCGGTGGATTCATGTCCGAGGACGACATCGCGGGTGCGATCAAAGACGGCCTCGAACTGCATGCTCGAGCGCACCCGGAAGACGCGCAACGCCGCATCGACGGCGTCGTCGCGAATCAATGTCTCATGAGCACGTTGGGTTTCGCGGATGCGTTGTCGCATGTCGGCGTCAAATACCTCGCCGCGTCGCCCGAAGTGATGCTCGCCCCGGGCGTCCCGAGCGACGTCGCCGCCGCGATCGAGCGGCATCTCGACGATCCGAAAGCCATGGCGAACGCCGTCACCTCGGCGACGATGCACAAGGCCTACGGCGGCGCGAACGGTGCGTGGCATCCGGCAGCCGCGTTCGACGTCCTCGACCTGGCTCCGCAAAAGATCGCGCGGATGGAAAACGCCGTAAAGACGCTCAACGACACGATCGCACGCGACGCGCGTGACCCTGAGGTGCGCAACGCCGTCCGCGCCGATGCACGCACCGTCGACGGGATGGCGAGATTCACCGATCACACGATGCCGTGGCACGCCGACCGGCCCGCGGCGAAGTTGTACGGTGAACTGGCGGGAGACTCGGCCTTGCCCGACGACCTGCGCAAGGCCGCTCGCGACGCACGCAGCGCGGTCGCCGGTCTGACCGTCTCGCACCGCGAAAGTGCGGACTTCGAACCCTACGGCGACGTCGACTACCGCGATGCGAGCGGGCCGACGATACACTTCCCGGCGACGCACGATCAGATCGATCCCTGGAAGCCGCAAATCTCGGAGACCGACAACGCCTTCTACAAGGCCGTCGACGGTCCGAAGCTCGCTCACGCGATCGCGTGAGCGCGCAGGCATCCGCGGGAATCGATCGCGAGGCTATGCCGTCGCCGTCGGACGCGGGGCCGAGATCCACGGATCGACGATCGTTTTGATCCGTGTTGCGCGCCCCTCGAGCATCGGCTCGATGCCGTCGCTCACGAGCCGCTCGAGCGGGATCGCCAGCGGCGCGACGTCGGACCACACCCGCTGATCGACGCTCAGCAGACGTGCCGCTTCGGGGACGTCCTGCGCACCGATGAGCGCATTGGTCCCGATGATCTCGAGTTCTTTGACCGTCACCCGGCGCGCGTCGATCTCGAGCGGATGCTTGGCGAGCCCGACCGTCACGACCCGCCCGCCCGGCTCGACCGCACGGATCGCCGCGGCCAGCCCCGCGTCGGCGCCCGAGGCTTCGAATACGAGGGTCGGGACGATCTCGATCGCGGTCGCGCTCGCGGCGGCATACCGCGCTCCCAACCGACGTGCGATCTCGACCCGCTGCGGCGAGACGTCGACCGCCGCGACCGCGGCTCCGGCCTGCGAGAGCGCGTAGATCAAGAAGGCGCCGATCCCGCCGGCCCCGATCACGAGGACCTGCTCATTCGCCTGCGGACGGCCGCGCCGCATCGCGTGGACGGCGATCGCCATCGGTTGCGTCAGGACCGCGACGTCGGGCCGCAAGCCGAACGGCTCGGCGCGGACGGCGATGTGTGCGGGGACGCGGACGTACTCGGCCAGCGCGCCGTCCCGGTGCAGGCCGACCGTCGCATATTTCGCGCAGATACTCGTCCTCCCGGCGCGACATTGGCGGCATTCCCCGCACCACAGCGCCGCACCGGTCACCACGAGCTCGCCCTCGCTGAAGCCCGTGACCCCCTCGCCGATCTCGGCGACGTACCCGGCGAACTCATGACCCGGGACGAGCGGCCCCTGATGGTGGGTGAGCGGGTGCTCATAATGGAGCGGGTACATCTGCGGGCTCCCGTATTCGCTTGCATCGGTACCGCAGATCCCGTTCCCATGGACGCGCAGGAGGAGCTCTCCGGGCCCCGGGTCTGGGCGCGGAACCTCCTCGATCCGAATGTCGCGCGGTCCGTGATAGACGGCGGCTCGCATACGTGACCTCGTTCGCGATTTTTGATATCGTTTCCAGCATGGCTACGCTGCGTGACGTCGCGCGACATGTCGGGCTCTCCGTTGCGACGGTCTCACGCGCCCTCTCGGGACATCCGCACGTCGACGAGGGGACGCGTCGTCGCATCCATGCGGCTGCGCGTGAGATCGGCTATCAGCCCAACGCCTTGGCCCGTGCGTTACGCCAAAGCCGCACGAAAACCGTCGGACTCATCATCCCGGACATCCTCAACGATTTTTACGCCGAGTCGGCGACGGTCTTGCAGCATGAGCTCGAACAACACGGCTACCGCCTGATCCTGTGCATCAGCAACAGCGATCCGGAGACGGATCGTAGCTATCTGCGAACGCTCGTCGAGCACCGCGTCGACGCGATCGTCCACGTCCCGTGCACTCCCGAAGGCGGCCTGGGTGCGACGAGGCCGCCGAAGCCGATCCCCGTCGTCGAACTCCTCCGTCACAGCAAACGGGACGACTGCGACGCGGTCGTGACCGACGATCGGGAGGGGGCCGCCGCGCTGACGCGCCATCTCACCGAACTCGGCCATCGATCGATTGCGATGATCACCGGCTCGGCCGCCTTCAGCACGACGCGCTATCGGGCCCAAGGGTATCGAGACGCACTGCATGCCGCCGGGATCGCGCCGGAACGGGCGCGCATCCTCTACGGCGACTACTCCCGGTCCTTCGGGTACGAGGCCACCTTGCAATTGATGCGCGCGGCATCGCGGCCGACGGCGATCTTCTCGAGCGGAAGCCCGCTCACCCTCGGCGTCCTGAGCGCGCTAAAAGAGCTGCGGATCGCGATCCCGACGGATGTCTCGCTCGTCTGTTATGAAGATCCGGAGTGGTACGCGGCGCAGGATCCGCCGCTGACGTGTTACGCGCTCCCGCTGCGTGAGATGGGCCGGGTCGCGGCCCAGCTCGTCGTCAAACGCCTCTCCGGGAGCGGCGGGACGGACGCCCCCCGGGTCATGCGCTTCCCCGGGCGGCTCGTCGTCAGGGAGTCGACGGCCCCGGCTCCGGCTCTGACCGGTTCGCGCGGTATATGAAGACTGTCGGCTTGACGAGCCTAGGTCACCTTCGTATAGTACCTCTCACCGTCTGCAATCGTTTTCACGCCAGGGGGTGCGCCCGATGTTCCCTTCGCAGGTCACACCTGCACTCGATCAGAGCCGACCGATCCCGGCGCCCGGGCCGATGGCGGTCGATTTCGAGGAACGCGTCGATTTCGACCGGCTGCGGAAGTACCGCCTCGGACGTGCGCGGGAGGCGCTGAACCGCTCGGATCTCGGGGCGCTCCTGCTCTTCGACGTCAACAATATCCGCTACGTCACGGCGACGATGATCGGCGAGTGGTCGCGGGACAAGATGACGCGTTACGCGCTCCTCACGCGGACCGGCGAGCCGATGGTCTGGGATTTCGGCTCGGCCGCCAAGCACCACCGGCTCTACTCGAACTGGCTCGCCGACGAGAACATCCATGCGGGCCTCAACGGGCTGCGCGGGGCGATCCCCCCCGAGGTCGGTCTCTTCGAACGCTGCGCGAAAGAAATAGCTTCCATCTTGAAGGAGCACGGCGTCTTGGGGATGCCGCTCGGGATCGACATCATCGAGCCGCCGCTCTGGTTTGCGCTCGAGAAGGAGCGGATCAAGATCGCCGACGGTCAGCAGGTGATGCACGACGCGCGCGAGATCAAGTCGCAAGACGAGATCATCCTCCTCTCGACGGCCGCGGCGATGGTCGATGCGGCCTACCAAGAGATCGTCGAGGCGCTCAAACCCGGGATCCGCGAAAACGAGATCGTCGCGCTCGCGACCAAGAAGCTCTATGAATTGGGCGCCGACGACGTCGAGTCGATCAACGCGGTCTCCGGGGAGCGCTGCAACCCGCATCCGCACAATTTTTCAGACCGGCTCATTCGTCCCGGAGATCAAGCCTTCTTCGACATCATGTCGGCGTTCAACGGCTACCGTACCTGCTACTACCGTACGTTCAACGTCGGACGCGCGACCCAAAGTCAAATCGACGCGTACAAGCAATGCCGTGAATGGATCGACGCTTCGATCGCCCTGATCCGCCCCGGCGTGACGACGGATCAAGTCGCACGGGTCTGGCCGAAAGCCGAGGAGTTCGGCTTCGCCAACGAGATGGAATGTTTCGGCTTGCAATTCGGCCACGGGGTCGGCCTGGCGCTGCACGAGCGTCCGGTGATCAGCCGCCTGAACTCGCTCGAGCATCCGATGGAAATCAAAGAAGGGATGGTCTTCGCCCTGGAAACGTACTGCCCGGCGTCGGACGGCTTCTCGGCGGCTCGCATCGAGGAGGAGGTCGTCGTTACTTCTTCAGGCTGCAGCGTCATCACGCGCTTTCCGGCCGAAGAGCTCTTCATCACGCACAAATACTAGGAAGACGTCTGATGGCCAAAGTCTTCGGGGGCGAGACCGCGATCGACTCCCAAACCCAGCTCGCGCTCTATCGCATGCAAGTCGAGCTGCGGCTCTTCGAGAAGCGCGCGCACGATCTGTTCTTACAGAACCTCGTCAAGGGGACCAGCCACCTGGGCTTGGGCCAAGAGGCGGTCGCGGCCGGTTTCGCCGCCGCAATGCGGCCCGACGACTATACCTTCTGCACCTATCGCGGGCACAACCATACGCTCGCGCGAGGCGCCTCGATGACCGCGGTCATGGCCGAGCTGCTCGGACGCGGCAACGGCCTCCTGCACGGCAAAGGCGGCTCGATGCACCTCACCGACGTCGCGCACTTTGCGATGGGGAGCTATGCGATCGTCGGCGCACACTTGACGATCGCCAACGGTGCGGCATGGTCGGCCCAATACCGCAAATCGGGACAGGTCGCGGTCTGCTTCTTCGGCGACGGCGCGACGAACATCGGCGCCTTTCACGAAGCCCTCAACCTCGCCGTCGTGTGGAAGCTCCCGGTGGTCTTCGTCTGCGAAAACAACCTCTACATGGAGTACACGCCGATCGCAAGCGTCACCGCGGCGAAGAATCCCGCAGCCGATCGCGCTACAGCCTACGGTCTCGAGCCGATCATCATCGACGGAAACGACGCCGACGTCTGTTACCGAACGGCGCTGAGCGCATACGAGCGCGCACGCTCCGGGAAAGGGCCGTCGCTGATCGAGGCCAAGACCTACCGGCACGGAGGTCATTCGCGCGCCGATCCCGCGAGCTATCGGCCGAAAGACGAACTCGAGGAATGGCTCAAGCGCGACCCGATCGATCTCTATCGCGCGCGCCTCCTCGCACGAGGCGTGGCACAAGGCGTCCTCGACGCGATCGACGCGGAGGCGGCGGCGAAAGTCGATCGCGCGACCGAGGAGGCGAAGGCTGGGCCGGCGCCCTCTCCCGATTTGCTGGAGCGGAACGTCTGGGCCGACGGAGGCGCGGCATGGCGGAACTGACGTACCGCGAGGCGGTCGCGGCCGGGATCGCGCAGGAGATGCGTCGCGATCCGAACGTCGTGCTCATCGGTGAGGATATCGCCGCGGCGGGCGGCGTCTTCAAGACGACCGTCGGGCTCCTCGAGGAGTTCGGCGCCGAGCGCGTCCGCGACACGCCGATCTCCGAGCAGGCGATCCTAGGGGCGGTGATGGGCGCGGCGATGACCGGGTTACGCCCGATCGCCGAGATCATGTTCTCCGACTTCCTCGCGTGCTGTTGGGATCTCGTGGCGAACCAAATCGCGAAGACGCGTTATATGACCGACGGCCAGGTCAGCTTGCCGCTCGTCATCCGCACGGCGAACGGCGGAGGCCTTCGTTTCGGCGCGCAACATTCGCAGGCGGTCGAGAACTGGGCGATGGCGGTCCCCGGTTTGAAGGTCGTCGCTCCGGCCTATCCGGCCGACGTGAAGGGACTCCTCGCCGCGTCGATCCGCGATCCCGATCCGGTCCTCTTCTTCGAAGCAAAGGGACTGTTCGCCGAGAAGGGCGAGGTCCCCGAGGGGGAACACGTCGTCCCACTCGGTACCGCCAACGTGTTGCGCACGGGGAGGAATTGCACGATCATCGCGCTGGCCGCAATGGTCCCGCGTGCGCTCGAAGCGGCGAATCGCCTCGCGCGGTTCGGAATCGACGCGACCGTCGTCGATCTGCGCTCGCTCGTCCCGCTCGATGCGCGTACCGTCCTCACCGAGGTGAGCAAAACCGGACGCGCGTTCACGGTCGAAGAGAACCCGCGCTTGTGCGGTTGGGGCGCGGAACTCGCGGCCTTGATCGCCGACGAGTGCTTCTATGATCTCGACGGGCCGATCGTGCGCATCACCACGCCGCACATCCCGCTCCCGGCCGCCGACGCCCTGGAAGATCTCGCGCGGCCGTCGGTCGAGCGGATCGTCGAAGAAGTTCGCACCGCGATGGAAAGGTAAGTCATGTCCAAAGTCGGGATGATCGGTTTGGGTGAGATGGGGAGCGCGTTCGTGCGCCGTCTCTTCCTCGCCAAGCGCGAGGTCGTCGGATACAACCGGACCAAAGCGAAGGCCGAGCCGCTCATCAAAGAAGGGCTGCACTACGCCGCTACTCCCCGCGAGGTCGTCGAACAGTGCGACATCGTCTTGTGCATGGTCACCGACGACAAGGCGATCGCCGCGGTGACGGAAGGGCCCGACGGTGCACTCGCCGCGCTTCGGCCCGGGAAGATCTTCGTCGAGATGAGCACGATCTCGCCGGCGCACATCCGCGAGCTCGCCGAAAAAGTCGCGAAAACCGGCGCCGCGCTCCTCGATGCGCCGGTCTCCGGGAGCCAGATCAGCGTCGAACAAGGGAAACTCCTCATCATGGTCGGCGGGGACGAGGCGGCGTTCAAGCAAGCCGAGCCGATCTTGCGCGACATCGGCCCAAAGGTCGAGCTGATCGGTTCGGTCGGTCAGGCGAAGGTGATGAAGATCGCGATCAACCTCCAGCTCGCCGTCCAAATGCTTGCGATGAGCGAAGGCTTGTTATTAGCGGAAAAAAGCGGGATCCCGCGCGATCGAGCCTACCGTATGATCGCGGACAGCGCCGTCGGCTCACCGATGATCGGCTATCGGGGCGGTTTCTCGCTCGAGATGCCGACGCCGGCGCTGTTCAGCGTGAACATGCAGCAAAAGGATATGCAGTTGGCGCTCGAACTCGGCCGTCAAGTCGAGGTACCGCTCCCGACGACCGCCGTCGCCAACGAGATGCTGACCGCGGCGCGCGGCCTCGGCTACGAAGACTACGATTTCGCGATCCTCTTTCACACGCTCGCGAAGCTGGCCGGCGTCGATGCCGACCCGACGAAGGCATATAAGAGCGCGTAGGGATGGCGACGGTCGAGATGCCGCAGCTGGGCGAGAGCGTCACCGAAGGGACGATCGTCCGTTGGCTCAAGCACGTCGGCGACTACGTCCGCGCCGACGAACCGCTCTTCGAAGTCTCCACCGACAAAGTCAACACCGAGATCCCTTCCCTCGAATCGGGCATCCTCTCCGAAATCCTGGTCGGCGAAGGGCAAACCGTCCCCGTCGGCACGGTCCTCGCAAGGATCGGCTCCGCCGGCTCGTCCGCCTCCCCGTCGACCGCGAGCGCCGCCGCCGTACCCTCGCGGTCGGCTCCGCCTCGCGACGGAACCCGTGCCCACTTATACTCACCCGTCGTCCGCCGATTGGCGCGAGAACACGATCTCGATCTTTCCCGCATCCGGGGGACCGGCGGCGGCGGCCGCATCACCAGAGACGATATCCTCGCCTACCTGCGATCCCACCGGGCGACGACGGAGGTGCCGAGCCGCGTGCAGAGCGTGGAGGATGCGAGCACCCGTCCGCTCCCGCCGATCCGGCGGCAAATCGCCGAAAAGGTCGTGCATTCCAAGCACACGGCCGCGGAAGTCTTCAGCGTGATCGAGGCGGATATGGAGCGCGTCCACGCCGTCCGCAACGAAAACAAGGACGCCTTCGCCAAGCGTGAAGGCTTTGCGTTGACCTATCTCCCGTTCATCGCTCGAGCGGTGGTCGACGCTCTCGTCGCCTTCCCCGCGCTCAACGCCCGCCTCGACCCCGACGCAAAGACGATCACGTACAACGACGCGATCCACCTCGGCATCGCGGTCGACCTCGACGAGCAAGGTCTCCTCGTCCCGGTGATCCGCGACGCCGAGACGCTCAACGTCTTGGGGATCGCGCGTCGCATCAACGCGCTCGCGCGTGCCGCCCGCGCCGGCTCGCTCGCGCCGGCCGACGTCGGCGGCTCGACCTTCACGATCACGAACAACGGGGCGTTCGGAACCGTACTGACCGCGCCGATCATCAACCAACCCAACGTGGCGATCCTCTCGACCGACGTCGTCGAGCAGCGCGCGGCCGTCGTCGACGGTGCGGTGGTCCCGCGCTATCGTACGTACCTCTGCATGACCTGGGATCATCGCGCCCTCGACGGATCGACGGCGGGGCGTTTCCTCTCACGCGTGAAGAGCAACCTCGAGACGTGGGACTGGGCAACGCAGCTCGCCTAGCGCATCGGCTATGGTGATCGCACAACTCGTCGTCAACGGCGTCCTGCTCGGCGGAGTCTTGGCGCTCTCCGCCCTCGGCTTCAACATCATCTTCGGCGTGATGCGCGTCGTCAATCTCGCGCACGGCGACTTCGTCGTCCTCTCCGCCGTTTTTTGCGCAGTCGTCTTCGCGCAAACAAACCTCAACCCGCTGATCCTCCTACCCCTGACGGGAGGCGCAGGCTTCGTCCTGGGCGCGCTCGTGCACCGTTATCTCCTCCATCGGCTCCCCGGTGAGATCGCCTCGGCCGAAGCCTCGTCGCTGACCCTCACCTTCGGTCTCTCGTTTCTCCTCGCCGGCGCGGGGCTCGCTCTTTTCGGCGGGAATTATCGTTCGGTTCCGTTTCTGACCGGCGCGTATCAGCTGGACGGCCTCTCCTTCCCGCAAGCCCGTCTCCTCGCGTTCGTCGCCGCTCTGGCCCTCGCCGTCGTACTCGGCCTCTTCCTCCGATTCACCGCGATCGGGCGCGCGATCCGCGCGACGAGTCAGAACGTCGAGGGTGCGCTGGCCTGCGGGATCGATACCGATCGCGTCCGGACGATCAGTTTTGCGCTGGGGACCGCGGTCGCCACCGCGTCGGGGACGCTCATGAGCTTCATCTACAACCTCAACCCGCAGATGGGCGTCCTGTTCACGATCAACGCCTTCGCGATCGTCGTGATCGGCGGATTGGGCAGCTACACGGGCGCCGTCATCGGCGCGATCATCCTTGGTCTGGCGCAGTCGTTCTCGAGCTACTTCGCCGGCGCTACGCTCTCGGAAGCGGCCCCGTACATCCTGTTCATCCTCATCTCGCTCTTGCTCCCCTCCGGGCTGCTCGGAAGGCGTACGGCGTGAGACGTATCCTGATCATCGCGATCCCGATCGTCGCCTTCTTGGCGGTCGCACCGAACCGGCTCAACGGCTATTACCTCAATCTGCTCTACATCACGGTGCTCTACGTCGGGTTGGCGTACGGATGGAACATCATCTCGGGGTATGCCGGCTATTTTTCGTTCGGGCAGATCGCGTTCTTCGGGATCGGCGCCTATGCAACCGGATTGATCGTCGTAAACCTGCAGTGGCACTGGATCCTCGCCGCGCTGGCGGGCGGCCTCATCGCGTGTGCGCTCTCGGTCCCGATGGGTTACGTCATGCTGCGCTTGCGCGGGCCGTTCTTCGCGATGGGGATGTTCGGACTCGCCCAAACGTCGCGCGTCGTCATCACCGCGATCCCCGCGACCGGGGGCGGCTCGGGCCTCTTCCTCCCGCCCGGTTCGGACCTGCGTTCGATCTACTATTGGACGCTCGCCGTGACGCTCGGAGCGATCGCGTTGACGATGTGGATCGATCGCAGCGCGTTCGGACTACGATTACAAGCGCTGCGCGAGGACGAACAAGTCGCCGGGACGCTCGGGATCGACGTCACGCTCGAGAAGATCTATGCCTTTGCGCTCAGCGCCCTGATCCCGGGACTCCTCGGCGGCGGCTACATCTGGTTCCTCACCTACATCGAGCCCGATGCCGCCTTCTCGCCCCGGCTCGATCTCCAATCGGTCGTGATGGCGATCCTCGGCGGCGTCGGGACCGTGTGGGGCCCCTTGGTCGGCGGCGTCCTCATGACGCAGATCGCCGAAGCATTGTGGGCGCGGTTCCCACAGATCTATCTCATGATCTTCGGCGGGCTCTTGGTCGCGCTGTTGATCGTCTTGCCGCGCGGGATCGTCCCCGCCCTGACGAGCCGGATACGCCGATCGGTATGAGCGAGCCGATTCTCTCCGTGACGAACGTCCGGGTCGCATTCGGAGGTGTTCAGGCTCTCGCCGGCGTCTCGCTCGAGATCCGTGAAGGCGAGATCCTCTCCTTGATCGGCCCGAACGGCGCCGGCAAGACGACGCTCTTCAACGTGATCAGCGGCGTCTTGCGTCCGCAGCACGGCGACGTCCGTTTCCTCGGCCGATCGATCATCGGCCGTCCGCCGCACGAGATCGCGCGCCTGGGGATCGGCCGGACGTACCAGATCGTCCGTCCGTTTGGAAGCCTCTCGGTCGTCGACAACGTCGCCGTCGGCGGCCTCATCCATGCGCGCTCGATCGCGGCGGCGCGTGCGGCGGCACGCGAGATCGTCGAGTTCGTCGGGCTCGGACCGTTCGCCGATCGGATCGCCGCCACGTTGACGCTCACGCAGCGCAAGCGGCTGGAGGTCGCGCGTGCGCTCGCCCTTCGACCGCGCCTCTTGCTCCTCGACGAAGTCATGGCGGGCTTGACCCCGAGCGAGATGGATACGATGGCCGATTTCGTCGTGCGCTTGGGCGAACGCGGGATCGGGACGGTCTGCGGGATCGAGCACGTGATGCGGCTGGTCATGCGCATCTCGCACCGGATCGTCGTCCTCGACGCCGGACGCTGTATCGCCGAAGGCGATCCCAAGGCGATTCAGTCCGATCCGCGCGTCATCGAGGCGTATCTGGGCGCTCCGTTGATCGAGACGATCTGATGGCGCTCTTGGAAGTCAGCTCTCTCGAGGCGAGTTACGGCGACTTCAAAGCGCTGCACGGCGTCTCGTTCGCGGTCGATCGCGGCGAGATCGTCAGCATCGTCGGCGCGAACGGCGCCGGGAAGACGACGACGCTCAAGACCCTGATGGGGATCGTCCGCGCCGACGGCGGGAGCATCGTGTTCGACGGACGTCCGATCACGGGGTGGCGACCGGCCGCGATCGTCGACCTGGGCGTCGCTCTGGTCCCGGAGGGGCGCAACCTGTTCCGCTCGATGAGCGTCGACGAGAATCTCCGCGTGGGGGCCGACGCGCGCCGCGTTCGGGGGAAAGCGTCCGCTCGGATCGACGAGATATACCGGCAATTTCCGATGCTCGTCCCGCTGCGCAACCGCCCGGCCGGTGCACTCTCGGGCGGACAGCAACAGATCGTCGCGATTGCGCGTGCGCTCGTCTCCGACCCGCTGGTCTTACTCATGGACGAGCCGTCGCTCGGCCTTTCGCCGAAGATCACCCTCGAGGTCTTCGCGCTCGTACGCGAGATCAATGCGCGCGGCGTCGCCGTCGTCCTCGTCGAGCAGAACGTGGTGCAGGCGCTCGAACTGGCCTCCCGTGCGTACGTCCTCACCGAAGGCAGGACCGTGATGAGCGGGTCCGCGGCCGAGATTCGTAATAATGAAGACGTCAAACGCCGTTTTCTTGGAGAGGTCTAGCATGCATATCTCGCGCTCACGCTTTCTCGCCGGTGCCGCGACGTTCGCCGCCGCGCCGAAACTCGCCGCAGCTCAGACAGTGACGAACGTCAAGATCATCCTCTTCCCCGGACTCGCGACCTGGACGCTCTGGGTCGGCCAGAAGCAAGGGTTCTACGAACGCGAACGGCTCGCCGTTTCGATAACCCCGACCCCCGGCTCGGTCTACCAGTTCCAGCATTTGAGCAACGGCGAATTCGATTTCGCCTTCACCGCTTTCGACAACCTCGTCGCCTACGACGAAGGACAAGGTGAGGTGTCGCTCAGCCGTCCCGCCGATTTCGTCTGCGTCCTGGGCGGAGACAGCGGGTTTCTCTCGCTCTATGTCAGGCCGGAGATCAACTCTTATGAAGATCTGCGAGGGAAACAGCTCGTCGTCGATGCGATCAATACCGGTTACTCGTTCGTCCTGAGAAAGATGCTCGCGCTGCACGGTCTGGGGAACGGCGACTACACGCTCGTCCCGGTCGGGAATACGCAGGCGCGCATGGAGAAGATGCTCTCCGGGCCAGAATATGTCGGCGGCCTCTTGACTCCGCCGCTCGATGCGGTCGCCGCCGCCCGCGGCCTGAAGCTCCTGGGACGCGCAACCGACGTGTTGGGCGGGCATTACCAGGCGAACTGCGGGATCGCGAGCAAAGCGTGGCTGGCCCGCAACCAGGACGTGATGGTGCGCTTCATCCGCGCCCACGTCGCCGCGGTCACCTGGCTGATGACGCCGGCGAATCGCGATGCCGCGATCGGCATACTCGTCGAGAACACCAAGGCGACACAACAAGCCGCGATCGACATGTACTCGAAGATGATGGATCCGACGACGGGATTCACGCCGAAAGCACGGATAGACGTCGCCGGCATTCGGACCGTCCTTGCCTTGCGCGAGCAGTACGGCGTCCCAAGAAAGCAGCTCGGCCCTCCCACGAAATATTACGACGACCGTTATTATCGACAAGCGACCGCTACATGACGACACGGAGATCCCCGATGAAACGACCGCAGTTCATCCGCAACCTCGCCGGCGCCGGCGCCGCATCGACCCTCGCTCCGTTGACGCGTGTCCCTGCGTCGGCGCAAAGCAACGCCCCGATCGTCCTCGGGGCCTCGCTCTCCCTCACGGGTATCTACGCCGACGGCGGGAAGTATTCGCTCGAGGGCTATCAACTCGGGATCAAGCAGCACAACGCCAAAGGCGGAGTCCTCGGCCGTCAGCTCCAGCTCAAGTACTACGACGACCAAAGTGAGCCGGCGACGGGGGTTCGTCTCTACGAGCGTTTGATCAACGAAGACAAAGTCGACGTGATCATCGGACCGTATGGGACGGCGATCACCGCCCCGGCCGCGAACGTCGCCGAACGATACAAGATGCCGATGATCTGCCCGGAGACGGCGGACGTTGCGATGTTCAGCCGCGGCTTCCGCTACATCTTCCAGGCGCTCGGCCCGGTGCAGAGCTACCTGTACGGCGTCCTGTCGATCGCGCACGATCACGGATTCAAGCGACTCGCCGTGATCGCGCCCGACATCGCCTTCGGCCATTCGCTCGCCAACGCCGTCCCGCCGATCGCCCGCGGCTTCGGGCAAGCGGTCGTCTACCAGGAGTTCTATCCCGGGAACGCGAGCGATTTTTCCTCGGTCGTGCAGAAGGTCAAGGCGGTGAATCCCGAGGTGCTCCTGGCGATGTCGTTCCCGAACGACTCGGTCGGCGTGCTGCGTCAATTGAAACAGTCGAATTACGCGCCGAAGATGTTCTACGAGGCGATCGGCGCGTCCGATCCGCTCTTCGTCAAGAGCGTCGGGAGCGATGCGGAGGGGACGTTTTCTTCGGTCTCGTGGAACATCGCGGCGAAAGACCCGGCGAACCTTGCGTTCAAGCGATCGTACCTGGCCGAGTTTCACCGCGAACCGGACTATCACGCCGCCGCGAACTTCGCGTGCATCGACGTCGTCGTCGCGGCGCTCAAGAAAGCCGGCGCGGTGAACCAGGAAAAGCTCCGCGACGCCTATGCGACGATCCAGGTCCCGACGATTTTGGGGACGTATAAGGTCGACCCGCGGACCGGGATCCAGCTCGGATATATCTCGTACATCATCCAATGGCAAAAAGGCAAGCAAGTCGTGGTCTATCCGTCCAACGTCGCCGACGGGAAGCCGGTCATCCCCTTCCCGAGCTGGGCGTCGCGCTAAAGGGCGAGCAGGTGCGGCCGAAGACCTAAAGCGTGGCTATGGCTAAGGTCGTCACGGCCGAGCGAATCGGCCGCACCACGCTCGAGCTCCGCCAAGGGAACATCACCAAGGTCGCCGCAGACGTAATCGTAAACGCGGCCAACGCGTCGCTCTCCGGCGGCGGCGGAGTCGATGGATGGATCCATCGCATCGGCGGGCCGTCGATCATGGCGCAATGCCGAATCATCGGCGGATGCCCGACGGGCGAAGCCGTCGTAACCGGCGCGGGCGATTTGCTGGCAAAGTACGTCGTCCATGCCGTCGCCCCGCGCTACTCCGGAAAGCCGCAGGACGCGCAACTCCTCCGCTCGGCCTATGCGAATGCGCTCCTCCGAGCCGAAGAAGTCAAGGCGAAATCGATCGCCTTCCCCTCGCTCGGGACGGGCGCGTACGGGTATCCGATCGAACAGGCGGCCCCGATCGCGGTCGATACGGTACGGCGGCACCTCGGCTCCGGGAGGACGTCGCTCGAGCTCGTAATGTTCGTCCTATTCACCGAGCACGATTACGACGTTTATCGGAAGCTCTTTCCGACGGCAGCGGACCCAGCAACGGGACCCGCTCCGGATAGATCGGCCGATTGATGATCGTCTCGAGCGTCTTCGCACTCGCCTTCAACGCAAGCTCGCAAAAGGCGTCGAAGCTCTCGCGCTCGGCCTGACCTTCCGCAAAGCGTTCGTTTTGCGTGAGGTCGATCCGCCCTCGAACGCCGTTGAAGACGATGCGGCGCCCTTCTTCTTCGTCCTGTGTCACCCGGACGAGCCCCGCATCCTCGAAAATGCGTAGGGCGACGCCGATCGTCTCCGGACCGACCAGGTCGTTCCCGATGATCTGCGCGATGTCGGCGTCGTTCATCCGCAGAACATCCGCTCCGGCGAGTCTCTTCATCTCGCGATAGATTTCCCGGAGCGTCTCGAGCGCCGGGGCGGTTCGCGCGATGAGATAGTCGTTGATGCGCCTATCTCCCTCATCGTATAACAAATGGATCCAGGCATTCTCTCCGTCGCGACCCGCACGGCCGGCTTGCTGGTTGAAATCGGTGAAGCTGAAGTTCAGATGATAGAGAAAGACGTGCCGCACGTCGGGAAGATCGATCCCTTCGCCGAAGGCGGAGGTCGCGACGACGGCGCGCAACGCACCTTCTCGGAAATAGGACTCGACTTGACTGCGGACGGCGCTCGGGATCCCGGCGTGATAGAACGCGACCTCGTTGCCGAGACTGCGGCGCAGCGTCTCGGCGACTTTCGATGCGCCCGAACGCGAGTTGCAATAGATGATCGCTTTCCCGCCGTCACGCAACGTCCGCTCGATGTAGGCTTCACGATCCTTCGTCCCGCGGGCGTCGACGACGTGTAGATTTTCACGGACGGTGGCGTCGATGACCCACGAACCGATCCCGAGTTGGTTGCAAATATGCTCGAAGACCTCGCTCCTGGCGGTCGCCGTGAGGGCGAGGACTTGCGGCTCGCCCAGCGCCGCCAAGGACGATCCGAGTTTCCCGTACGCCCCGCGGTGCTTCGCCTCCAGGAGATGGTGGGCTTCATCGACGACGAGGAGATCGGGACGGCTCGCCTCGCCGCCGAAGCGCTCGAGATGATACTGGACGAACTCCGGCGTCGAGCAGATGATATCCCACGAACCATCTTCGAGCGCCGCCATCAACCGGGCCCGTTCGTCTTCGCCGATCGCCCCGTTCGCACGAAAGATCCGTAAGCCAAAAACCCCGAGCCGACGCGACAACGCGTCGAATTGGTCGTTCGCGAGCGCGCGCAACGGATAGACCACGAGCGTCTTATGATCGGCGGCCAGGGCGCGGGTCGCGGCCGGATATTGATAACAGAAGGATTTTCCCCGGCCCGTCCCCATCACCGCGAGCGTCCGTTCGCCTCGCTCGAGACGCTTGAGGACTTCCAGCTGCGGATCACGGATCGGCCGATCGCCGATCAGTGCGCGGCGGATCTCGTCGTCGCTCGCCGAGCGGACCGCGCGGGAGACCGGGCCGGCACCGATCTCGGCCTCGCGGTAGACGCGAATGTTGACGCCGCGGCTGCGCGAGCCGCCGCCGGTGATCGCCGTCACCTCCGCGCGATAACGGACGCCCTGGTCGAATCTCGGCGCGAGCCGCTCGGCCAGCTCCTTGTTGAGAAAGCCGATCTGGAGCGCTCCCCGCTTCACCGCGATCGCATTCGAGTCGTACCGATTGTCGCGGTCCCGGACGAGCTCGAGCGGATCGCCGGCCCGTAAGCCGGCCAGGACGTCCTGGCGGCCCTCGAAAGAGACGCCGGCGACTTTTGTGTTGAAGACCCACGCGTCGGCGATCGTCTGGTAGCGATCGTGCTTGCGGTACTCGTCGGCCTTGCGATAGAGCTCGTCGATGAAGGCGTCGCGCGACTGCACGGGAGTCGATTCCGGGAGCTTTCCCGAGCGCAGCTCGTTTAGGAGTCGCAAAAAGGCCGCCTCCGACGGAGTCGGCGGCGGCGGTGTCGGCCCCTTACTGCTTGCGGGCATCCTCCTTGGGGGCGTCCTCTTCGAACGCATCGAGGTTCAGACGAATCTCCTCGTGCTGGAGCTCGTAGGGTTCGACGCTCTCCTCGGCGGTCTCTTCGGGGAGCGTCTCGACCGCGCGCTTGCGCCGATAGCGCGCCGGCCCCGCGCTCGGACGCGCCCCTTGGAGCTTCTGCTTCTCCTTGCGCTCACGCCGTTTGGCGATCACCTCGGCACGATCGACGAGTTGGCGCTGCTGCGCTCGCGCCTCGGCGACGGTCCGCGGCCGTTTTCCTCGCTCTTCGACGACCTCGCCGCGTTCGAGGGCGCGCTTGCGCCGCGCCGCCTCCCGTTCGAGTTGGCGTTTGCGTAAGACCGTAACGAGCGGGGCTGAGTAGAAGATCGAATGGTATCCGCCGGAGCAGATCCCGACCAGGAGGGCGAAGCCGAAGTTTTGGAGCGAGGCACCGCCAAGCGCAAGTAACGCGACCAGCGTGATCACCACGGTCGCGAGCGTGTTCACCGAACGCGCCATCGTCTGCAAGATCGAGGTGTTCACGATCTTGTCGTACGGCTCGCCGTCCATCAGCTTCGTGTTTTCACGAATCCGGTCGAGGATGACGATGGTATCCATCACCGAGTAGCCGATGACGGTGAGGACCGCGGCGAGGAAGGCGTCGTCGGCGCGCTTCTGTGCGAGCGCGTAGATCCCGATCATCATCGCGGCGTCGCGGACGAGCGCGATCACCGTGACCAAGCCGAAAATGTAGTTCCAGCCGAAGCGGAAGGCGATGTAGATGAACTGGATCGCGATCGCGATGATCAACGCCTCGACCGCTTTGAGCAGATACTCGCGCGAGAGGGACGGGCCGACGGACGAAATCTCCGATTGGGCGCGATCGACCGGTCCGAGCGTCCCAAGCGCGTTCCACAGCCGTGCGGTGTCGTTCCCGAAGTCGGTCTGCGTCGAGATCGTGAACCGCTCGTTCGCCGGTTCGCCCGCCTTCGAGAGTGTGTTGACCTGTGCGTCGTTCACGCCGATCTTCGCAAGCGCGGCCTTGATCGCATCCGTGCTCGTCGGGGTCTGGTACTTTACCGTGACGTCGGTCCCGCCCGTGAACGAGAGGCCGAGTTTGATCGGATAGCCCTTGGTCGCGAGGTTGTACCCCATCATGACCAGCCCCGCGAGGATGATCGCGTACGAGATCAGCGAGACGGTGCGGAACCACCCGACGACGTTCCAGTTCAAGCGCCGAAAGAGCATCCGTCCCTAAGCCCCGTACGCTTTCTGGCTCGTCACCAAGTCGTTGTCGACGATGACGTCGGTGAAGAAGCGCGTGATAAAGACGGCGGTGATGAGCGAGAAGACGGTCCCCCAGAAGAGCGTGTAGGCGAAGCCCTTCACCGTCCCGGTACCCAAGAGGAAGAGGACCCCGGCCCCGACGATCGTCGTGAAGTGGCTGTCGAAGACCGATGAGAACGCGCGTGCGAAGCCCGTCCGCACCGCGGCGCGCAGCGTCTTTCCGGCCCAGAGCTCCTCTTTCAGCCGCTCGAAGATGAGGACGTTCGCGTCGACCGCCATCCCGATCGAGAGGACGAAGCCGGCGATCCCCGGGAGCGTCAAGACGGCCTTCGACGCGGCGAGCAGCCCGAGCATCATCAGGACGTAGATGACGAGCGCGCAATCGGCCAAGAGCCCTGGGAGACGGTAGACCGCGATCATGAACAACAAGACCAACCCCAGCCCGAGCATCGAGGCGTAGAGCGACTTCTCGAGATCGATCCGCCCGAGGATCGGTCCGACCGTATCGTTCTCGACGATCGTCAGCGGGACCGGGAGCGCCCCGGCGTTGAGCTCGTTGGCGATCCGGATCGTATCGTCTTCGGTGAAGTTCCCCGTGATCTGTCCGTCGCTCGTGATGACGCCCTGAATGATCGGGGCCGAGATGAACTTCTTGTCCAAGAAGATCCCAAGCGGCTTCCCCAGGTTGTCCTGGGTCAGCTTCCCGAACTTCGCGGGGTTCTTCGTTTGGAAGTCGATCTGCGGCTGACCCGACGGGCCGAAGGCCGGTTGGGCGCCTTTGAGGTCGGCACCAGAATAGACGGTTGGGCCGCTGTCCTTGTAAGCGCCGTTGGGGTCGTTGGCGTACTTCGGATCGGCCTCGGCCCGCTGGGCGACCTTCTCGGGGACGATCTTGAACTCCAGGACCGCGACGTCTTTGAGGACGCTGACCGCCTCATCGGGATTCTTGACGGCCGGCAGCTCGACGAGCAAACGGTTCGACCCCACCTTCGAGATCACGGGCTCCGAGACGCCCAGGCCGTTGACGCGGTTTTGGACCACCTGCTCGACTTGGCTCTGCACCTGGGGCGTGATCGCGGGGACATCCTTCGTCGGCTCGAGCTGGAGGAGGACCCGCACGCCGCCCTGGAGGTCGAGCCCCAAATGGATCTTCTGCTGGATGGGCAGCGTCGCCCATAGGCACAGCGCGATGATCCCCACTATGAAAATCGCCTTAACGGGCGTCTTGAACCGATTCCACATGCTTGCCGGACCGGGGAAGGGGGAAACCAACGCATTGTAGCAGGAGCGAGAACCGTAGTCAAACGACGCAGGGACGCTTGGAGGCCTTTACGCCATGCACGATTCGAAAGGTGTCGATGCCGGACTTCTCCAGAGCAAGTATAGGCTTACAAAGCAAAGGGCCGCCGTTCTCCGAGCACTCGAAGACGGCGCACACGTCACCGCCGAGACGATCCTCGAGCGCGTGCGTCGGCACCTGCCGAGCGTGAGCCTCGGGACGGTTTACCGTACGCTCGATATCCTGCGGAACATCGGCCTGGTCCAAGCCTTCGAGCACGCCGGATCGGCTGCACGGTACGAAGCAGCGATCGACAAGCATCATCACTTGCTGTGCACGCGCTGCGATACGATCACCAACGTCAAGGCGCCCGCCGTTGCAGCGCTCGTCCGCCAGATCGCCGAAGAGAATCGCTTCAGCGAGGCCGATGCGATGCTCACGATCACCGGGACGTGCGCCGACTGCATGAACGCCGAGCGCGATTCAAGCCGGCGGCAGGAGTCGGCGGTCCCCACCACCGCCTAGCATTCCGCGCGGCTGCAACTCGAGCTCGAGCGGTAGCTCGGTATAAGCATAGACGTCGACGCCCAGGCGAAGGCGCAACGTCAGCTCGGCCAAATACGGGCGCAACGCGGCGCCGCAGACGATCGCGGCCCGGCGTCGGACGACGCCCGTCAAATAGGCGTCGATCGCCGCACGCAGTTGCTCGGTCCGTTCCGGATCGGGCGGGGCGCCCGTCCGCCACGATCCGAGCAACTCGCTTTCGAAATGCGGATCGACGATCAGCGGCTCGAGCATGCTCGCCCCTTTCCGCCGCAACTGCGCGGGGACGAGCGTCTTGCGTACCGTCTCGGCCAATTCACGGGGGTCGTGCGTCGTTTGCGCGGCGTCGATGAGCGCTTCGAGCGTCGCGACCGGATCGCGCGGCCAGATCCGTTCTCGTAGGAGGGCGAGGAAGGCCTTGTGCGCGACCGCGACGGGGAGCGCATCGGCCGCGACTTCCTTGATGAGCGAAGGGACCGAGGCGCGCAAATGCTCGAGCAACGTCGTGAACTCTTGCCGTCCGAACAGCGAGGGCGCATGCGTCCGCGCGACCTCGGCGAGATGCGACCCCAGGATCGAGATCGCATCGAAGAACAGCACGCCCTCCGCTCCCGCATCGCGTAGGGTCGAGGCGACCCACTTCGCCTGGAGTCCGTAGACGGGCTCGATCGTCTCTTCGCCTTCGAGGCGCGCCAAGACCGCGGGATCGGCGACGGCGAGGATCGCATCGAGTCGCAGCCGCCCTTCGCCGGCGAGTTCCTCGCGCACGCGAATTCCATACGTCGCCGGATCGCGGACGAGATCGTCGCGCAAACGAACGCCGGGGATGATCAACCCGATCTCGGCCGCAAGCGCTCGACGCACTTCGCCGATCCGATCGAGGAGCGCTTCGGCGTTGGGCTCGGCGATGAGCGGGAAGAGCGCCGTCCCCAACTCGATCGAGAGGACGTCGACGCCGACGAGTCCGAGGGCCGTCTCGGGCCGGCGGACCGCGGCGCGCCTCGCACCTTCGACGCGCGCCGCCGCCGCGGCATCGAGCGATCGCTTCCGCCGATCGGCGAGCGCCGCTCCGGCGAACGAGATCGCGCCGAGCATCGCGAAGACCGGACCGGGTAAGGCGGGGACCAGCGCGAGCACGAGCATCAAGGACGAAGCGACGCGGATGATCTCCGGACGCGCGACGAGCTGCGCGGCGAGATCCTCGCCGAGCGACCCGTTTCCGGCGGCGCGGGTGACCATCATCCCCATCGAGATCGAGATGAGGAATGCGGGTAACGTCGTCACCAGGGCGTTGCCGACGGAGAGGAGCGCGTAGGTCTCGATCGCTTCGGCGGGGCCCAGACCGTGATACAGCATCCCGACGGCGATCCCGCCGATCAAATTCAAAACGACGATGACGAGCGCCGCGATCGCGTCGCCTTTGACGAATTTGCCGGCCCCGTCCATCGCCGCATAGAAATCGGCTTCTTTTTGGATCCGTCCCCGTTTGCGCCGGGCGCCGGCGGCGTCGAGCAGGCCGGCATGGACCTCCGCATCGATCGCCATCTGCTTCCCGGGCATCGCATCGAGGGTGAAGCGCGCGCAGACCTCGGCGACGCGCTGCGATCCGGAGGCGATGACGATGAACTGGATCGTCACGACGATCGCGAAGACGATGAGGCCGACGACGATGTTCCCACGGACCACGAACGCGCCGAATGCCGGGATGATCGAGCCGACCGCCCCGGCTTCGTGCCCTTGCGTGAGGATCAGCCGAGTCGCCGAGACGTCGAGCGCGAGCCGAAACAGCGTCGCCAGCAGCAGGGCCGAAGGAAAGGCCGAGAATTCCAGGGCTTCTTCGATCCGCAAGCTCATCAGCAGGACGATCGCCGAACCGCAGATATCGATCCCGAGCAGGACGTCGAGGACGGTGGGCGGGAGCGGGATGATGAGGATCCCGACGATCGCGAGAACGGCGACCGCGAAGACCGTCCCGATCCGTCCCGTCATCCTCTCGACCCCGCGCGCGCCAATGCCGCGACGATCTGCGCGACGGCGAGATAGAGCTCGCGCGGGATGGGATCACCCGCCTCGCACTGGACGAACAGGGCCCGTGCAAGTGCGACGTCTTCGATGATCGGGATGTGGTGCGCTCTCGCGATCGCTTTGACGCGTCCGGCGACCTCATCGCACGCGCGGACGAGTATCTCCGGGACGGGGACGGCGGGCGGAGCGTAGCGCAGCGCGATCGCGATGTGTTCGGGATTTGCGACGACGAAGGACGCTTCACGCACGCGCGCGATCGAGCCGCGGGCGAGCGCGCGGTGGAGCGATTTGCGCCGCCCTTTTGTATGCGGATCGCCTTCGGATTCACGCAGATCGCGTTTGAGCTCCTCATGCGTCATCCGCAAGCCTTCGAGCCAGCGGCGATGCGCGAGCCAGCGGTCGGCAAGCGCGAAGAGACCGCCGATCGCGAGCGCCGTCGCGCAGCCGCGCAGCGCGATTGCGGCGGCGAAACCGGCGAGCGCTTGCGGCGTACTACGCTCCAGCACGCGCCCGATCACGTCGCGCCCGATCGCGGCGAGCGCACACAGCGACGCCGCCAAGAGCGCCGCCGCCCGCAAAGCCGCGATCACGCCGTCGCGGCCGAACATGCGGCGCAGCCCCGCTCCCGGCTCGAGCCGTTTGAGCTCGAACGTCGGAGCATTCACGTGAAGCCCGCCGTCGAGCGCACTCGAGGCCGCCGCCGCGAGAGCACCTCCCGCCAGGACGACGAGCGAGCAACAGAGGAACGCGCCGATCGGCGCGACCGCCCCGTCGAGCGCGGGTCGCTTCGCCGTGCTCACGATCGTCTGCGCGGCGGACGCGAGAAGCGACGGGATCGCAAAGAGGCCGACCAGGAGCGCGCAGCCGAAGGCTGCGACGCTGCCAAGCTCGGGCGCGTGCGGACGCCGCCCTTCGCGGCGCGCTCGGATGATCCGGTTCGGAGTCGGAGCGTACGGTTTGTCGCTCACCGCAGCGGGACCCCATAGCGCAACGGATGCGCGGCCTGCGGCAAGGCGAGCGGTACCGCCGCCAGCGTGATGAGGACGACCGCTCCGAAGACGACCGGAAACGGGAGGGTAAAATTGCCGAAGCGTGGAGCGATACGCGAGACCGCCGCCAGCGCGATCTGGATCCCGGCGGTGATCGCGATCGCCGGACCTGCTATGAAGAGAGCGGCATGGACGACGAGCCCCGGGAGCGTGAGCGCATATTGGAACCACGCCTCGGGACGGGCGAACGCGCCGGGCGGGATCCGGGCGAAGCTCGATGCGAACGCGCCGATGACGACGAGGTGGGCGTTCAAGAGAAAGAACGCCGCGACGAACGCCGACGACCACAACCGGCCGAATTCCGTCGAACCGGCGATCGCGATCGTCGGGACGGCACCGCGAATCCCGACGTAGTCGTCGAGGAGCCGGCCGCCGGCGTACGCGCCTTCATAGAGGACCGCAGCGCCGTAGCCGATCGCCGCCCCGATCGCGAACTCGACGACGACCGCGACGGCGAGTTCGGCCGCTTCGAAGCGGCGGGCGCCGCGGTCGGGCGCAACCACCCCCATGGCGAGCGCGAGCGCGATCCCGACGCGTACGACCGCCGGGACGCTCGGATGTGAGAACCCCGGCGCTTTGAACAGAAAGCCCGCCGATCGCGCAAAGACCAAGAGGGCGCTCTGCGCGATCATCGGCCGGCGACGATCGCCGGCAGCCGTGCTATCGCCTCGTGGAAGAGCGCCTCACAGAGGTGCAACCCGAACCCGCCGAAGAGCGCGAGGGCGATCGAGACGGCGACGATCTTCGGGAGCAGCGTCAGCGTCTGTTCTTGAATCTGGGTCGCAGCCTGGAGGAGCGCGACGAGCGTCCCGACGGTCGTCGCTACCGCGAGGATCGGGAGGACGATCACCGCGATGACGATGAGCGCTTGGCGTAAGAGGCCGTCGAACGCATCCATGCGTCGACGGTACGGCGACCGGATTACCGTGCAGCAACCGGGAGATGAACGCCGGATTGCGCGCGGAGCGCCGAGACGACGGCCCGCGTCGCGGGAGACTTGTTGAGGGTGTAAAAGTGGATCCCGGGCGCGCCGTTCTTCAGGAGATCGGCGCATTGCAGCGTCGCATACGCGACGCCGAGCTCCGCCACGGCCTCGGGCTCGCTACGCCGTGCCTCGAGCTCGGCGCGTAGCGCCGGCGGGATAGTCGCACCGCACAGCTGCGTGAAACGCTCGATCTGATCGTAATTGGTGATCGGCATGATCCCGGGGATGATCGGGACCGAAATCCCGCGCGCTCGCACCCGGGCGACGAAATCGAAGTAGGCGCGGTTGTCGAAGAAGAGCTGCGTTATCAGGAACCGGGCACCGGCCGCGACCTTCTTCTCCAGTGCGTCGAGGTCGGCGTGTTGGCTGGACGCTTCCGGGTGCTTCTCGGGATAACACGCCGCACCGATACAGAAATCGTATTCACGCTCGAGCAGCGCGATGAGATCGTTCGCATGGGCGAGTCCGCCGGCGACGGCGCTGAACGTCGTGCTCCCTTTCGGCGGATCGCCGCGCAGAGCGAGGATGTTTTCGATCCCGGCCTGTTCCAAGTCGTCGAAGAGCTCACGTAAGTCGTCGACCGTACTCCCCACGCAGGTCACGTGGGCCATCACCTCGAGGTCGAGCTCGTGCTTGATGCGCTTGGCGACGGCGACGCTGCGGCTCCGCGTCGAGCCGCCGGCTCCGTACGTCACCGAGACGAAAGCCGGCTCGAAGCGGCGCAAGGTCTCGGCCGTCCGCATGAGCGCCGCCTCGCCTTCGTCCGTCTTCGGCGGGAAGAACTCGAAAGAGAAAGCCGGTCGCGCCGAGATCAGCCGCTCGGTAATCCGCATGACTTCCTCTTCGGGTACGAGGGGGCGTCGCGCCTTGGCGTTCGGGCCTCACCCCTACCGAAAGCTGGAGACGAGCCCGCCGCAGACCAGAGCCCAGCCGTCGACCATCACGAAGAGCAGGAGCTTGCACGGGAGCGAGATCACGGGCGGGCTCAACATGAACATCCCCAGCCCCATCAGGATCGCCGCGACGGCCAAGTCGATCGCGACGAACGGCATGTAGAGCGCGACGCCGATCGCAAAGGCGCTGCGCAACTCACCGACGACGAACGCAGGGATGAGGACCGACGCCGGCATCCGCGCCGGCGGCTCGCCGGCGGGACGATGCGAGAGCCGCGCGAACAGCGCCGCATCGGCACGCCGCGTCTGCCGCAACATAAAGGCCCGCAGCGGCTCGGCCGCGCGCCTGAGGAACGCCGATTGGCTCAAGCGACCGTGCACGTACGGCTCGATCGCCTCATGCGAAATACGATCGATCGTCGGCGACATGATGACGAACGTCAGGATCAAAGCGAGTCCCGTCAGGACGGTGTTCGGGGGGAGCGAGGTCGCGCCGATCGCCGAACGGACGAGCGCGAGGACGACGACGATCCGAACGAACGACGTCGTCAGGACGAGGACGAAGGGTGCGATCGAGAGGAGCGTGAGGGCGGCGACGAGATCGAGGGGGAGCGAAGAGCGGCCCGCGTGCGCGGCCAAATCGAAGAGCGCGTCCATAGCCGCACGATAGCGTCGCCGCGTTGCCGCGCCGTGACCGCGCTACTGCGGCCGTTCGATGATCTCGGTGACGCGGACGCCGAAGTTGTCGTCGATCGCGACGACCTCACCGCGAGCGACGAGCTTATTATTCACCAGGAGATCGACCGGACCGCCGGCCAGACGATCGAGCTCGACGACCGACCCGGTCCCGAGTTTCAGGATGTCGGCGACCAGCATCTTGCACTTGCCCAACTCCGCCGTCACCTCGAGTGAGACGTTCATCAGCAAGTCGAGATTGCGCTTTCCGTTTTCTTGCGACATTATGAAGAGCTTTCTCGAGGCCCTATGACGGAGTCGACGGCGAATGCTGCGGTCGCCGATCCCGTCCGATCCGCGACGACGACACCACCTCGACCGTGTCCGATGACGACTCCCCCTGCCTTAAGCAGGGCAGCGTCGGCTACCTTTGTGTCCATACGCACGGTCCGACCCGGTTCGAGCGCCGCCAGCTCGGCGGCCGAGATCGTCCCGCGCGCGATCTCGGCCCGGACTTCGCAAGGGACGGCGAGGATGTGCCGAGCGGAGATCGTCGGAACGCCCACGCCGCCGGACGGCTCGCGGGTGAGACCGACCCCGAGGACCGCATCGAGCGGCGGGCCGAGCCGTAGGTCGACGTAGGTCCTGCAATGGGCCGCTTCCTCGATCCCGACGATCTGCGCGGCGGTGTGGCGCTCGGCGCAGAGCGGATCGAACAGCGCCGCCAGCTCATGCGCCAAACGAGTGAGCGCCGAGCGCTCGAGCGGAGAGAGGTCGCCGCCGGGCGCCGATGCCCCCAGGGCGACCTCGAGGAGTCGCCGGGCGTCGTCGCGACGCACGAACAAGAAGACGTCGGCCGTCCGGCCGCGCGTCAAAAAGCAATCGGTCTGGGCGAAGAGCCGCACGCGAGCGCTCTCCGAGAGCGGCGCCGGCTCTCCGAACGTCACCTCCGCGTTCACGCCGAGCAACCGGCGCAAATGCTCGCGCACGCCGTTGGCGACCAGACACAGCGCCGAGACGGGCACGGTGCTACGCTCGACGAAACGTGCCTCTCGCACGATTCGCCCGTCGTAGCGGCGACCCGATCCGAACGCCAGCGCGACGATCATTTGACCAAATCCATCGCGCCGCGATCGAGTCCGCGACGGGCCTTTTCGGCCGCCTGCAACGCGTTGAAGGCGAGGTACGCCTCTTGCAGCTTTGCCAATCCAAGGTTCATATCGACCGAGCCGATCGCGCGCGCACGCGTGGTCAGCGTCCCGAAGCCGGGGCTGCCGGGACGTCCCAGATGTGGATTCACGGTCGAATGCAGCGGATTCGTCCCCGCAGGGAAGCGTGCCAGCGCGAGCGTCCCGATCACGACGCGCTGGGCGACCCGCTGCATCGTGCGCGGATCCGTAACGCTTCGCGTGTACGTCACGCTCCCGTCGGCTTCGATGCGTACGTCGAGCGGACGTCCGAGCGCAACGTCGACCGGGTCGCCGCATAGCGCTTGGGGGACCGTACCGTGCGGAGGAAATCCGAGGACGTCGCCCTCGTCGTTCCGCAGGCGGCCGTCGACGAAACGAAAGGCGCCGTCGCGCGTATACCGCCGTTTCCCCGAGGGGTCGTCGACGATGAAATAGTCGCCGTCCGGCGCGACGACGGCGAGCGGGTCGGCATCGCCCAAAACCGCACCCTTCATCAGCGCGTCGCCGAACAGCGGAACATAGCTCGGATCATAGGCGTGGAGCACGTCGCTTGCGCGTGCCGCGATATCGGCGAGCGCGCGTGCGGTGGCGGCGGTCAACATACGCGCGCCCCTTGACCGGCGAGCGCGTAACGTGCTTGTGCGAGCGCGCGTTCCACCGTCTCGCGTAAAGTCGGTGTGCAAATCGCGAACAGACGGACCGCCTGCGCGCTGCGTCGGATCACGACGTGGACGCGCCCGCATTCCGTGCGGACGACGACGGTCGCCGGCGTCTCGGCAGGGCGTCGGCGTTCGAAGGCCTCGACGACTTTTCGGGCGAGCGGGATCGGCGGGCTGCGCCGCTCGTACGCGACGACGATCCCTCGTCGAAGAGCAGGCGCACGGGCCGGACGTGCCGGGGGCGCACCGAGCATATCGAGCGTACGGTGTGGCGCAGGAGAAGGCGATCCCGCCCGTGAGTGCGACCGCGGCGCCGGCTGCGCGAGGTGCGAGCCGACGCCGTGTGATCGGGGCGCGAGATGAAGAGCGGAATACCATGCTTGTGAGAGCGAACGGCGATCGACCGTCGGGAGCGTCGCCGCGACCAGCGAGAGTCGAGAAGCAGCTTGCGACATACGCCGATCCTATCCGACTCACGTATGCATCCCGTGACGAGCGTGTTACGGCTGCATTGCGCGGTACCGTTCGTACGAATCGAGGACCGCGGCGACGTAGTTCTGCGTCTCAGCATAGGGTGGAATCCCGCCATACTTCTCGACGGCTTGCGGCCCTGCATTATATGCGGCGATCGCCAAATGCAGATCGCCGTTGAAGCGCTGCAAAAGAGCTTTCAGATACCGTGTCCCGCCTGCGACGTTTTGAACGGGGTCATAGGCGTCGGCGACGCCGAGCTCGGCGGCGGTCTCGGGCATGAGCTGCATCAAACCCATCGCGCCGGCTCGAGAAGTGGCGTTCGCGTCGAAACCCGACTCGTTCGCGATCACCGCCTTGATCAGCGCGGGATCGACCTGCCACGTCGCGGCATTGCGGTCGACGAGTTGCTCGATCTCGGGCGGCGGAATCGGACGCGGACCACGCTGGTCGGCCGCCGAGGCGAGATCCGCCTCCCCTTGCTCGCGCTCGCGTACCCGCTCGAGTGCGGCCGAGACCAGCGCCGCGAATTGGCCGGCGGCCGCCGGCGGCGCAGCGCCCGGACCGTACTGCGGCAGACCGTCGACGCCGGTCGGCCCGGCGACGGGAGGCGCCTGGACGGGGGGAGTCCCGGTAATTTGAGCGATCCTGCTCTGGACCGCCGCTATTTCCGATGCGATATCCACTTCACAAACTATCGGCGAGGGCGACGAGTTCATCGAGCAGCTCGGGCGGCTGCGGGTGGCCTTCACCGTACAGGAAGGACTCGAGCCGCGGGAGCGCCGCGACCGCCCGATCGAGCTCGGTATCCTGCCCGGGGACCAGGAGCCCGGCGGCCCGGAGATCGGCACTCTCGCGCAGCCGGGCCAGCGCCGCTCGTACCTTCGCCGCGGCGCGCCGATGCGACGCCGAGACGACGTCGTCCATCGTCCGGCTTACACTGTTCACGATCTCGATCGCCGGAAATCGAGCGGCTTGCGCGAGGTCGCGGTCGAGGATCAGGTGACCGTCGATCAGGGAGCGCACCGCCTCCGCCAGCGGATCGTCGAGCCCGCCGTCCTCGGAGAGGACGGTCGCGACCAGGGTGATCGAGCCGCCGCGTGCACCTCCCGCGCGCTCGATGAGCTTCGCGAGCTCGGAAAAGACGCTCGGCGGATAGCCGCCGCGCCCGAGCGGTTCTCCGTTCCCGAGTGCAAGCTCGCGTGCACTCGCCGCGACGCGCGCCAGGCTGTCGATGATCAGGGCGACATCGAGTCCGCGTCGGCGCAGCGCTTCGGCGTGTGCGAAAGCGAGCTCGGCTGCGCGGACTCGTTCGGCTGCGCTCCGGTCGCTCGTCGCACAGACGATCGTCGTCCGAGCGTCGAGGACTCGCATCCACCGCTCCGCTTCCCGGCCACGCTCTCCGATGAGCCCGATCACGACCACGTCGGCCGAGATCTCGCTCGCGAGCCGCGTGAGGAGCGTCGACTTTCCGCTCCCCGGCGGTCCAAAGATCCCGATACGCGCACCTCTCCCGAACGTCGCCAGTCCATCGATCGCTCGGATCCCGGTCCACAACGGCTCGGTGATCGCGACATGCTCGAAGCGGCGTGGATCGGTGCGGCACTCCGTGGAAGGATCGAGGGCGTGGCCGAGTCCGGCCGGACCGGGCACGTCGCGAACGAGCGGCCGAGATTCGACCGGATCGCCCGGAGCTAGACCGCGCGCATCGCCGAGCGGCGTCAGCAGTACCTCGCTTTTGCGAGTCGCGGTGACGCGCGCGAGCAGGGAAGCACCTTGCGTCGTAATGCGGACCACGTCGCCGAGACGGACTCCGGGGAGGTGCGCTTCGATCGCCTGTGGACGGATCGCGACGACACGGCCCTTCGCGAGCGTCATCATGTGAGCGCTGCGCGCACCGCGCCTTCGAGCCGCAGCCCGAGCGTCGACTCGAGCATCCCGTCCCGCACGATCAAGACGAGATCGCCGCTGCGCAATGACGGGTCGACGTCGATCGGCAAGTCGATCCGCACGCGCTCGCGATCCGCGGGCGAGACGCGCAGCCTCACCGGGATCTCCTCGGCATGGTTCTCGATCAAACGCGCGGCGAGCACATCGATCGCCGGCGGCGCAAGCTCGAGTTCACGCCCGAGGACCTCGGCGGCAAGATCCTGAACGAGCTTCGCGCGCGCATGGTCGAACGCGTCGAGCACTCGCGCACGAAAAACCTTGCACTCCGTCAGCATCTCCGGGGGTGTTGCCGCGGCGGCCGGCGGGACGACTGGCGCGGCGTCGGTCGTATCGGCGGCAGCGCTCGCAGGCTCGATCGGCGGTTCCGGTTGGGGCCGCAGGAGCGACGCGAGGCTCACGAAACGATCAGCCATCGTGCGACCGCGCAGCGCCGAGCCACTGTTGATAATCGGGGAGGAGCGGTGACCGAGGCTGCGTCAGACGGCGAATGATCGCGGCTCGTTCCTCGGGCGGATAGAGCTCGAGGACCGCTGCAGCGGTCGCGGTCGGCAGCGCGCTGATGATCGCCGCCGCCGTATGGGGCGGCTCCCCGGCGAGCGCGGTTCGGACTTGCGACGGTGCATAGCCTGCGACCAAGCCCGCGGTGGAGCGCGCGCTTCGGCGCTCGATCAGCATCCGTAAGAACGAGCCGAGCGGACGCATCCCGATCCGTGCTACGACGATCACGACGCCGGCTGCGATCCCGCTCGGTGCGAGCGACTCGATGAAGCCGATGAGACCGGGCCACACCGACGGTTGCGGCTCGTCGTTGTGCGCGAAACGGAGCGCCTCGACGGTGATCGTGTCGCCGCGGGACGGCCGCAACCCGATCGCGCCGATTGCAAGCTCGCGGATCTTGAGGACGTCGGCGGCATGTGCGCCGTCGACGAAGATCGCGACCGAGACGCGTTCGGTCGCACCCGCCCCGACCGTCGTGCGCTCCTCGTGAAGATCGCTGCCGCGGTCGTCGGTCTGCGTGCTTTTCGAATAGCGTTTGTTCTCGCTTGCGAAGCGCTCATCGACGCTGGAGTGTGCGATCGGACCGCCGACCACGGCACGCCGGATCTCGGTCGATTCGCGGGTGCGAGGATCGCGGTCGACGTGGACGCGGACGATCGACGTCCCGACCCCGAAGGCTTGATCGAGCGCCGATTGCAGTTCGGCCGCCAAACGTTCACCGTCGTGCGCTCCATCGCGGACGTCGCTCGAGAGCGCGACGCCGCTGTCGTCGACGATCGTGACGTGTTGGGGCTCGAGTCCCGGGACGCCCGCGGCGACGAAGGCGCGAATCCCCGCGATTGCATCGGCGGAGAGTCGCGCCCCGGGCAGGAGCGCGAGCCTCACGCTCGCACTCGCGTCGTGGACGCTCTCGTCGGCGTAGACGCCGGCTTTCGCCGGGGCGATGATCACGCGCGCATCGGTAATCCCTGCGATACCGCGCAGCGCCAGCTCGAGATCGCCGGCGAGCCCGTCGCGCGCTTGCGCATCGAGGACCGCTTCGGGCGTCAGGGCACCGACGTTGGCGAAAGTCTCGGCCGAACCGGCGACGTGGGGATGCGGGACACCCGAGAGGGACAGGCGCAGCAAGAGATCGCTGCGGCGTCTCCGCTCGACGCGCACGTTGTCGCCGGTCGGCGAGAACGCGACGTTCCAGGCGGCGAGCCGCGTCTCGACCTCACGCACTTGCTCCGGATGGAGCGGCGAGCTGAAGAGCGGGACGCGATCGTCGCGCAAGAAGACGGCGGCCGCCGCTGCGATCGCGACGGCGGCCAGCATCCCGGCCGCAATCAGGCTGCGCGTGCGCGGCGACAATGCACGCCACGCCGTGAAGAGTCGGTGCGCGTCGATCATAGTTGAATCGAAAAGATCTGCCCGAGTGCTTGGGCGATCCGCGCCGACGCCGCCGTCGCGATCGCGACGGCGACGTCGGCATGGGCACGTGCGACGACCATCTCTTGCAGCCCGCCGCGACCGGCGACGAAAGCCGATTCGGCCGCGTCCGCATTCGCAAAGATCGCGCCGACCGCATCGAGCGCCGCCAGGAATCCCGAGCCGTTCGCCGGCGTCGCGTGGCGTTCAACAGGGGTGTCGGGGACGAGCGGCTCGACGGTCATAGACGCCCCACGTCGATCGTCCGCTCGACGAGACGCTTACCGACGTCGAAGATCGAGGCGTCCATCTCAAAGGAGCGTTGCGCATCGAGGACGCCGATCATCTCCGTCAGCGGATCGGGAGCGGCATGGACCGTTCGCTCCCCGACGACGCGCGGTCCGTCGTCGGCCTCTTCGATCTCGGCGACGATCCGGCCGAAAGCGTGTCCCGGCAGGCTGACCTGCGCGGCGGCGACGTTGCGCGCCGCCATATCGAGGATCGTTCGCTGAACGTCCATCCCGGCCGCGGCCCGTCCCAACAAATCGAATTCGTTCATCAGCGGGCCGCCGACTTCAGCTCTGCGAGGCGTGCATGAATCGCGCCGAGCAACGCTTCTTCGAATGCAGCGGCGCGGGCGATCGATGCGGCTTGGCGTTCGTTCGGTCTCCCCGTCGAGATGCTCGTCGCGGCCAGGTCGTTACGGGCAAGCCTCGCTGCGTCTTCGGTGAGCGCGCCGGTCGATATTTCCATGCCGGGAGCATAACCGGCGCGGATCACCGGCCTGTGAACCTATTGTGACCGATTCATTTCCCGCACCCCGTCTCGCGCGCGGCTGATTTCCTAGCGACGAAACGACGAACAAGCCGGCGAACTCGCCGGCTTGTGATTCAGCGCTTGCTGAACTGGAAGCGCTTGCGGGCGCGCTTGCGGCCGTATTTTTTCGACTCTTTTTCGCGCGGATCGCGGGTGAGCAAACCGTTCTTGCGCAACGGCTCGCGGAGCGACTCATCCATCTGCACGAGGGCGCGGGCGATCCCGTGGCGGACCGCTCCGGCTTGTCCGGAAATCCCGCCGCCCTCCGCTTTCACCGTCACGTCGAAGCGAGAGAGGCTGTTCGTCACCTCGAGCGGTTGACGAACGATCTGCTGCAGCGACTCGCGGGCGAAATACTCGTCGAGCGGTTTCTTGTTGATCGTAATCCGCCCCCCGCCGAGGGCGAGCTTCACGCGTGCGACCGAGCGCTTACGACGACCCGTTCCTTGAAAAAACTCCGCCACGGTCTCCCCTTTACTTCCCTAGCGGCAGCGGCAGCGGACGCTGGGCCGCGTGCGGGTGCTCGCTTTTGGCGTACACTTTCAGTCGCCGCAGTTGAGCCGCGCGCATGCGGTTGGGCGCCAGCATCCCGCGCACCGCCATCTCGATCAGCCGCTCAGGGTACTTGGCCTTGACCTCGAGCGCCGTCTGCGTGCGCAATCCCCCGGGGTATTGGCTGTGACGGCGATAGAGCTTTTGGGTCCACTTTTTCCCGCTCAGCTCGACTTTCTCCGCATTGATGACGATGACGTGATCGCCGTTGTCGATGTGGGGCGTCCAGGTCGGTTTCCCCCGCCCGGAAAGGGCACGAGCGATCCGCACGGCCAGGGTCCCCAAGCGCTGACCCGCAGCGTCGACGATGTACCAGTCGTGGGCGGTCTCGGCGGTCTTCTGCTGATATGTACGCATGAAAATTGAAAACAAGCGGCCTCCGGCCCGGGGCCCGGCCACAAACCGGGAGTATATCGCATCGAACCGGGAGGGTCAAGCGAGAGGCCGGGAGCGGGGGGACCGGGCGAAGAACTTGCTCTTTCCTCTTCCTAGGCTAGGCAAGCGTTGGAAAACCGCACCATCATTGCCGATGCGACGTCTCACCGCGCAGCACGGAGCAGAAGTCACGCGCATCGGCACGTGCATCCGGCAGCACCTCAACACCATGGAGTGTGAGATACTTGGTAACGTGAGCCGGCAACCTGAGGAGATCATCGTCTAACAAACAAACCATGCCGCCACGCGTCCCAGATCCTCCGCGCGGCGCTGTCTTCGGCGCGGCTCAAGAACGCGCTGCACCACACCGTGGTGTCGAGGACTGCGCGCAACGACTATGCGGGGATGTGTCGCTTGCGTCGTGATCGCCGAACCGCCTCTGCGACGTCATCCACAGTTCGTTCCGCCCCACGGGAGCGAACGCGCTCCGCCAGGGCGTCAAGCCGGGCACCCCAGTCGTCGCTTGCGAGCTCGTCGGAAAGCAGACGATCGACGGCGCGCCGCACGAGATCCGATACGGACTGGTCGCTAGCGGCCGAGAGCAGCTTGAGCGCACGGCGCTGCTTGTCGCTGAGGTAGATTTGCGTGCGAGCGTTCACGGGTTCGGTGCCTCCTTAGCGTTATGACACTATGATGTATACTCTTCGTGGCATCCTGCCGAGTGGCAGCGCGCCTTTCGCCGATCAGGCTTGCAAGGGAAGCGGCCTCCCGTCTCGATCGGCACCCCGTCTTTACTCCCATGGTTCCTCGCCCGCAAAGTGGGGGGAGACCGGCGACCCTGGGCCTTCGGACTCCCTGCAAAGATGCGCAGGCTTCGGGAAGCGGATGTACTAACCCGCCGGACATGCTCGGTGCGGATCCGACGTATTACGAGATTTTAGGTGTAGCACCGAGCGCCGAAGCGGACGAGATCGAGGCGGCGTACCGAGCCGCGCTCATGGTTGCTGCGCCGGCGTCGGTTTATCGCATTTACCAAGCGTACGCAACCCTCATCGACCCCGAACGACGACGCCGCTACGATGCCCAGCTCCGCGCGCGCGAGCTCGCGCGCCGGCTGGCCGCACACCGGCTGCGCGTCGTACCGTCCTCGGTCGCCTCGGGCCGAACGGCGAGTCGGCGACACCCCCGCCTCCCGGAGCGGTTGCGACCGAGCCTGATCGTGGGCGCGCTGGTGTTCTGCCTCGCAGCGATCTTCGGCGCCGCGTGGTTGAAGACGCACCACGCAGTTGCCATGACGCTCCCGGTCGATGGACTCGAGACGCCCGCGGCAACCGCGGCTCTACCCGACTCGCGGAGCCTCGCCGCGCGCGAAGCCGCTGCGTTCAAGGATTCGTGCCAGCGCGCGATCGTCGGTTTTACCTCCTCGGACGGCGCCCTCGTCGGGACGACCGACGGCCATCGCTATCGGATCGCGTGGAACAGCTTCGCCCGCCGGCAAGTCGCCGAGTGGTCGACGGGAGATCCGCTGCTCGTGTGCCCACAGGATGGACGGCTCGTCCTCGAAAGCCAAGCCGAGGATGTGCAGGCCGTCGCGAGCGCGGTCGCTGCAAAGCCGGCGCAGTTGGCCTGTCGTAACGCGCGGCTGATCGAGGCGACCAATGACGGACGTCTCCTTCAGACCGACGACGGCTACAGCTACTCGGTGATCCCCGACGACTCGATGCGGATGGAAGCCGCCCGATTCGGCACGGGTGATCGGGTCCGCATCTGCGTCTATCCGACAAGACGAGCACGCTACGCCTCGATCGAAAACACCACGACCTCCAATACGGTACAAGGTATCGAATCGCCGAAGCGGCGGCGACGAGCGAGCGTGCACTGTGACAGCGTGAAGGTCGCCGCCGTCCCTGAAGACGGGAGCACGGTGACGTTGAGCGACGGCCGCACCTACGACGTGCCGCAGCCGGCTCGTCTGGAAACTTCGATGTGGGGTCGCGGCGACACCGCGACTCGCTGCTGGGCGCTCGCCGCCGACGGGACGATCTACCGCTCGATCTCCGATTCAGCGCACTTTTCGACGCTCCACCTCAGTCAAGCGAAGACGCAGAACTGAAGGTGGGCCGATGACGAGACCACACGGATCTCAACGACTCGGCGTACAGCGCTTGTACACGACCCGCCCCGGCATGTGGTACCCCTGCGTGTTGTGCACGATCACGTCGCGCGAACGCACATAGACGAAATTGTCGACGTTCCCTTCCTCGCGCCAGTGGATCGCCCCATGGCCGCGCCCGTCGTCGTCGGGATAATAGACGATCGGCGCCGCTGCGGCCGTCCCGACCTTTGCGCTCTGCGGCGAGATGACGAGCCGATCGGCCGGACGCGCACAGCTGCCGCGCGCCCACGTCCCGATCATCACCCGTGGTACGGGAGCCGATGTCGCGCCGACCAGGACGATGCCGAGCGCAACGGCACACCCCACCTTCACGGACGTTCTCAGCGATCGGATGGACGTCACCAGGCGGGATCCGCGAGCAGAGCCCCGGGACGCCCGCCGTTCCCTACCAAGACCGGCGCGACGACGCGAATGGGCCAATCATCGACGACGAACGTCGCGCTGAGGGTCACGATCTTCCCCTCGAGCGGCTGCGCGGAGTTCGCGACCGCCGAAGAGGCGGCCAGCGGCTCCAAGGGCGACGAACGGATCGTCCCCTCGACCAACCAGCGCGAAGCGGTCGCCAGCGAGGCCGTGTCCGGTAGCCGAACCGCCGCTTCGGCAAAGCGCTCCGCGGCGCGCCGCGCGGCCTCCGCGACGCGGCGATCGGTCGTCACCGTTCGAGCCATGCGGACCCAATGGCCCTTGTACGCGACCGTCACGCGTATTCCGAACGACTCGCCTGCGGCGATCCCCGCCGCTTGCAGGCGATAATAAGAAGGATACTCCCGCAGCTCCGGGGCGACTGCGACGTAGACTTCCTCGGCCCCCTGCCAGCGCGCGCTCCGCTCCACCGCCGCGACGGCCGCCGCCAGGTCGCCGGGTCGCTCGCCGGCGCTCGCCAGCGCTTCGCGCGCGATCTGGGCGGCGTGCGCCGAGAGCGCGATCTCGATCCCGTCCGCCCGGGCACGCAGCCGTTCGAACAGCGCGGTCGCGTCGCTCACATCGGTGACGCCGGCCTCGCGCAAATCGGCCGCGATCCGGGTCGGGAGCATCTCGTATTCGACGACGCCGATACGCCCGGCGGAACCGTTCGAGAAGCACAGCTTCGCGATCTCGCGTCCCAGGCGCGGGGTACCGACGATCTCCCCGACCCAGGCCGTCCGCGCGATCCACTCGTGGACGCGCTTCGAGAGCGCCGCCGCGAGCGCCGGGCGCCCGTCACGCGGTACGAACAAGAGCGATTCCGACCAGTACGGGACGAAACCGGTAAGCCACGACACCGCAGCCGGACGCGTATGATTCGTGTAGACGAGGAGCGCGTCTACACCGTCGCTCGACATCGCCGCCTGCGCCTGTGCAATCCGCATGTCGAAGACGGTGTGCGGGATCTCGGTCTTTGACCACGAGAGCAAGCCTCGGCGCATCCTATATCCCCTCGAAGAGGACGCGCGGCGTCCGGGTGACGACCTCGGCGCCGGTCTCGGTGACGATCACCGTATCGCCGAGGACGATGTAGCCCGCCTCGGGGTGGTAGGTGTTGGGATGGACGACGATCGCCATCCCGGGCTCGAGGACGACGTCGACGTCTTCGAGCAGGTGGGGCTTGCTGTCGGCGAACAGGCCCAGACCGTGTCCGCGGACGCGCGTGTACGCATTGGTCGTGTATTCGCCCAGCCCGTACTTGCGAAAGACGTCGTTTTCGGCTTTGGCGACATCGGAGGCTTTGGCGCCCGGTCGGACCGCCGCGACCCCGGCTTCGAGCGCTTCGAGGAAGACCGCAAACGCCTCGCGTTGCGCATCGCCGGCACGCGCGCCGACGACGAGCGTCCGGCAGATCTGCGCGTAATATCCGTCGACTTCGGGCGTCAGCTCGGTCGTCACGAGATCGCCCGGCGCGAGCGCACGCTCCGACGGCGGAACCATCCCGCGGACGTCGACCCCGCCGGAGCCGACGAGCATGAAGTTTTCCGGACTCCCTTGCGTGCGCAAGAACGTCTCGACCTCGGCGACGAGCTCGTATTGTTTGCGCCCCGCCACCGCCGCCGCGCGGAAGACTTCGTATGCGCGATCGGCCAACAAAGCGGAACGACGGATCGCCTCGAGCTCTTCAGGCGTCTTGCGCATCAGCAACCCATCGAGGAGCGCCGTCGCGTCGGCGATCTTCGCTTGCGCGGTGAGCGCTTGCGGGAGGAGGTGGTAGGGCGCACCACCGATGCGCTTCCCGTCGGTGCTCCGCAAAAACGCGAGGACGTCGACGATCGGATGCGGCGTATAGACGACGGTCAGCTCCGGCACTTCGAGGAGCGCGCGCTCCGCATCGACGGCGCTTTCGAGATAGAGCGTCGTCGCACCCGAGGCCTCGATCGTAGCCAAGCCGTTCCCCTCGACCAGCCCGAAGTCGGTCGCATATTTCAAATAGTCGCCCTGCCAGGAGTTCCCGAACGCGATGAGGAGGTCGAGCCCGGCCTCCTGCAGCGCCGCAATCAGCTTCTTCCGGCGAGCCGTCGCGATCGCCGCGCTCATACCGGCGCCAACCGTTCCGCGGGCTCGTAACCGTACTCGCGGCGCGCAGCCTCGGGCGAGATGAACCCTTTGCGCAGGTCCTCTTCGATCGCGGCACGGTCGCGCTCGCGAGGATCGCCCCAACCGCCGCCGCCGCCGGTATAAAATGTTATGCGATCCCCGGCCTCGAGCGGGACGTTCGTCGCTTTGAGGATCGTCTCGCTGCGCCCGTCGCGCCGCGTGATCACCGCTTTCGCCGTCGCGCCCTCCTTCCCGTTCCACAATCCCCACGGCGGGCGGACCGTCCGCTCCGAGTTGATGTTGACGCTGCAACGCTGCAAACAGCGGTAGGTGATCTCGGCACCAAGCCCGCCCCGGTACTTCCCCGGCCCGCCGCTGTCGGTACGCAGTCCGAAGCGCTCGATGATGAACGGATATTGCATCTCTTGCAATTCGACCGGGGCGTTGCGCACGTCGCCCTGGCAGACCGAGACCGAACAATCCTCGCCGTCCTCGTTCGGCCGACCACCCCAGCCGCCGCCGACGATGTTCATGAGGAGGAAGCGTTGCCCGGTATCCTCGCGATAGCCGATGAACGAGTAGCCGCTCATGATCCCGAAGTGTCCCGCCGGGATTCGATCCTTGAGCGCCGGCGCGAGTGCTTTGAGGATCGTGTCGATCACCGTCGGCATCGGGATGCTCCACAAGCCCAGCGCCGCCGGGTGCTTGGCGTTGAGCATCGTCCCCTCGGGCGAGATCAACTCGAGCGGACGAAAGACGCCTTCGTTGACCGGCGCAGTCGGCTGGGTGAGGTTCTTGAAAGCGATCCGCGCCGAAGCCAAGCCGCCGGAATACCCGCAATTGAGCGCACCCGGGACTTGCGGGTTCATCTCGGAGTAGTCGACGATCATCCGCTCGCCCTGGATCGTGACTTTCACCTTGATCCGTAGCGGGACTCCGACGTTGCGCCCGTCGTTGTCGAGGAAGCTCTCCGCCTCGTAGACGCCGTCGGGAAGTTGCGCGACGAAGGCGCGCGCCTCGCGCTCGGCTGCGTCCCAGATCGCCTCGATGCACTCCTGGACGACCTCGAAGCCGTAGCGCGAGACGAGCTCGGCGAACCGGCGTGCGCCGAGCCGGCACGATGCGATCTGGGCGCGTAGGTCGCCCAGCGACGACTCCGGGAAACGAACGTTGTCGTAGATCATTTGCCAGAGCGTCTCGTTGCGCTTCCCGGCCTCGTAGATCTTGAGCGAACGGAACTGCAGGCCTTCCTGATAGATCTCGGTCGTCTCGTTCGAGCCGAACCCGGTTCGCATCCCGCCGATGTCGACCCAGTGTGCGCGCGTCGCCGCGAACGCGACCAGCTTGCCTTCGACGAAACACGGCGCATAGACGACGACGTTGTTGAGATGCTGCCCGCAGACTTGACCGTGATTCATGATCACGACGTCGTCCGGGGCGAAGCCGTCGAGCCCGTAGCGCGCGATCCCGTCCTTCACCGCGATCCCGAGGTCGGCGAGGAAAATCGGGAGGCCGCCCTTGTTTTGCGAGATCATCCGCCCCTGCGTATCGATCAGTCCGCAGCAGTAATCGCGGACTTCGTAGATCATCATGTTGTACGCCGATCGGCAGAGCGCCTCGCTCATCTCGTCCGCGTACGCGTTGATCGCATTGCGCACCACCTCGACGGTGATCGGATTTGCCGGCATCGTCAGCTCCCTACGGTGATGATGAGATGGCCCCACGGATGGACGGTCGCACGGTCGCCGGGATGCAGGAGGATCGTCGAGTTCGCCTCTTCGATCACCGCCGGGCCTTCGACCGTCTCGCCCGCCCGGAGCGACGAACGCCACAAGACCCGCGTCTCGAGCGGCTTCTCGGGGTCGTCGAAATAGACCGGACGCCGTTGCTCTTGCGCGGGTTCGGTCGGCTCCCACGGCGCCGTCAAGAGCGCGGCGACCTCGTCCCCCAGCCGCGGGACGGTGACGACCAAGCGCAGGTTCACGATCTCGATCGACTGGTCGGGCGCCGCATGACCGTACCGCCGATCGTGCTGCTCGTTGAAGCGCTCGACCGTCGCGCCGGTATTCGTCGTCAAATCTTCCGGCGCGTCGACGGCGATCGGGATCGTGTGCTCTTGACCGCGATACCGCAGATCCGCGGCGTACGCGAACTGCGCCGCCGACGGGGCGAGGCCGTCTTTGGTCAGCGCCGTCTCACCGAGCATGCGGAGTTCGGCGAAGGCCTGCCGTGCGGCTTGGGTCTCGATCGACCCCAACCGCCCGTAGAACGTTCGGACGAAATCTTGCCGCCACTGGGCCATCAGCATCCCGAGCGCCGAGAAATTCCCGGGGAGCTTCGGGATGACGACGGTCGGGATGAAGATCTCGCGCGCGATCGCCAGGGCGTGGAGGGGCCCGGCGCCGCCGAACGCGACCATCACGGTTTCGCGCGGATCGATGCCGCGATTGACCGAGACGGCCCGCACGGCGAGCGACATCGAGGCATCGGCGATGCGGACGATCCCGAGCGCCGCTTCGATCGTCCCCAGCCGCAGCGGCTCCGCGACTTTCGCGCGGATCGCCTCTTGCGCAAGTGCCCGGTCGAGCCGCATCGCGCCGCCCAAGAAGCGGTCGCCGTTGAGCCGTCCGAGGACCAGATCGGCGTCGGTGATGACCGGATCTTTCGCGCCGCGCCCGTAACACGCCGGACCGGGATCGGCGCCGGCGCTCACCGGCCCGACGTGGAGGCCGCCGTTGGCGTCGCACCAAGCGATCGAACCGCCGCCGGTCCCGACTTCCTTGATGTCGACGACCGGATACTGCATCGGCAGCCCCGTGAACTCGTCGCCGATGATATAGCCCTCTTCGATCGGCGCGACCCCGTCGGTGATGAACGTCGCTTTCGCCGTCGTCCCGCCCATGTCGAAGCCGATCACGCGATCGAGTCCGAGCAACTGCGCCAGGCGTCCGGTCCCGATCATCCCGGCGACCGGCCCCGACTCCATCATCGCGACCGGCTGCACGCGCGCCTGTTCGATCGACATCGTCCCGCCGTTGCTGCGCATGATCGCGATCTTGCCGCGGAAGCGCGCGTCGCGGACGGACGTCTCGAGGCGGCCGAGATACCGGTTGACGCGCGGGCCGACGAAGGCGTTCAGCGTCGTCGTCGACGTCCGTTCGTACTCGCGAAACTCTCGGACGATATCGCTGCTCAGGGTCACGAAGACGCCGGGCAACTTGCGCGCGACGATCTCGCCCGCGGCGCGCTCGTGCGCCGGGTTCGCATAGGAATGCAGAAACGAGATCGCGACGGCGTCGATCTCCAAGAGCGCAAGCCGCTCGCACAACGCCTCGAGCTGCGCCTCGTCGAGCGGCGTGAAGACATCGCCGCGCGCCGTCATCCGTTCACGGACTTCGAACGTCAAATCGCGCGGAACGAGCGGGCGAGGACGATGAAAAAACAAATTGAACGCGTCTTTGCGGTTTCCGCGCCCGATCAACAGCACGTCGCGGAAGCCTTCGGTCGTCAGCAGCGCCGTCTTCGCGCCCTTGCGCTCGAGGACGGTATTGATCGCGATCGTCGAACCGTGGAGCAGCTCGTCGAGCCCGGAGATGTCGCAGCCCGCGAGCTGCAGGCTCGTCACCGCGCCTTGCGTCGGGTCGACCGGGACCGTCGAGGTCTTCGACGTGACGATCCGCCCGTCCTCAAAGCCGACCAAGTCGGTGAACGTCCCTCCGATGTCGATGCCGACGATATTCACTTATCCTTTATCCTTGTCTCCAACGAGTAAAGCGGAGCTCGATCAAGCGGACGAGCTCGTTGAGGACGACCGCGATCAAGGCGAGCGTCAGAACCAATGCGAGCAGCGGCGCCGGCTTGAACGTATCGGCGAAGAGCTGCGTATACGCGCCGATCCCGTTCGTCGAGACGAAGAGCTCCGCCAGGATCACACCCAGGAGCGTCATCGTCATCGCCAAGCGCAGACCGGTGAAGACCGTCGCGACCATGTTCGGAAAGATCACGTGCCGGAGGACCTGCGCTTGGGAGGCGCCGGAGGCGCGGGCGCTCGCGAGATAGAGCGGATTGACGTCGCGCATCCCCGCGACCGTGTTGACGATCACCGGGAGTACGGCGTGCGAGAAGCCGAAGGCGATCCGGCTCGGCGGCCCGATCCCGAAGATCAAGATGACGAGCGGGAGGAAGACGACTTGCGGTAAGCCCCACAGTAACAAGACGAACGGAAAGAGCGTCAGCCGACCCAGGTTCGTGATCCCGATCGCGACCCCGACCGAGATCCCGACGACGACCGCGAGGACGAACGCGACGACGATCTCGAGCAGCGCGACGACCAAGGCATGCCCGACCTTCGGATCGGCGACGAGCGTCGCCCACCACACCGCGGCGACGCGGCTGGGCGGCGCGAAGATCGCCGGATCGACGAAAGCACGGGCACAGACCTCCCACAGCACGAGGACCGCGACGACGACCCCGGCCCGGATGAGGAGCTCAGGCTTTGCGGACACGACCCGCCAACGCTCCAAGCGTCAGGTTGAGCACGATCGTCGCCGCCAAGACGATCACCATCCACGCGTACATCGGCCCGCTGTTCAGCAACTCGCCTTGTCGCGCGATCTGATGGCCGATACCCGAGGCGGAAGTGAGCGTCTCGCCGCCGAGCACCGAAGCGAAACAGATGAAGAAACCGATCCGCATCCCGGTCACGATCGTCGGCAGCGCCGCCGGCAAATAGACGTGGCGAAAGAGCTGGAGCGCGCTTGCGCCCTGCGAACGGGCCGACCGCACGTACAGCGGATCGACGCTCGAGAGTGCGGCGATCGTGTTCAGCGCGATCGGGAAGAAGCCGTACACGGCGCCGAAGACGATCTTCGAGGGCGGCCCGATCCCGAACATGATTACGAACATCGGGAAAAACAGGACGATCGGAATCGCGAAGACGCCGGAGATGACCGGCTCGAGCGCGGCGGTGAGGAGGCGCGAGCGCCCGATGACGACACCGGCCGCGATCCCCGCGGCGACCGCGAGCGCATACGCGATCGCGGTCGTCGACGCCGTCACGCCGACGGCCGACCAAAACAGGTCGGAGCGGACGAGCCGCGCCAACGACCCGGCGACCACCGGGATCGCGGGGAGGAAGAGCGGATTGACCGCATGGGCCCGAGTCAACGCCGTCCACACGCCGAAGAACGCGACGACGATGACGAGTTGCATCGCGTGCGAGAGGAGACGGAGACGGATCGTCATCGGACCGGGGCGGCGTCCCGCGCGACGCGCATCGCGTCGACCGTGTGGCGGATCTCGTCCCGCAACAACTCGTAGAGCTGGTTGCGAATCTCGGAAAAACGCGCGGTCAGCATGAACTCGGGGCTGCGCGGATGCGGCTCGTCGATCTCGAGGACCGCCTTGACCTTCCCCGGACGCGCGGTCATCACGACGATCCGATCGGCGAGGAAGACCGCTTCGGCGAGCGAGTGCGTGACGAAGACGATCGTCTTCCCGGTACGGGCGAGCAATACGGAGAGATCCTCGCCCAAGACGAGCCGCGTCTGCTCGTCGAGCGCCGCGAACGGCTCGTCCATCAACAGGATCTCGGTCTGCATGCAGATCCCGCGCGCCATGTTGATCCGCTGCTTCATCCCGACCGAGAGTTGACCGGGATAATGGTGCGCGAATTGCTCCATCCCGACCGAGCGCAACGCCGCGAGCGCGCGCTCACGCCATCCCTCGGCCCGGCCTTGAAACTCGAGCGAGACCCGGAAGTTGTCGAGGATCGTATACCACGGCAAGAGCGTGCTCTCTTGGAAGACGAACGTCGTCTCCCTGGGGAGCGGGCCGCGAACGTTCTTCCCGTTCACGGTCACCGTCCCCGAGGTCGCTTTGAGCAATCCGCCGATGATGTTGAGCAAGGTGCTCTTTCCGCAGCCCGACGGCCCCAGGAGCGCGACGAACTCGCCGCGTCGCACCTCGAGCGAAACGTCGTCGAGGGCCAGCGTCTCCACCCGACCGTCCGGCGCCGCGAACCGTTGGGTGACGCGATCGACGGTGATCACACAGGAAGGTGCTTCGCTCAGATCTTCACCGGGACGAATTTACTCGTGTACATCGAATTGATCGGCGGCTCGGTATCGCTGATGCCGAGTTCGACCAGCGATTTGCGGACCGCCTCGATCGAAGCGAGATCCCACGCGCCGTTCGTCGACATCCCCGGCATCGCGGCGTCGTAGAGCCTCGAGACGACCGATTCGGATTCGCCGAGGATCGGTGCGGCGATCTTGACCGTCTCGGCCTTGTGGGTCTTCATGTAGGCGACGGTCTTGAACCACCCTTTGAGGAAGCGCGCCAGGACGTCGGGACGCTTCTCGATCATGTCGTCGCGCGCGAAGATGACGTGCGTATAGAACTTCTGCACGATGTTCCCGAAGGTTTGCAAGACCTTCCCTTTCCCTTCGGCTTCGAGTTGCAGCCCGATCCCGATGTCTTGCACCGTCCCGGCGATTTGTCCCGACTGCAACGCCGCGACACGCGCCTGCGTCGCACCCATCGGGAGCGAGTCGATCCCGTCGGGCCCCCAGCCTTGCTTGAGCGAGAGCTGGCGAACGAGCCAATCGGTCAGCGAGCCGGCGGTCGTCACCCCGATCTTCTTCCCTTTGAGATCGTTCAGGCTCTTGACCGTCCCCTGCGGCCCGACGATCAACGCCATGTCGTACGGTGCTCCGTACATCGCCGCGACGGCCGTCGCCGGGACGCCCTTGGCGTGATAGCCCATCGCGGGTCCCGAGCCCAAGCCGACGTCGACCGCGCCGCTGGCGAGGCCGTCCTGCAGTTTCCCGTCCCCGTTGAACGAGGTGACCTGCACTTTGATCCCGACGGAATCCCAGATGTGCGCAGCTTGACCGATCTCGGGGACGGTGAAGACGAATGCGGTTGCGATCGCACGCCCGACTCGCACCGTATCGGGTCCGGCGGACTTCACCGGAGCACCGGCGCTCAACGTGAAGAGGATGCTTGCTAGCAAGAGCACCGCGATGCGCGGCGTCGACGATCTGTTCATAATGTACCCCCAACGTGTATCGGCGCTTTTTTCGCGGCGAGCGAACGAACCTTCCGTTCCGGCAGCCGTTGTCGGCCGTCATTGTAGCCGAGCCTCGCCGAGATGTTCAGCGCCGCTTCACGTGCGAGCGGACCGAGTGCGGCCTGCGCACGCGTCGTCGCGCGATTGGGACGGCTCAGCGTCAGCGCCGCGACCAAGCCGCCTTCATGATCGAAGATCGGCGCTGCGACGCCCGCGAACGTGCTCTCGCGGGGAGCCGTCGCATACCCGTCGCGCCGAATCTGCTTGATCGTCTTGCCGATCGCCGCCGGCGATATCCGGCCTTGCGTCTCGGATCGCAACAGCTCGCGTGTCTCGTTCTCGGGGAGATAGGCGACGAAGCAACGACCGGTCGCCGATTCCCAGATCGGGACGACGTAGCCGACGCGGATCGAAGTCGGCCCGCGCCGCTTCCCCTCGACGCGGTACACGATCGTCGGACCGCGATTCCCCCACATCGTGAGGATGACCGACGACGTGGTCACCTCGATCAGCCTATTCGCTTCGCGACGGACGATCTCGATGAGATCGGACTGGCGAACGGCAGCCGCGCCGAGCTGCATCGCGAACGGCCCGAGGCGATAGCGTCCGTTCAAGCCGTCTTGCGCCATCAGCCCTTCGTGCACGAAGCTCGCGACGTATGCATGCGCCTTACTCGGAGGCATACCGGCGAGCTGCGAAAGCTCTTTGAGCCCGATCGCGCCGTCGGCGAGTTCGAGCGCGCGCAGCAAGCGGCATCCGACCGCGATCGCTCCGATGCGTCGCGGCTCGGCGATCGGCATACGGCGATCTCCGGACGGCATGAGTAAATCGGATTTACGATCGATAAACCAAGCTCCTCGCGGGACCCCGGCCTCCAAAGGAACGTTCCTTCCCCTCCCGGCGGCGGACAGAACGCCTGTTCGGTTCAGGAACTTTACAACTCTGTGATCGCAATCGGGCGGTTTTCGGCCGTCCGAACCCGAACAAGCCGGGGAACGACTCTCTTTGGGCGCAACTCGAGGGAGCGGGTAGCGGGTGCTATGAACGGTACGGTCGGCCAGGGACGTCACCAGGACGTCGCTTCTCTTATGGAAGGGGCGTCGGTTCTTGTCGTGCTCGGCGCGGTTGCGCTCGTGGGCGGCGCGTTCGTCGCGCACGGGACCGGTGAGCGCGTCTTTCGGGTGGCACTCTCGCTCGTGCTCATCGCCGCCGCGCTCCTCGCCCACCGCGCAGCCTCGATCGTCCGCAGCGGCCGGCGGGCGCTCGCCGATGCGTTGGCCGTCGCACGGAGCGGCGCGCCGGTCGACCTCGCCGGGACCGCCGCCTTCATCGGTCCGCCGAGCGCCCAGCTCACCGCTTGGGTCGCCGAAGCTCAACGCGAAGCCGGGACACGGCAGCGGATCGCCGGGATGGCGAGCGCCGCCGACGATCTGCTGGTCGGGCACTCCCGGATGGCCGTGACGCTTCGCTCGCAAGTCGAGGCGCTGCGCGAGGCCAAGTCGTCGGCGGAACGGGCGCTGGCCGAGATCCGCGAGACGGCCGATCATGCGACCCATCTGGGGACGAGCGTTGTCCAGTCGTCGGCCTCGATCGAGCAGATGGTGCGCTCCGTCCGCACCGCGTCGATGAACGTGAACGTCCTCGCCGACACGGTGAACTCCGTGAGCTCGGCGATCGGGGAGCTCGCCGCTTCCATCACCCAGGTCGCCGGGAACGCGCAAGAGGCCAATACGCTTTCCCTGGTCGCCGATACGAAGGCGCGCGACGGCGGAAAAGCCGTCGAACGGCTCGTCGAGTCGACCCGTGAAATCGCCAACGACATCGGGTCGATCGTGAACAAGATGGAAGAGCTCGGGACGGCCTCGGCGCAAATCGGGAACATCGTCGAGGTGATCGACACGATCGCCGATCAGACGAATCTGCTCGCCCTCAACGCCGCGATCGAAGCGGCGCGCGCCGGCGAGCACGGGCGCGGCTTCGCGGTCGTCGCCGACGAGGTCCGCAAGCTCGCGGAGAACTCGGCGAGCTCGACCAAAGAGATCGGCCTCCTCATCAAAGACATCCAGGCCAAAACGGTCGAGGTCGTCCGTTCGACGACGGCCTCGGGTGCCAAAGCCTCGACCGGCCTGCAAATGGCCGATCTCGCCGGTCGCGCGATCAACGACATCCTCGAGGCGGTCAACGACGCCAGTCAGCTCATCGATCAGATCTCGAAGGCCGCACGCGAGCAAGCCTCGGGGAGCTCGTCGATCGTCAACTCGGTCGAGCAGATGACCGCGCTGATGCGCGAATCGGTGAAATGGCTCGACGAGCAGGATGCCGCCAATCAACAGATGATCGATGCGATCGCCGCGATGCGGCAACTGACCGAGCGGATGAGCGGCGCGATCGAACGGCAGCGCGCCGCTTGCGAAGCGATCGATCAGGCCGCAAAACGCCTGGAGACGACGGCCGAGACGAGCCTCGAGATAAATACCTCGATGGAAGAGGCGATTCGAGCGCTGCGCGAGCAGGCCCACGGCGAGACGGACGGAATGCCGCCGCTCCCCGATGCACAACCGCACGAGCGGCTGATCCTCGCGACCGGGGGACGGAACTAGCGCCCTGCGGTGAAGCCCCAGGCGGGGGCGTACGAATCGAAATCGTCGTAGCGCGCGCCGCAGAAGAAAAGACCGCAGGCCGGCGCCGTTTTGCCCGCGGCGCGCCGATCACGTGCCGCGATGATCTCGGGGATGGCGTCGACAGCGCGCTCGCCGGCGGCGATTTCGAGCAGCGTCCCGACGCAGTTGCGGACCATGTGATGGAGAAAACCGTCGCCGACGAGCCGCAGGCGCAGCAATTCCCCCGCCTCGTCGAGCGTCACGCTGTGGATCGTCCGAATCGTGATCCCGCTCGGCGGCGCGACCCCGCAAAACGAGGCGAAGTCATGCGTCCCGACGAGGTGCCGGGCGGCCCGCTCGAGCCGTTCGCAATCGATCGGCCGGTACACATGGTAGGCGTAGCGCCGTGAGAGCGCGCTGCGCGTCTTGCGGCGATGGATGAGATATTCATAGGTCCGGGCGCGCGCCGAGAAGCGCGCGGAGAAGCCGGGCGCGACGATCGCCGCGTCGCGCACCGAGATGTCGCGCGGGAGGACGCCGTTGAGCGCGAGGGCGAGCCGTTCGACCGGGAACGCCCGGTCGCTCGAAAACGAGATCACCTGTCCGCTTGCGTGGACGCCCGCGTCGGTCCGTCCCGCACCGGTGATCTTGATCGGCCGGCCGAAAAGGCGTGAAACGGCGCGCTCGATCTCGCCCGCGATCGTGCGCGCCGCCGGCTGAAATTGGAAGCCGCTGAAATCGGTGCCGTCGTATTCGACGACGACCCGATAGGTCGTAGCGTCCGAGCTAGGCCGCAGTCCGCAGCGGGACGGGACGTTTCTCGTCGAGGTCGAGCAGATCGGCCCACGCGGTCACGTCCGTCCGATCCGGCGCGACCTGATTACGCAACTTGATGAAGTTGTCGTAGCTCGGCGTCCCGGGCTCGGGACCGTGCTTGAGCCACTCCTCGTTGAACCGCTCTATCTCCGCAGCAGATTTCTTCTCGATGTAAGGCTTGACGAACGCCTCGATATCGGCATCGCTCTTCGCGTTTCTGATCGCCTCGAGAAGCTGCTCGCCCGAGAACCCGAGGAACTCGAAGAGATGCTTGTCCATCGGGCAATCGTAGATGTATTCGCCGAGCGTCCCCTGCACTGCGGCTTTCCCCTTGTCGATCGTGCGCGCCAATTGAACGATCCCGAGCAGCTTCTCACGGACGCTGCGAGGATAGCTCTTGGTTAGATCCATCGGTATCTCTGCTCCGTTTTCAGGGACTGAAAGGTGCGATGCGAGCTTACCAACAGCGCTCCCCTTGCGGCGGTTTCAGCCCGTGATCCCCTCGATCCAGCGCGCGACCGCGAGGAGCTGCGCGTCGGCGCGGCGCGGCGCGACCAGCATCGCGCCGATCGGGAGCGCGCCGACTTTGGCGCCGCTGGGAAACGAGAGCGCCGGGAGTCCCCAAAACGTCCACGGCGAGGAGGGGATCGCGTCTCCGGTCGTCTCCCGCGAAGGTGCCGCGTCGGCGACGGGGAGGAGGACCGCGTCATACCTCTCGATGATCGACTCGACTTCGGGCCGGCTCGCTTCACGCCAAGCGAGCGCCGCGAGGTACGATTCCCGCTCGATCGTTGCGCCCCGGCGGATCATCTCGGCGACTCTCGGCGGCGGATCGTGGACCAGCAACGGCGCCAACGCGGCGGCCGCTTCGTACTCGAGGATGATCGATGCGCGCTGCGGTGCTTCGTTCACGGTCGCGGGTAAAGCGATCCGCTCGACCGTCGCGCCCGCCGCGGCCAGCCGGGCGGCACACGCCTCGAGCGCCTCGCCGACGCGCGGCGGGAAGCGTTCGGCGAACTGTCCCGGGGCGAAACCGATCCGCGGCGCCTCGATCGACGCGCCGTAGAGCCCGGTGAAAACATCCCCGACGCGCGCTGCGATCTCGGCGGTCGCCGCGATGATCCCGACGTGATCGAGCGAGGGGGCGAGTGGGTTGACGCCGTTGGTCGGGATCGTCCCGTACGTCGGTTTGTAGCCGACGACGCCGCAATACGCGGCCGGCCTGGTTACCGAGCCGATCGTCTGCGTCCCGAACGCAAACGGGACGTGGCCGGCGGCGACGGCCGCCGCACTCCCCGAGCTCGAACCGCCGGGCGTCCGGCTCGCGTCGAACGGATTGCGGGTCGGAGCGGGATCGAGGAAGGCGAGGGCCGTCGTCCGCGTCTTCCCGACCGGGACGCCGCCGGCGGCGCGGACCGCGGCGACGCACCAGGCGTCGACCGCCGGCCACTCTTCATAAGAGTCCAAGCCGCAGCGCGTCGGCATCCCGCGCACGTCGATGACGTCTTTGACGCCGAAGGGGATCCCGGCGAGCGGGAGCGAGCCTCCGCCGTCGCCGCGCGCGGCGCGGTCGACGTACGCCCAGGCTTGCAGCTCGGCGTCACCTCGGGTGATCCGCTCCAGCGCTTGATCGATCGCCGCTCGGTCGTTCGTCACCGTCTCTCCGCCGCTCGTAAGAGGGAATGCCGGTAGCCATACGCCGCGTAGATCACCATCCCCGCACAGAACCACACGACGAAGCGCAGCCAGGTCGCACCGGAGAGCCCGTAGATCATCAGATACAGGCACATCGCCAGACCCAAGCTCGCGACGAGCGGTCCGAGCGGCGCTTTATACGGGCGCTCGCGCTCCGGCTCGACGAAACGGAGGACGAGCACGCCCAGACAGACGATCGCGAACGCCGAGAGCGTCCCGATGTTGACCAGAGCGAGGAGCAGATCGAGCGGGATGAGCGCGGCCAAGACGGCGACGACGACGCCGGTCACGAGCGTGGTGAAGACGGGAGTCAGCGTCTTGCGGCTGGTCCGGGCGACGATGCGCGGCAACATTCCGTCGCGTGCCATCACGTAAAAGATCCGGATCTGTCCGAGCATCGAGGTCAGCATCACGGTCGTCGTCCCGCCGATCGCACCGATCGCCACGATCGTCGCCAGGAGCGGATTGTTCCCGGCATGCTTCACGGCGTCGGCCATCCCGGAATTCTGATCGATGTGCCGCCAGGGGACGACGCCGACCGTCACATAGGCGATACCGAGATAGAGCACCGCGCCGATCGCGAGCGAGGCGATGATCCCGAAGGGGATGTCCTTCGCGGGGATGACCGCCTCTTCCGAGGCGACCGTCACCGTATCGAAGCCGATGTAGGCGAAAAAGACCAGCGCCGCGCTCGTCACGACGCCGTGGATCCCAAGCGGAAGGAACGGATGCAAGTTCGCCGGACGAATCGCGCCGATCAGCCCGACGATGAAGACGATCATCGCGACGACTTGGACGACGACGAGCGTCGTATTCGCCGTCGACGACTCCTTGATCCCGATCGCGAGGAGGATCGCGATCGCGAGGACGACGAGCCCGGCGATGAGGTCGACCTGCGTATGGGCGAGGTCGAGCCGCCCGCCGGCGAGCGCGAGATGGGCCGTTTGCGCCCACGCCGGGAGCGTGATCCCGAAATTCTGCACGTAGGCTTGCAAATATCCCGACCAGGAAGCGGCGACCGGCGCGACGCTGATTCCGTATTCGAGGATCAAGTCCCAACCGATGATCCACGCAACGATCTCGCCGAGCGTCGCGTAGGCATAGGTGTACGCGCTCCCCGCGATCGGGACCATCGAGGCGAGCTCCGCATAACACAACGCCACGAAAAAGCACGCGAGGCCGGAGAGGGCGAAGGCGAGGATGACGCCGGGTCCCGCCGTCAGCGCCCCGGCACCGATCGTCGTGAAGATCCCGCCGAGCATCGTCCCGAGCCCGATCCCGACGAGCCCCGGCTTGCGCAGGACGCGGCGGAGCGGCGGCCCCTCGTGTTCGGGGCGTAGCCTGTCGAGGGGCTGGGTGCGGAAGAGCCTTGCGACGAGCTCGGTCATCGGCGCGACCTACAAGGGCCGCTGCAACGGGAAGAGGATGACGTCGCGGATCGAGGTGTTGCCGGTCAAGAGCATCACCAACCGGTCGATCCCCATCCCCATCCCGGCGGTCGGCGGCATCCCGTACTCGAGCGCCGTGACGAAATCCCAGTCGGGAGGCGGGACTTCTTCGTCGCCCGCGGCACGCTCTTTGATCTGCGCTTCGAAGCGCGCGCGCTGGTCGTCGGGATCGTTCAGCTCGCTGAAGGCGTTGATGATCTCCATGTGCGCGACGAAGAGCTCGTACCGGTCGACGACCTCGGGGTCGCCTTCCTTGCGCTTGGCCAGCGGCGAGATCAGGACGGGGTAATCGAAGACGAACGTCGGATCGGCGAGCTGCGGCTCGACGAACGTTTCGAAGATCTTGTCGAGCGCGTGACCGTGAGAGATCGCGGCCGCCTGCGGAAGGCTCAACCGCCCGACCAGGTCGCGCCAGCCCTCGGGATGCAAGAGCTCCTCGCGGGTCACACCGGCCCAGCGTTCCATCGCTTCGAAGTAAGAGATGCGCTTGAACGGACGCTTGAACGAGATCGCGACACCGTCGTACTCGAGGACCTCGCCCCGGCCGAGCGCGGTCACCAAGTGCGTGAGCATCTCCTCGTTGAAGTCCATCATGTCGGCCGCCGACCAATAGGCGGCGTAGAGTTCGAGCATCGTGAACTCGGGATTGTGCTTGGTATCGATCCCTTCGTTGCGGAAGATGCGGCCGATCTCGTAGACGCGCTCGAGCCCTCCGACGATGAGGCGCTTGAGGTTGAGCTCCGTCGCGATCCGAAGGTCGAGATCGATGTCGAGCGCGTTGTGGTGGGTGCGAAACGGCCGGGCGGCGGCACCGCCGGCGATGTGCAGCATGACCGGGGTCTCGACCTCGTAAAAGCCGCGCGAGTCGAGGAAGTGACGGAGCGCCGTGACGATGCGCGTGCGCTTCACGAAGACCTCGCGCACGTGCGGATTGACGATCAGGTCGACGTATCGTTGGCGGTAGCGCTTCTCGACGTCGGTGAGCCCATGCCATTTGTCCGGGAGCGGCAACAACGACTTTCCCAGGACGCGCAGGTGCCGGACGCGGATCGAGAGCTCGCCCATCCGAGTCCGAAACGGGAAGCCGTGCACCCCGATCAGATCGCCGCGGTCGAGCTGGTCGAAGAGCTCGAACGCCTCGTCGCCGACTTCGTCTTTGCGCAGGTAGAGCTGGATCCGCCCGGTCCGGTCCTCGAGATCGGCGAAGAACGCCCGCCCCATCTTGCGGATCGACATGATGCGGCCCGCGATCCCGACGATTTGGTCCGGCGCCTCCGCGCCTTTCTCGAGATCACCGTACCGGGCGGCGATCTCGGCCGCGCTCGAGGTGACCTCGTAGCGCGTCGCCGCGAACGGATCGACCCCCCGCGAACGTAACGCGGCCAGGTTGTTGCGCCTGGCCGCGATCAGTTCCGCCTCGGTCTTTCCGAGATCGCCTCCGTCCTTCACGAGGCTTTCTTCGTCGTCTTCTTCTGCGATTTGTTGATCGCTTCGATCTTGTATTGCATGACGCCGCGCGGCGTGTTGACGTCGACGACGTCGCCCTTCTTGTGGTGCATGAGGGCCGCACCGAGCGGCGATTCGTTCGAAAGGCGATGGTTGCGCGGATCGGATTCGGCGGAGCCGACGATCGTGAACTCGTGGACCTGGCCGGACTTCATCTCTTTGACCTTCACGATGGCGCCCAGGTGGACTTCGTCGGCGACGTAATCCGAAGCGTCGATGATCCGCGCGTTGCGGATCATCCCCTCGAGCTTCAAGATCCGGCCTTCGACGAACGCCTGCTCTTGCTTGGCATCTTCGTACTCGGCGTTTTCGGTGATGTCGCCGTATTCTTTGGCTTGCCGGATGCGCTCGTTCACTTCCCGGCGATGGACCGTCTTGAGGTCGTCGAGCTCATCCTCGAGTTTCTGCAAGCCCTCTCGCGTGAGCACGATCTCTTTTTCGTTCAAACCGAAATCCTCGTTGCAATAGCTCGACACGCCTACCGGGCCCGGCACTTCATCAACTCCTCGACACCGGCGTGTCGAAAAGCCGACTACGCGTCTCTCCTCCGATCGATGACGGGTCCCGGTCCCGCGTGGCACTCTGGGCCAGCGGCGGTTGTTCCCATCGGCCGTGCAATGCTCCTCCTGGAACGCCACAGCGCGAGCGGGATACCGACGAGCGTACCGGCCAGGAGAAAGAACCGGGTGGCGGCATCGCTATGGAACACCGCGACCCCCAAGATGAGGGCCAGCATGATCGTGGCCGAGAGCGCGGTCGCCGCGCCCGCCGAGCGTTCGTGCGGCTCACGCAAGAAGGTATAGGCCACGGCGGCGGTGCTGAACATGAAGAGCGCGCCGAGGAAGACGGCGCTCCCGTTGAGGACGATGCCGTACGCATCGCGGGCGCTCTTCGAGAAACCGGTCGCGAGCGTAAAGGCGATGACGAAGAGCGTGACGGCGACGATCGAGGCGACCGGGGTGCCGCGGCGATCGAGCCGCCCGATCTCGAGCGGCAAGACGCCGTCGCGCCCCATCGCGAAGACGCTTCGCGAGAGATAGACGATCGTCGTTTGCAGCGACGCCATGAGCGAGATCAGGACGGTCGCCTCGATGACCGTCTTCCACGGCCCCGAACCGAGCTGCGTCCCCACGTATGCGAGCGCGTCCTCTTGATGATCGGTGAAGCCGGCGACGGTCCCCAGGCGCATATACGCGAGCATACAGATCAAGAGGACGCCCGAGGTCGCGAACAAGCCGATGATCCCGCCCTCGCCCGGGAGGTTGCGTCCGCCGGTACTCTCCTCGGACGTCGAGGCTGTGACTTCCCAACCGTCGGTCATCCAAATCCCGAGGACCATCGCCGCGACGACGCCGCCGAGATCGACCGGCGACGGCGGGCCGGCGGCCGCTGCGGGCGAGGGGGCGTGCAGCAGCGCGCAGACCGCCGTCGCCCCGAGGACCGCGATCTCTCCGAGGAAGAGCGCCGCGGCGACCCGAGACGTCGGCCGTAAACCCGACCAGATCAAGACCGCGCTCGCGATGATCCAGAGGGTCCCGACGAGGGCCACCCACGGCGGCGAGCCGGCCAACTGCGGCGCGAGGACGTCGAGCGTATATGCGCCGGCGGGCAACGCCGTCGCCAGGACGGCGAAAAAGTTCGAAAGGAGCAAAAGCCAGGCGCCGTATGCTCCGAGCTCGCGGCCGAACGCGCTGCGTATCCACGAATAACTCGAGCCGGCGCTCGGCATGACGCGCAGCATCTGTGCGAAGGCGACGGCCACGCACGCCATCACGACCGTCAACAGCACGAGCGCGAGCGGCGCCAAGTTCCCGGCGACCGCAACCATCGGCCCCATCGTCCCGGCGAGCGAGAACGCCGGCCCCATCGACGCCCCGGCCAGGATGATCAGATCGAAGAGCGAGAGGACGCGCGGCAGGCGCCGTTCGTTCATCTGCGCGATCGCTGCGCGCTCATCTACGCCGCCGTGAAATCGACCAAACGCGGACGGATCGCGAGCTCTTCGATGAGCCGCTCATAGTCGTCGGCGCCGCCCAGAGCGACCAAGACCGCTTCGAGGACGTTCGTCCCGAACGAGCGCCCGCCGAAGGCCGGCGTCGTCGTCACCAAGCGGGCGACGCCGCGCTCCCGCAGATCCTCGACGTCGCGCGGCGTGATCGTGTTCGTCAGGACGATCTTCCCTTCGAGACGGTCCGGCATGAACTGGCGCATGAAGTGAAAATCGCCGGCGATGATCTCGGCCTCTTCATAATACTGGGGATACTTCGGCTGCGGCGGACGCTCTTGCTTCTTCCCGGTGGGATAGAAGAATTGGAAGGGCAGCTTGCACGCGTCGGGCAGATAGCGCTCGGCCAGCGCTTCGAACTCGCCGAGGCTGCGGACCGGCTTATCGAGGTCGAGGGCGAAGATGAAATCGCCGAAGAGCACGTCGGCTCCCGCGGCGACGAGCGCTTGCGCCATCCCGAACCGATCGAGTGCGCTCACCATCAAGACGCGCTTCCCGCGCAAATCGATCCCGAGCTCGCGCTGAAGATAGTCGACCGCCCGGCGCTCGAGCGTATTCTTCAGTCCGCTCCCGTCGACGACCGGGGTTGCCTTCACCGCTTCGAGCAGCCGCAGTCCGTCGCGCAGCGCATAGCGCTTCGTCCCGGCGTAGAGATAGACGTCGATCCCGCCCAGACCGATCGCGTCGACCTTCCCGTCGAGCTCACGCAAGTACGCGAGCGCACGATCGAGCGAACCGTCGACCCCGATGCGCGCGACGTCGATCCGCTCTCCGAGGAGCTCGATCTCCGCGCGGTGATCGCGCGTCGCGCTCCCGAGTGAGACCGAGACGACCCGCTTCATCCCGCCGCGCTCAGCGCCGTCCCGGCCCGACCATCTCGCATCGGGCGTCGGCGCCCGCGGCACGGCCGGACGAGAGCCTGCGTTGCGCGGCCTCCCGCGTACGGCGGATCTGCTCGGGGGTGATCGCCGCGTCGAAGGCGCGCAGATCGGCGAGCGAAAAACCGCAGCGGTACGCGAGCCGCTCGATCTCGATCACCTTGGCGAGATCGATCCCGCGACCGAGCGTGAAAGGCTCGAGCCGTTCTTCGAGGGCGAGGACCATCGTCTCGGACATGCACGCGAGCGCCGTCCCTTCGGGGAGGCCGAGATCGAATCGTCCGGCGCCGCGCAGCCGGTCCATCCGCGGCTGCCCGGGGATGCGCATGTTCCCGCCCTCGACGACCAAGACGTCGGGACGTTCGGTCGCGATGCGCCGGCTGACGTCGTGGGGGAGCGAGAGCTCGCAGACGACCGCGCCGCTGCGGACGTCTTCGGGTTCGATGACCTCTTGCGTCGACGAGGTCGCGGTCAAGATCGCGTCGGCCCCGCGGACGGCGGTCCGCACGTCGGTCGTATACGACGAGCCCGGCGGCAACAGCGCCTCGACGCTCGCGAAGAAGGTGCGCAACCTCGTCAGGTTGCGGGCGACGAGCGTCAACCGACCCGCTCGGGGCGCGATCAAGCGTACGCAGGCCGCACCGATCGAACCGGTCGCCCCGATCACCGCGACGTTGGCGCGCTCGATCGCGAGCCCCATCGCTTCGGCGGCGCGGAAAAGGCTCGCGACGCCGGCGGCGATCGTCAGCGAATTCCCGGTCGTCACGGGGATCGGGCTGCGCTTCGCGATCGTTACCCCGCCGTCGCCGATCACCGCGGTGAAGGCTCCCAAGCCGGCGACCTGTGCGCCGAGTTCCGCGCCGATCTCGACCGCACGGACGATGCGCGCATAGACCTCCTCGCGCGGCAGGGAGAGGATCTGTTCGGGCAAGAGCGGGACGGCGATGAGCCAGCCCTCGGTCTCCCGGCCGTCGGGTGTCACGATACCGGTCACTCGGGCGGTCGCATGCGCCGGCATCCACTCCAGGATCTTCGCGATGATCGGCCGCCCCTTACCGGAAGCTCCCGGCTCGTACCGCGCGACGTCCTCGAACGAGAGCGGGTGGATGACGAAGCAGAACTTGGCCATGCGTCCAGACGCTTTCCCCACAGGACGGGGAGGGTCCGCTGTTGCAAGCGGACGGTATGAACGAGGCTCTCTCCGCAATCGACGAAACGCTGCGCATCCCCGCCCCGGCGCCGGCCCCGCAGGCACTCGCGTTCGACGGCGACCTCTTGTGGGTGGGTTCATGGGAGACGGAGCGCATTTATGCGATCGATCCGCATCGCGGCAGCGTCCGCGAGGAGTCCGCTGCCCCGGGGAAGCCGGTGAGCGCGGTCGCGGTCGGCGACGAGCTGCGCTTCGTCCTGAGCGAAGCCGACGACAGCCGCTTCATTCGGCGCTACATCCCGGGGCACGGATTCAAATCGGAAGCGGTCCAGTGTCCCGACGATACCGGTTCGTTCCTCGCCTTCGACGGCGAGCGCTTGTGGCTCAGCCAGCGCTACAACAAGCGGATCATCGAACTCGACGCAGCGCTGCGCCCCGTCCGAACGATCCCGATCGGCGAAGAGATCATCGGCTTCGCCTGGGCACGCGGGGTCGTGATCTTGTCGACGTGGCTCGGGCGGGAACGCGGCGGCTGCCGAATCGCGACGATCGACCCGAACGGCCCGGCCCCGCAATTGCGCTTCGTCGCCGCCGTCCCCTTCGCGGCCGTTTCACTCGCGCTCGACGGCCGGGCGTGCTGGACGAATGACTTCAAGCAGAACGAGATCGTGCGCTTCACGCTCCCCGACTTCTAGGCGAGCCCTGCGCGCGACGGCGACGGGCTCAGGACTGCGTCGATCCGGTCCTGCGGCGTCGACGCCAGGAGCCAAACGCCGATCGCGGCCATGACTACGATCCCGACGGCGCCGAGAATACCGCCGGTGAGCGGTTGTACCGCGAAGACGAGAAAGAGGACCGGGCCGCGCCCCTGCGAGTTGATGCATGCATGGAAAAAACTCGTCAAGACGACGCTGTTCGCGCGAATCCGGAGCGCCGTCTGGATCAGCCCGAAGGCGACCGAGGCCAGGCACATCATCGCGATCCCGGCGACCGGATAACCGGGATAGTCGTAGCCCGCATAGACGACGGGCGCGTGCCACAGACCCCAGATGACTCCGTACGTCAGCGCCGCGGTCCAACGGCCGAGCGGTAAGAGCTTGGGAAGGAGGAACCCCGTCCATCCGAACTCTTCCCCAAACGTGAAGACCATGTTCGCCAAGATCCCGACCGAGAGCGAGAAGGCGAGCGTCAGCGTCATGACGCTCGAAGCGGCGGGACTCGGCGTATGCGTCTGTGCGGCGCGCTGCGCGAGCAGATTCGCCAAGTTGTGCAGCAACGGGTCGAATCGGCCCGCGCCGACGAGGATCGTCACGCCGTAGACGACGATGAAGAGCCACGGGACGCCGATCCACACGAGCACGTAATACTGCCACGGCCCGAAACGCAGGCCGGCCGTCGCAAAGCCCTCTTTCGTCACGGTCACGCGGACGATCCAGGCGCAGAACGCCGGGATCAGCATGACGGCGGAGAGGAGATTGGCGGCACGCAGATCGGGCCGATCGAAGCGAACGCCTTGCGCGATCGCCGTGAACTCGGTCAACCAGGCGAGCAGAAAGGTCAGCGCGAGGAACGCGACGATCCCCTGTCGGTCGGTGGCCGAGAGCTGCGTTGCGCCGGCCTTCACTTGGCCGCGCGCCGCGCCTGTGAGCGCGCCTCGGCCTCGCGCTTGAGCCCCGCCAACATCATCTCACTGTTCTCTTGCACTTTCCGCTGCAGCGTCGGCCCGATCAGCTCGGCGAGCGTCGGGACGCCGAAATCGTACTCGACGCCCAACCGCACCGCGGTTCGGCCGCCGCGCTGCTCGAACGTCCACGTCCCCTCGAAGACGTCGAGATCTCCCTCGATCAAACGATAGGTGATCGTCGTCCGCTCGTCGTCGAAGCGGTCTTCTTCCGTCCATTCGATCGGCGCGTCTTCGACGAGCGTCTTCCAGCGCGTGATCACGTAGTCGGGATGGCGCTCGAGGACCGTGACCGATTCGACGTCGGGCATGAACTCCGGGAACCGCTCTTGTTCCTTCGCCAACTCGTAGACCTCGCGTGCCGGCGCGTCGATCTCGATCGTCACCTCGACGAACGGCATCTCACAGCGTCCCCAAGGTCGCGTATGCGACGCCGACCGCCTCACCGAAGGCCGCGAGCGCCTGAGCGATCTCTCCCGAAGTGACGATCAGCGGCGGTTCCAGGCGGATGACTCGCTGTCGATTGAGCGTCCAGGCCGCGGTGACGCCGCGCTTGAGCAGCTCGGGGATGATCGTCCCGCCGTAACCTTCGTGCCTGAGCTCGACGCCGACGAGGAGGCCCCGCCCGCGAACCTCGGCGATGACCGCGGGATAGCGTTCGGCGATCGCCCGCAAACCGTTCAGCAATTCCTCGCCGCGCGCCCGAGCGTTGGCGGTCAGGTCTTCTTCGAAGAGGACGTCGAGCGCCGCGAGTGCCGCCGCACAGGCGAGCTCGTTCCCACCGAACGTCGAGGTGTGGAGGAGCGGCGCCTTCGCATAGGCCGCGTTCCAGCAGGCGCTGCGTGCGACGTACGCGCCGATCGGGACGACGCCGCCCGAGAGCCCTTTGGCGAGCGTCATGACGTCGGGGACGATCCCGTCGGCTTCACACGCGAAGAGCAGCCCGCACCGGCCCAAGCCGGTCTGCACCTCGTCGACGATCAAGAGCGCGCCGAAACGATCGCACAGCTCTCGCGCGCGCGCCAGATAGCCGGGCGGCGGGATGATGACCCCGCCTTCGCCTTGGATCGGCTCGACGATGAACGCCGCCGCGTCTTCGAGCGCGGACGCGAGCGCGTCGGGATCGCCGAACGGGACCTCGACGATCCCGGCGAGGAGCGGTTCGAACGGCATCCGATGCGTCGGGTTCCCGCTCACCGAGAGCGCGCCGAGCGTCTTCCCGTGGAACGCGTCGCCGGTCGTGACGATCTTCGCGCGTTTGGTCGCGGCCCGCGCCAGCTTGAGCGCCCCTTCGACCGCCTCGGCTCCACTGTTCGCGAAGAACGAGATTTGCAGATCGCCGGGCGAGATCTCGGCGAGCCGGCGCGCGAGCCGTCCCATCAATGGATTGAACATCGTCCGTCCCGAGAGCGCGATCCGCTCGAGCTGATCGCGGACGGCGGCGACGACACGCGGATGGCGATGTCCCAGCGTGAAGACGCCGTAGCCGCCTGCGAAATCGAGATACGACTTCCCGGTGTGATCGACGATCGTCGTCCCGGACGCGAAGACCTCGACCGGACTCCCCGAAACCTTCATCACCCGCGCCAGGGGCGGATTGAGACAGTCTCGGTAGTCCGCGTAAACTTCGTCGAGCAACTACGCCGCAATCGGCTCGCGCTCGAGCTCTGCGATCGCCCCTTCGATCAACGCACACGTCTCGGCCGCGGTCGTGGTCGTCATGACGCGCTCGCGCAGCTCCGCGGCGCCCGGGAACCCTTTCAAGTAGTAGCCGAGGTGCTTGCGCATCTGCGGGACGGCGCGCGCTTCACCCCACTCTTCGACCATCGTGGCATAATGGACGAGGGCGAAGCGAAGGCGCTCGCCGACCGACGGATACGGTTCGGGCTCGCGGCCTTCGAGCAAAGCGCGCAGCGCGGAGGCGAGCCACGGGTTGCCGAGCGTCGCCCGGCCGAGCATGAGCCCGTCGACCCCGCTCCTGCGCATCCGCTCCAGCGCATCGTAGGGATCGGCGAGATCGCCGTTCCCGATGACCGGGATATCGACGGCGCGCTTGAGCTCGGCGATCCGTTCCCAATCGGCGCTCCCCTTGAAGAATTGCTTCGCGGTCCGCGCATGCAGGGTCACGGCCTGGATCCCGGCGGCTTGCGCGCGTTTGGCGACCTCGATGAAGACGAGCTTGTCCTCGCTCCAACCCAAACGCATCTTCACCGTCACCGGACAGTCGACCGCGGCGACGACCGCCTTCATGATCGCTTCGCAACGCTCGACGTCGCGCAGGCATGCGCTCCCGCCCTCGGTCTTCGTCACCTTCGGCGCCGGGCAACCGAAATTGATGTCGACGATGTCGGCCCCGCATTCGCGGACGACGCGGGCCGCGTAGGCCATGACCTCCGGATCGCTCCCCCACAGCTGGGTGGCGACGGGCCGCTCGAGGCCGTGTTGGTCGATCATCTCCATCGTCCGCTTCGAGCCGTACTGCAGCGCGTTCGACGAGACGAACTCCGTGACCGTGAGCCCGAAACCGAACGGGCGGTAGAGCGCGCGCAGGGTGCGGTTCGTCACCCCGGACATCGGGGCCAAGATGACCGGAGGCCAGATCCGGTGAGGACCGATCTTCAGCGGAGGGACGATCCCAGCCATGACGTCCTAGTATAGCACGGGCCGCAAACGGGTCGCGCCGCTAGAGTGATTCGTAGTAGAGCTTCAGCCCTTCGAGGATCAAGTGCGGATCGATCGTCTCGATCACGGAGGTGTGCCGCGCGACGATCTCCGCCAAGCCGCCGGTCGCGACGACGCGCGCCCCGCCGCCGAGCTCCGCCTGCATCCGCGCGACGACCGCCTCCGCTTGCCCGACGAAGCCGAAGATGATCCCCGCCTGGAGCGAGGCGACGGTATCGCGGCCGATCGCGGCGCTCGGCGCCTCGAGTGCGATCTGCGGGAGCTTCGCCGCGCGCGAGACGAGCGCTTGGATCGAGATCTCGATCCCCGGGGCGATCGCCGTCCCCAGATAGGCGCCGTCGCGCGAGACGGCGGCGAACGTCGTCGCGGTCCCGTAATCGAGGACGATCACCGGGGCGCCGTAGCGGGCGACGGCGCCGATCGCGCCGGCGAGCAAGTCGGCCCCGAGCTCGGCCGGCCGCTCGATCCGCACCTCCATGAGCCGCTGGCGCGTCGCCGTGAAGGGGATCGGATCGCAGCCGAAATAGCGCCGGCAGCCTTCGTACAGGTAGCGATCGATCTGCGGGACGACGCTCGCGACGACGATCGCCTCGACGTCGGTACGCGCGATCTTCGCCTCGTCGAACAGCGCGGTGAACAGGATGCCGTACTCGTCCGAGGTCCGCCGCGCGTCGGTCGTGATCCGCCACGTTCGGACGAGCTCCCCGACCCGGCCCTGCGCGCCGCGCGCAAAATAGCCGAGCTTCGTGTTCGTATTGTCTGCGTTAATAGCTAATAACAGCTAACGGCCCGCTTTCCGTGTGCGCAATTCGATCAGGAGGTCCCACATCCGCGCGGCCAGGTCGCGCTTGGAGCCGCGGCCGAGCGCTTCGCGGCCGCCGTCCCACAACACGACGAGCTCGTTCTCCCCGGTGCCGAAACCCAGGCCCTCTTGCGAGACGTCGTTGACGGCGATCGCGTCGAGCCGCTTACGCACGAGCTTCTCCCTCGCGTTGGCCTCGAGGTTCTCGGTCTCGGCCGCGAAACCGACGAGGAACGCCCCGTCTCCTCGCTCGCCGAGCGCGGCCAGGATGTCGGGGGTGCGAACGAGCTCGAGCCTCTCCGGCCCGTCGTCCTTCTTGACCTTGTGCTCGTAGGTCCGAGCAGGACGCCAATCCGCGACCGCGGCGGCGGCGATCGTATAATCCGCCCCGGCGGCGACGGCGAGCGTCGCCTCGTACATCTGCTGGGCGCTCGTGACGCGCGTGACCCGCGCTTCGGCCGGCGGATCGACGAGCGTCGGCCCGAGGATGAGATCGACCGTAGCGCCGCGAGCCAAGGCTTCGCGCGCGAGCTCGATCCCCATCGTCCCGGTCGAGCCGTTCGAGATGAAGCGGACCGGGTCGATCGGTTCGCGCGTCGGCCCGGCCGTGATCACGACGCGCTGTCCGCGCAGCTCCGTCCGGCGCGCGAGTGCGCGGCGGATCGCCGCGAGCAAGACGTCCTCGTCGGCGAGCCGGCCGATCCCGTACTCGCGTTCGGCGAGGAAGCCTTCCGCCGGCTCGACGATCGTCACGCCGCGTGCGCGAAGCGTGCGGAGATTCTCGATCGTCGCCGCGTGCTCGTACATCGCGCTGTTCATCGCCGGCGCGACCAAGAGCGGGATGCGAGCGGCGAGGGCGGCACTCGTCAAGAGGTCGTCGGCCACACCGTTGGCGAGCTTGGCGAGGACGTCGGCCGTCGCCGGGACGACGGCGAACAGCTCGGCGGCGCGGACGAGGGCCAGATGAGGGATCGACTCCGGCGCTTCCCACAACGAGGTGTAGACGCGCCGTCCCGTCAGCGCGGCAAACGAGAGCGGCGTGACGAAACGCTGCGCCGCCTCGGTCATGATGACGTCGACGAGGGCACCTTCTTGGACGAGCCGGCTCGTCAGCGCGACGGCTTTGTAGGCCGCGATCCCGCCGGCGACGCCGAGCAGGAGGCGTCGCCCCTCTACGTCCGGCATGCGGTCCTGATCCGCGGCGGCGTCAGGAGCGGGTCACGCCCGTCGCGCCCCGCGATCGTGACGTTGTCGATGATCCGCGTCGTCCCGAGCCACCCGCTCCCGATCACCACGGCGGGCGCGCGCAGCGGCTCGAGCGGTTCGAACGTCGCCGCATCGACGACGTCGAGGTAGGCTTCGCGCAACGGCGGCTGCAGTTCGCAGCGCGCCTGGGCGAAGACCCGCTCACGGTCCGTCGCGCCGCCGTCGATCGCCGCCGCGACCGAGCGCAGCGCACGGTACAGCGACGGCGCGGCCCGGCGCTCCTCGTCGTTTAGGTAGACGTTGCGGCTGGAGAACGCGAGCCCGTCGGCTTCGCGCACGGTCGGTGCGACGACCAGGATGCACGGGACGTTCAGATCGACGAGCATGCGCCGGATCACCGCCGTCTGCTGCGCGTCTTTTTGGCCCATGTAGAGGACGTCCGGTTCGAGCGCGGTCAGCAGCTTGAGGACGACCGTCGCGACTCCGCGGAAATGGCCGGGGCGCAGCGCCCCCTCGTAGCGCGAGGCGACGGCGCCGACCTCGACCGTCGTCGAAAAACCGGGCGGGTAGAGATGCTCGGCCGACGGCGCAAAGACCACGTCGACGCCGAGTTCTTCGAGCTGGCGCACGTCGCTCTCGAAAGAGCGCGGATACCGCTCGTAGTCTTCGTTCGGCCCGAACTGCAACGGGTTGACGAAAATCGAGGCGACGACGCTCGCGCACTCGCTGCGCGCACGCTCGACGAGCGAACGATGGCCCGCGTGCAACGCGCCCATCGTCGGGACGAAGCCGACCGGTTTAGGGAGCGAGCGGACGGCGGCTCGCGCACGATTTATCGCCCGAGCGATCTCCAGGGTTATTCCTCTTTTTTCGTTACTCGCAGCGTCGTCCGTCCGACGACGAACGGCTTGCCGAGCTCGAGCCTCGTCTCGTCGACGACGACTCGGCCGTCGACGCGCGTCCCGTTCCGGCTTTGCAGGTCAACCAACCGCAGGCCCGTCCCGTCGACACAGAGCTTCGCATGTTTTCGGGAAATATACCGATCTATAGTGATACAGGCTGTGGCTACCGCATCGTCGCGCCCGATCGTGATCTCCTGATCGAACGTCCATGTCTTTCCGTCGAGCGGTCCGCTCATCACTTCCAGGACGTACATAACCGATGGTACCAGATTTGAACGACATCGAGCCCGAGGCCTTGCGCGAGGCGGAATTCGGCACGGTCCAAGCCGTTCTCGACTCGATGGTGGGGAAGCGCATCGTCTCGGCCACGCTCGACGAGACGCACATCGAGATCAGAACCGACGACGGTTCGGCCTACTCGTTTTACGGTTTCCTCGGGAGCAGCGGACCGAAACGGAGCGACGCCGACGGCGAAGACCGGGACGCTACGCGCTGACGACCGCGTCGGCCGCGAGGACGGCTCCGATCGCGACGTGCTCGGCCATCACGCCGCCCTGTAAGTAGACGTCGTACGGCGGACGCATCGGCGCATCGCAGGAAAGCTCGATCGTCGCGCCCGAGACGAACGCACCGCTCGACATCACGACCGGATCGACGTATCCGGGGACGGGCCCCGGGACCGGCGCGAAGCGCGCATTGATCGGGAGCGCGCGCTGGAGCCCGCGCGCGAAGGCCAGGACGAGCTCCGGACGCCCGAGACGGATCGCCTGGATGACGTCGGTCCGCCGTGTCCCCGGGAGCGGATCGACCGCGAATCCCAAGCGCGCGAAGAGGTCGGCGGCAAAATCGAGCCCGCGCAGCGATTCGTCGACGACCAGCGGGGCGTAGAACAACCCCTGGATGAAGGCGCGACCGAATCCCAGGGTCGGGCCGAGTCTGTCCCCCAGGCCGGGGGCGTAGAGGCGCGCCGCGATCCGCTCGACGAGTCCGCTCCGCCCTACGATGTATCCGCCGGTCGGCGCGATCCCGCCGCCGAGGTTCTTGATCAAAGAACCGACGGCGAGGTCGGCACCGACCTCGATCGGCTCGCGCTCCTCGACGAGCTCCCCGTAACAGTTGTCGACCAGGATCACCGCATCGGGTGCCCCTTCCCTGACGGCGGCGACGACGGCGGCACAGGTCTCGATATCGAGCGAGGGGCGCGCGCTATATCCGCGCGAGCGCTGCACGAAGGCGACCGAGGGCTGCAGTGCGGCGCAGCGCCGGGCGATCTGCGCGAGATCGACGCGCCCGTCCTCGAGCAACCGCACTTCTTCATAAGAGGCGCCCCCCGCGACCAGCGAATGCGGCGCCTCGGCGATCGCGTAGCGCAACGTATCGTACGGGCGTCCCGTCAGCGAGAGGAGCGTCCGTCCCGGCGCGACCAAGGCCGCGAGCGCGGTGACGATCGCATGCGTCCCGCTGACGAGCGAGAGCCGTGCGAGGGCGCGTTCGGCGCGGAACAGCCGCGCCAGCAGCGATTCGTAGCGCTCGCGGGCCGGATCGTCGTAGCCGTATCCGGTCGTCGCGATCAAATCCGATTCGGCGATCCCCTCGGAGAGGAACGCTTCGATCACCTTTGCGCGGATCGGGCGGCGCGAGGCATACTCGAACGTCGCGAGTCGCGACTCGGCCGCATCGGCCGCAGCGCGAACCCGCGCGTCGATCGCGAACGACGCGAACAACCGCTCCAGCAGAAGGACGCCCGCCGTTTCTAGAGTTTGCGGATGACGGCTTCGACTTTGCCGATGATCGTGACGTCCTCGGCGTAGATCGGCTGCATCGCGGCGTTCTCGGGTTGCAGGCGGATCCGCCCTGCTTCGCGGTAGAAACGCTTCACGGTCGCTTCTCCGTCGATCATGGCGACGACGATCTCTCCGTTCTCCGCCGTCGGCTGAGGCTGCACGACGATGAGGTCGCCGTCGAGGATCGCGGCGTCGATCATCGAGTCGCCCTTCACCCGCAGCATGAAGCTCCCCGGGTTGCGCACGAAGCTCGCCGGGAGCGCAAAGTGGTCCTCGATATTCTCGACCGCCGTCAGCGGGAGGCCGGCGGCGACCTTCCCGACGATCGGGAGCGAGACGACCGGCGCATCGCTCGCGCGAGAGGTGCCCCCGTCGTCGCGGGCGACCAGGGCCCTGGGCTTGGTCGGGTCGCGCCTTAGCAGGCCGCGCCGCTCGAGCGTCTTCAGGTGCGATTGGACGGTCGACGACGACGAGAGCCCGACGCGCTCTCCGATCTCACGGACCGACGGCGGGTACCCGCGCTCCATCGTGAACTCGCGGATCACCTCGAGTATCCGCTGCTGCCGATCCGTAGGGGCCCGCTCAGCCATCTTTCCTCCCTTCTTTCGGAACAGTGCCAAGCGTACGGCACTTGCCCGGTGCAGGCTCAAATCGGGGTACAGCATAGCACGGATCACGGCGAAAAGCAAACGTATGTTCGAAGGAGCGTTGACGGGCCGGTCCCGTGCCTGCTAAAATCTAGTACGCGAACAGTCGTTCGCCACTATATATGGGGGAAACGAGGAGATCTTCATGATCAGGCAGCGCCGGAGGAAGCCGACTCTGATGCCGCTCATCGCGCTCAGCACCTTGAGCCTGATGGTGACGCTCCCGGCACTCTCTGCGACGCGGCTCTACGCCGCCAGCCCGACCCGTTTCAGCGTCGTGACGGTCCGTCCCGGCGACAGCTTGTGGTCGATCGCAGCGAGGTACACTCCCGCAAGCGAGAGCATCCAAGAGACCGTCGATCGGATCGCCGCGACCAACCACCTCTCCGGCGGCGCGATCGTCCCCGGGCAACGCCTGCAGATCCCCCGCTAGCGCGAGCCGCTCACGGCCGGCGGGTGAGGACGACGCTATGGCCGCTGTGGCGGTCGAGGAAGGCCAGCGCCTCCATCATCCACGTGTCGAGCCCGGCCTGCGTGTGGCTCGCAACCTCCCGGACGACGTGCTCGCGGCTCTTGAGCCAGGCGAGTTCGCTCCGGCTCGTCGGCGGCCAGATCGCGTCCTCGCATTCCTCGCAGTGGTAGCCGTAGGTCATCGGCACAGTTCGTACCCCACGGACCTTTAGACGCCGGCGGCGACCCCCATCCGTTCCTTGAGGAGTTGCGGAATCTCCGAGGGCCGGTCGGCGACGGGGACGCCCGCGGCCTCAAACGCCTTCACCTTGCTTTGCGGCGTCCCGGTGTTCCCCGAGATGATCGCCCCGGCATGCCCCAAACGCTTCCCCGGCGGTGCGGAGCGGCCCCCGATGAAGGCGACGACCGGCTTACCGGCGAGGTGCTCCTTGATGAATGCGGCGGCGTCTTCTTCGTCCGAGCCGCCGATCTCGCCGCAGATCACGATCGCGTCGGTCTGCGGATCGTTGGCGAACTCGCGCAGGCAATCGACGAACGTCGTCCCGATGATCGGATCGCCGCCGATCCCGACGCACGTCGATTGGCCGAAGCCGGCTTTGGTCAAATTGTCGACGATCTCGTAGGTCAACGTCCCCGAGCGCGAGATCACGCCGACGCGACCTTCCTTGAAGATGTGCCCGGGCATGATCCCCATGAGCGCCTTCCCCGGCGAGACCAGCCCCGGACAATTCGGTCCGATGATCCGCATCCCGCGCGTCACCGCGACGACCTTGAGCATGTCGTGGACCGGGATCCCTTCGGTGATGCAGACGCAGAGCCGGATCCCCGCGTCGTACGCCTCATAGAGCGCGTCGGCGCCGAACTGCGGCGGGACGAAGATGATCGAATGGGTGGCACCCGTCGCCTCGACCGCTTCTTTGACCGTGTTGAAGACGGGTTGGCCGCTCTCGATCGTCGTCCCGCCCTTCCCGGGCGTCGTCCCGCCGACGATCTGCGTCCCATACGCGAGCATCCGCTGCGTGTGGAACCCGCCTTCGCGGCCGGTGATCCCCTGCACGATCACTTTGCTGTTCTTATCGAGGAAAATGGACATCTTACTTTGCCAGCTCCACCACGCGTCGCGCGCCTTCGTCCATCGTCTCGACCGGATGGTATCCGGCCTTCGCTAGAATCTCGCGCCCTTCTTTTTCATTCGTCCCGGTCAGGCGCACGACCATCGGGACCTTGCGCAAATCGCTCCCTTTCAGCGCTTCGACGATCCCCATCGCGACTTGATCGCCGCGCGTGATCCCGCCGAAGATGTTGATGAACAGCGCTTTGACGTTCGGATCGCTGACGACGAGCGCATAGGATTTCCGCACGAGATCGGCTTGCGCGCCCCCGCCGATGTCGAGGAAATTCGCCGCTCTCCCGCCGGCGTTGCGGATCGCGTCCATCGTCCCCATCCCCAGGCCCGCGCCGTTCGCGATCACCCCGATCGTCCCGTCGAGCTTCGCGTAGTTGCTCCGCCCAAGACCGATCTCGAGCGCGGCCTTCTGATCTTCGTCGGCCGGACCTTCGGTCTGCCACTGCTCGAGCTCGGGATGCTTGTAGAGCCCGTTGTCGTCGAGGTCGACCTTCGCATCGGATGCGAATACGTCCCCGTCTTTCGTGAGGACGAGCGGGTTGATCTCGACGAGGTTCGCGCCGTACTCGAAGAAGAGATCGTACACGCCCTTCGCGATCTTCGGAAAGAGCTTGTGATAGCCGGCGGGGAGCTTCGCCGCATAGGCCAAGCTGCGCGCCATGAAGGGTTGAAAACCCATCGCCGGATCGACGAAGTACTTGGCGAGCGCATCGGGATGCTGCTCGGCGACCTCTTCGATATCCATCCCGCCTTGCGCGCTGACGATGAAGACCGGCCTCTTCGAAGCGCGGTCGATCGTCAGCGAGACGTATGCCTCGCTCTGGATCGGGAGCTTCGCCTCGATCAGCAGCGATCGCACGACCTCGCCCTCGGGATTTTGAATCCCCCGCAGAAGCTTCCCGAGCAGCCCTTCCGCGAGGACTTTCCCTTCGGCCGGGGTCTCGGCGAATTTGATCCCGCCGGCTTTCCCGCGACCGCCCATATAGACTTGGCTCTTGAGAACCCACGAGCCGGGGTGTCCGGCGATGAACGCCTCCACCTCTTCGGGCGTCGTCGCGAACCCCGCCGGCGGTACCGGGATACCGACCTTCGCGAACAGCTCCTTCCCCTGATACTCCAACAGCTTCATCGATCGAACGCGCCTCGTGACATCATAGCGAGCCGGAGTGCGACCCGCAGAGAGCGAGGCCCTGCCGCCCACCGTTCAGCATTCGTGCGGAGCGACGAAAGTCGCATGGTCTTCGAGCCGACCCAACAACGAGCGGGCGATGACGAGCTGTTGGATCTCGGACGTCCCTTCGTAGATCTCGGTGATCTTCGCATCGCGGTAGTAGCGCTCGACCGGAAACTCCGTCGTGTAGCCGTAGCCTCCGTGGATCTGCACCGCTTCGGCGGCGTGCTTGCGGGCGGCGGTCGAGGCGAAGAGCTTCGCCTTCGCCGCTTCGAGCGCGAACGGCTTCCCTGCGTCGCAGAGCGCCGCCGCCTGATAGGTCAACAGCCGCGCGGCATCGAGATCGGTCGCCATCCGCGCGATCTTGAACGAGACGCCTTCGAATGCACCGATCGGCCGGCCGAATTGCGAACGATCGCGCGCGAACTTCACCGAGGCCTCGAGCGCCGCGGCGAGGATCCCGCACGCTTGGGCCGCGATCCCGATCCGGCCGGCGGCGAGCGTCGTGAGGGCCGAGCTGAAGCCCGCGCCTTCGGCGCCGAGCAGCGCATCCGCCGGGACGCGCACCTCGGAAAAGGCGAGGTCGCAGGTGTGGCTCGTGTGAATCCCGAGCTTTTCGGTGATCTTCTCGACCTCGAGGCCCGGCGTCTCACGATCGACCAAAAACGCCGAGATCCCCTTCGCGCCGCCTCCGCCGGTCCGGAACATCGCCATGATCACGCCGGCGACGCCGCCGTTCGTACACCATTGCTTGCGCCCGTTGAGGATCCAACCGTCGCCGACGCTGCGCGCCGTCGCACGGATATTCGCGGCGTCCGAGCCGGCATCGGGCTCGCTGAGCGCGAACGCGCCGAGGACGTCGTGTTGCGCGAGCTGCGGGAGATAGCGCTCCTTTTGCGCCTCGCTCCCGAGCAAAGCGATCGCGCGCGCGATCATCGCGTGGACCGAGAACGTCACGCCGGCGCCCGCGTCGACCCGCGAGAGCTCTTCGACGACGAGCGCATACGAAACGACGTCCCCGCCGGCACCGCCGTATCGCTCGGGGATCAAAAGCCCCATCAAGCCGGACTCATTCAGCTTCGTATAGAGCTCCCGCGGGAAACGGCGCGCGCGATCCCAGGCCGCGACGTGCGGTGCGATCTCACGCTGCGCGAACTCGGCGGCGAGCTCGCGAATCGCGCGCTGTTCCTCAGTGAGTGCGAACGTGGGTCGTCACCGCACCGTCGGCTTTGGGGAGACCGTCGCGGTAGTCGTAGAAACCGCGGCCGGTCTTCTTCCCCAGCCGGCCGGCCGCGACGTATTGCCGCAACAGCGGGCACGGCCGATACTTGCTGTCGCCGAATCCTTCGTAGAGGACCTCCATGATCGCCAGGCACGTATCGAGGCCGATGAAGTCGGCGAGTTCGAACGGCCCCATCGGATGGTTCATCCCGAGCTTCATGACCGTATCGATGTCCTCGATCGTCGAGACGCCCTCGTAGAACGCGTACATCGCTTCGTTGAGCATCGGGATGAGGATGCGATTGGAGATGAATCCCGGGAAGTCGCGCACCTCGACCGGCGTCTTGCCCAGCGCCTTCGCCAGATCGTAGACGGTCCGAAACGTCGCCTCGCTCGTCGCCAGCCCGCGGATGATCTCGACCAGCTTCATCACCGGGACCGGATTCATGAAGTGCATCCCGATCACGCGCTCGGGTCGCGACGTCTGGGCGGCGAGCGTCGTGATCGAGATCGACGAGGTATTCGTCGCGAGGATCGCTTCGGGCGGCGTCGAGAGGTCGAGTTTGCGGAAGAGCGCCTTCTTGATCTCGAGGTCCTCGGTCGCCGCTTCGATCGCGAGCGCGACGTCGAGATCGTCGAAGTGCGGGCGCGGATCGATATGCTCGAGGACCCTCCCCCGCTCCGTCTCGCTGATGCGGCCCCGCTCGACCGCGCGATCGAGCCGCCGGGCGATCGCCTCGATCCCGCGCTGCACGCGCTCGAGATCGAGGTCGTTGAGGAGCACTTCGTGGCCGGCTGCGGCCAAGACCTGAGCGATTCCGGAGCCCATCTGACCGGCCCCGACGACGAGGACGCGCATCGGCTTCAGCCCACCCTCACCAAAACCGCGTCGCCTTGACCGCCGCCGCTGCAAATCGCGGCGACGCCGAGGCCGCCTCCCCGCCGGCGCAGCTGATGGATCACCGAGGCGGTGATCCTCGCCCCCGAGGCGCCGATCGGATGGCCGAGGGCGACCGCACCGCCCTGCAGGTTGATCTTCTTCGGATCGATCCCCAGCCGGTTCGCCGTGCTCCAAGCGACCGCCGCGAACGCCTCGTTGACTTCCCAGATATCGATTTGCTTGGGCGATAGGCCGTTGCGCTCGAGCAGCTTTTGCGCCGCCATCGCCGGCGTGAGCGCGAGATACGCGGGATCCCAGGCGGCCATCGCGTGATCGACGATCGTCCCGAGCGCCTCGAAGCCGCCGCGCTTCGCATACGCTTCGCTGGCGAGGACGAGCGCCGCCGCGCCGTCGTTGACGCCGGGCGCATTACCGGCGGTCACCGTCCCGCCCTTCTCGAGCGGCGGGAGCTTCGCCATCGCCTCGAGACTCGCATCGGCCCGAATCGGCTCGTCCTTGTCGACCAGCGTGTACGGGACGTCGCCCGTCACGTACGGCGTGTACGCCGCCGGATCGGGCGCCAGGCCGTCGGCCAGGTCGCTCCACGCGCCGCTCGCGCCGCCGCGGCCCGCCGCGACCGGGATCCGCGCGCGTGCCGGTTCGGGAATCCGGTCGAGGACGAGCTTCCCCTTCGCCTTGGTCGCGACTTTCAAGGCGACGATCTCCGCTGCGAAGTAGCCCTTGGCCGTCGCTTCCGCGGCGCGGAGCTGCGAGGTATAGGCGAATTCGTCCTGGATCTCGCGCGTGATCCCGAGCTCGGCGTTCACGCGCGATTGCGAGACCGCCATCGTGAGGTTGGAGAAGGGATCCAACAGCCCGTCATAATTCATAAGATCGAGGAGCTGGCCGTCGCCGAAGCGGTAACCGAAGCGCGCATCCTTCAGGAAGTAGGGCGCTTGCGACATCGACTCCATCCCGCCCGCGACGACCACCGAAGCGGCGTCGTCGTTGATCAAGCGCGCCCCGTGCACGATCGCGATCATCCCCGAAGCGCAGACTTTGTTGATCGTCTCGAACGTGACGGTCTTCGCGAGCCCGGCTTTGTAGAGCGCTTGACGCGCCGGTGCTTGGCCGACGCCGCCTTGCAGCACCTGCCCCATGATCACGTGATCGACGTCGCCGGGATCGATCCCGGAACGCTCGACGGCGGCGCGGATCGCCTCGCCGCCCAGGGTCGTCGGGTGCAGTGAGGCGAGCGCTCCGCCGAGTTTGCCGATCGGCGTGCGTGCCGTCCCAAGGACGACGGTCTTCGATTGCATGTCAGCCACCTTCCATCCACGGACACGTGGGGGGCCAGCTTTCGCGCTAAGTGAGAATCGCCCCTATGCCTTGCCTTGCAGGCTCCTGAGGCGATCCGTTTGAGTGCAGACGATCCGCTCGTCGGCTTCGCACGATTCGCATTCGAACTGGACGGTGACGTGCGTGATCGCGAATTCGTCGCGCATCGTGTCGTCGATGTTCCGCAAGATCGCCGAGGCTTCGCTGATCCGCTTGTCGGTCAGCAGGACGTGCGCGGAGAGGACGTGCGTCCCGCTCCCGATGCTCCAGATGTGGAGATCGTGGACGTCGACGACGCCGTCGAGCGAGCGGATGCGATCGCGCACGAGCGGGATCGCCGCGTGCGCAGGGGCGCTCTCGAGCAGGACGTCGGCCGCCTCCCGCACCACGCGCCACACTCCGATGACGATGATGATCGCGACCAGGAGCGAGAGCGCCGGGTCGATCCACGTCAGTCCGGTCGCCGCGATCGCGACGCCGCCGAGCGCGACCATGACCGAGCCGAGCGCATCGCCCCCGACGTGCAACAGCGCGGCGCGCAGGTTGAGATCGGCGCGTGCCCCGCGCGCCAGCATCAGTCCGACCCCGGCGTTGATCACGAAGCCGATCGCCGCGACGACCGCCATCAAGACGCCTTCGGTCGCTTCCGCATGGATCAGACGGCTGACGGCCTCGAACGCGATCAACACGGTGATCCCGAAGAGCAGCATCCCGTTGGCGAGGGCCGCCAAGATCTCCATGCGGGCGAAGCCGTACGTCTGGCGGATGTTGGCCGGACGCCTCACTTGCAGCGTCGCGGCGAGCGCGATCGCGAGCGCAACGACGTCGGTTGCGACGTGGACCGCGTCGGAGAGCAACGCCAAACTGTGCGCGATCCATCCGCCGGCGAATTCGAAGATCGCGACGGCGCTCGTCAGCCCGAGCGCTATTTTGAGATGCGCCGTCGAGCGGGCCGCAGGCGTGTCGTGATCGGCCCCGGGATCGTGGGCGTGGGCGGCACTCATCGCAACGCCTTGTAGAAGAGCGCCGCCAGCATGAGACCGAAGGTGACGAACGTGTTGCGCTCCGCCGAGCGGACGACGGCCGGATCGAAACGCCCCTGTTGGGGTTGTGCGGCCTTCAGCCGCGGGACGATCCGCGGCACGCGCTCGGCATAGTCGTCGAACGCGTCCCCGAACGTAGCGCGGAGGAAGCGCTCTTCGTGCGGGACGATGATCGCGTAGATGCCGAGCATCACTCCCAACGACCCGGCGACGGCGACGGCGCGTTGCAGCGGCCGGAACCCGCCGGTGAAGGCGAGCGCGAAGCCGGTCGCGGTGACGGCGTTCCCGAGATAGAGGGGATTGCGGACATGTGCGTACGGGCCGGCGGTGACCAGCTGCGGTGCGGTCACCTCGCCGCCGCGGGTCGTCGCGCCGGAAAAGCCGACGGCGTAGCAGCGCAGCGCTTCCCCGGCGAAGGCCAGCGGGAGGCCGAGGCGGATCGAGCGTGCCGTCGGCTTCCCGGTGAGCACCAAGAGGACCGCCGGGACCGCGAGCAGCGTCCCCCGGTGCTTGAAGACGACGGGGCCGAGTTTAGTTCCCCAGGCTCCCACCGAGCGCCCGATTCAGGTTCCCGCGGACGTAGCCGCCGAGGTCGATCGTCACGTACCGATAGCCGGCCGCCTGCACGCCGGCGACGATCGCTTCCCGTGTCCCCGGGGCGATCAGGCGCTCGAGTTCATCGAGCGGGACCTCGATACGCGCGATCTCGCCGTGGTGGCGGACGCGGCATTCGCGGATCCCGGCCGCCAGGACCGCGTCCTCGGCGCGCTCGACTTGCCGCAACAGCTCGAGCGAGATCGGCGTGCCGTAAGGGAAGCGCGAGGAGAGGCAGGCGAGCGCGGGTTTGTCCCAGACCTCTAGGCCGAGTTGCTTGGCGAGCGCGCGGACGTCGGCTTTCGAGAAGCCCGCTTCGGCCAGCGGACTGCGGACGGCGAATTCCTCGGCGGCGCGGCGGCCCGGCCGATGATCTTGCGCGTCGTCGAGGTTGAAGCCGTCGACGATGTAGCGCGCCCCGCGCTCCCGCGCGATCTGTGCGAGCTTCCCGTAGAGCTCGTGCTTACAATAATAACAGCGGTTCGCCGGGTTGGCGCGATAATTCGGATCCTCGAGCTCCGCGGTCTCGATGATCTCGTGCGCCGCACCGAGTGCTTCGACGACGTCGAGGAGACCGTTCAGTTCGCGCTGCGCCAGGCTCGGCGATTTGCCGGTCACGCCGTAGGCGCGCTCGCCGAGTTCGTCGGTCGCGACCTTCAGGACGAGCGCCGAGTCGACGCCGCCGGAGAAGGCGACGACGCAGCTCTCGAGCGAGCGAACGATCTCGCGCAGCCGCGCCTCTTTGACGGATAAGGGTTCGAGAAGGATCATACGTCGGGGAGATAGCGCTCCAGCTCGCGGGCGATATCGGAGGGGGGACGCCCCGTCTCGCGCGCGATCCGGGCGACGTCGTCGTATTCGAGCGCGCGGCGAGCATGCCCCTCGACGAGCGCCTTCTTGTACCGCACGGTCCCGAGCGGCGTCTGCAGGCTCGCGATCTCGCGCTCGAGGACGTAGCGCTCTTGGCGCCGGAAACGGACGCCCAAGCTCGAGGTGTAGAGGAGCATCGCCCGCGCGCACGCCTCGGCCGCAGTCGGCGGTGCGATCGCGGAGAAGACGAAACCGGGCCGCGATTTTTTGGTCGTCGTCGGCGTGAGCCACGCTTCGAAAGCGCCCGCCTCGTAGACGCGCTCGAGCGCGAGCTCGAAGTACTGCGGCGACATATCGTCGATGTTCGTCTCGAGGAGGACGACCGCATCGATCCGCAAGCCCTCGCCGCCCGCCTGCGCGAGCGGACCGATCTCGACGCGCAGGACGTTGGGGATCGGGAAGTCGCTCGTCCCCGCGCCGTACCCGATGCGATCGTAGCGCAGCGACGGCCGCTCGCCGATCCGCTCGACGAGGGTCGAGAGGATCGCGGCCCCGGTCGTCGTGACGAGTTCGCCCTTCACGCCGGTCGCGACCGTCGGCGCCCCGCGCATCAGCTCGGCCGTCGCCGGCGGCGGATTGGGATAGTCGCCGTGAAACATCGAGATGCGCCCTTCGCCGACGGGATAGGCGGAGGCGTAGACCTGATCGACGCCGAGATCGTCGAGCGCGATGCAGGCCGCCGCGACGTCGAGGATCGCATCGATCTGGCCGAGCTCGTGGAAGGCGATCTCGTCGATCGGGACCGCGTGGACGCGCGACTCGGCTTGCGCGAGCCGCGTATAGATCGCGCGCGAACGCTCTTTCTGCCGCTCGGTCAGCCCCGACGCATCGATGATCGCGAAGATGTCGGCGAGCTTACGGGTCCCGGCGTCGGGATGCGCTTTGTGCTCGTGCGCCGTTCCATGATGGTGCGCCGTTCCATGATGATGCACGTCGCGGTCGTAGGGGAGCGTGTTGGGCGGCATGTCGCGGTCCTCGCCCGCGATCACGAAGTCGACGTATGTCGCAGCGATCCCGCGTTTGACGACGCGTTCGCACTCCAGGCGCCAACCGCTCACCGGGATCGTCCGCAGCATCTCCTCGACGTGCCCGATGTTCGCACCGGCGTCGACGAGCGCGCCGAAGATCATGTTCCCGCTCACCCCGCCGATCATCTCGAAATAGGCGCCGATGCTCATCCCGCAAGTCTAACATAGCCGACTATGCGCCACAAGCGCGTCCGTCGTCGAGCCGGTTTTATGAGAGCGCACCGAGACGGCGCCGCGCGTCGTCGTAGATATCGCGCAGCGTCGCGTCGAGCGAATACGCCGGCCGCCAACCGGTGCGCTCGCGCAGCTTGGTCGGATCGCCGACGACGAACGGATTGTCGCTCGGGCGCATGCGCTGCGGATCCTCGCGCACCTCGACCGGGACGCCGGCGATCGAGATCAAGCGGCGCAGGACCTCGCCGATCGTGACGGCGTCGCCGCTGCACACGTTGTAGACCTCGCCGCTCTCGCCGCGCTCGGCGAGGAGGATGACGGCTTGGACCGCGTCTCGGACGTCGAGGAAATCGCGCCGCGCCTCCAGATTCCCGACCAGCATAACGCGCTCGCCGCCTTCGGCGATTCGCGCCAATTGATGGGCGAACGACGGGACCGCGAAGCGCTCGTCCTGCCGAGGACCGATTTGATTGAAGCCGCGATAGACGACGGCGTCGATCCCGTAGCCCCGAGCGAAACCGAAGACGACCGACTCCGCCGCGGCTTTGCTCGCGCCGTACGGATCGACCGGGCGCGTCGGGAGGAGTTCGCGCAGCGGCGCTCCCTGCGCCACGCCGTAGACGTGCGCCGAGCTCGCGAAGACGAAACGCGGCGATCGCCCGCCGCGCGCACCGGCGCTGCGCAGCGCATCGAGGAGGCGCGCCGTCCCCATGACGTTGACGTCGAGCGTCTCGAGCGGCGCGCGGTACGCTTCGGGGAGAAACGCCTGGCCTGCCAGATGAAAGACGACGTCGGGCGACGCCGTCTCGACGATCCGCCGGACGTTCTCCGCGTCGCTCAATTCGAGCGCCGAGTCGTCGCCGTGGCGCGAGGCCGAGACGACCTCGTCGCCGCGAGCGCGTAACGCCTCGACGAGATAGCGACCGACGAAGCCGCTCCCGCCGGTCACGAGCGCGCGCAACGGACTACACCGGCGCCAACGGGCGAAGCCGTTCGAGATCGGCGCGCACCATCATCTCGACCAGCTCCTCGAACGACGTCTCCGGCTCCCAGCCCAAAATCCGTTTGGCTTTGGAGTAGTCGCCGATCAAGTGGTCGACTTCGGCCGGGCGGAAAAATTTCGGATCGCTGACGACGTAGCGCTCGTAATCGAGATCGACGACCTCGAACGCCAAACGGACGAAATCGCGGACCGAATGCGTCCGGCCGGTGGCGATGACGAAGTCCTCGGCGCGATCTTGTTGCAGCATCATCCACATCGCCTTGACGTAATCCCCGGCGTAGCCCCAATCGCGATGCGCGTCGAGGTTGCCCATCCGCAACTCCTTCGCCAGGCCGAGCTTGATCCGCGCCACCCCGTCCGAGATCTTACGCGTGACGAATTCCTTCCCGCGGCGCTGGCTCTCGTGATTGAACAGGATCCCGCTCACGGCGAACAGACCGTACGACTCGCGGTAGTTGACGGTGATCCAATGGCCGTAGACCTTCGCGACGCCGTAGGGACTGCGGGGATAGAACGGGGTCGTCTCCCGCTGCGGGGTCTCGACGACTTTCCCGAACATCTCGCTGCTCGACGCTTGGTAGAATTTGATCGTCGGATCGACCGCGCGGATCGCCTCGAGCATGCGCGTCACGCCGAGGGCCGTGAATTCGCCGGTGAGGACGGGTTGCGCCCACGAGGTGGGGACGAACGACTGTGCCGCCAGGTTGTAGATCTCGTGAGGGCGCACGTCTGCGACGATCGAGGTGATCGAGCTTTGGTCGAGCAGATCGCCCGAGACGATCTCGATCCGATCCGTGATGTGCTCGATGCGCTCGTGGACGTCGGTACTGGAGCGCCGCGTCATCCCGACGACGCGGTAGCCCTTTTCCAAGAGGAACTCGGCCAGGTATGAGCCGTCCTGGCCGGTTATGCCCGTGATGAGCGCAGTCTTCTTCGCCACGAAACAGCTCCTCGGAAGGTTGCGGGACGTTCTTGCGGATATTTTTCGGTCCGCGCTGTGTTTATCCTGAATCGACCGTGATCTACGATTACCTCGTCGTCGGCGCCGGATTCGCCGGAGCGACCGTCGCCGAGCGGCTTGCAAGCGAGCTCGACGCCACGGTCCTCGTCGTCGATGCGCGCCCGCATCTCGCCGGCAACGCCTACGATCCGCTCGATGCGCACGGGGTGCGGATCCATCAGTACGGCCCGCACATCTTCCATACGTCGAGCCGGCGCATCGTCGACTACCTGTCGGCGTTCACCGCTTGGCGAGCCTACGAGCATCGCGTCGTCGCGGAGGTCGACGGGAAGCTCGTCCCCCTCCCCATCTCGGCGCGCACGATCGAGGCCCTCTACGGGCTCCGTTTGAACGAGGCCGAGACGGCCGCGTTCTTCGAAAGCCGCCGCGAGCCGCATCGGCTCATCGCGAACTCGGAGCAGGCGATCGTCGCCAAGGTCGGGCGCGAGCTCTTCGACACCCTCTTTGCGGGATATACGCGCAAGCACTGGGGACTCGAGGCGCGCGCGCTGGACGCGAGCGTCTGCGGCCGCATCCCGATCAGGACCAACCGCGACGACCGTTATTTCTCCGATCGCTTCCAACTGATGCCGGCCGACGGTTACGCCGCGATGTTCCGCCGCATGCTCGATCATCCGCGCATCGAGGTCGCGCTCTCGACGACCTTCGAGGAAGCCGCCGACCGCGTTCGCTTTCGCCATTTGGTCTATACCGGCCCGATCGACGCGTACTACGAATATCGCTACGGCCGGCTCCCGTACCGATCGCTGCGCTTCGAGTTCGAAACGTTCGATCGAGCGAGGGTGCAGCCCGTCGGCGTGATCAACTACCCCGGTCCGCAGCCCTACACGCGGAGTACCGAGTTCAAACACCTCACCGGGCAGACGCATCCGAAGACGACGATCGCGCGCGAGTATTCGCAAGCCGAGGGAGACCCCTACTACCCGATTCCCAGTCCCGACGCCCGTGCGCTCTACGCCAAGTACGCGGCGCGCGCGGCGCGCGAGACGAACGTGACGTTCGTGGGGCGTTTAGCCGAGTACCGCTACTACAACATGGATCAAGTCGTCGCCTCGGCGCTCGCCGCGGTCGCCCGGATCGCCGCCGAACGCGTCGCCTGAGCCCTCGCCCGGAAAGCGGCTAGAGCGCCGCGCGGCGAGCGTCGAGATATGCGCGCAGCCCCTCGCGCCAGCTCGGTATCGGAGGCAAACCCGCGCGGCGCAGCTCCTCGTTTGCGAGCGCGCTGTACTTGGGGCGGGCGGCTTTGCCCCAATACTCTCGGTGCGAGATCGGCTCGATCTTCGCCGAGATCGCGGACTGGGCGAGGACTTCGCAGGCGAACTCGTACCACGTGCATGCACCGTCGTTGACCGCGTGATAGAGACCGAACCGGCCGCTCTCGACGATCGCGCGGATCGCCAGTGCGACGTGGTGCGTATACGAGGGCGACGCCGTCACGTCGTTCACGACGCGCAGCGTCTCGCCGCGCCGGGCTTGCTCGAGGATGCGGTCGGCGAAGGTATAGCCCTTGCCCGAACTTCCCCGCAGCCCGTACAAGCCGCACGTCCTCACGATGAACAACCGGCGAGTCGCGATCTTCGCCAAGAACTCACCGGCGAGTTTCGAGACGCCGTAGGCGCTGATCGGCTCGGGTCGGTCCTCCTCGCGATACGGGCGATCGGTCATTCCCGAGAAGACGTAATCGGTGCTGATCGTCAAGAACGCGGCGCCGGCTGCGGCGCAACGGTGAGCGAGCGCGCCGACGGCGAGCGCATTGACGCTCATCGCCCGCTCGGGCTGGAGCTCGCACTGATCGACGTTGTGAAACGCCGCGGCGTTGATCACGATCGTCGGGCGGTAGCGCTCGAAGACCCTCGTCAGCGAATCGGGATCTTCGAGATCGGCCTCGCTGCGATCGGGCGTCAGCGGGCGATACGCTTCGAGGACGGAGACGAGATCGGAACCCAACTGCCCGCGCGCACCGATGATCAGCGGCCGCTCGAGGAGCTCAGCCGACATATTTCGTGAGCCCGCGCGGGGCGTCGCTGTCGACGAAGCGGGCGCGGCCGGTATGCAAAGCGAGCATCTGCCCGGCGACGAGCGACGCGAGGACGTCGAACGGCTTGGGCGCTTCGATGTCGTCGATGCGCTGCGCCGGCTCGATCGCGGCACCGATCGTCAGGCAGAGCGCGTGTAACTCGGAGGCGCTCTGCAGTTGCGGGGCGAGCAGCGCACGCGAGGTGGAATCGGCGATCGCGAGGACGCAATGTCCCGGATCGAGCATCGCCATGCTCCCGTGCCGGAACTCGCCGGCGGCGAACGCCTCGGCGTGCAGGTAGGCGGCTTCTTTGAACTTGAGCGCGAGTTCGCGCGCGATCGGGTAGCCGTAGCCCGAGCCCAAGATCGCGATATTCGGCCGCACCGCGATGTCGCGGGCGGGTCCGGTGAGATCGGCCGCTTCACTCCCGAGCCACAGCGCGACCGCGTCGGCCGTCTGTTTGAGCGCCGCGGCATCGGCAGCCAACGTCCCCCGGCGCTGCGAGGCGGCCAACAGCACGAGCGCCATCGCCGCCGAGACGCTCTTGCTCGCCGGAATCGCTTCTTCGATCCCGACTCCGAGCTCGATCACCTCGTCGGCACGCTGCGCAAGCGGCGAGCTCGCATCGTTCGTCAGGGCGACGACGCGGCGCGATGCGATCGCGTCGAGCGCCCGCAAGAGATCGCCGGAGCGGCCGCTCTGCGAGATCGCGACCAGCGTCGCGCCGCGCACGCCCTCGAGCGCAAAAGGCGCTTCGCTCGCGGGGAGGGTGCAGGCCCGCAGGCCGCTGCGCACGAGCGCCAGCGCCCCCAACTCACCGGCGATCAGCGAGCTCCCGCTCCCGATGAAACAGACGTCGCCGCCCTCCAAGGCGGCCGCCAAGCGCTGCGGCGCGTCGGACCTCGCGAGTCCGCGCCAGAGCGCCGGCTGCTGCCGAATCTCGCTTTCGAAATGCAGCCCGAGCATCAGCCCTCGACGATTTGCTCGAAGACGTCTTCCTGGACCGCGCGCAACGCGTCGATGCTCCCGACGAAGTCGTCGCACATGAACGCGAACGTCACGGGCCCGTGACGGCGCGTCATGATGAAGCCGGCGAGGTTCCAAACGTGCGTCATCGATCCGCTCTTCGCGTAGAGTCGCCCCGCGACCCCGGTATAGGCCGTCCGTAGCGAGCCGCGCACCCCCGCGACGGGGAGGGCATCGAGGATGATCGAGCGGTTCGGCCCGTTCCAAGCGGCCTGCAGTACCTGGACGTAGGCCCGCGGCGTCACCGCGTCATAACGCGAGAGCCCCGAACCGTCGACGATCGCGAGCGTCGCCGGGTCGACCCCTGCGCGCCGCAGGTAAGCCGTCTCGGAGGCGATCCCGTCCCGGCTGGTCCCCGGCGGACCGTGCGCCGCGAGGCCGATCGCCTTGAGAAGCGTCTCGCCGACGAGGTTGTCGCTGCGAAACCAAAACCAGCGCAAGAGCGCGGTCAGCGAATCGGAGGGATGGCTCCACACGAGCGTCGCCTCCGGCGGCGTGATGACGAGGCGCGGCGGACCGGCGGGCGGCCGGCCGAGTGCAACGCCGTGTGCAGCGAGCGCGCGCGCGAAGACGTCGGCGGCGTAGGCCAACGGGTCGGGGACGGCGGCCGCCAACGTCTCGTCCGTCCCGAGCGGGATCGAGCCGAAGAGGCGAATCGCGGAGCCGTCGCGGGCGAGGTCGAGCCTCTCCGCACTCCCCGCAGGGCCGGTCGTGACGTCATCCTCGATCGTCACGGCGTTCGTCGGCGGCGTCAGGCCGATGCTCGCCGGCACGCCGACCGCCGTCCCGGCGACGACGTGGAGCGTCACCGTGTTCTCTTCGAGCATCAGGGCGCTCGAGATCGCCGAAAAATCGTAGGGGATATCTTCGATCATCCAACCCGGCGGATAGGGGACGTCGTCGAAGGCCGAGACGTCGAAGACGATCCCGCCCGAGATCGCGCGGATCCCGCGGGCCGCGACGGCCGCCGCGGCGGCGTCGAGGTCGCTCGCGCGGAGCAACGGGTCGCCTCCGGCCCGGACGATCAGATCGCCGCGGACGGTATCGCCCTCGATCGCAGTCGCCAAGACGCTCGTGTAGAAGCGAAAATCGGGCCCCAAGCGATCGAGCGCGGCCGATCCGGTGATCAGCTTGAGGGTCGAGGCGGGGACGAACGCCTCGTCCGGCGCGCGCGCATAGAGGAGCGTCCCGCGCGTCGTATCGATCGCGTAGAAGGCCAGGTGCGCGCCGCGCAGCGCCGGGGAGGCGAGCCGCCGATCGATCGCGTTACCGAGCGCGGCGATCTCGGCCGGCCTCCAGGGCGTCCCGCCCGGGGCGAGCGGTACCGGCTCGGCGGCGAAGGCGCGGCCACCGAGCAACCCCACGATCAGGAAGGCATGAACGGCGCGCACGGCCGCCTCGGCGAGGCGGGATCTGCGCAAGGGGTGGTGCGCGCGACGATCGTCCATCTTGACTAGTCTAGCGCCCCAACCAACCGCCGTCGTAACCTTTCGCCGTACCGAACGGTAACGAGATAGAGAGCCATGGCCGCAGTCGCGACGACCGGAGAACCATCGGACGAGGCGCTCGTTCAGCGCGTGCTGGACGGCGACAGGGATGCTTTTGCGATCCTGGTCGACCGGCACAAGCGCGGGATCGCCAATTTCATCGGGGCGAGCGTCCGCGGTCCGGCCGATATCGCCGATCTTTCGCAAGAGACGTTCCTGCGCGCCTATGCTCACCTCGGGACGTTCAATCCGGCACTCGGGCGGTATTCGACCTGGCTATACCACATCGCGCGCAACGTCGTGCGGACGCACTTGGGCAAATCGCTCCGCCGGCCGGTCACGCAAGATATGCCCGAAGAGCGGACGATCGAGCACGTCGTCGCCGACGTCTCGGACGAGGCCGATCCCGCCGGCGGGATCTTGCGCGCCGAGGCCGACGCCGAAGTGCGGGCCGCGCTCGCCGAGCTCCCGGAACGGACGCGGACCGTCCTCGCGCTGCGCTACTACGACAACATGGAATATCAGACGATCGCGCGCGTGATGGGTCTGTCGCTCGGCAACGTGAAGACGCTGATCCATCGCGGGAAGCTCGCACTCGCGCAAAAATTGCGCGAACGCGAAGCGCAAGCCGTCTCCGAACTCGCCAAGAACAAAAAGCCGTCCTTTGGACGAGGTGTCGATGCGTTGCTCTTCATCTAGGTCGCTCTTCGAAGGGATGCTCGACGGCGCGCTGACGTCGCGGACGCAAGCGGCGCTCAGGCAACACTTGGAGGAGTGCCGAGAGTGCAGCGCACTCTACGAGAAGCTGCGGATCGTCGACGGCCTCTTGTTGCAACCGAGAGTCCCCGAGCCGCCGACGCAGTTCACGCAGCGCTTGATGAGCGAGATCGAACGGCTCGCACCGCCTCGCCCCGCCGTCGTCCCGCTCGTCCCGATCCTCGCGAGCTACCTCATCGTCGCGTGGCTGGGGATCGCGCTCGCCCTTGCCTTCGATCCGAACGAGACGATGGCGTTGCTCGCCGCGTTGCTGAGCGTTTCGCTGAACGATGTGGCGACGATCCTCAGCTTCGCGCACGGGATGATCCACGGCCTGGATGCGAGCCTCTCGAGCCTGACGGCGGTCTCGATCGGGGCGCTCGTCTTCGACACGATCGCGGGGCTCGCGCTGATCGCCGGATATACGGCGCTGCGGCGCCGGTCGGAGGCGATGCGATGAAGCGGCTCCTCCTCGTAATCGCGCTGGTCGTCGCGGTCGTCGCGCTCTTCCATCCGCCGGCGAGCGCGCGCGACTTCTCCCACGGCCGGACCGTCCTCTTTCACGACGTCACGATCGCCCCCGGCGACGTCGTCAACGGCGATCTCAACGTGATCTTCGGGAACGCGACGATCGCCGGGACGGTGCGCGGCGATCTCAACGTGATCGGCGGGACCTATCAGATCCTCCCCGGTGCGGAGATCGACGGCGAAGTCCACAGCGCCGCGGGGAGCGCCCTCTCGACGATGGGGCCGTGGCTTGCGCCGATGAGCAATTGGCCGACGGACTGGGGCTGGTATCCGTTTGCGCGTGAGCGCCACCGGATGTGGGTCCAGCTGATGTCGTCGGTCGTCGTGCTGCTGGTCTTCTTGCTGTTCCCGTTACGTGTGCGGCTGGCGCTCGAGCGCGTCGAGACGCATCCGGGGCTCTCGGCGGCCGTCGGGACGATCGCCTTCGTAGCCGTCATGCCGATCGCGATCCTCCTGGTCCTGAGCATCATCGGGATCCCGCTCGTGCTGTTGGAGATCGCGGCGCTGTTCGTCGGGATTTGGATCGGGAAAGGCGCGATCAGCTTGCTCGTCGGTCGGCGGCTCTACGAACTGATCAGCCCGAATACGACCCCGGCACCGCTCGCCGCCTTGATCCTGGGTCTCGTCGTGATCAGCGCCGCCGAGATCGTCCCGGTCGTAGGGTGGGCCGTGACCGCGCTGATCTGGCTCGTCGGTTTGGGCGCGACGATCTTGGCCTTCACACGCGAAAGCTACTTGCGGACGCTCTACGCTCGCAGCACCTCGTACGGGAGTGGGAATCCGCC
>Ga0209061_1000566_pt1 | contig 87074 bp, 78 predicted proteins | sample Coa_R1_10_FD_187157 | JGI IMG/M metagenome (GOLD analysis project Ga0209061, IMG submission 187157) | Surface soil microbial communities from Centralia Pennsylvania, which are recovering from an underground coalmine fire - Coalmine... | ecosystem: Environmental > Terrestrial > Soil >...
TGGCAGCCGGCACCCGTGAGGGCCAAGTCTACGAGCTGCTGCTCAGAAAGCTCGACGAGCAGCGCCAGGCGCTCGGCGGCCAGGTCTTCGACGTGCTCGGCCAGGCCATGTCCGGCCGGACGCTTCGGGACCTGCTGATCGAGGCCATCCGCTACGGGGAGCGGCCCGACGTGCGCGCGCATCTCGAAGAGGTGATCGACGCGCACGTCGGCGACGGCATCAAAGAGCTCATCGACCAAGAAGCGCTCGCCTCCGAGGTGCTCTCCGAAGCCGATCTCACCCGGCTGCGACTCGAGATGGAAGAGGCCGCGGCTCGTCGGCTGCAGCCCCACTATGTGCACGCCTTCTTCGAGCGGGCGCTCACCGCCCTCGGTGGCCGGCTCGTCGAGCGCGAACCGGAGCGTTACGAGGTCACCCACGTCCCCGCCGAGGTGCGCTCGACGACGGCCCGCTCGGGCCGGCCGGTGCTGCGACGCTACGAGCGGATCTGTTTCGACAAGGCGCTCATCCACCAGCCCGGCCGTCCCCCAGCCGAGCTCGTCGCCCCGGGACACCCTCTGCTCGACGCCGTCGTCGCCCTCACCGTCGAACGCCACGGCTCGCTGCTGTCGTCGGGTGCGGTGCTCATCGACGAAGCCGACCCGTCCGAGGTCCCCCGAGTGCTCTGCTACTTGGAGCACACCATCACCGATACCCGCCCAGGCCCGGGAGGCGCCGACCACGTCGTGTCCAAGCGCTTCGAGTTCGTGAGCGTCGATCGCGACGGCAACGGCTCGCCGGGCGGATGGGCGCCGTACCTCGACTACCGCCCCGCCAGCCCCGACGAGCTCGCCATCGCCAAGCGCATCCTCGCAGAGGACTGGCTGTCTGCCCCTGATCTCGAACGACGAGCGCTCGACTACGGCATCGAGCACATCGTTCCCGCCCACCTCGCCGAGGTGAGCGCCAGGGTCGACGAGCGCGCCGAGCGCACCATCGCGGCGGTACGGACCCGGCTCACCCGGGAGATCAACTACTGGGACCAGCGCGCGGCCGTGCTCAAGGAACAGGCCGCCCAGGGCCGCCAGCCGAAGATGAACCCCGAACGCGCCCAAGCCCGCGCGGACGAGCTCGCCGGTCGCCTGCGACGCCGCCTCGCCGAGCTCGAAGAAGAACGCCGACTCCAGGCCCTGCCCCCCGTCCTCGTCGGTGCCGCACTCGTCATTCCCGCGGGCCTCCTCGCCGCGCTCGGCGACCCCGATGCAGCCACCGCCAGCCATCTCGCCAGAGAAACTCGGATCATCGAGGAGCGGGCAATGCGCGCCGTGCTCGAGGTGGAGGCTCAGCTCGGGCGGTGTGCCGAGGCGATGCCGCACTCCAACCCCGGCTTTGACATCCGCTCCATCGATGCCAGCGGCCAGCTGCTCCTCATCGAGGTCAAGGGGCGCATCGAAGGATCGACCACCGTCAGTGTCACGCGAAACGAGATCCTCACCGGCCTCAACGCCGCCGATCAGTACCTCCTTGCGCTCGTCGAGGTCCGCGGCGACAACACCTGCGAGGTCCGCTACCTGTACAACCCCTTCGCCGGCAAGTCGCGCGAGCTTCACTTCGCGGAGCGCTCCACCACCTTCGACTGGGACAAGCTCTGGGACGTCGCCGGGGCGCCACGATGACGGACCCAAGGAGGCCACGGTGATCGCCCAAGCTGAACAGCAGGCACTCCGACAGTTCATCCGTGTCAAGCAGATCGAATGGAGCCAGTTCATCCCCCTTCGCCAATGGGACACGGAGTCCCTCGCCAACGAGATCGCCGGAGATGCCCGCTTTGCTCAGGTACAGCTCTGCGGATTCTGGTATGGACCGACGGAAACCGAGATCCGCGACGTCCTCGCTCCACTCTTCCTATACCTCGACGTTGGCCCTGACCTCGCCGTGATCAGCGTCGCCGTAGCGCTCGCCTGCCACAAGCGCCGGGTCCAGACCAACCCACTCGTGGCGATCGCCGATGCCGTCACCAGTGCCCTCACGAAGGCGGACAGCTGAGATGTCACACGACGACACCCCCCGCCGCAAGCTCATCGAGGTCGCGCTCCCCCTCGAAGCGATCAACCGCGAGGCCGCTCGGGAGAAGTCGATCCGCCACGGGCACCCCTCGACGCTGCACCTGTGGTGGGCGCGCCGACCTCTCGCGGCGTGCCGGGCCGTGCTATTCACCCAGCTCGTCGACGACCCCTCCGCCCATCCCGATCGCTTCCCCACCGAAGAAGCCCAGGACCAGGAGCGTCAGCGGCTCTTCCGGCTGATCGAACGGCTGGTGCCCTGGGAAGCCACCCAGGACGAGAAGGTCCTCCAGGAGGCCCGCGAGGAGATCCGACGCTCCTGCGGGGACAGCCTCCCGGAGGTGCTCGACCCCTTCTGCGGCGGCGGATCGATCCCCCTTGAAGCACAACGCCTCGGCCTCGTCGCGCATGGAAGCGACCTAAACCCGGTCGCCGTGCTTATCACCAAAGCGCTCATCGAGTTGCCAGCTCGCTTCGCCAACCGCCCACCGATCCACCCCAGAGATGGGGACGGACGCCTCGCCGTTCAGTCCTGGCGGGGTGCCCAGGGCCTCGCCGAGGACGTCCGCTACTACGGCACCTGGATGCGCGAGGAGGCAGAGCGGCGTATCGGTCACCTCTACCTTCCTGCGACCCTTCCCGATGGACGCAAGGCCACCGTCATCGCCTGGATCTGGGCCCGCACGGTCACCTGCCCCAACCCAGCTTGTCGAGCCACGATGCCGCTCGTCCGCTCCTTCTGGCTCGGCAAGAAGAAGGGCAAGGAAGCCTGGATCCGGCCGATCATCGAGGGTAGCTCTGTACGCTTCGAGATCGGCCACGGCCGCGCAGGCCCGCCCACCGAGGGCACGGTGTCACGGACGGGGGCTACCTGCTTGGTGTGCAACACCCCGGTTCCCCTCGCTCACATCCGGGCCGAAGGCAAGGCCGGCCGGATGGGCTCCCAGCTCATGGCCATCGTCGCCGAAGGAAACCGCGAACGCATCTACCTCCCGCCCGACCCCGAGCACGAGAAAGCCGCCGACGTGCCCCGGCCGGAGGGTGTGCCAGAGACGGAGCTACCGAAGCAAGCCCTCGGTTTCAGGGTCCAGGCGTATGGCATGACCCACCATGCTGATCTCTTCACCAACCGGCAGCTCACTGCGCTCGTCACCTTCTCGGATTTGGTCGCCGAAGCGCGGCAGCGCGTGATCGAGAACGGAGGTACGCCGGATTATGCGGATGCGGTCGCGACGTACCTGGCGTTCGTCGTGAGCCGCCTCGCGGACCGCAGCTCCTCACAGTGCTCTTGGGATTCGGGCTATGTGAAGGTTCGTAACGCATTTTCTCGCCAGGCACTCCCCATGGTCTGGGACTACGCCGAGGCCAACCTCTTCAGTGACTCGACCGGGAATATCTCCGGCGCACTCGAATGGGTGGCTGAGGTGATCGACGGTGTGCCAACGACTGCTCCTGGTTCGGCCGCGCCGTGCGATGCAACCGCTCAGTCATCCATGCCAGCGCAGCGGCTGGCGATCTCCACGGACCCCCCCTATTACGACAACATCGGCTACGCCGATCTCGCGGACTTCTTCTACGTCTGGCTCCGGCAGTCGCTCGCATCCACCTACCCTGCCCTCTTCTCCACGATGCTCACGCCGAAGGCCGCTGAGCTCGTGGCCGACCCGTTCCGTAGCGGCGGTGACAAGGAGAGGTCCGAACACCGCTTCGAGATGGGCTTCGAGAAGGCGTTCACGAACCTACGCAATGCAGCTCGCCCGGATTTCCCCTTGACGGTCTTCTACGCCTTCAAGCAATCGGAGCACGACCAGAGTGGCGTGGCCTCTACCGGTTGGGAGACCATGCTGGCCGGCCTCCTTCGCGCCGGCTTCACTGTTACCGCAACCTGGCCAATGCGGACGGAGCTCGGCAACCGCATGCGCAACCAGGCGAGCAACGCCCTCGCGTCGTCGATCGTCCTGGCCTGCCGTCCCCGGCGCGATACCGCCGGCATCACGGATCGACGGGGTTTCCTCGCAACGCTCCACGCAGAGCTTCCTCAGGCTCTCCGCGAGCTTCAACAGGGCAACATCGCTCCAGTCGACCTCGCACAAGCGGCGATCGGCCCAGGGATGGCAGTGTTCTCCCGCTACGCCAAGGTGGTCGAGCCCACCGGTGAGGCGATGCCGGTGCGCAGTGCGCTCGTGCTCATCAACCAGGTGCTCGACGAGGTCTTGGCCGAACAGGAGGGGGAGTTTGACGCCGATACCCGCTTTGCGATCAAGTGGTTCGAGCAGTACGGCTTCGACGAAGCAGGCTACGACCCCGCCGAAGGCCTCGCTCGGGCGACGAACGTGTCGGTGAAAGGGTTGGAGGACGCGGGGATCCTCGTCGCCCGAGCCGGCCGGGTGCGCCTGCTGCGCCGAAGCGAACTCGCCGCGGACTGGGACCCGGCGACGGACACCCGGATTCCCGTCTGGGAGGTGACCCAACAGCTCGTCCGGGCGCTCTGGGACGAGGGCAGTGAAGCAAGGGCAGGTGACCTCGTCGGCCGTCTCGGTGGGGTCGGCGAGGTGGCCCGGGATCTCGCCTACCGCCTCTATTCGATCTGCGAACGACGTGGCTGGGCGGACGATGCGCTCGGGTTCAACGCGCTCGTCACTTCGTGGCCCGAGATCGCCCGTCGGGCCGCGACGGTCGCGACGATCCAGCCGGAGCTGGCCTGATGAGCTCGGTCACCTACGAGGTGCGAGGCGGCAAGGCCATCTATGGCGGCCGGACGCTTGCCGAATGGGTGCCCGAGGTCGTGGGACGCCTGGTTGAGCGGTTCGGTCCGGTGCGGGTCGTGCTCTTCGGTTCGGTGGCCAGAGGAGACGATGGGCGCGAGTCGGACATCGACCTGCTCGTGGTCCTGTCGAAGCTCGAAGGCCGTCACCATGATGCGGCGGTCGCCATGCTGCGGTCGCTGCGCGATCTGCCGGTCCCGGTCGACCTCGTGGTCACCGACGCCGCCGAGTTGGACCGGCGCTCACGGGCGCCCGGCGTCGTCCGGGTGGCGCTTCGTGAAGGGGTCGCCGTCCATGGCTGAGGTCGACTCGACCGAAGAGCCCAGCCAGCGGTGGCTGCGTTGGGCCGACGAGGACCTGGTCGCCGCGGAGCACAGTGCAGCGGATGCCGACGTCGCGCCGAGGGTGGCCTGTGGACTCGCGCAGCAGGCGGCGGAGAAGGCGGTCAAGGCGTTGCTCGTTGCGTCGGACCTGGATCCTCCGAAGTCCCACAACCTGCTTCGCCTCGCCCGCATGCTCACCGAGGAGCGAGCCCGCCTGCTGCTCGAGGTGGACCTCGAAGAGCTCACCCGCTGGGCGATCGAGGGCCGCTATCCCGAGGATCTCGACGAGGCCACCACCACCGACGCCACCCGAGCCGTCGAGCTCGCCCGGCAGGTCACCGAACTCGCGCACCGCGCCTTGGAGGAAGAGAAGACAAATGGCGGCCAGTAACCGCGAACGCGTCGGTCGGGCCTTCGAGGCGCTCGCCGAGGGCCTCGGCCCCTTCGTCGATCGTCAGATGGCTTCGGTGCACGGCGAGGCCTGGCTGGAGGGCTTCGTCGACACCGGGCCGCGAAGCTCAGCTCCCGGTTCGCTTCGAGACCCCGCGTTCTTGTTGAAGGTGATGGCCGAGGCGTGGGATTCCTCGTTCCGCAGTCGGCTCACCCGCTCAGACCGCAACGTGGTCTTCGAGCTTCGCGACGTGCGGAACCGCTGGGCCCACAACGACGCGTTCAACGCGGACGACACCTACCGAGCCCTCGACTCGATCGAGCGGCTCCTCGTCGCCGTCGACGCCAAAGAGGCCGATGCCGTCGGGCGCTCGAAGACCGAGCTGATGCGGCTTCGCTACGAGGCCGACGCCCGAAAGGCCGCCGCGCCGCTGGCAGCGACGAGCGGCGCGCAGTCTGGGCTTCGCCCGTGGCGGGAGGTCATCGTTCCCCACGACGACGTCGCGCAGGGGCGCTATGGCCTGGCCGAGTTCGCCGCCGATCTCCACCAAGTGGCGACCGGATCGGGTGGGGCGGAGTACGCCGATCCGGTCGAGTTCTTTCGCCGCACGTACCTGACCGAAGGGCTGCGGCAGCTCCTCTCGGAAGCCACTAGGCGTCTCGTTGGGACCGGCGGCGTGCCGGTGGTCGATCTGCAGACCACCTTCGGCGGCGGCAAGACCCACACCCTGATCGCCTTGTGGCACCTGTGCTCAGGCTTGCCGATCCCTGATCTCCCCGAAGAGGTCCAGGAGCTGATCCGCTCGGCAGGAGTCGAGGCCTTCCCGAAGGTGCGCCGTGCCGCCCTGGTCGGCACCCGGATCGCGCCGGGGCAGGTGTCGGTCAAGGCGGACGGGACCGAGGTGGCGACCCTCTGGGGGGAGCTTGCGTGGCAATTGGCCGGCAAGGACGGCTATGCGCTCGTCGCCGAAGCCGACCGGACCGGCACGAGCCCCGCCGGCGCCCTGGCCGACCTGTTCCAGGCCGTTGCGCCATGTCTGGTCCTTGTCGACGAGTGGGTGGCCTACGCCCGCCAGCTCTACGCCACCGACGAGCGTCTGGTGGGGGGGAGCTTCGAGGCGCACGTCAGCTTCGCTCAGGCGCTCACCGAGGCGGCGCGCTCGACCGATCAGGCGCTCCTCGTCGTGAGCCTGCCCGCCTCGGTCTCGACCGATCCTTCGGCCAGTGCGCCGGGGAGCGGTGGTTCGAGTGTCGAGCTCGGTGGTCCCGGCGGCGCGGAAGCGCTCCGCCGGCTGCGCAGCGTGATCGGACGTGTGGAGTCCTCGTGGCGCCCCGCCTCGGCCGAGGAGGGCTTCGAGATCGTCCGCCGTCGCCTGTTCAAGCCGATCGAGGCCTCCCAACTCGTCCACCGGGATGCCACCGCGCAGGCCTTCGCCGAGTCGTACCGGGCGCAGGCCGCGGAGTTCCCCGCCGAGTGCCGTGAGGCCGCGTATGAGCGGCGGCTTCGCGCCGCGTACCCAATCCACCCCGAGCTGTTCGACCGGCTCTACGAGGACTGGTCGACCCTGGAGCGCTTCCAGCGCACCCGGGGCGTGCTGCGGCTCATGGCCCAGGTGGTCGGAGCCCTGTGGCGCGGCGGGGACCAGTCCCCACTCATCTTGCCCGGGACGATCCCCCTCGACGATGCCCCAGTTGCCTCCGAGCTCGCCCGGAACTTAGAGGACTCCTGGAAGCCGGTGATGGACGCGGACGTCGACGGCCAAGCGTCGCTTCCCGCACAACTGGACGCGCGCTATCAGAACCTCGGCCGCTATGGCGCCACGCGCAAGGTCGCGCGGGCGGTGTTCTTGGGATCGGCTCCGACGGTGCACTCCCCCCATCGCGGGATCGAGGCGGCACGGGTCCGGCTCGGCTGTGCGGCGCCGGGTGAGGCGGTCGCCACGTACGGCGACGCGCTCGCCCGCCTGTCGGATAAGGCCACCTACCTCTACGTCGACCGCGACCGCTACTGGTACGGGCTGTCGCCCTCCGTCGCCCGCATGGCCCGCGACCGGGCCGAGCGCTGGCTCGCCACTGGGATCGCCGAGGTCGACGCGGCGCTCTGCGAGCGGGTCCGCCGCCAGCGGGACCGGGGGGAGCTCGCAGGCGTCCACGTCGCACCCCAATCGTCCGCCGACGTCGACGACGACGACCAGGTCCGCCTCATCGTGCTTCCCCCCGAGGCCGCCCATGTGGCAAAGACCGAGGACTCCCCGGCACTCGGCGCAGCACGGGAGATCCTCGAGCACCGAGGCAACGCACCGCGTCTCTACCGCAACATGGTGGTGTTCCTTGCCGCTGATCACCGCCGGGTCGATGACCTGCGCCAAGGGATGGCCGAAGCGCTCGCCTGGGGATCAATCGCCACTGAGTCCGACGAGCTGGGACTCGGCGCCCAGCAGGCCGCCCAGGCGGCCACCAAGGCTCAGGAGGCCGAGGGCACCGTCGAGCGTCGCCTGGCCGAGACCTACACCTGGGCGCTCGTGCCAACTCAGCCAGAACCGACCGGGCCGATCGTCTTCGACCCGGTCCGCATCGAAGGACAAGGCACCCTCGCTGCTCGCACGGCCCGCCGCCTCATCGACAAGGGGCACCTGAACGTCGTCTACGCCCCCTCGCTGCTGCGCACCCTGGTGCTCGGCGGTCCGCTTACCCCCTTGTGGGAGAGCGGGCACGTCTCGGTAGGTGAGCTGTGGGAGGCACTCGCCCGCTACCCGTACCTGCCGCGCCTCAGAGACCGCCTGGTGCTCCAGCGCAGTGTGCAAGATGGCCCGGCCGGGTTCGCATGGACCGAGGAGGGCTTCGCGCTCGCCGAGGGCTATGACGCCGGGAGCAACCGGTACCTGGGGCTCGTCGTCGGGCCTGGAGGATCCACCGGCACGTCACCTTCCACCTTGCTCGTGCGCCCCGAGGTGGCCATGGCCCAGCTGCGAGCTCGAGAACAGGCGACCAGCCAGTCGGCGGCCGACGGCGGCACGACCGGCACGACAAGCACCACGCGAGCGCCGACCGACACAATGGCCACGTCGGCCACAAGTCCGACCAGGCCACGGCGCTTCCACGGCAGTGTCGTGCTGCGCTCCGAACGGCTCAGCCTGGAGTTCGGCCGCGTCGTCCAAGAGGTCGTCCAACACCTGACCGACTCCGCAGCCACCGTCGAGGTCGCCGTCGAGATCTCTGCCGACACCGCCGATGGCTTCGACGAAACGGTCATCCGCACCGTCACGGAGAACGCCCGCACCCTGCACTTCACTGACCAGGGATTCGAGCAGGAGTAGCGAGCACTCTGGACGCAACAACCCTGTGCAACTCACGGCATGGGTCGGGGTGGTAGCGGTGACGTCACCCTTCGGGCCTGCGCCGCCTTCAGCGAAGACCGCCTCGCTTTCAGAGGAAGTGGCGGCAACGAGGTCACGGCCCCAGCGACGAGGTCGGTGTAGAGGTCAGCGCGGAGGCGAACGAGGGGCGACTGCGTAGCGTTCTTGAGCGCCGCCTGGACCCCTCCGATCGTGACGCCGAGCACGCCGGCGACGGTAGCCACCGTCTTCCATCCGACGGCGCCCTGGACCTTGAGGGTCAGCAAGGCGAGAGCCACCAGTCCGGCGAGCCCGACAGTCCCCATGATGAGCTCGGCCGCGAAGCTGCGCGCGAGTTTCGGGGTGATCCTGGTGAAGCGCAGACCGTGAAGGGTCCAACAACTCGATCCCCGACTTGACCTGGCAGGATGTGAACAGCGATCGTGCCGACCCGTGGCGCTCAGCTTCCTCTACCGCCTGGTCCGTCGCGTCTTCGAGATCCTGTCGGTCCACCACATGGACAGCGTCGCCAAAGACGCTGAGATCGTGGTGCTGCGCCACCAGGTATCGGTCCTTCGCCGCCAGGTCGCACGACCCCGCTTCTCCTGGTCAGACCGGGCGCTCATCGCCGCCCTGGCGAGGCTCGTCCCGAAGCAGCGCTGGGCGGCGTTCCTCGTCACCCCCGAGACCATCCTGGGCTGGCCTCGAGCCCTCGTGCGGCGCCGGTGGACGTACCCGCACGGAAAGCCGGGGCGTCCTGCCCTCCCCAAGGAGACCGTCGAGCTCATCGTGCGCCTGTCGAAGGAGAACCCTCGCTGGGGCTACCTGCGCATCGTCGGTGAGCCGAAGAAGCTCGGCATCACGGTGTCGAAGGGCAGCGTCGCCAACCTTCTGCGGTGCCATGGCCTTCCCCCCGCACCTCGGCGAACAGGTCCGACCTGGGCCGAGTTCCCCCGAGTCCAAGCCAAGGGCCTGCTGGCGACCGACTTCTTCACCGTCGACACCGTGGCGCTACGCCGCTACTACGTCCTGTTCGTGATCGAGGTCGAACGTCGAGTCGTGAACCTGCTCGGCGTCACCGCCAATCCCGACAGCCCCTGGGTCACCCAGGTCGGTCGCACCTTCGCCAGCGACCTTGAAGAGACAGGCCGGCGCTTCCGGTTCCTTGTGCGCGATCGGGACACCAAGTTCACCTCGTCATTCGACGCCGTGTTCGCCTCGGTCGGCGTCGAGGCGATCAAGACCTCGGTCCGCTCCCCAAGGGCGAACGCGTTCGCCGAACGATGGGTGCGAACGGTCCGTGAAGACTGTCTCGACCATCTCCTGATCTTCAGCCGACGTCACCTCGAAGCAGTCCTCGCCGAGTCCGTCCGCCACTACAACCGAACTCGTCCGCACCGTGGCCTCGAACTCGAATCGCCGGAGGCCGCAACAGTGAACAAGGAAACCCGGACCGGAACGATCCGCCGACGCGACGTGCTCAGCGGGGTCATCCACGAGTACGAACTCGCTGCCTGATCAAGCAGACCTTCCCCCTCCACACTCCCGCTCCATCGCACCCAGCGCTACCGGACCGACCCCCTAACGCATCGACACCCGCAGAGCGCCGGGTCCTTGCCCCCGTTGCGATCTTGCCGGGGTCTCATCGGCACATCACCTGCGTCTCGAAGGATTCTGACTGCGCCGATTGAATTGTTGGACCCTTCAAGTCCCAGGTCACAGCGTCGCGTAGGAACACGACCGCCTCGGTGCCTCGCGCCCGTGTGACCTGGTCAGCGCTACTTTCTGGGGCCCACGGCTGCCTACCATCTCCCGAAGTCCGGTCTGATTCTCGCATGCATCAGCTGTGAAGGAGATTCGCCCTCCGGCGGATTGCTCTTCTTCTCTTCATTTCGGCGAAACGTCCTCGGGTGTTCTCGTCTTTGATGGCGTTCCGCCGTCCGCACCAATCGCCGGACGGCTCAGCGTAGTTCCTGGATGCGGATCAGGTTGCCGGCAGGATCACGGAAGGCGCAGTCGCGGATCCCGTACGGTTGCTCGAGCGGCTCCTGGACGACCTCGGCGCCGCCTGCCTGCACCTGCTCGAAGGTACCGTCGAGGTCCCGGGTGGCCAACATGATCCAACCGTAGGTGCCCTTGGCCATCATCTCGGCGATGGTGCGGCGCTCGTCGTCGGTGATGCCGGGGTCGACGGCCGGTGGCGCCAGAAGGATCGATGTCCCCGGCTGGTCGACGGGGCCGACAGTGATCCAGCGCATCGTTCCGGATCCGACGTCGGTGCGGACCTCGAAGCCGAGGGTGTCGCGATAGAAGGCCAGAGAGGCCTCGGGGTCGGTATGCGGGAGGCGGGTCGTGTGAATGCTCAGGTCCATGGAGGTCACGCTAAGGCCGGCTCGGGGATACGCGCTTCTCGATTCCTGATCGGTCTCGTCACCTGTTTCGCCAGACACGGAGGCATCCCTGCCCTTGCACCGGCCGCGTGACGCCGATAGACGCTGGGCGGCATGCCGACCAGTTCTGTGAAGCGGGTGCTGAAGGTGCCGAGCGACGTGCAGCCGACCGCGAAGCAGACCTCGGTGACGCTGAGGTCGCTATGGCCCAAGAGCGCCATCGCGCGTTCGATGCGCCGCGTCATCAGATAGGTGTACGGCGACTCGCCGTAGGCGAGTCGGAACTGGCGGCTGAAGTGCCCAGCCGACATGTGCACACCGCGGGCGAGCACCTCGACGTTGAGCGGCTGCGCATACTCCCGGTCGATCCGGTCGCGGGCGCGCCGCAGCGATACAAGGCCACGCAGATGCTGCGCCGCTGCTGGTCTGCCCGTCACCCGCGAAATCATACCAGGTCGCGCCGGGCATGCCTGGCGTCGCTTGCGCCCCATCCCGCTCCGCATTTGCGCTGGCGGTTTGACGGCCAGGGCACGGGTCCACCCCGGTGGTCACGTCGCTGATTGCCCCGGTCTGCTCCGCCGCATTCCGACGGCCGGCGGGGATGGGAAACCACCCCCTTGGGGATGGGGGGAGCGGGCACCGCTGAGCGGTGGCCGGGGTCGGAGATGGATCAGCACCCCAACCAGCTCGTCCAGGTGCGCCCTGGTCGCCTCCGGAGCATTCCAGCGCCATCTAGCCGCCCGAAACCACCGCAATCGGGCCAGACCGTGATGATCGGCCGCCCCGCATCGGTGATTCTGTGCTCGTTGTCGTTGTTAGGAAGGACCTCCGACCAGACGACGGATTCAGCGACCTCGCGCGGCTGGCCGCGCACAGATCGCCGTTTCAGAACGACGACCGTCGCCAGCACGGGCCCAGCGCAGAACGGCACGTATGGCGTCGAGTCCTGTGCTGCGGCGGCGCCCTCGGCCGGCGTCATGCGCGAATGACCGATACGTCCGCGGCGTGGGCTGCGAGCGCCCGGAGGTCACCGACGTCGCCGGTGAGAACCGACCCGCTCGGCTCAGCAACGGCGACGACCAGGGCATCGATGGCCGATCCCCGCTGAGCGGCGGCGCGCAGCATGCCGGCTCGGCGAGCGAGGTGCTCGGGGACCTCGTCTACGAGGTCGCAGGTCTTCAAGAACCTGTTCGTGACGGCGTCGTGCTGCGGGCGGCCACTCAGGCACTCGACGAGAACCATGGTCGGCACGACGGGCGGCCAGATGCCTTGGCGAACGAAGACGGTGATCAGCGCAGCGGCGTCCTGGCTTCGCCGGGCGAGGCGAGAGACGCCTCCGGAGTCCAGCACCAGTCGCGTCACGATGCCCGGGTTGCGTCGCTGGGTCGTCTGATCTTGTCGGCGACGGCCTCGGCCTTGGCCATTGCCGCGTCGTCAGGGGGGCCGACCTCGGCGACGAGCTCATCGAGATAGCGTGCCGTCTCCTCGAGCAGCCTTTGACGTTGAAGCTCGGCCTGCACGGCTCTGCGCAGCAGGTCCGACGCCGGCAGACCTCGCTCCTTGACGGCGCGGTAGAGGTCGTCGGGCAGGTAGACCTGTATCCGGGGCATACGCCTACTCTACGCCTAGGTCGCGAACGGTTCGAGCACGATCTCCTCCTCGGTCGCTGCACACCGACCGGAGCGGGTCAGGAGCAGATCGGCAGCGCAGAACGTAACCGGGCGCCCCGACCTGGACAGCGCCGAACGGCACGTCGGGGGCTTCCGCTGGAGTAGACGGGCTTCAGCGCCAGATGGACAGGCCGATCGAGCCAATCTGTTCGCTGAAGCAGCCGTCAGGGGAGGCGGCGATGAGCAGTTGGCGCAGGTCTCGGTCGAAGTCGCTGAGGCAGTCGGCGAAGAGATGGGGGGGCCGAGCCGGAGAGGGAGTAGACCGACGCCACGATCTCCTCAGCCGTGCGCTCCACGACCCAGCCGGAGACGTCAAGGCGCTGTGGGCCAGTGAAGCCCGCAGCCCGGTAGATGGTGTCCTCGCCGTCGGGCGTTCCGGCGATCAGCACACCCTGGCCGGCCCGCTGCTGCGGGCCGAGGTAGAGGCGCACGAGTCGAGTGATTTCCTGGAGCGGTGGCTGAGGATGCGCCAGGGCGGCGTCGGTCTCGACGCCTTGGTGGGTGACGGCGCCGACGTGCACCAGGGCACCCCCGGCGGCCATCAGGCGGCGGGCGGCGGCCGCGACCCTGCGGCGGTCCATCCAGTGGAAGGACTGGGCCAAGCTCACAAGGGTCATGGGCGGAAGGTCGGCCGGGAGCTCCTCGGCGCGCATCTGCGCCCACCGGACGTTGCTGACGCCCCGCTCGTCGGCAAGCCGCGCGGCCTCGCCGAGCATGTCGGCGTCGGCGTCGATCCCGATGGCCTCGGCGAAGTGCGGGGCGAGGAGCAGCGTCAACGATCCAGGTCCGCAGCCGACATCCAGCAGCCTGCCGGTCCTGTCGAGGTCGAGTGCGGCGACGAGCATGTCGGCGACTTCGACCGGATAGGCAACCCTTCCCGTCGCGTAGTAGCGAGCGGCGCCGGCCTAGGTGGTTGGTGTCTTTTGCGGGCGTGAGTGCTCGCGATCGGGGTCGCCATGAGGGAGAATTACACGTCCGTAATTCTCGACCGGGAGCGACCGATGTCCCTCGGCATGGCTGATCGGCAAGGCAACCTCCTCGACGACGTCGACCGCTTCCTCGACGAGTCGCTCGACCGGGCCTCGATCTACGCCTTCTTCCATCGCGAGCGCGACGCCCTGTTCCCCGACGAGGACTTCGCCGACCTGTTCGACGAGAAGGGCCGCAACTTGGTGCCGCCGTCTGTGGTGGCGGTCGTGATGGCCCTCCAGCGCCTCGAGGGGCTCTCTGACCGCGAGGCGGTCGAGCGCTTCAGCTTCGACACCCGCTGGCGCTATGCAGCCGGCGTCGGCGGCTACGACACCGGGAGCTGGACGAGCTTCTCCCACACCGTGCTCGTCGACATGCGCGCGCGCCTTCGCGCCTCGCAGCGTCCGAAGCGGATCTTCGAGGTCGCGCTCGGCGCCGCCAAGCAGGCGGGTCTCATCGGGTGACGCCGGGTGCTCGACTCCACCCCCCTTTACGACGCGGTGGCGACGATGGACACCATCACCTTGATCCGCTCGGCGATCCGGGGCCTTTTGAAGGTCGCCGACATGGCGCTTCGAGCCGAGCTGGCGGGCGTGCTCCAAAGCGGTGACGACTACACCAGCTCGGCCAAGCCCCAGATCGACTGGGAGGACGAGGAGGCACGCGCCGAGCTGATCGACTCCCGCGCGAAGGACGGCTTCGCGATGGTGATGGCGCTTTCGGGCCGCGAGCTCGACCCGGCGGTCAAAGAGGCGGCGACCCTGCTCCTCACGGTGCTCGGACAGGACCTCGAGGAGCGAGAGGACGGCGTCTTTGCCATCGCGCGCCGCGTCGGTCCCGACCGGGTGATCTCGACCGTCGATGTCGAGACCCGCCACGGCCACAAGACCTCGGCGCACGGCTTTGATGGCTACAAGGGCCACGTGGCGATCGACCCCGACTCCGAGCTCGTCACCGCGACGAGGGTCACCCCGGGCAACCTCGGCGACGCCGGCCCGGCCGCCGAGCTGCTCACCGAGCTGCTCGAACAGGACGAGCGCCTCGACGGCGGGGCGCTTGCGAGCGAGGCGCCGTCGGAGGCTGGGGAGCCGACCGGGGGACGAGAGGACGAGCCCCCTGTCGCCTACGGCGACAACGCGTATGGCACCGGCGAGCTGCACGCCCTGCTCGAGCGATCCGGCGTCACCGACCGCTTGAAGACCCAGTCGCCTGTTGCGCCACAGGGGCGCTTCAGCAAGGACCGGTTCGCGATCGACCTCGAGGCGGACACCGTGACCTGCCCGGCCGAGGTCACGGTCACGATCCGCCGGCACAAGGACGGCTCCGGCACGGCCGCCTTCAACGATGCCTGCGCAACCTGCCCGCTTCGCGACTCCTGCACGGCCTCCCCGTCGGGCCGTGTCGTCAACGTCAACCGCAACGAGGAGGCGCTCGCAGCCGCGCGGTCGCGACAGACCGATCCGGCCTGGCGCGACGACTACCGAGCCACGCGCCCGAAGGTCGAGCGCAAGCTCGCCCACCTCACGTTCCGCCGTCACGGCGGACGCCGCGCACGCGTACGCGGCAGGGTTCGCGTCGACGCCGACTTCAGCCTGCTCGCCGGAGCGCACAACCTCGCTCGTCTCGCGCTCCTTGGGCTCCATTCCACGCCCACAGGGTGGTCGGTGGCATGAGAGGGACCATGGGAGGCGTCGCTCGGGCTGAATGGGCCATCTCTCGTCCCCCGAGCGGGTCCTCACCCCTGTCGACCCCTCTCCGTCGAGCACCACGACCACCAGGAGGGGATCGATGACGCCGCCCGCACCCGGCGCGCAAACCACGCGCTTCACACCAGCCACCTAGGACCACGCCGGCTGGTACGTCGCAGAGGTTCTCGCCCTCGCCCGCTCCTACGGCGACAGCCAGGCTCAGACCGTCGCGGCGGGGACGGCGGGGGGCGTCGCCCTGGATTGGGCGCTCGCCCAAGTCGGCACGCCCTATGTCTGGGGCGGCGAGGCCCCAGGGGTGGGCTTCGACTGCTCGGGCCTCGTCCAGGCCGCCTACCGTGCCGCCGGGATCAGCCTCCCACGCACCGCCCAGGCGCAATTCGACGCGGGGCAGCCGGTGCCAGCCGGCACACCCCTTCAGCCCGGCGACCTCGTGTTCTTCGGCCGATCGGCGACCGATGTCACCCACGTCGGCATCTACGCCGGATCCGGCGAGATGGTCGACGCCCCGCACGCGAGCGCGACGGCGCGGGTGCAACCGACCCCGACGGCGCGTGGCGCGCCGTGGGGCACAGACGTCGTGGTCGGGTTCACGGACCCTGCGCTCGGCTCGACGGAGGTCGGCCGCAGACGGTGAGCGCCCGGGCGGGTCCGGCGCCGAGCGCGGTGCGCGCACCTTCGAAGACCGACCGTTCCCTGTGAGGTGCTCTTCCAGACAGGACATGACCACACGAGGCGCCACATCGTGACGGTGCGATCGACGCTCCACGACGAGCAAGGAACCGATCCGGCGGGCGAGCCGACCGCCGAGCTCCCGCTCGGCCGACGCGTCCCTGCTCGGACCCTCACATTCCACCGCGACGAGCGCTCCTCGGCGACGGCTCGGGGGCCTCGGCGCCGACGGCTCTCGGTCACGGACGTGTTCGGTCTCTTCACGGTCGTCTCGGCTCCGGTCGTCCTCTGGCACTTCGCCGGGTGGCCGGCTTCCGCGCGGCTCGTCTCGGCGGCAAGGGCGGTCGTGGCGCTCCGGGAAGGGCGGCTCGAGGTCGCAGGCCTCCGAGACGGCTTCACGGCGACGGCGTGGGCGACGTGGGCCGCGCTCGTCGCCACCACGAAGCGCAGGCTCCGCGCCATCGCGCGGCGCCGAGCCGAACCGCCCACAGCGCTCCGGAGGGATCGCCCGCACCTTCGACCACGCCGCAGCGCTCGGCGCAACGGTGCCGCTCTCGTCGCCGGACGAAGCGACGACTCGCTCGTCTCCGGCCCTCGGGGTGCGGGCACGACGAAGGCAGCCCCAGGCGACCTCGTGGTCGGCAACCGGGGAGGCAAGCCGGTGCGCATCGCGCTCTGCGACCTGGCGGGAGTCTGCATCGAGGGCCCGGGCGCACAGGACGTCGCGCGCACGGTGGTGGCGCGCACGGTGGGCGCCGTGGGGGGCGCGAAGGTCGCGACGACCGAGGAGGTCGCACGCCTGCTCTGGGGCGACCTCGCGCGTCCGACGCCCGTGGGTCTCGTGGGCTCTCTCGATGCTCTCGCCCGGCTGGTCGAGGCCGAGTGCATCGCGCGCCGCCGCCAGCTCGACGACCCGCTCGGTACGCGTCCGTCCGACCCGGTGCGAGCTCGTCCCTCGCTCCTCGTCCTCGCAGGGGCAATCCCTTCGCGCGCCACCGGGCGCTGGGCGGCGCTCGTGGCGACACCGGGCGTCGTCGTCGTCTTCCTCGAACCCACCCCCCTCGCCACCGGCACCCTCCGGGTCGACGCACGACGGGCCGTGACGGCGGCGACGCCGGCGCCGCTCGTCGGCCGGCTGTCAGGAGCGGTCCTCGACGCGCTGAGCGCAGAGCGGGCCCGAACCCAGCTACAGGTGAGGTGCGCCCTGGTGCCTCTTGCGAGCCCGACACCCCGCCCGGGCCCTCTCCATCTTCGTGCGATCTCCGAGCCCCGGGTGCCGAGGCGCCGTCGGGGCGCAGCCTGAAGATCCCACGCGCCCCGTCGCAGGAGACGCCGCCGCTCGTCGTCCGCGTGCTCGGGCCCTACACGCTGCGCGCGTTCGGCGTCGAGCTCTCGTCCGGTATGCGGAGCAGGGCGAGGGCGCTCCTCGCCTACTACGTGCTCCACCCCGAGGGCGCACGCGTGGAGCAGGCGGTCGACGACCTGTGGCCCGAGATCGGCCCGGACCAGGTGCTCAAGCAGTTCTGGCGGGCGCTCGGCGACCTGAGGAGCCACCTGGAGCGGACGGGGCACACCCACATGGAGGTCCTCGTGAAGAGGGGCAACCACTATCGCTGCAACGAAGTGGAGGTCGCCTGCGACCTCTGGGACTTCGAGCGCGCGCTCGACGCTGCGGCGCAACGAGACGACGAGACGGCGCGTGCCGCGCTTCGCCGCGCCGTCGAGGAGTACAGGGGGGACCTCATGAGCGGCTTGGACTTCCCCTGGGCAGAGCCGCTACGGGTGCGCCTTCGGAGCCGAGCACTCGACGCAGCCCTTCGGCTGGCTGTGCTCGAGGAGTCGGCGGGACGCCTCGACACCGCTGTCGCCGTGCTCGAGCGCGCGCTCGACGTCGACCCCTACGCAGAAGAGCCGTCCTGCCGGCTGATGGCCCTGCACGCCGCCCGCGGGCATCTCGACGCCGTCGGCGCCACCTGGCAGCTCCTCACCCGGCGGCTCTCCGACCTCGGGGTCGTCCCGAGTTCGGCGACGACCAGCCTCTACGAGCGCCTGGTCCGTCCCGGGTGAACGTCACGACCTCGGCGACGAAGCCCGTAGGGAGACGACGCGGCGCCGGAAGCCCTCGTGATCTACCGCACCCTGGCCTGGTAGTCGAGCAGCGTCCCCGTCTTCCTCGTGCGGTGGGGCCTTCCATCCCCACAGCCCTCGACGACCGGCCCGCACCCGGGAGGCGCTCACTACGCGACACGCAGCGCGACGACGTCCGCAACATCGATGGTCCCGAGATCACCTCCGGGCGCACCGGCTGTGCCGTCCCAGCACTCGTAGAGCACCGCCGTCTCCCCGCAGGCGAGCAGCACTGCGTCGAAGGGGTCGCCCGTACGCGGCTCGACGGTGACGACCGTCGTCCAGGCACACAGGTCTGACAGGATCTGGATAAACGTGTCGTCTGGTTGCACGCCCAGAACGGTCACGCACCCGCGTGGTCTGCGCAGATCTTCGCGGAGGTTCCCGCACACGGCCCGCCGGCGCTGCCCGGCTCGTAACAGGCCACTTCGTGTACCGCAGATACCGTGGCCATGACGATTGCGAGGTCCTTTGCGATCACGTCCGCTCCGAGCTGTATTCGAACGGTGGCCTCCGCGCGTTGACTCATCAGAAACCTCCGCGTGGCCCCATTCGTTGACTCATCTCGAGATGCCCGCCTGAGAGGGCATCCACGAGCTCGCCAACGGGGGCGGCTACGCCCCGGCGATGGAGCTTTCGATGGGACAGCGCAAGGCAGTGACCCAGAAGCTGGCGGCGGCCTACCGACGCGGGTCTCGGGCCGACAAGGCACGGATCTTGGACCAGCTGTGCGAGCTGACCGGCTGGCACCGAGACCACGCCCGCAAGGCCTTACGGACGACCGGAACGGTCCGGTCGGTCAAGCCCCGCCCGGTGCGCCCCCCGGTGTACTGCGGGGCGCTGGTGGAGGCCCTGGCGGTCTGTTGGCGGGTGAGCCGCTACCCGACCGGCAAGCGCCTGGCCCCGATGCTGCCGGTCCTCGTTCGAGCCCTGCGCCGTGACGGCGTGCTCACCTTGGACGACGCCCAGGCGATACAGCTCTGCCAGATGAGCCCGGCCACGATCGACCGGCGCCTCGCCCCGGCCCGTCGTCTTCTCACCCCTCGGGGCCGCTCGCACACCAAACCCGGGACCCTCCTCAAGTCCCAGATCCCCATCCGCACCTGGTCGGAGTGGGACGAGGGCCGGCCCGGCTTCGTCGAGATCGACCTCGTCGGCCACGAGGGCGGCAACCCGCTCGGGGAGTTCTGCTTCACCCTGACCATGACCGACGTGGCCACCGGGTTCACCATCAACCGCTCGGTCAAGAACAAGGCCGCCGTGCACGTAACCGAGGCCATCGACCACGCCCGGCGAAAGTTCCCCTTCCCCCTCTTGGGCATCGACTCGGACAATGGCAGCGAGTTCATCAACGCGCACCTCTTCGACTACTGCACGACCAACGAGCTGACGTTCACGAGGAGCCGACCGTGAAGCGGCCTCGTGGTCACTTTCACCGGTGATCTGATCTACCATAGCCGACACCAGATCTCCGACGCCCGTGCAATCGCCAATCACCTGGTCGAGCAACCCAGCGACGTTAGCGTCCCAGGGCACCTTAAGGCTGATGGAGCGGCTCCCCGCCGCTCTTGCCCACCGCAGCTCGGCTGCCCCGTGTCACACTCGCTCGTCGTCAGTCGCGGCTCTCCGGGCGGCCTCTCGCTCGACAAGGGCTTGCGCTACGGCATCACCAACCAGCGCGGCACTCTGTGTTGCTCTAGTCACCGCCGCAGAATCCGCCGACCTTGCCCGATACTTGGTGCCGTTCAGCACGCCCCGCATGTACCCAACGTCGAAAGACAATCGATCGGTACCTCTTGCCAACAAAGATCGAGTGATCCGCTGGAGGGGGCCCGGCAGCAGCCTGACGACGAAGGCCGATAACCGTATGGTGTGTTCTGCGTAATCGGCTCCACAGTCCAGAGCATCATACCGATCAGTGCGCGAATGGCTGGCCTTACAAATACGCCTGGCGCGCAGATACTGCGGCAAGAGAAACACCGCCGACGTCAGCATATTGACCATCGCCAGTATCTTCTCCAGCACAGATGCGGAACCCGCACATACAGTGAACGTACCGAATCGGCGCACAACCCGAGTGTATGCGATCATGAGACGAGCCCTGCCGAGAATGAAGTCGTTCGTGGCATCGTTCTCCTGGCGGTGCCGCAAGATGCTGGCGGCTGCTTCCTCTGCGAGATCGTGTCGGTCCGTGCTCGCGTACGCGTACGCAAGGAGGAGAACGGCACGCGGTTCTCGATCGAGAAGCGTGGAGTCCTTTTGTAGGAGGCCAATGACCTGTAGAAAGTCCCCGACCGTGGCAAGTGCGAGCGCTAGCCTGCCCGGTTCACCGATTCGTGGGCGCTGACCTCACGAAAGACGAGAAAGTGCCCATTCCATAAGGGAGAATGGGGGTGTTCGAAGTCCACCAGCACCCTCACGGAAGGACACCTTCAAGGTGAAGCGTAGCGGCCGTCTCGCCCGGGTCAAGGTAAGCGCGGATGGCGAGGGGGTGGTCTCCCATGCCGGTGCCGAGCTGCTTCGAGAGCTGGCAGGCTTCACCGGGCTCATCGGCGCCTGGGACGCGGCGCTCATCTCGACCTACAAGGCGATGCCGATCCACTTCCCCGGAAGCGTGCTCGCCGACCTCGCCGTCGCCATCGCCGATGGGGCGGACTGCATCAGCGATCTCCGAGCCCTCCGGGACCAGCCGGACCTGTTCGGGGCGGTGGCCTCCAAGCCGACGGCCTGGCGGGTGCTCGATCGCGTGCGCCCATCGCGGCTCCCGCTGGTCCGCAAGGGACGGGCGATGGCGCGCGAGCGCGCCTGGGCGGCCGGGGCGGGGCCGGACTTCTTGGGCGAGTCCTTCCTCGACATCGACGCCACGATCGTGATCGCGCACTCCGACAAGGAGGCCGCGTCTGGCACCTTCAAGCACACCTTCGGGTTCCACCCTCTCCTCTGCTTCCTCGACCGCCCCGAGGTCGCCTCGGGCGAGGCGCTTTCCGGCATCCTCCGGCCGGGATCTGCCGGATCGAAAACCGCCATCGACCACGAGCGCGTGCTCCGTCTTGCGATCGAGGCCCTGCCGGCGCACGCCCGGCCGAGAAAGCGCGACCTCTCCTCTGTGCGCTACGTCGTGCGGGCCGACGCCGCTGGCGCGACGCACCGCTTCGCCCAGGCCTGCGTCGAGGCCGGCTGCGGGTTCAGCTTCGGCTTTCCGATCACCGCGGCGGTGCGCGACGCCATCCTGGCGCTCGCCGACGACGAGTGGTCCGAGGCGATCGAGGAGGACGGCGGGGTCCGAGACGGGGCGCTCGTCGCCGAGGTGACCCGATACCTTGACCTTGCGAGCTGGCCGGTCGGCTCGCGGGTGATCGTGCGAAAGGAGCGCCCGCACCCCGGCGCCCAGCTCAGCCTGTTCGACATCGAGGCCGGCTGGCGCCCACCGCGTTCATCTGCTGTCCCCGCCCGGGTGCGGGGCGCGACGAGCGTCCGATCGCCGCGCTCGAGCTGCGCCACCGGGGCCACGCACGCATCGAGGACCGGATCCGCCAGGCAAAGGCCGCGGGGCTTCGGAACCTGTTGTGCCGGGACCTCGCCGAGAACGAGGCATGGCTCGAGTGCGTGCTCGCCGCGGCCGACCTCGTGTGCTGGTCGAAGCTGCTCTGCTTCGCCGACGATCCCGACCTCGCACGATGCGAGATCGCGAGCTTCCGCTACCGGATCTTGCATGTGGCCGCCCGCCTCGCCCGCTCGGGTCGGAGCATCCACCTTCGCCTCGATCGCCACTGGGCCTGGTCCAAGCAGCTGGCGCTCGGCTTCGACCGCCTGCGCGCGGCGTTCACCTGAAGCGCCCACACCCGCGCCGGGGTTCCCGCCGGCGCCATCAGGCAGCCACGCTGGACAAGGCCTTGGCCCCCGCGCCCCCACGCAGGAGACAGGCCTCCCAAGGGTGATGCCCGCGGCGCTCACGGGCGCCACAACGGCTTCTCGTCGGTCATCGGAGGTCCCGTGAAACGGGTGGGCTAGGGAAAAGCGAGCCAGGCCGCCGTCTCTATCGACGACAGCAGTCACCTCTTTGACGACCGCCGCATGAACGTGCTCTTGAAAGTCCTTCCTACGTGAGTCCGATGGCACGTTGGACGCCTGAACCGTTGCGACGGCGCCTTGGATGTGCCCACCCAGACTTTCCGAATTGGCGAAGAAGGCATGGGCCAAGACCTCGAGCCCTCCGGGCGTCCCACCGTCTACGGCTCCCGTGAACGTGCTGCAGTGGGTGAAGAGATGGGCTCGGTGGCGGTCGTCCACAAAGTCGTTCCCCCGACCGATCCACAGAACATCAGCTTGATCGAATCTATTTCTCAGCCACGGGAAGATGTCGAAGTCGCTGCCGCTGTACCCCGCCAGGAGCAGCCGCTGTGGTCGCGTAAGGAGCCTTCGGTGCAACGCACAGTACGAATTCCGGGCCAGATCCGCTGATTGCCTAAACACCGTTTGCTCGGAGTCGGCGGACCCGTGGAGTTTCCATATCGCGATTTCACCAGCAGTTACGCGCCGAGCATCGAAACCCTTTACGGATGGCAATCCAACGACGGGTCGAAGCCCCACCAAAGTCGCTTCCCGCTCCAAGAAGCAGTCGAAGTTTGAGGTAAGGATCGGCAACTGAGACCGCCACGCGAGAAAGATGCCGAGCAGGTGTCCGAGATTGGGCTGGGGCACTCGCACATCTGATGCATCGTCGGTAGACCAAACGAACGCGTGCCACAGGCGGAGGTGCTCGCTGGTTCGGAAGGCCGTCGCAATGGACCCATAGCAGGACTCGGGCAGGAGCCGCTGTCTGAAGCGACCGTCCATTCGGTCGGGACGTGCGCTAACCCGAACTTACGTTCCTGACGCCGGGCCAGGTCACTGAGCTGGTGGTTTGTCCGGCGGTGGCCGAGGTTCTGGCTACACGAGGGTCCTCGGCACGCTCGCAGCGAGAAGTTCGAACACCCGGCGCTGGGTCGGCGTCGGCGTGGCGACGAGATCGAAGGTGACCCCGCCGACGCCCACCACCCGAAGCGTGTCGCGAGTGAGGGTGCCGAGGTGCTCGAGGAGTTCCCTGAAGGCGCGCACCGGCTCGCCGGCGGCGTTCTTCTTCTTGGCGTCCTTCTTCTTGGCCGAGGAGGAGCGCGCGACGGGCACGACCGGGTCGGTGGGGGTGGGCGGGGCGGTGTCGGCGAAGGTGAGCGGGGCGAGCGTTCGCCGGAGATGGAAGGTGATGTAGGTCGCCAGGAAGCACACGAGGGCGTGGGCCTTGACCCGGTCCTCGAGCCGGTGGTGGACCGGGCGCAGGTCGACGTCGATCGCCTTCATGGAGGCGAAGTCCCACTCCACTCCTTTGAGCTCCTTGTAGGCCGAGATCACCCCAGCCGGGTCGAGCTCGTCTTTCCTGATCGTGGTGCGCAGCACGTAGATGCCGTCGAGGGCGGCCTCGGCTTGGATCGAGGCCTCGTTGGGCGAGAAGCGCAACGAGTCGTCGGTGACCTCGATCACGAAGTGCTTCTGCATCTTGAACTTGTTCAGGACCTTGCCCACCCGCAGGGCGATCTGCTCGGTGCCCCGCAGGGGACGGCGTTCTCTGCGGCATGCCTCGGCGATGGCGCCGAGGGCGGCCTCGGTCGCAGCGAGGAGGTCTTGGCGCTTGCGGGCCCGTTCGGCAGCCAAAAGGGGATTGCGGGCGGCGACCAGGCGCTCACCGGGGTAGTCAGGGTGGGAGAGCTCGCAGAAGTTCACCTCGTCGAAGAGCGAGAGCTGCAAGGGGCCGTCATCCTGGGCGAGTGCCTTGATCTGGGGGGCCCGCAGCGCCGTCAGCCAGCCGAGGCCCCCCACCTCCTTCAGGGCCTCGATGCGCGCCGAGGTGATCATCCCCCGGTCGCCGACCATCACGAGATGCGCGAGCCCAAACCGGTCGCGCACCACCTCGACGATGTCTTTGAACGCGGCCGGATCGGCGGTGTTGCCGGGGAAGACCCGGATGGCGACGGGCGTGCCGTCTCGAGCGGCGAGAAGCCCGTACTCGATCTGGGCCTTGTTGCGCTTGCCGTCGCGCGAGTACCCGAAGGCGGCCAATGGGCAGCACCGCCCCTCCAGCCATGAAGAGGACAGATCGAAGTAGGCGCGCCCCGTCGGGTCCACCTCGGGTGCAAGATGACGTCGGGCCAAGGTTGCCTCGATGGCGTCTTGACGGCTCAGAAGCCAGTCCATCGCCGCGTACACCTCGTCGGTGCCCACGTCCTCGAGCCCCAGGTCCTCGACGAGGGTCGTGTCGTGCCACCAGGTGACCGTCGCCAGTTTCGGCTTCGGGTGCACCACCCGAGCGAGCACCAGCGCGTAGGCGATGTCGCGTTCTTTGCAGGGCGGGCCGAGGAGGTCTTTCAATCCCAGGACCTTGGCCTGGCAGGCCACGGCGGCGAGGTGGCCGTGGGGGCGCGAGCGCACCAGCTCGAGGTCCTCACCAGCGACGAGGAGCGTCTTGCCCGCCAACCCGGCCCGCAGCGCCTCGATGAGCTCGGCCGGCAGGTGCGACAGGTTGGCGAGCGTCTCGTTGCGCACCGTCTTTCCGACCCGGACCGAACGGCGCAAGAGGTGGGTCTCGTAGTGGCGCTCGACTCCATCGGCCCCGATGTAGTGGCGACGCGTGGTCGAGATGTGCATCGCACCGCCGTGCCGCCTGGGCATAGCGATAGCTTACACAGCTGTCATTCTACGGTCAATGCTTTAGTGGCTACATTGCCCGGCGGCGAGCTGGCCGTCCCTCCTGGCTGGAGCACGTTTCAGGGGGCCGCCAAGCCGTAAGTTCGGGCTAGGTGGCTGGTGTCTTTTGCGGGCGTGAATGCTCGCGATCGGGGTCGCCATGAGGGAGAATTACACGTCCGTAATTCTCGACCGGGAGCGACCGATGTCCCTCGGCATGGCTGATCGGCAGGGCAACCTCCTCGACGACGTCGACCGCTTCTTGGACGAGGCCCTCGACAAGTCTTCGATCTACGCCTTCTTCCACCGCGAGCGCGACGCCCTGTTCCCTGACGAGGACTTCGCCGACCTGTTCGACGAGAGGGGACGGCGCTCGGTGCCGCCCTCGGTCGTCGCGGTGGTGATGGCGCTGCAGCGCCTCGAGGGCTTGTCGGACCGGGAGGCGGTCGAGCGCTACACCTTCGACAACCGCTGGCGCTATGCCTGTGGCGTCGGCGGCTACGACGGCGCCACCTGGACGAGCTTTGCGCACACCGTGCTCGTCGACATGCGAGAGCGCCTGCGGCGTTCGAAGCGTCCGAACCGGATCTTCGAGGTCGCGCTCTCGGCCGCCAAGCAGGCCGGCCTGATCGGGCGGCGCCGGGTGATCGACTCGACACCGCTTTATGACGCGGTGGCGACGATGGACACGATCACGCTGATCCGCTCGGCGATCCGGGGGCTGTTGAAGGTGGCCGGCGACGAGCTCTGTGCCGAGCTGCGGGGCGTGATCACAAGCGGCGACGACTACACGAGCGCGGCCAAGCCCCAGATCGACTGGGAGGACGAGCAGGCCCGCACCGAGCTCATCGACAGCCGGGCGACCGATGGCTTCGCGATGGTGCTGGCGCTCTCGGGCCGCGAGCTCTCGCCGGCGGTGCACGAGGCGGCGTGCCTGCTCTTGACCGTGCTCGGCCAGGACCTCGAAGTACGCGAGGACGGCGTCTTTGCGATCGCCCACAAGGTCGCCTTCGACCGGGTGATCTCCACGGTCGACCCCGAGACCCGCCACGGCCACAAGACCTCGGCGCACGGCTTCGACGGCTACAAGGGCCACGTTGCGATCGACCCCGACGCCGAGCTCATCACCGCGACAGCCGTCAGCCCGGGCAACCTCGGCGACGCTTCCCAGGCAAGCGAGCTGCTCGCCGACGTGGCCGAGGTCGACGAGGAGATCGAGCAGGAGCGCCCGGTCGTCTACGGCGACAAGGCCTATGGCACCGGCGAGCTGCACAGCCTGCTCGAGGAGGCCGGCGTCACCGACCGCCTGAAGACCCAGGACCCCGTCGCTCCTTCGGGGCGCTTTGCCAAGGACCGCTTCGAGGTCGACCTCGAGGCCGACACCGTCACCTGCCCGGCGGGCGTGACGGTGGAGATCCGCCGCCAAGGCGACGGATCGGGCGTCGCCCGCTTCGGCTCGGCCTGCAGCGACTGCCCGCTTCGCGAGCACTGCACGAGCTCTGCTTCTGGACGGGTCGTGAACGTCAACCGCCACGAGGCCGCCCTCGCCGCAGCGCGAGCCCGTCAGCGCGACCCCGCCTGGCAAGAGGACTACCGGGCGACACGACCGAAAGTCGAGCGAAAGCTCGCCCACTTGACGCGCCGTCGTCACGGAGGAAGACGGGCGCGCATGCGTGGCAGGGCGCGCGTCGCTGCCGACTTCGCGCTGCTCGCCGCGGCGCAGAACCTGGCGCGCCTTGCCGTGCTCGGGCTGAGTTCCACGCCAACAGGCTGGTCGGTGCCATGAGATGGGCAGCTCCAGACCTCGTTCGGTCCGAAATCCTGGTCCTTGGCACGAGGAGAGAGCCTTCACCGGTTCCTCGCCTGCCCCGCCGACCCAGCGCAGCGCCAGGGAGCGATCGATGACTCCGTCCACCTCAGGCGCGTCAGGCACGCGCTTCACACCAGCCTCCTAGACGACCGGAAGTCGAGGGCCTCAGCGATCGACATCTCGGTGACCTGCGACCAGGTGCTCCAGTCATAACCGCCCTGAGGTGTGCGCGGCGCATCATCGGAGACCCGGGCGGCTCTCTCCACGATGTCCAACGTCGTTTCGAGCACTGCGGAAACCGAGGGCGCGTGCGTTGGGGCCGACAATGACGCCCCTGCTCCGTACATGACGAGGCACGGTTGGGTCTGCCCCTAGTTCGGTTGACACTGGTTTTGGGTGATCATGCCGCCTGAGAGGCGGCGAAGGCCAGCTCGAACTCGACCGGGGTGAGCTTGCCGAGCCGACGCTGCCGGCGGCGGCGGTTGTAGGTGCGCTCGATCCAGGTCACGATCTCGTAGCGGAGCTCGGAGCGGGTCGCCCAGGTCCGCCGCTGGTCGAGCACGTTCTTCTGCAGCAGCGAGTGGAACGACTCCATGGCCGCGTTGTCTGCAGCGCACGCCACCCGACCCATCGACAGCGTGAGCCCGTTGGCCTTCAAGACCGCCTGGAAGGCCCGTGAGCGGAACTGGCCTCCCCGGTCGGCGTGGACGATTGTGGTGCCCTTCGGCTCCCTGCGTGCGATGGCCATCCGGAGGGCCGCACACGCCAGGTCGGCCGTCATCTGCGGTCCGACGGCATAGCCCACGATCCGGTTGGAGAAAACGTCCTTCAGGCTGGCCACATAGAGCTTGCCCTCGGCCGTCGGGTGCTCGGTCAGGTCGGTGAGCCACAGCCGATTGGGTGCGGGGGCTGTGAAGTCGCGGCGGACGAGGTCGTCGGCGACCGGAGGTCCGGGGGTCTTTCCGGCGACCTTCCTGCCCTTCTTGGTTGTGGTCGACCACAGCTGGTGCTCCCGACACAGCCGCTGCACCCGGTTCTCGCCGACGGCATGGCCTCGGTCCTTCAACTCATCGGCGAGGAAGCGGTAGCCGAAGGGCGGGTCGTCCCGGTGGAGGTCGTGGAGCTCGTTCACCAGGTGGGCGTCGGTCCAGTCCCGGTCGCTGCAGGGGTTGGCCAGCCACTTGTAGTAGGCGGCGGCAGAGAAGCCGAGCACCCCGCAGGTCAGCCGCACCGGGAAGCCCTCGGCGGCCAGCTCTCGGACCAGCGGGAACTTCATTTTGGGAGGGCGTCCTTGGCGAAGTAGGCGGCGGCACGCCGGAGGATCTCGTTCTCCTGCTCGAGGCGTCGCTTGTCCCGGCGAAGCTGGACGATCTCGGACTGCTCCGCGCTCGTCAGACCGTCCTTCCGCCCGTCGTCGATGTCGGCCTGGCGCATCCAGCGCCGCAGCGTGGACTCGGCGACGTCGAAATCGGCTGCCACCTCGTCGAGGGGGACCGTCCGACGACGGGCGACCGCGACGACGTCACGCTTGAACTCGGGTGGGAACTTCTTCGGCATGGTGCCATCCTTCCAGCACGGGGCTCTCGTGCAATAGGGATGTCAACCAGACCGGGGGCAGACCCGATCAGGGCGACTTAGCCATTCGATCGCCTGACTGATGCTCAGCTCCTCGGAAACCACCGATCCCATCAACACCGGATGTTACGTCTTGGCGGAACAGAGAGGGCGTATGGGCCTCACAGGGCTGCCGCTAACGGATCGCCACGGTCCGCAGAGGTCGGCGGGCCGGTTCAGTCGGTTGCGTTCCTCTTCACCGTGAACGTCGTCGTGAGTCTGGCAGTTGCGCCGGATGCGTTGATGGTGGTGGTGTCGAATGGGAACGAGTGGACGTACTCGGTGTTCACCGGGGGCTTGTGCTTGAAGATCAGCGCTGCCTCTGCTCGGTTCCGAGTCGACTCCGGCGACACGGACGCCGTGGAGAAGCAGAGCACTTGGCCGGGCTTGAGATGTCTCTCCCATTTCTCCCAGCACTCGTGTCCCGAGATTCGCGTCCGGACATCGCCTGCCTCCCCAATGTAGAGGAGCTTGTCCACCGACACCGTCGGCCTCGGCTTGACGTCCTTGTTGTACGTGCAGGTGTAGACGCAGTAGACACCAGCGTGGGCTGGAATACTGTCCACCTTGCTTTGCCGCCAGTAGCCGTCGAAGGCCAGCTGGATCGTCACCGGTATGTCAGTCGACATGCCGCTCTCCTTCTCCTCCGCAGGATTGCGGATGACTAGTTGCTCACGGATTCCAATCGAAGTAGGACAACCCCATCATTTCGCAGAGGTCACGCTGATCGGGGGTCACCTTGGCCTTCCTCTGCACAAGCGGGGCACCCCGCACGCCGCGAGGGGAGATCTCCCGAAAGGAGCTCCCCCGTGCGTCCGTCGTACTGCCACTGGCGTGCTACACGTCTGCCATTGCTGTAGCCGGTGACGATATCGAGAACGCTGTTACACGCCTCGGATGCGAGCACGCCGTTCATGGAAACGACTTGTGGGTCCCCCACAGCGTCCGGGTTCTCGTCGTACCCTGGAGGTCTCTCTCGCCTCTCCCGGGCGAGAAGGCTGTCGGTCAGGAAGAAGCAACGAAGACAGGCTCGGCCGGGCATCGAGACGATGACCTGACCGTCCGCACGTGCCAGCTTCTCGCCCGTGGAGCGGATCGTCATCCCGATATCGACCAGCGGTATGAGGTAGCGGCGGCAGAATGCGTTGACATCTTCGCGAGCGTCGAAGCGATCGAGGCAGGAAACGACCACGTCTGCCTCCTTCAGTGCGGCGATGGTCTCGCGGGACGGAAATCGCTCTGCCACGGCGCGTACCTCAATCGATTCATCGATGCCGTTGATCACCCTCTTCGCGATATCGACCTTGAGCGTGTGATCAATGTCTGCGGCGGTCGCGCCGACATGGCGACCGAGGTTCGTCTCGTCGAGGAACTGATCGTCGATCGGGATTAGGGTCCCGACGCCTTGGTGCGCGAGCTGCTGCACGACGTGCGAGCCGCCACCCGACACCCCGACCACTCCCACAGCTGCGTCGCGTAGCTTGGCGTCGCTTGCCGGACCGATGGCGAGGGTCTGCCGGGCAAGTCGGGCGCGGCTCGGCGATGCAGTGATTCGGTCGTCGCCGGAGTGCCAGATCTCAAGAGGCGCGTCGACCACGACGATCCGTCGGAAGACCAAGCCGCCGTGCCCTCCAGCCGCCCAGAAGGAGCCACAGGCGTCGCCACGACCGAGGAGAAGAGTCCCGGTGAGGAGGGGATCGAGAATGCGGCTGAACGCGGCGAACAAGCCCCGTTCGTTTCGGCGGTCGTCGTCGGAGAAGGCTGGCCCGGGGCAACCGTGGGAGTGCACGAGGACGGCGGTGCTCCCGAGGTCGACGGCGCGCTGGAGCACCTCGGAGTTGAACTCCGAGCTCCATGAGAGCACCGAGCCGTTGGCGTTGCGTGCGATGGCCGAGTCGGGAACCGGATGCCACTCGTTGGCCAGAAGGACGTCGCGCTCGGCCAGGCGGCTGAGCGAGCAGAGGAGAAACCCGGCCTCCTCGCCGCGGGTGAAGTTCTCGACGTGGGAGCGGACGCCCTCGAAGAGGGCTCGGGTGATCCGCAGGTCAACGTAGCGGGCAGGTGGTCGCCGGGGAGCAACCGGGGGCATTGGCTTCCCCCACGACGCGATGCGCTGCCACCACGGGCGGCCGCTCGTCACGACCGCTCCACCGTGAAGCGGGTCAGCCAGAGTTGCACGGCGCGGACCGGGTCGTCCCCGCTCCAGGGGAAGTTGAAGCTGAACCCTCGCCAGCTCTCGCCCAGCAGGTATTTCGAGTGATGGCTGCGCGGGGGCTCACCGTTCTCGCCGATCACCTGCTCGTCGACGAAGAAGAGGGGCCGGGTCCTCGGCCAGTCTTCAAACACGGTGAGGGCCCGGGTCGGAGACGGCGTCCACGGCTCGGGTAGCTCGACCGACGGCAGGAGAATGTGCGGCGCGGCACCGTCTCCGGGGGTGACGTCGACGGCTGCGCCAAAGGCCTCGGCCAGCGCGCGAACGAGGGACTCGCGGTCACCCTGGTCCATCAGCTCACGCCGCCCCGGGGCAGCGCCTCGTACCGGTCTCTTTCCTTGACGTCGTGGACCTCGTGGTCGCCGAGCTGGTGCTTCTTGCCCTCTCTGGTGATGACCCAGAGGGTGTCCTCCTCGGGCACCCCGAGCTCAGCCTTGAGCTCGACGACCTTGGTCGGCCCCGCGGGGATCGACTTGGTCTCCGTCCTCGTGTTGCCCTCGGTGTCGGTGATCGTGATCGTCACCTCGACGAGGTGACGGGCGGGCTCTGGTTCCATTCGTCCTCCTTGGCGGTCCGGGTAGCGGCTATCGGTATACTATCGTACATCGTTCGGACTCCGACAGTGACTTGACGCTGGAACCAGCTGGCACCGAGAGGCAACACCTGGATCGCCTGCTTCGGTATGCTCCTGGGCAGATGATTGATCCGACCGCGATCGGGCGGCGCGTCCGCGAGGAGCGGGAGAAGGCCGGCCTGTCCCTGGCGCAGCTCGCCGCCAGGTCGGGGCTCACCAAGGCCTACCTGGTCCGACTCGAGAACCAGGCCGCCAACCCTTCGATCGAGGTCCTGGGTCGGATCGCCGAAGCCCTTGATCTCACCATCGCGGATCTCGTCGGCGGGCCGGTCATCAGGTACGTGGGCGACGAAGAAGAGGTGCCTGCTTCGCTCCGGGCGTTTGCCGAGCAAGCCCACCTCTCCAGCAGCGACCTGACGATGCTGGCCTCGATCCGCTGGCGCGAGGGCGAACGCCCCCAGACGGTCGATCGTTGGGAGTACGTGTACCACTCCCTCGTCATGAGCCGGCAGATCGACAAGGAGCGCGCCAGTGGCGACGAGGCGTGAGTGGCGCGAGCCGCTCGTTCGCCAGCTGATAGCGGCGAACGACGGGGCCGACCCCGAGCAGATTATCGAACGGTTCGCCGACGACCTGCGCCGACAGGCGGGCCAAGATCGTCTGCCCATTCGCCCTGATCTGATCGCGAGCTGCCACGGGATCAGGCGGAAGCGGGGTTCGTATGATTTCGCTGGTCGTATCTATGCAGAGCCCTCTGGGCAGCTGGTGATGGACATCAATGAGCAGGATTCGGAGGAGCGGCAGCACTTCACCGAGGCCCACGAGCTCATCCATCCCGCGTTTCCCAACTTCGCCAAAGAGGAGCGCTACCGCCTGGACGCGACCATGGACCGCCATGCCGAGAACAGGGAGGAGGAGTACCTCTGTGACCTCGGTGCGGCAGCATTGCTGATGCCGGCGCAGCTCGTCGCCAACGAGTATTCGGTTCGTGCAGGGCTCAGTGATGCTGAGCGGCTGAGCGTCGATGCCGAGGTGAGCATCGAGGCAGCCGCCAATCGCCTGATCGCGTTGGCCGACGAGCCTTGCGTGCTTCTCTGTTTGGCGTGGTCACACAAGCCAGCCGATCGGCCGGCGCTCCGCAAGGGCGTGAATGTTCCGCAGCGTCTCCGAGTGCGCTACGGCGTGACGAACCATCTCAACCTCTACGTCCCCAAGTTCAAGAGCGCCGACGAAGGGAGCCTCTTCGATCAGGCTGCCCAGGACGATCTGGCCCTGAGCGGCGTCGCCACGCTGCCGGGAATGGAGTCCGCGGGTCTGTTCCGTGTCGAGGCCAAACGTTACGGCGCGGACCGCCTTGAACGAGTGCTGGCGATCTGTCGACCAACCGCATAGTCGGTGTCCTTGCAGATCGACGATCGTGAGCCATCGGTTGTGCGACCTCCGAGGGCCACTTCGGGCGCGGTCCCCTCGAGATTCCTTGATCAGTGCAGTGCGTACGCATGCCCTGCGCGTGCACACGCAAGAGCAACTGGGGCGGGCGGTCTCGACGCGCCTGTCGTCACGAAGCCGCAGCTCACCGGCCACATTGCGCCGCGCTCACCCTGCACACCCCTGCACAGGGCACGCTGAGCAAGCCCCGAGAAATGCACCCGAGAAACCTGCATCTCGGACACGCCTGAGAACGAGAAACCGCTGGTCAGGCACCTGCACCCCTGCACGAGGTGCACGCTGAACCAGCGGTCTTGGTGGCGGGGGGTGGATTTGAACCACCGACCTCCGGGTTATGAGCCCGACGAGCTACCAGACTGCTCTACCCCGCGGCGTGCCCTTTGAGCCTACCACACCCCACGCTCCCCGCGGCACCGCCACGGGCAGCAGCCAGGCGGGCACCGGCACCCGGCCACCTCAGCCCGGCCACGGCCCCGGGCCGGCAGGAGGACCAAGGACCTCGCCAGCCAGGCGCAGGGGTGCGGAGCCTACCCGCCGGTCCGAGGCGTTGGCGCGGTCGTAGCCGTCGACGTCGGGGCCACAGGTGCCGCACCCCTCGTGCCCGCCGTCGTGGTGGTGCGCCGAGTGGGCTCGGTGGTGGTCCTGGCCGTTGTGGGGGGGCCAGCCAGCTGGGCTGCCTTCGCCACCAGCGCCTCCCCGGCGGCTATGTCCTGGGCGTAGGCGACCAGGTCACCCTGCTTCAGGGCCGCGTTGGCCAGCGCGAAGTCCTGCTGGGCCCCGGCCAGGAGCTGGGCAACGCTTTGGCGCTGGGGGCCGGGCAGCACGATCGACGAGCGGGTGGTCGGCGCCGGCACCCCAGTTGTGGTCGTGGGGCCAGTAGTCGTGGGGAGGTTGGCCACCGTAGTCGTGGTGACCTTGGGGTGCGCAGCCGGCTTGGCCGGCTTGGCCCGCACCACCGGCGGTGCCTTGGCGGCGGCGGTGGAACAGTAGCTGGCGAAGGGGTGGGTCCCGTCGGTGTTGGTCACCTTGCAGAGCGCGCCATCGAGGGACGCGTTGCCCGAGTCGTAGGCAGTGCCGTTGTAGACGACGATCACGTCCGCCAGCCGGGCCAGCTGGTTCTGGGACTGCTCGACGTAGAGCGGCTGCACGTACAGCAAGGTCGAGCCGATGGGCACCGCGACCACGCTGCCCAGCACCACCTGGGAGCCGTTGGTGTTGAGCAGGGTGATCTCCTTGGAGATGACCGGGTTCTCCTGCACGGCAGTGGTCACCTGGTAGGGGCCGTAGACGGTGGCGTCAGGCGGGGTCTCGTACACTGTGAGCTGGCCGTAGTCATTGGGGTCCGAGGACGCGGTCATGAAGGCGGTCAAGTCCTGGCGGTCGCCGTTGGAGTGCGGCTGGAAGGGCTCGACGAGCACGAAGCTCTGTTGGTCCTGGCCGGGCAGCGCCATGAGCTCGTAAGTGGGCATGACGCTCTGCGCGCTGGGCGGGCCGGCCGCGGCCTGGGCAGTGGTTACCACCGGCAGGACCGGGACGGTGGAGGTGGTGGTGCCAACCTCGCCTACGGCCGGGTTCTGGGCAACGTCCCAGCGCTGGGCATTGCTGTAGAAGACAGACGCGTTTGCCTGGTGGTAGCGCTGGTACATGTTCGTTTGGACAGTGAACAGGTCCTCCGGGTACCTCCAGTGGCTGGTGATCCCCGGGATGACCGAGTTCGCCTTCGACATCGGGGTGAACAGCTTCGGGAAGGCGTTCTCGTATGTCTGGACCACGGGGTCGTTGGGCTGCTGCACGAAGAACCACATCTTCCCGCTGTAAGCGTCCACGACCGCCTTGACGGAATTGCTTATGTAGTTGAAGGCCTGGCCGTAGAGCCCACTGGTGGACGGGAGGCGAGACGTGTCCGCTTGCTCGGAGTACGGGTAGTTGTCGCTGGTGGTGTAGGCGTCTACCACCCAGTAGACCCGGCCGTTCAGCACCACGGGGTAAGGGTCGCTGTCGTACGACAGGAAGGGTGCGACTTTGCTCAGCATCTGGACGACATTGCGGTAGAGGATGATGCGCGACTGGGACGTCACCTGGGAGGAGATGAGGATGTTGAAGTCGCCCTCCGACAGGGCCAGCACAGCCCGACGGAAAAGCCCCCCGACCTGTACCCCGCCACTGCCCGCGTAACTGCTGTACGTCTGGTTGCCGCTGCTGTCTTCGTAGTCCAGCTCCTGCTGAGCAGAATTGACGATCACGTAACCATCAGCCGAGTCGCTGCTGGCGTCGAAATAGATGCGCGGTTGGGCCGACTGCCCCGAAAGGGCCGGCTGGCCCTGGGGCGGGAGGTCGCTGAGGCTGTAGTCAGGGTACCCGTCCGACAGGTCGACCCCCGACTCGTTGGCCGGGGCTACGACCCCCCCAAAGCCGTGCGTGTACTCGAGGTGGGTGTTGACCCACGTAGGGGGGTCAACCCCTGACGGCTTGAGGACCCGCGCCGAAATGAGCACGGGTGTCATCCTGAGCCGCCCTCCCGGCCCGGTCATGTCGTAGCGGTCGACGGCTGGTGGGCTCATGTCGAAATAGCCCCGAAAGCTCTGCTGCTTGGTGAAGGTGGAGCCCATGACCTGGGGGTCCAGCAAACGGACGTTGGCCAGGGTCTGCTCGTTGGCGACGGCCTGGGGCGTGCTGCCAGTCACCTGGGCGGGGCTGACCTCGGCGTTGCCCTGGAACGTGGCCTGCTCGACGTCCTGGAGCCCGTAAGCGACCTGGGTGGCCTTTATGTTGCGGGTTATGTACGGCGCTTCTTTCACGTTCTCTGCCGGTTGGACCACAAAGGCCTGGACGATAGCCGGGTAGACATTGGCCACCAACAACCACACCAAGCCCCACAGGGCAACGGCCACCGCCGGCAACAGCCACCCCTGCTGGCGGACGTTGTAGATGAACAACCCGGCTGCGATGACCGCGATGGCCATGAGCAGCACCAGGGCGGGGCTGGTGGCGTGGAGGTCCGTATAGGTGGCCCCGTCGACCACGTACTTTTGGGAGAGCACGAGCGAGAGCCGCTGCAGGTAATAGCTGCCGCCCTGGACCAGGGCCAGCACGGCCAAGAGCACGGAGAGGTGGGCCTTGACCCGCGGGCCTACTCGCTGGCCGGGCACATGCGGCCGCACGCCGCCGTTCAGGTAGTGGGCCACCAGGCTGAGCAGCAGGCAAACGACTATGGCGGCAAAGAGCCAGGAGGCCAACCAGGAAAGGAACGGCAGCCGGAAGACATAGAACCCGTCGTTCAGGTGGTACACGGGGTCGCTGTTGGGGAAGGGCGCCGCGTTGGTGAAAAGCAGCCAGTTGTCCCATTGGCTGTGGGCGCTGATGCCTCCGATGAGCCCGAACAAGCCCGCTATGACCAGCCGGATCCAGGTCATCTGGCCTGCGGCCAGGTTCTGCCAGCGGGCCACCAGCTCGTCGTCGGGCGGCAACAACGCCGGTGCCAGGCGGTCAGCCAGCCAGAGGTTGGCCCAGAGGAACGCGAAGAAGACAACGCTGAAGACGGCGGACAGGCCGATCTGCTCCAGCTGGACCTTGTCCCAGACGGTGGAGAACCCAGTTGAGCGGAACCACAGGTAGCCCACGTAGTACGACGCCCCGCGCTGGACGAACACCACCAGCACCACCACGGCGACGAGAGCGATGGCCAGGGCCCATCGCGTACGGCGACTGGCGTGTGGCAGCCGTCCCTGTATGTCAGACGGTGCTCGCATGCCCAACTGGGAGCCTACAAGGGCCAGCCGGGGCTGGCTGGGCAGGGCCCAGGCCCGCTACCCGGCCGACGTGGCACCTGCCTGGCTGCCAACCAAGGATAGGGTGCCTACCAGAGACCGGGCTTCGGCCAGCACCGGCACCAGGGCGCAACGGCAGCCGGGGTGCGCCGGCGGGTGGAGCTGCCCGGTAGGCCACCGCTCCCCCTTGGGCTGGTCCCCGGCCAGGGTGTCGTCCTCGCAATCGGGGCACGGCCCCTCCAAGGGGCTCACGACCCAGCGCAAGCGCGTACCTGCCGGCACGGCCGTGTAGAAGCCTCGGGAAAAGGCAGCCACCACCTGGTCGCGGGCCACGGCCTCGATCCGTTGGGTCTTCCATTCTCGGTAGGCCGCCCCGAGGACCTCGGCCAGCTCGGCCGGGTCGTCCCCGCTGCGGCTGAACGCCTGCTCTAGGCGCTGGCGGAGGGGTTCCACGATCGAGCGGCCTACCTCGTCGGCGAGGTCAGCGACTTCAGCGGCAAGACCGGCCGGCTCCTGGGCACCCATCACCACATTGGCCAGCTCAGCTCCAGCCCGGGCGGACTGTTCGAGCACGGGGCGGCTGGCGTCGACGAAGCGGTCAGGGTGCTCCTCTGAGCCAGGCAACAGCTCCGCGCAGCTGGCCGGGCCCTTGAGGTTGCGGAGCCGGTCCAGCAACGAGTTCTGCTCGTCTTGCAGCGCCCGCTTCAGCTTCCTGGCCAGTGACGACTCGAGGTGGCCGGTCGCTCTCTGGCGCCAGCCCAGGACTTGTTCGTCCAGGGTGGCTTCGACCGAGCCAGTGCCACCCGGGCCGGGCTGGGCGGAGCCTAGAGGAGCTTCCTGCGAGGCAACCTCCTGGGCCAGTGTGTGGCCAGAGCCAGCTCCGGCTGGGGCAGCTCCGGCTGAGGTGCCCGGGGGGGAGGGCTGCTCAGCCTCTCGTAGCTCGTCGGCGGGCTCTCCGCCGGCGGGAGGCACCTGGCCAAAGAGGGCCTTCCTGGCCCGGCTGGTGGCGTGCTGCCGCCCAGCCCGGATCCGAGCGAACAAGCCTTCCACATCTGGTGGTGCCCCAGGTGCAGGCGGGCCCCCGCCTGGCTCGCCCGCCCCTGCGGCCTCCGCCCCGCTGGGCGTCAGGAGCCCCGGAGAGGGGACCGGCTCGGGCTCGGCGGGGGCGATGGGGCCGGGCCCGGCGGGGGGCTGGGCCGGCGCCAACAGGTCCTCGGCCTCGGCCACCTGGCCCGGCGCAGCCGGGGCGGGCGGCTCGGAGCCGGCCAGCGGGCTGGGCTGGGCACCAGCCGGTGCCTTCGGGACGGCCGCCGGCTCCCGGGGCTTGATGGGCACTTTGCCTACCGGGCCAGTGGGGTAAGCAGCCTGGCTGGCGGCGGCTTCGCTTTCCCCTCGTAGGATGCGGACGCTTTCGATGGTGTCGCTGGGGCTGACGCGCGCCACGGGCGCGGCTGGCCCCCCCATACCGGTGGGCACTGCCCCCGTTGCGGTCACCTGGGTCACTTTGGGCGCCAGCACCACCGGCGAGGTGGCCGAAGTGGGGCCCGAACCAATGACCGGGGGCTTGGTCGCGGAGGGCTCCTCTTGGTGGCTACCGGAGGCTTGGTGGCTACCGGAGGCTTGGTGGCTACCGGAGGCTTGGTGGCTACCGGAGGCTTGGTGGCTACCGGAGGCTTGGTGGCTACCAGAGGCGCTGGGCAGGCTGCCCGAAGCCGGGACGGCTCCGGTGGCCGGGCTCGCTCCCGTCCCCTCCAGGGCTCCCGCTGGCCGCAGGTCGAGCGGGTCTTCAGCTCCCCCAGCCCCAGCCTGACGGCCCACCGCGTCCGCCGCGGCGCGTGCTTCGGCGTCGGCCCGCTGCAGTTCGTCTGTCACCTCTTCCAAGGTGCGGCGGACCACCAAGTAGGCGTCCAGGAGCCGTTCGCGGCCTGCCCTCAACTGCTCGACTTGGACCGTGGCCAGCTTGCGCCGCCGGGCCAGGTCGGACAGGACCCGCTCCCGGACCGCGTGAGCCTCCTCGACCAGCCGGTCGTGCTCCTCGACGGCTTGGGCAGCCAACTTCTCGGCGTCGCGGCGAGCTGCTTCAACAATGGCCGCGGCCTCTTCTTCCGCTTTGGCCCGGGCCTCGGCCACCATGGAGCCGGCTTCCGCCTGGCGGGAGGCAAGCAGGCTTTCGGCCTCCGCCACCAAGGCCGCCGCCTTGGACTCGGCCGCCTGCAAGCTCTCCTGCGCCTGGGACTCGGCCTTGGCCGCTATGTCAGCCGCTGCGCTGCGCGCGCTGCGCAGTATCGCTGCCGTCTCCTCACCGACGGCGGCCATGAGGGTGGCTTCGTCCAGGTGGGGGTGGGAGGCCCGTTGCTCGGCTTCCCGTCGCGCGGCCGCCTCCGCCTCCAGGCGCTCACGCAAGGACCGCACCTGGGCGGCTACCTGGGCCAGGAACTGCTTGACCTCCTCAGGGTCGTAACCTCGCCAGGACGAGGCAAAACGCCGGCCGGCGATCACGTCGGCAGACATGTCCGGCACATCTCCGGCGCGTGGGTGAAGGCGTTCAGCGGGCATTGCGAACAGCCTATGCCCGACCACAGGGAGGCTTGTAGGACCGCGCCCAGCTAGCCAAGGCGCAGGCCGCTGATGTCACCCCCGTAGCGCTGATGGAGGATGCGCAGCACCTGGCCCAGGGTGGTGACCGGCACTACGGCAAGCCCGCCGCGCGCCTGGCTGCGGGCGTCCCCGTACTCGTCTCGCGGCACGAAGAACACCTGGGCACCCGCTTTTTCCACGGCCACTGTCTTTTCCCTCACGCCGCCGACGTCACCCACGTTGCCCTGCGGGTCGATGGTCCCGGTGGCAGCCACCCGGTGCCCACCGGTCAGCTTCCCGTTGGAAAGGGCGTCGAGGATGGCTAGGCAGAAGGCCAGGCCAGCCGACGGCCCACCTATGGGACCTGCGTTGACCGAGACCGGGAAGGGAAGCTTCGGCACCGCCCAGGTCTGGACCATCACGCCCATGTACGCCTTGCCGCTGGCCCCCCGGGCGCGAGCGCTGGCTGTGACCGGCCCGAGCTTGACTGAGACCCGCCGGGAGCGGCCCCCAGAGCTCACGGTCAGGTGCACCACGGTGCCCGGGGATAACGGCGCCAGCAGGCGGGTGAGCGCCTCGGAGGACCGCACCGGGTGCCCGTCCAGCGCGGTGATGAGGTCATTGCACTTGACGCCCGCATCCCAAGCCGCGGTACCCGGGTAGACGGTGACGACCTGCGCCCCGAGGGCTGACTCGTTGATGCGGTAACCGAGCACCTTGAACGCAGCTTGAGCGGCGTCCTGGTCTGCCGACACCATTTGCTGGGTGTCCTGGCAGCCGAGCTCGGACACCGGCGTACCCGGCGCGTACTCGCTCACCGGCACCAGTTCGCGGTCGCTGCCCAGCAAACCGAACTGGTACGTCAGCCAGTCCAGGGCATTGGCCTGGCCTACCTCCACGTCCACCATGTACAACCCCCCTGCCACCGCCCGAGCGCGGCCCTGGGGGACAACGAGGTGTACGCAGGGAGAACCATTGGGCAGGCTCAGCTGGCCCCCAACGTCCTTGCAGGCCGCGCTGGCGGTGATGAGCGGGGCGGTGCCCGGGGAAAAAAGGAAATAACCGTTCGCCTGGTGCGTCGCCCACCCTCCCAGGGCCCCGGCCACCACCGCCACGGCCACCAGACCGCCCACGAGCCGGGCGCGGCCCGAACGGCTGCGGGGAGCCCGGGGGGGAGGAGGACCGGCCGGCCCGCCTGGCCGCCACGGCCATTGCGGGGCCTCAGGGGCCAAGGGGGTGACGTCCTTGGCCACCGGCGGGCCCGGTACAGTCGGTCCGGTGCCGCTCATGGGTGGTCGTAGCCCGAGCTCAGGGGAGGTGGTGGCATCCAGCCACCAGGTTGCCATGCCGCAGCCTAATAGAGGGGCCGGAGCCGGCTGGGGAGCGCCAACCGGCAGGGGAGCGGCAACCGGCAGGGGAGCGGCAACCCGCTGGCTGCCCGCGACCGAACGGGCAACAGCGACCAGGGCCAGGGAAGCGGGAACGGGTGACGCCGGTGCCCCGCGGGGGCCGCTCACCGGTAGGAGGCCCCTGGCCGGTGGGGGGCCGCAAGTGGGCGCGGGGCTGGCCCGACCGGGCCTCGCCGCTCAAGGCCGGCTGGCAGCCAAGCCCGCCCCTCGGTTGCGGGTGGCGGTCCCCTGGGCCCGGCGCCTTCGGTCGCTCGGGCTGCTGGGCGCCTTCAGCCTGTTCATGGGGCTGCTGGTTGCCGCCGTGCTCGCTGGCGTCATCGGCTTGGGCGCCCAGGCCCTCCTGCACGCCGTTGGCAACGGCCCCTGAGCACCCGCCCGTCACCGCTCGCCGGCGCGCCGCTGCCCTGGCCGGCTACACAGGTGGCGAGGCAGCTGCCCGCTCGGCCCTGGCCGACCCCGACGGTGGTGTGCGCCGGTTGGCCCTGGGGGCCTTGGCTCGCCTGGGAGCCCTACGGGAGGCAGATCTGCTAGCTGCCTGGTCGGACCCCGACCCGCTCGTTCGCCGCCGGGCCTGCGAGGTGGTGGCCCGAGGCACCTGGTGCCCCCAGGCCACGGCCCAGCTCGTCGCGCTGCTGGCCGACCCCGACCCAGTTGTGGTCGACGCTTCCTGCCACGCGCTCGGCGAGATCCTGGCCCCGGGTGCCCCGCACCGCCTCGCCAACGGCCAGCAGCAGCTCAACCGCTGCCTGGGCGCGCTACGAGCGGTGGCGCGCTCTCACGACGACCCCCTGTGCCGGGAGGCCGCCGTCGCCGCCCTGGGTGCCATTGGCCACCCGGCCGGTTTGCCGGCGGTGCTGGAAGCGTTGGCGGACAAACCAGCCATCCGTCGCCGAGCCGTCGTGGCGCTCGCCGCCTTCGAGGAGCCGGAGGCTACTGCCGGCCTGGAACGGTCCCTGGCGGACCGGGACTGGCAAGTCCGCCAGGTGGCTGAGGACCTGCTGGGGCGCCGGCCCCGGCCCGCCCCGGGCAGGGGCTGAGCCGCCGCCCACCGGGCCACGGGCAGGTCAGGCCACGGGCAGGTCAGGGGAGCAGGTCAGGCCAGGAGCAGCTCGCGCACGGCGTCAAAGTTCTCGATGCACTTGCCCGCGCCCAGGACAACGCACTCCAGGGGGGCATCGACCACATGGACGGGCAAGCCGCTTTCCTCTGACAGCCGCCGGTCCAGGCCCTTGAGCAGGCTCCCCCCGCCCACCAGGTGGAGCCCCTGGCTGATCAGGTCCTGGGACAGCTCCGGCGGGGCGGCCCCGAGGCAGCGCAGGACGGCATCGACTATGGCCCCCACCTGCTCCTCGATGGCTTCCCTCACCTCTTCGGGGGCCAAGATCACGGTCTTGGGCAAGCCGCTCATGAGGTCGCGCCCGCGCACCTCGGCCTTGACCTCGTCCTCCATGGGCCAAGCCGACCCGATGGCCATCTTGATCTCTTCCGCCGTGCGCTCGCCGATGGCGATGCCGTACTCCCGCCGGACATAGGCCTGGATGGTGGCGTCGATGTCGAAGCTGCCCACTCGGATCGCCTCCAGCGCCACCACCCCGCCCAGCGACAGCACGGCTGTCTCGGTGGTACCCCCCCCGATGTCGCAGACCATGTTGCCCAAAGGCTGGTGGATGGGCAACCCGGCCCCGATGGCGGCCGCCGTGGGCTGCTCGATCAAATAGACGCTGTTGGCCCCCGCCGCCCGGGCTGCCTCTTCGACCGCCCGCTTCTCCACGGCGGTGATGGCGGAGGGGACACATATGAGCACCCGGGGGCGCCCGAAACGCGATATCCCCGCCCGCTTCAACAGCAGTTCGATCATGCGCTGGGTGATGTCGAAGTCCGTGATCGCCCCCTTGCGCAGGGGCCGCACGGCAACGATGTAGCCAGGAGTCCGGCCGATCATCTGCCAGGCCTCCCGCCCCATGTTGAGGACAGTGTTGGTGCGGCTGTCCAACGCGATCACAGTCGGTTCGTTGAGGACGATCCCCCGCCCCCGCGCGTACACGAGGGTGTTGGCCGTACCGAGGTCGATGGCAAGGTCCCTAGACAGCTTCTGTCTCCCGTCTTGCAGCCCCCAAGGGGCCGTCTTTGGTGCCCGAGGTGCCCACGCCACGGACGGCACGGGTGCCCCCCGGGCCCGGCGGCGAGGCAGGCGAGGGCCCTGAAGGGGGCGCGGGCCGAGGAGCCGGCCGGTGCGCCGGTGCCACAGCCTGGAGCGACCTCGAGAACTCGGCGATGCCGTCTTCCATGGACTTGGGCCGCCGGGACACCACGACTATCACGGTGATCACCAAGGCCGCCGCTACCACCGCCCCCACGACCCACAGCAGCGTGACCCATTGGATGGCCGAGTGCCCGGCTCTGGTGGCTGCCACCAACCCAGGCATCATCCCGGCCATCAGCTCCCCACCTTCATCCCACCACCCTCCCAGGTGCCCTCCAGCGGGTGGGCGTCCAGGCCCCACCCGCTCCCACCTGGCCACATCTCCCGCTTCCATATGGGCACCCTGGCCTTTATGGCATCTATGCCGAACTGGGCCGCGGCGAAGGCTTCGGCCCTATGAGGGGCCGAAACGGCAACCACCACCGAGACGTCGGTCAGGCTGAGCATGCCTACTCGGTGCACCAGCACGACCCTACCCGTCGCCGGCCAGCGACCGCGCAGTTCGGCAGCGATGGCGCGCAGGCGAGCCAGGGCCCCTTCGGCGTACGCCTCGTACTCCAAGCCCGTCACCTCGGGGCGTCCCTCGGAATGGTCCCGCACGGTGCCGGCGAAGACCACCGTCGCACCACAGCCGGGCAGGACGGGCCAGGCGCTCAGGCGTCCGAGGGGCAAGGGGCTGGGCGTCAGGGCCACCCAGTCGTCTCCGGCAGGGGCAGGGAGCACCCCACAATCCTAAGCGCCCCGCGTACCTGTCCTGAGCGCCCCGCGTACCTGTCTCCTGAGCGCCCGGCGTGGCCGGCCCCTGCCGGGGCGACGTCACCTGGCCTGAGCAGGTAAGTAGCCTCGGGGACGATGGACCCCGAAGAGGAGGGCCCCCAAGGAGAGGGCCAGCCCGGCAGCGACGAAGCCGACGATGAAGGCCCTCGCCCCCACTGGTTGCCCCCGGACGACCGCCTCTGGCGCCACCCCTCCGAGGTGCGCCAGAACCCCCCCACCGACCTCGCCAGCGGCCATGGCCTGAGCGGGGCCCTGGCCAGCTGGCTACGGGCCTCCCAGGCTCCCATCTGGCTGGTCGGCGTCATCTCGGGCGTCGTGGGGGCGCTGCTCACCACGGGGGTCCTGCTGGTCACGGGCGCCACTGAACGCGCCAGCCCGCCGCCCCCGACCACGAGCCGCTCCCTCACCGTCACCCCGCCCCGGACCACCCCCAGCTCCCCGGGTGCCACCTGGGTCTGGGGGTTCGTCAACCCCTCCATAGTGGGGGTGAAGGTGACCGGCGCCCAGGGCACCACCACCGGCTCGGGCGTCATCGTGGACTCCGTGGGCCAGAACGCCTACATACTCACCCAGAGCAACTTGTTCAGCTCAGCCGGGGCTGGCCCCCAGGTCGAGGTGGCGACCTCCTACACGCTGCTGTCCGGGGCCCTGATGGGGACCGACCCTTCGAGCGGTATTGCCCTGGTGCAGGCGCGCATGAGCCCCGTGCGCACCGCCGAGCTGGGCAGCGCGGCTGAGCTCCAGACCGGGGAGGAGGTCTACGCCGTGGGCTCTCCGAGCGCAGCGGCCTGGGCGGGGTCGGGCAACTACTTCGCGTCGGGGACGATCAACGACAGCCTCAACTACCTGCCCCCGGTCAACGGTGCCTCGGTCGGCCTGTTCTCCATGCTGGTGGCCAACCTTTCGGTCGACCCCTCCGCTTACGGGGGCGCCTTGGTCGACACCAGTGGAAAGGTCATAGGCATCTTGAACCCGGCGTCGGCCGAACTGGACAAGCCCTCGGTGACCTACGTGACGCCCATCGACACGGCCATGGAGGAGCTCGGGCCGTTGATCAGCAGCGGCCACCCCGCCCCGCACGCCTGGCTCGGCCTCCTGCAGGGTTCGGACGCCTCTCCCCCGGCCGTGCCCAAGGGGGTCCCCGGGGGGGTCGCCGTGGCCAGCGTTGCCCCGGGGTCCCCGGCGGCCAAGGCGGGCATCGTGGACAACGACGTCGTGACCGAGATCGACACCACCTCGGTGACTTCCTCCGGGGTGTTGATCGCCCTGCTCGCCAACATGAAGCCTGGGCAGGTCGTCAAGCTCAGCTGGGTGCACGACGGCAAGGTCCACCAGGCGGAGGTGACGCTGGGAGAACAGCCCGACGCGGTCAACGGGAGCTGAGGCCCCGGCCTGCCGCTAACGGCGGCGCCTCCACAGCCACAGCCCACCGGCACCGGTACCGGCCAGGGCCGCCCCCGCGGCCAGGGCCGCCCACCGGCGCCACATGGCCGGCAGCTCGTCCCAATGGGGGCGTTCGTCGCTGACAACCAGCGCCTCCTCGGAGCTGTACTGGGGCCGCCACCCTGTGGCCCGCAGCTTGTCGCTGGAGACAACCCATGAGTGCTCGCCGTAGGGGCGTGCCCCGGGCGGGGCGCCGCGGCGCCACAGGTCCCAGCGGCCGGCCGAGAGCAGCGCCCGGGCCCGGCGGGGCAAGGGCAACCTGGCCGGCCCACCGAGCAACGCCCCGGCCACCTCCTCGCCCACCCCATTGTCGGGTGCCACGTTGTAGGTGCCGGACAGGCCCCGTTCCCATACGTGCACGACCGCCTGGGCCAGGTCGTCCAGGTGGAGGTACTGCACGAGGCGCCCCTCGCTGCCGAGCGGCGGCCGGTTGCCGGCAGCCAGGGCCCGGTACAGGGGGGCACTGCCCGGGCCGACAGTGCAAGCCGGACGGAGCACAGCCACCGCCACCTCGGGGTGCTCTGCGGACCAACGGGCGACACAGGCCTCGGCTGCTTTCTTTTCCACTGCGTAAGCCAAGCCGGGGTTGGGGCGCAGGGCCGCCTCTTCGGTGAGGGGGACCGGGTTGTCTGCCCAGGCGCCGTAAACGGTGGCACTCGACAGGTGCACCAGCTGACGTGGGCGCACCGCCGCCGCGGCGCCCAGGACATTGCCCAGCGCCTCCAGGTTGCCCCCGCGGGCCGCACCCCACGCCAGGTGCAAGAAGGCGTCCGCCTCCTTGGCCACCGCCGCCAGTTCCTCTTGTGCCCCTGAGAGGCACAGGTCCAAGCAGTGGGCCTCGAGCCGGTCGTGGCCAGGCTGGGGCACCACGTCCACGGCCAGCACGGCTTGGACCTGGGGCCGGGCCAGGAGACGGTCGGCCACCCGCCGGCCGAGGCTCCCGGCCGCCCCTGTCACCAGGACCGTGCTCACCCCTCCAGCATGCCTGCAAGCCCTCCGGGCCGGCCAGGTGCCAGTCCCGCGCTGGGCGGGCACAGCCCGGTAGCCTGGGACGATGGCCGCGGTCAGCTTGGCTTACGGTTGCCGTCAGAGGAGCGGGCTATGAGCGAGGCTTCCCCTTTCGGGAGCGGGGGGCCGCTCCAGGACCTACTGCGCAACCTGGCCCGCTTGCTGACCTCTCAGGGCCCGCTCAACTGGGAGGTGGCCCGCCAGCTGGCAGCTTGGACAGCCACCGAAGGCAAGCCCGAGGACAACCCTGACCCCCTCGCCCGCATGAAGCTGGAAGAGCTGGTGCGGGTGGCCGACATGCACGTGGCGGACGCGACCGGGCTGCCAACTTCGCGCCGGGGCTGGCTGCAGGTGCGCTGCGTTACCCGGGCAGAGTGGGCCGCTCGGGCCCTCGAGCTGTGGAGGCCGGTGCTGGAGGCGCTGGCCTCTTCGCTGAGCCCGCCGGGGCCAGCGGAGGCAGCCGACGCGTCCTTGGGCACCGGCCCGCCCGGGGACGAGGCCGACCCGATGGGCCAGCTGCTCGGCAACCTGCCGCAGGTGCTGGCGCCTCTGGCGCTCGGCGCCCAAGCGGGCGCCATGATCGGGCACCTGGCGGCCCGGGCCATGGGGCAGTACGACCTGCCCATGCTGCCCCCCGAGACAGACGAGCTAATGGCTGTGCCTCAGGTCATAGACAGCTTCGCCCGCGAGTGGAGCCTGCCCGTCGACGACGTCCGCATGTGGGTCTGCCTGCGAGACGTCGCCCACCACGCCGTGCTGAGCCGGCCCCACGTAAAAGAGGCCCTGGAGGCCCACCTGGTGGGCTACGTGCGCGCCTTCGAGCTCGATGAACGGAGCCTGGACGAGCGGCTGGGCAACCTGGACCCGACCGACCTGAGCTCCTTCCAGGCCTCCCTGGGCGACCCCGAGGCGCTCCTGGGGGCGCTGCAGAACGACCAGCAGCGCAAGCTGCTGGTGCCGTTCCAGGCCTTCTTGGCCGCCTTGTCGGGTTACACGGACTTCGTGGTCGACAAGGTAGGCCGCCGCTTGGTGGGCTCGTACGGGGCCGTGAGCGAGGCACTGCGCCGGCGCCGCCTGGAGGACGGCCCCGGCCAACGGGCCATTGGCCGCCTCCTCGGCGTCGAGCTCGACCGGGCAACGCTGGAACGGGGCCATGGCTTCGTGAACGGGGTGCTGGAGCGGGCCGGGGAGGAGGCCCTGGCCCGGCTGTGGGAAAAGCCTGGCGGCCTGCCGACCCCGGCCGAAGTCGATGCCCCCGGCCTGTGGCTGGCCCGGACCGAGCTGACCGCCGAGTAGGGCCCCTGGGCCCCTCAGCGGCGAAAAGCCCGGGCTGACGGGCCGGGACGGGGCGGGGCGAGCTGCGGCGGGGCGGCGCTGGGCGGGCGGGGCACCGCACCGGGCCACCAGGAAGGCAGCGTCCCCCGCCGGGCCTTCACCGAGCCTCCGGCGAAGGCCAGCGCACCGAGCACGCCCACCACGCCGGCGGCGCCAAAGCCCGCGACCAGGCTCATCGGGACCAAGACGGCGACCAGGCTGCCCAGCGCCCAAGAAAGCTGGAACCCGCTCTCGAACCGGGCGAAGTAGCGCCCCCGGCGCCGGGACGGCACATCTCTTTGGACCATCGAATCGAACGCCACCTTGCCCGAGGCGGCAGCCACGCTGATGCCGGCGGCCAGCACCACCCCTGCGCCCCAGTAGTGGCCCCAGTGGGCCACGGCCGCGGACAGCGCGCTGGCCCCGATGAAGAGCGAGGCGCCGGTCAGCATCAGCTCCTCCCGGGCGCGGCGGCGCAGCAGGGGTGCCAGCAGCGCTCCGGCCACGTTGCCGACCTGGCTGGCCCCCAAGGCCAAGCCGTACCAGACGAGCTCGGCGCCCCCCCGCCGGAACGTGAACACCAGCAGGAACGTGACGAACCCGGTCACCGCCCGCAAGCCGGCCGTACTGGCCGCGGCGAGCTGCACCCCCCCGGGGGGGAGAACGAGGGCAGCAGGCGGCTCGGCGGGCTGTCCCGGCCCCACAGCGGCCCCCCGCCCGCCCGCCTGGCCCATGGCCGGGCGGAGCCGGGTGGCCGCCCAGGCCGCGGCCAGGTAGACGGCTACGTCGAAGCTGAGGACCGGCCCCGGCCCGGCCAGCTCGAACAGGGCCGCCCCCAGCCCTCCGGCCAGCACCCCGGCCAGGGAACCCCCTATCGAAAGCTTGGAGTTCGCCAGCACGAGATCTTCGGCCCGCCCCACCGCAGAGGGGACCAGCGCCGCCTTGGCCACCAGGTAGAGCTTGGAGAACACCAGGGTGAAAAAGGCGACCGGGAAAAGCAGCACGGAGTGGGACCAAAAGGCCATGAGCAAGGCACAGGCGGCGCGACCGGCGGCCGAAGAGGCGACGACCGCCCGGCGCCCGCCGCGCGCCCGTTCCAGGGCCGGCCCGAGCAACGGGCCCACGACCGCGAACGGGGCGACGGTCAGGGCCAGCGAGAGCGCCACCTTGGACTGGGCCTCTCTGACCGAGATGTTGAAGAAGATGGACCCCGCCAAGGCCACCGCCACCAGGGCGTCACCGGCTGACGACAGGCCGTGCACCCGGGCCAGGCGAGCGAACGCCCCCAGCCCGGCCCCGCCGCCCCCCGCCGGGCCCGGCCCTGCGCCAGCACCACCTTCGGCGGGCGGACCTGCGCCCGCTTCACCCAGGACGTAGGGGTACCGGGCCAGGCGGCAGAACCGGGGCCAGGCGGCCCCGGCCCACCACTGGCTCAACGCCTGCACGGGCTGAGAGTACAGCCCCCCTCGGGCCCGGTGGCGCCAGGCGAGGCAAATCCCGTCGCCTCCTCAAGGACCGCGCCCCGGGCGCCGACCAGTTGGTATGCCCGATGCGCACAACCCACCTCACCCCGCCACGGCCGCCTACCGGTCCCCAGCCGCCAGCTCCCCGCGGGCCGAGGGCGTGGCCCGCTCCCGGGAAGCGGCTCCTGGGCTGTCGGCCAGGCCTTCCCCCCCACCGCCTCCGTGGGCTGCCCTCCTCGGCTCGTCGGGGCACGACAAGCCGGTGGCAGATGCGGCCGGCCCGGCTGCCACAGCTGGCCCAGCCCGGGCCCAGACCGGTGCAGCCGCGGCTGCCCGGGCCCTGAGCAGCCTTGCCGCTGGCCCCGCGCCGAGCAGGGCCGAGCCGGTAGGGCAGGCGCCCGGTGACCTGCCCGGCGCGGCCCGGGCCCCTGAGCCCTCCGGCTCCCAGCTGGTGCCCCCGCCCGAGGCCACTGCGGCCCCCGCCTTTGAGCCAGCCCCCCACGAGGACGACATCCTGCCGTCCAGGCCGCGGGGTTTCTTGCGGTTGCGCTGGCGCTGAGGCGCGGGCGCCCGCAGAGGGCTACCTGGCGGCCTCCAACTTGTAGCCCAGGCCCCGGACGGTCGTGATCCGCTGGGGCCGGCTGGGGTTGTCCTCGATGCGCGCCCGGAGCCGCTTCACGTGCACGTCCAAGGTCTTGGTGTCGCCCACGTAGTGCGGGCCCCAGACCCGGTCGATCAGCGTCTCTCTGGTCAAGACCCGGCCGGCGTTGGCCATCAGCAGCTCCAGCAGCTCGAACTCCTTCAAGGGGAGGCTCACTTCCCGGCCCCGCAGGTGCACCTCGTGGCGCTCGGGGTCCAGGCGCAGCTCGCCCACCTCCAAGACCTCCCCCTGGGCGGCCGGCTCGTCCGGCGGCGGCGTCCGGCGCAAGACGGCTCTCATCCGGGCCACCAGCTCGCGCAAGCGGTAGGGCTTGGCCACGTAGTCGTCGGCACCGACCTCCAGCCCGACCACGGTGTCGATCTCGCTCGTCTTGGCCGTCACCATGATGATCGGGGTGCGCGAGCCACTGGCGCGGATGGCCCGGCACACGTCTATGCCTGAGACCTTCGGCAACATGACGTCGAGCAGCACGAGGTCCGGCCGGCTGGCCTCGAACTTCTCCAAGGCCTCGGCGCCGTCATAGGCGACGTCCACCCGGAAGCCCTCGCGCTTGAGCCCAACCACCAGGGCCTCGACGAACGACGGCTCGTCCTCGACCAAAAGCACGGTCAGCTGGTCAGTCACTGGGGCTCCTGGGGCTCAGGGCTGAGCCGGCACCGAGCCGCTCCCCCGGCCGAGCGCGGCCAGCGGCAAGAAGATGGTGAACGTGGAGCCTTCGCCCTCCACCGAACGGACCGACACGTGGCCCCCATGGTACTCGGCCACGTGGCGCACGATGGCCAAGCCGAGGCCGGTGCCCCCGGTCGAGCGCGACCGCGCCCGGTCCACCCGGTAGAACCGCTCGAAGATCCGCTCTTGGTCACGGCTCGGTATACCGATGCCTTCGTCTTGGACCATGATACGGGCACTGCCCTCGCGCTCGTCCACTTCGATGCGCACGGTGCCGCCGGGCTCGGAGTACTTGATGGCGTTGTCCACCAAGTTGGCGATGGCCGAGACCATGTCGCGCTGGCTGGCCAGGACCACGAGGCCCTCGTCGACCGGGCTGACCTGCAGCTCGATGCCCTGGGCGGCCGCCTGGTCCCGGAAGCCCCTGACCGCCTCGTCCACCAGTGCCGCCACCGGCACCGGGGCCAGTGGCGCGATGCCACCTGCCTCTATGCGGGAAAGGTCGAGCAGGTCGTCGACGATGCGGATGAACCGGGTGGCCTCCTCCCCCACCCTGGCGGTCAGCCTGGCCACCACCTCGGGGTCCTCCTCGCTGTCCAGGGTCTCGGCCAGGAGGGAAAGGGCGCCCAAGGGGGTCTTGAGCTCGTGGCTCAAGTTGGCCACGAAGTCGCGCCGGACGGCTTCCAGCCGCCTCAGGCCGGTGACGTCGTCCACCAGCGCCACTGCCCCGGAGGGGACCGGCTCGCTGCCCAGGGGGTAGGCGTGGATCTCGAGGGTGTGGCGGGCCGGGGAGTACAAGTCGAGCGTTTCTTCATGAGGGGCCCCCCGCAGCGCCTCCTCCAAGGCAGACATGATCGCCTTGCCCGCCAGGAGGTCCCCGTCCCGGGCGTTGTCGAGCGCCCGGGCCACCGCGTTGCGGTAAAGGACGCGGCCCTCGCTGTCGCAGACGACGATGCCCTGGCTGACCTTGTCCAGCGCTGCGACCAACAGCGCCTGGAGCCTGGCGTCCGGCCCGGGCCCGTCGGCCAACTCAGACCGCCTCCGCCACCGCCGGCGGGAAGTACTGGGCCGAATTGAACACCCCGTCACGGCCCTTCAACGCCCAGGCCGACCCCTTGGCCTGGCGCGGGTTGGGGCCCAGGTCCACTCGGTCCTCGTCGGCGATGCTGACCAGCACCTCGGCCACGATGTCCCCGTGCGTGCACACGACCACGTCCTGGCCCACCAGGGAACGGACCAGCTTCACCGCCTTTTCGCTCTGGCCCTCAGCCAGGTCCTCGGTCGGCTCGACGGCCAGGTGGTAGCGGGCTGCCAGGGGAGCCACCGTCTGGACGCAGCGACGGTAGGGGCTGGAGAGCACCCGCTGGGGGCGGGGGAAGCGGCCGGCGGTCGACACCAGCCCCTCGGCCTCTCGCAACCCTTCGGCCGACAGCGGCCGTTGGCTGTCCTCCCCGCCCCACTCCTTGCGAGGCAAGGCGTGGCCATGGCGCACCAGCAACAGTGCCACAAGCCAAGTCTTGCAGAACAGGCCCATTAGCGTCGCACCCCCGCCACCGGGGGGCAGGGCCGGAAGGCTCCTCGGCGTCTCGCGCGCGTTCAGCATCCTGGCCACTACTGAAGGCGCCCCGAGCCGGAGGGTACGGCAACCCGCTACCTCCGCCTGAGCCAACCCAAGTTAGCGTTGCCCCGTGCAGGTACGCGCCCGCAGGCAAGCGCCCGCCAGGCAAGCGCCGCTGCCCACCACGCGCTCGGCTGCGCCGCCGCGGTACCTCGCCGTGGTGCGCGAGGTCGGCCTCGCCCTGGTAGCCGCCGGCTGCGTCGTGCTCTTGTTCGTCCTCTTCGAGCTGGTGGGGACCAACCTGCTGGAGCAGCGCAGCCAGGCCTCCCTGGCCCGCAGCTTCCAGTCGCAACTGTCCAGGGAGAGCCGCCCACCGGCCACCGTCGCCGTCCCTCCCCCCAGCCGGCCCAGCCCCTCACCGGCCAGGGCGCGGCCTCGACCGGCCGCCCCGGCGGGCACCGGCCGTGCCGGGGCTGCCAGGGCCCCCCTTCGCCACCACTTGGCGGTCACCCTCCCCGGGGGGGTCCTTGACCACCTGGTCATCCCCGCCATCGGCGTCGACCGCTATGTCGTCCAGGGGGTCGGCGAGGCGGACCTGCAGATGGGCCCGGGGCACTACCCCGGCACCCCGCTGCCCGGCCAGCCCGGCAACGTGGGCATCGCCGGGCACCGCACCACCTTCGGGGCTCCCTTCTTCCGCCTGAACGAGCTGGTAAGGGGGGACCTCATCTACTTGACCGACACCTCAGGCACCACCTGGGTGTACAGCGTCACCCGCCAATGGGTCGTCGCCCCTTCCGATGTCGGCGTGCTGTCGCCCACCCCTGGTGCCCAGCTCACCCTCACCACCTGCAACCCGCGTTTCGAGGCGACTTCACGCCTGGTGGTGCGAGCCGCCCTCGTCCGGGGGCTCGGGCAGGCCGCGGCCGTCCCCACGACCGGCCTGCCCTCCCGCCTGGCGGCTCTGGGGCCCTGGCTGGCCCAGGCCAACAGGCAAGCGGGCACCCGGCCCAGCACCTCGGCGCCGGCACCAGCCACCACCTCACCCCCGGGGCCCGCCCGCCGGCCGGCCCAGCCAGCCCCCAGCCCTCTGTCCCCCACCCCTGCCCGGGGCACCAACCCCCTGCCGGCCAGCCCCCGGGGCCCAGCCGCCAGCCCGGCCCTGGCCAGTGCCGGGGGCAGCGGCGTGTGGCTGGGGACGCTCGGCTGGGGCGCCCTGGCCGTGGCGATGTGGGCCGGCACCCGGATCTGGGCCCGGCGCCTCCGGCGTTACCGAAAGGTTGCCGCCCTGAGCGCCGGCGCGCTGGCCTGCCTGGTGCCGCTTTGGCCCTGCTTCGAGGACGCCGTCCGCCTGCTGCCGGCCAACTTCTGAACCACAGGCTGGTGCCCGCTCAGGGCACGGCCCGCACCAGGCCGTCCAGGACGACAACGTCCCTGGGGTAGGTCAAGAGGCGACGTGCCTCCTCCAGGGGGGCCCAACGGGCCACGTCCACCTCATGGGCGCCTGCCAGTTCGCCGCCGGACACCGTCATGGCCCAGTACCGGACCGTCTTCAGGCGGCCCTCGCCGTCGTGGTAGGTGGTGCTGGGCAGCTCCGGGCCCAAGCGGCACACCAGGCTGGTCTCCTCGCGCACCTCGCGGAGGGCCGCTTGCTCGTCGCTCTCCCCCTCGGCCAGCTTGCCCTTGGGCAGCCCCCAGTCGTCATAGGCAGGCCGGTGGACGAGCACCACTTCGAGCCCCAGCGGCGTCCGCCTCCACACCACCCCGCCGGCGGCCCGCACCGCCGCCGTGGCGGCCGACGGCGTGCCTGCCTGGTTCAAGGGGCCACCGGTTGGGCACCGGCCTTCCGCTTGGCTCGCGCCTGGGCCAGCTCCTGGAAGTAACGCTGGGCATTGAAGTTCTTCACCACCGGTACCTTGTGCCACCTGCCGTCGGCAGACAGCTGCCAGGACAGCTCGTCGTCAGCCAGCTCGACCTCGAGGATCTCCCTCAGGCGCTGCTTTACCTCCTCGGAGGTGACCTCGACCAGGGCCTCGACCCGCCGGTCGAGGTTGCGCTCCATCATGTCGGCCGACCCCATGAGGTAAAGGCCCCCTTCAGGTAGCCCAGGACCACCAGCAGGGGCGCGGCCCAAGGGCCCAGCCCCGGCTGGCCCGGAGGCGGCGCCGGTCGCCGGCTGGCCACCGTCGAGGCTCCCCGCACCGAAAAAGTAGATCCGCGAGTGCTCCAGGTACCGGCCGACGAGCGAACGGGCCCTTATGTTCTCCGAGAGCCCGGGCACCCCGGGCCGCAGGCAGCACATGGCCCGCACGATGAGGTCGACCTGCACCCCCGCTTGAGACGCGAGGTAAAGGGCGTCGATCACCCGGCTGTCGACCAGGTTGTTCAACTTCCAGACGATACGGCCCCGGTCGCCGTGAGCACATTCCTGCTCGATGAGCTCGATTATCTTCGAGCGCAGGGCAAAGGGGGCCACCACCAACTGGCGGTAGGCAGACTGGCGGCTGTAGCCGGTCAGGAAGTTGAACAGGTCGGTGAGGTCCTCGCCGAGCACCGGCGAGGCAGTGAGGAGGCCAAGGTCCTCGTACAGCCGGGCCGTCGTGGAGTTGTAGTTGCCGGTGCCTATATGGCAATAACGCCGTATGCCGTCGCCCTCCTGGCGGACGACCAGAGCCGTCTTGGAATGGGTCTTCAAGCCCAACAGCCCGTAGACCACGTGGACCCCGGCCTGCTCCAGGGCCCGGGCCCAAGATATGTTGGCTGCCTCGTCGCCTCGGGCCTGCAGCTCGACCAGGGCCGCGACCTGCTTGCCCCGTTCCGCCGCCCGGATCAGGGCCTTGACCACGGGGCTGTCGCCTGAGGTGCGGTACAGGGTCTGCTTTATGGCCAGGACCCTGGGGTCACTGGCCGCCTGCTGGATGAACGCCTCGGTCGACATGGCAAAGCTCTCGTAGGGGTGCTGGACCAGCACGTCGCCAGCCGAGATGGCGGCGAAGATGTCGACCGGCTGGTCGTCGGTGCCCTGCAGCCTCAGGGGTGTCACGGGGGCAAAGGGGTCGTCCTTCAGCTCCGGCCTGTCCAAGGAATGGACGGCCCACAGCCCTGAGTAGTCAAGCGGGCCTTCTACCTCGTAGACGTCGTCGGCCTCCAGGTCGAGCTCGTGGGCGAGCATGTCGCGCACCTCGGTGCTCATGCCGGCTTCGACTTCGAGGCGCACGGCCCGGCCGAAGCGGCGGCGGCGCAGCTCCATCTCGACCGCCTCCAGCAGGTCGTCTGCCTCCTCCTCGCCCAAGGTCAGGTCGGCGTTCCGGGTGACCCGGAAGGCGCTGTGGCTCTCTATCTCCATCCCCGGGAACAGCTCCCCCAGGAAAGCAGCGATCACCTGCTCGATGGGGACGAAGCGCTGGCCGTCGGGCAGGGCCAGGTAGCCGGGCAAAAGGGGTGGGATCTTGACCCGGGCGAAGCGGCGGTCCCCTCGTTGGGGGTCGCGCACCATCACCGCCAGGTTGAGCGACAGGTTGGAGATGTAGGGGAAGGGGTGGCCGGGGTCGACCGCCAGAGGGGTCAGGACGGGGAAGATCTTGGCGTCGAAGACCGACGCCGCGTAGCTGCGTTCGTCCGGCCCCAAAGAGCCCCAGCCCACCAGGCGGATGCCGTAACTGGCCAGGGCCGGCACCAGCTCGCGGCTGAAAATGGACGACCGGCGCGAGGCCATGGCCGCCACCTCGGCCCGGATGGCCCGCAGCTGGTCCGACACCGACAAGCCGTCGGGGGCGGTCCCCGACAGCCCGGCAGCCAGCTGGTCCTTCAGGCCAGCCACCCGCACCTGGAAGAACTCGTCCAGGTTGCTCGAGAAAATGGCCAGGAACTTGGCCCTTTCGAGCAGGGGCTGCTCCTCCGCCTGGGCCAGGGCCAGCACCCTGCGGTTGAAGTCCAGCCACGACAGCTCGCGGTTGAAATAGCGCCTCTCTGCACCGGCCACGGCCAGCGGGGCGGTGACCGGCCCGGCCGGCCACGTAGGCGCCCAGGCCCCGTCACCGGGCCCTTGCGGGCCACTGGCACTGGTCGCGCTGGTAGAGGTCGATGGGGGCATAGGACCTCAGGCTACAGCCGCCACTGAGACGGATAAAGGCCCCCGGCCCTCAGAACTGCCCGGCAGCGTCCTCTTCGTCCTCGGGCACCCCCAGGTCCCATTCCAGCAGCACGTTCTCCCGCTCGGCGTCGCGCACTATGCGCTCCCGGTTGCGGCGGAACTGGGGGTCGTGGGGGGGCAGCAACAACAAGCGGGCCAAGATCCGCTGGCGCAGTTCCTCGACCAGGTTGCGGTCCCCGAACTCGGAGTCGACTCTCCAATGGGGTGCCACCGGGCCCAGGTAGACGACCCGCACGTGGCCGCGCGGTGGCTCGGGCTCCACTTGCTGCTGGAGGGACATGGTGCCAGCCTACCAAGCGCCGGGGTGCCCCCAGGCTCGTGGCGGCCCGTCCAGCCGGGCTGGGGCCCCCTGAGGTCAGCCGCGGCCGGGCCCCTGCCGGAGGCGGTTGGCCGCGCTGACCACGGCCTGCAGGGACGCGTCCAAGATGCTCGAGTCGATCCCGGCCCCCCAGGCCACCTGGTCCGTCCCGTCGCCTACGAGCTGGGCCTCCACGTAGGCCACCGCAGAGGCCTCGCTGCCCGAGGTGAGGGCGTGCTGGTGGTAGTCCAGGACAGAGATACGCAGCCCGACAGCGGCCAGGGCGTTGACCAAGGCGTCGATCGGGCCGTTCCCGCGGCCCTCCACGGTGCGGTGCTCGCCGTCCACCAGGAGCTGCGCGGTCAGCTCGGTGACGTGCCCGTCCCGGGCCCGGTCGGTGCTCACCTCCGCGCCCACCAGGCGCAGGCCGGCGTCCTCGGGAAGGTAGGTCTGGACGAACACGTCCCACAGTTCGGCCGGTTTGATCTCGGTGCCGCTGGCTTCGGTCAGGCCCTGCACGGTCTTGGAGAACTCGACCTGCATCCGGCGGGGCAGGTCGAGGCCGTGCTCGGTGCCCATGATGTAGGCCACCCCTCCCTTGCCCGACTGGCTGTTCACCCGGATGATGGCCTCGTAGGTCCTACCCGTGTGCTTGGGGTCTATGGGCAGGTAGGGGACCTCCCACAGCTCGTAGTCCTTGGGCAGCGCGGCCATCCCCTTTTTGATGGCGTCTTGGTGGGACCCGGAGAACGCGGTGTAGACGAGGTCCCCCGCATAGGGGTGGCGCGGGTGGACAGGCATGCGAGTGGCCTGCTCGGCCACCCGGCGCACGGCCTCGATGTCGTGGAAATCGAGCTCGGGGTCAACCCCCTGGGAGAAAAGGTTGAGCGCCACGGTGACGATGTCCAAGTTGCCCGTGCGCTCGCCGTTGCCGAACAGCGTGCCCTCCAGGCGCTCGGCACCGGCCAGCAGGGCCAGCTCGGCCGCGGCCACGGCCGTCCCCCGGTCGTTGTGGGGGTGGACCGACAGCACGATGGCCGAGCGAGGGCGGATGTGCCGGCCGAACCACTCGACCACGTCGGCGAAGAGGTTGGGCGTGTACATCTCGACCGTGGAAGGGAGGTTGACGATGAGCGGCAGGTCCTCGGTGGGCTCGATGACCTCGGCTACGGCTTGGCAGATCTCCAGGGCGAAGTCCGGCTCGGTACCGGTGAAGCTCTCCGGTGAGTACTCGTAGGAAAGCTGCGTGCCCCGCAGGGAGGGCTCGAGCTTCTTGCACAGACGGGCGGCATTGGTGGCGATGCCCACGATCCCCTGCCGGTCCTGGCGGAAGACCACCCGGCGCTGGAGCTCCGAGGTGGAGTTGTAGAAGTGCAAGATGGCCCGCTTGGCACCGGCCAGGGCCTGGAAGGTCCGCTCGATGAGCTCCTGGCGGCACTGCACGAGCACCTGGATGGACACGTCCTCGGGTACCAGGTCCTCCTCGATGATGTGGCGCACGAACTCGAAGTCGGGCCCGGACGCCGAGGGGAACCCGACCTCGACCTCCTTGAAGCCGGCCCCGACCAACGTCTCGAACAAAGCCAGCTTGCGCTCCGGGCCCATGGGGTCGATGAGCGCCTGGTTGCCGTCGCGAAGGTCGACGCTGCACCAGCGCGGGGCCTTGGTCAGCTTCCGGGACGGCCAGGCCCGGTCCGGGAGCTCGAGCGGCACAAAGGCGCGGTACTTGTCGTAGGGCATCTTCGAGATGGTCACGGGTGGGCGGGTCATCGGTACCTTTCCTGTGCTGTAGGGGGGTGCAACAAAAAACCTCCTGGCCCAGTGGCACAGGAGGCTGCGGCGAGCACCTGGGAGGTGCTCGCCTAGGTGAGGAGGAGCAGGCCGGCAACAAAGCTCATGGTTGCACCATGATCCCCGACCGCCAGGGCGATGTCAAGGTGAGGCCAGGTCAAGGTGGGACCAGGGGGCCACGGCAGGGCTGGACGGGACAGCCTCTTGCGCTCCCCGGCCGGGTGCGCAAAGATAATAGGGATGTAGTTACGCGATCGTAGTTACATCTGCTGTGCGACGTTACACCAGTGCGACGGCCTACGGCCTGTGCACCTGTACGACAACCACGAGCGAGGGAGCCGCCGGTGAGCGACATCGTCCGTCTCTTGCACGTCCCGGCTGGTTGGACGTGGCCGGGCTCCAGCGAAGCCACCGCTGACGCAGCCAGCGCGGCCTTCGAGGCATTGCTGCCTCGCCGCCAAGCGCCTGCCTGGCAACGCGCTGCCAATTGCCTCGGGGTCGACCCGGACCTGTTCTTCCCGGAACGGGGCGGGTCCACCCGGGAAGCCAAGGAGGTCTGCCGGGGCTGCGTGGTCCGCCAGGAGTGCCTCCAGTACGCCTTGGACAACAGCGAGAAGTTCGGCATCTGGGGCGGCCTTTCCGAACGGGAGCGCCGCCGCCTGCGCCGGCGCCGGGACGGTGCCCCGTACCGGGTGAGCCGCGCCTGTTGACCGACAAGGGCGCGGGTAGCTGACTTCCCCCGGGGAGGCTCGCCCTGGCTGGCTGGGGCGAGCCTCTTCGTCACCGGCCTCGGCCAGCAGCCTTGGCCTGCTGCTCGAGGCGAGCCTCAATGGTGCGCTCCGGGGACAGGCCCAGCTGACGCCACCGCGGCCGAGGGACAGCCTGGAGCACTGCCTCAGGCACCAGGCCCACCAGCTCGGCCCGCTCGATGTCGGCCCGGGCGGCCACCATGTCCCACACCTGGGCCGGGCCGAGCACGAACGGGGCCACCAAGTTGCACGACACCTGCACCCCGCTGCCCACGGCCAGCCCCAGTGCCCGCAGCTGCGGGCCGCGCACCGCCGCGGCGACGGCCTTCGCCAGGGCCAGGTCCCTGTCCGCCAGCCACAGGTTGTAGGCGACCAGCAGCGGGCGGCACCCCACCGCGGCCGCACCCGCGGTGGGATGGGGAGAAGGCGGGCCGTAGTCCGGCACCAGGGACCGCCAGGCGGTCTTGCGCACCTCGGGCAAGGACCGCTCGGGGCCGTACAGGAAAACGGGCAGGGCCAGCTCGGAGGCAGCCCACACGGCAAAGGCGTCCCTGGCCTGGCGGGCCAGCCCTGGGCCTTGGGGGGGTAGGGCGTCCCGCACGGGGGGGCCTTCCAGGGCCACCCAGGGGACGACGTCCAAGACGCCTATCCGGGGGTGTGCCCCCCGGTGCCGGCGCAGGTCCAAGGACGCCACCGTGGCCTGGGCCACTGCCCGCGCCGCGGGCGCCACTTCGGCCGGCGGCCCGGCCAGCGTGAGCACGCTACGGTTGTGGCCGGCGTCAGTGTGGACGTCGAGCAGGCAGGGCCCGGCGGCCTGCGCCAGCTGGGCCAGTACCCGGTGGTCACGCCCCTCGCTCACGTTGACCACGCACTCCAGCACCGGCCCGCAGGATAACCGAACCGGCCACGAGGTACGATGAGCCAGTGCTAGCGAACATCACCGGTGACTGGTACTGGATCGTGCTGGCCCTCGTGGTCCTCTTCGGGGGCAGCCAGCTGCCCAAGCTGGCCAAGAACACCGGGGAGGCCCTGAGAGAGTTCCGCAAGGCCCACTCGGAGGCCAGTACCACCCCTGCTCCTAACGGCCCAGCACCTGGTGGGAGCCCCGAGAGCCAGGCCGCTGGCGCCCCCACCGCCGCTCCGGCTCCTGCCCAGCTGCAGGCCGGGAGCACCGAGGAGCGGGTGGTCCTGACCAGGAGCGAGCTCGACGCCCTCCTGGCTGACCGGGAGGCCAAGGCCAAGCAAGAAGCGGCAAAGCCAGAGCCCTAAGAGCCAGAGCCCTAAGAGCCAGGGCCCTGACGCCAGCGCTAGGACGTGGCCGCTCGGGAGGTGGCCGCGGGGGCGTGAGGACGGACGCTGCGCCGGCTACGGGCAATGCGGCGCCGTTCGCGCTCGGAAGCCCCGCCCCATACGCCATGCTCGATGTGGTTCTCGAGCGCGTACTCGAGGCACGGCCCCTTCACGGGGCACTCGGCGCAGTACCGGCGGGCCACCTCCACCCCCACCCCGTCGCTGGGGAAGAAGATCTCGGGAGGCAGGTCCCGGCACCGGCCCTCTGCCATCCAGGAAGTGTCCAATTCGACCTCCGTTGCGCTCGTCGCACCCTGCCTACAGTCAACGCCTCTGGCTTGCTCAAAGTTCGGCCATGGGCCCGGTCATCACAGAACCCTCACAAGCCAGCACCGGGGGGCCTCAGCCCCCTGTGCCCTGGCAGCACTGCGCGAGACGGGGTGCAGCTCGCTCTGTAGCGTACCCCAACGGCACCCGTCAAGGCAGGGACCTGCCCACCAGGACGGTCCGCAGCTCCTCCTCCGAAGCGTCGGTCACCAGGGCCACGACCTCGTCCCCCGCCTCCAGCACGGTGTCGCCTCGGGGGACGATGACCCGCGACGAGCGCAAGACGGCCACCACGGTGGCGTCGCGGGGCAGCCGCAGCTCGGACAGGGCGGCTGAGCGGGCCGGTGAGTCCTCGGCCAGGGTCACCTCCACCAGGCGGGCCTGGCCTTCGGCGAACTGCAAGATGCGCACCAGCTGGCCGACCGAAACCGCTTCTTCGACCAGGGCGGTGAGCAGGTGGGGGGTGGACACCGACACGTCGACGCCCCAGGTCTCGTTGAACAGCCAGCGGTTCTTGGGGTGGTTCACCCGGGCGACCACCCGTGGCACAGCGAACTCCTGCTTGGACAGCAGCGACACGACCAGGTTGTCCTCGTCGTCACCCGTGGCTGCCACCACGACGTCGGCCTCCGCCAAAGTGGCCCTGTGCAGGACGGACACCTCACAGGCGTCGCCCGCCAGCCAGCTGGCCTCCGGCATCTCCTCGCTCAAGCGGGCTACCAGGTCGTAGTCCTGTTCGATCAACTGCACCTGGTGGCCGCTGGCCAGCAGCTCCTGGGCAATGGACACGCCGACGTTGCCGGCCCCCGCGATCACCACCTTCATTGCAGCTCCCCGTCTTCGGACGGTCCGGTGGCGAGGACCTTTTCCAGCGCGTCGACCTGCTCGACCCGTACCGCGACCAAAAGGACGTCGCCCTCCTGGCAGACCGCCTGGGGGTCGGCCAGCCGAGCTTCGCCTGCCCGGGTGAGCAAGACGGGCCTCCAGCGGCCGTCGCCCAGGCTGCTCAGCGGGCGGCCAGCCATCCAGGGAGGCAGCACCCGTTCGACCAGCCGGAACTGCCCGGTCGGGTCGGTCCAGATGGAGGCCGACTTCTCTGGGAACATCCGCTGCAGGATCTGGTCGACGGTCCAGCTCGTGGTGGCCACCGTCGCGATCCCGAGCCGCTGGTAGATCACGGCCCGGCGGGGGTCGTAAATGCGGGCCACCACGTTGGAGATGTCATAGGTCTCCCGGGCGATCCGGGCGGTGAGGATGTTGGAGTTGTCCCCGCTCGTCACCGCCGCCAGGGCACCGCACTCGTCAACCCCGGCCTCGGCCAGGTGGTCCCGGTCGAACCCGTAGCCGACAACCCGCCGCCCGGGCCAGTCCACGGGCAGCCAATGAAAGGCGGAACGGTCCTTGTCGATAACGGCGACCGAATGGCCTGCGTCCTGCAGCCGTTCGGCCAGCTCGGAGCCGACCCTCCCGCACCCGACGACTATCACGTGCACCAGACGATCTTTGCAGAACCAGGCGGGCGGCACGGGCGGGGCCGCTCAGCCTGCCCCTGTGCGCCGGCGCCGCTGGCGCGCCTGGGGCCTGCCTTCCAAGAAGTCCACCAGCACGTAGTCGCCGAGGGACTCAGGGGAGGTGAAAAAGGCCCGTCCGTGGTTGAGCTGGGCCACCTGCTCGACGAAGCGGCGCAGGTAGCCGGTTGCGTCCAGGGCAAAGGTGTTGACCCGGATGCCCTCCCGGGTGCAGCGGGCGACTTCGGCCAGCGTGGCCCGGACGGTCTCCTCACTGGGCGGGTAGGCGAAGACAGGCTCGGGGGCCCCCGGGGGCCAGTGGGCGGTGGGCTCGCCGTCGGTCACCATGATCACCTGCCGGGTGCCACCCCGGTGGGCGAGGAGCCGGCGGGCGATGGCCAGGCCGTGCTGGATGTTCGTGCCCCACTCGTAGTCCCAGGACACCGCCGGCAGCTCGGCGAAGGCGATCTCCCGGGCGTAGCGGGAAAAGCCCACCACGCCCAGGTAATCGCTCGGGAAGCGGCTGGAGATGAGGGCATGCAGGGCCATGGCCATCTTCTTGGCCGCCACGAAGTTGCCCCGCATGGGCATGGACATGGACAGGTCGAGCAGCACCACGGTCGCCGCCCGGGACAGCGCCTCGGTCCGCTCGACTTCGAAGTCGGCCGGGGCCAACTTGACCGGGGTACCGAGCCCACCGCCTTGCTGGGCAGCGCGCACCAAGGCGTTGCGGACTGTCGCCCCGATGGACACGTCGAAGGGGTCCCCCCACTCGTAAGGCTTGGTCTCGCCCACCCGTTCGTGGCCGGGCCCCGGCCTGCCCACCGGGTGCTGCCCATAACGGTAAGGGCCGAGCCGGTCGTAGAGGTCGGCCAGGGCCTGCGCCCCGATGCGGCGGAGCCCTTTGGGGGTGAGCCGGAGGCGGCCGCCTTCTTGTCGTGCCAGGCCGTCAGCTCGCAACCGGGCCGCCAACCGGCCGAGGGCCCCCAAGTCCCTGGCCTCCCGTTCACCGAGCAGCTCACGGGCGCGGCCCAAGTCGACCTCGGCCAGCGCCCCCGGGCTGGGTGCTCCGGCCAGCAGCTGCTCCAGGCGGGCCAGGTCCCCGAGGTCACGGGCGAGCGCGCCAGCTCCCCGGCCTGGGCCCGGTGCCAGCAGCCCCCACAGCGCCCCGCTCAGCCCGAGGTCACCCGGCTGGTCCCCCAGCTGCCCAGGCACCAGCCGGGCCAGGTGGCCGGCCAGCCTGCCCAGTTCCGCTCCCAGGGCCGGGCCCTGCTCCAAGAGGGCCTCGTACAGCTCGGCCAGCTTGGCCCTCTGCTGGGCGGTCATGGGCTCGAGCAGCTGGCGCACAGCCTCTGCCTCCTGGGCCATGGCCTCCAGCAGCTGCTCCAGGGTGGCAGGTCGCCCGGGGACCATGTCCCCGTAGCGGCCCATGAAGCCCTCGAAGGCCGCCTGCACGTCCTCGCCTGACTGCCAGCGCTCGACCAGCTGGTTCAGCTCGCCCAGCATGGCCGTGGCCCGCCTCAGGGCCTCGGGGGGGAGGGCCGACAGCGACTGGCTGAGGTCGGCGAAGGCTTGGCTCACCAGCGACTGGCGGCGCCGGCGCACCCGCTCGTACAGTTCCCGCAGGCCGGCCACGGGCACCCCCCAGCGGTCCACGAAGCCCTGCTGGGCCAGCCGGCGCAGGGCCTGGTCCAGGTCCCCGTGCTCGAACAGCTCGTCGGCAAGGTAGCGCACCAGGTCGTCGGCCCCCAGGTCGGGGCCCTCCTGGGAGCCGTCCCAACGCGAGTACAGGGACCGCACCATGGCTGGGCTAGCTACGCCGGGCCCGGTAGGTGGCACCTCCGGGCCGCGAGCGCTTGTTGAGCCGTTTGGAGGCGTGGAGGCCCTCGAGCACCAGTTCCAGGGCGGCGGCCACTTCGGCCGGGGCCCCGCCGGCCGCCAGGGCGACGACCGGGGCCCGCAGCCCGGGCTCCTGGGAGAGCAGCTCCACGTACCGGGACGAGGCCACGTCGTCGCCCACCTCGACCTCCAGGCCGGTGTCGAAGCAGGCCACGGCCGCCGGCAGTTGGCCCTGGTCGACCCGGGCCCGGAACACTGACAGGACAGCTTGCCGGGACAGCTGGCCGACCAGGTCCTCGTCGCCTTCGTCGTCGAGGGCGTCCAGCTCGACCTTCCCCGTCGTCGATGCCGCCAGCGCGGGCAGGTCGCTCACCCGGGGCACAGCCTGGCCCTCGCCCAAGCGCAGCGCCCGGCGCACGGCCGCGGCCACCAAGGTCTCGTAGTTGGCCACCCCCAGGCGCACCGAGACACCGGAACGCTGGTTGACCCGAGGGCTCTGGCGGGCCAGCTGGGAGATGCTCGCCACCACCTCAGCCATGTAGGCAGGCACCGTCACCTCGACGCCGTCGACCTTGGGCACCACCGCCTCTTGGAGGATGACCGCGACCTCGGTGGCGGTGCCAAGCGGGTAGTGGGACCGGATCTGCGCCCCGAAGCGGTCCTTCAACGGCGTGATGATCCGCCCCCGGCTGGTGTAGTCCTCCGGGTTGGCCGAGGCCACCAGCAGCAGGTCCAGGGGCAGGCGGATCTTGTAGCCCCGGATCTGCACGTCGCGCTCTTCTAGGACGTTGAGCAGGCCGACCTGGATCCTCTCGGCCAGGTCGGGGAGCTCGTTGATGGCGAATATGCCCCGGTTGGTGCGGGGCACCAGGCCGTAGTGCAGGGTCAGCTCGTCCGACAGGTAGCGGCCCTCGGCCACCCGGACCGGGTCCACCTCCCCGATCAGGTCGGCGATCGAGGTGTCGGGGGTGGCGAGCTTCTCCCCGTAGCGCTGCTCGCGGCCCACCCAGTGGACCGGGCAGTCCTCACCTTTTTCGGCCACCAGCTCCCGGGCGTAGCGGGACACCGGGTGGTAGGGGTCGTCGAGGATCTCCGAGCCGGCCACGACCGGCAGCCACTCGTCCAGCAGGTAGACCAAGCTGCGCATGGCCCGGGTTTTGGCCTGGCCCCTCTCGCCTAGGAAAATGATGTCGTGGCCGGCTATCAGCGCGTTCTCGAGGGCGGGCAGCACGGTGCCGTCGTAGCCGATGAGGCCCTCCACCACGGGCCGGCCCGCAGCAACCCGTCGGGCCACGTTGGCCCGGATCTCCTCTTTGACCGAGCGCGACTGCCAGCCGGACGCCTTCAGCTCCCCCAGGGTCTGGGGGAGGCGGCTGCGGTCGTGGCCCACCCTGGAACCGTACCCGGCCCAGGAGGGTTTCCTTGCCCCTGATGGACCTCGGCGGCAGGTGGGCGGCGGCCCTGGCCAACGAGGAGCTCCGGCGCCAGTTCCCGGCCAGCAGCTTCGACGACAGCGCCTGGCAGCCCATCGGGGTCCCCGGCCACTGGCAGTCCGAGCCGGCGTTCGCATCGGCGGACGGCCCCGTGCTGTACCGGCGCCGGTTCGCCACCGGGCCCCTCCCCCCCGGCCAGCGGGCCTGGTTGGTCATGGAGGGGGTCTTCTACCAGTCCGACGTGTGGTTGGACGGGTCGTACCTGGGCGACACCGAGGGCTACTTCTTCCCCCACAGCTTCGACGTGACCGAGGCGCTGGCAGCGCGCTCCGAGCACACCCTGGCCGTCGAGGTGGCCTGTGACCGCCCGTCCCGGCTGAGCGCCAAGCGGGCCCTCACCGGCGTGTTCGGGCACTGGGACTGCATCGACCCGGCCTTCAACCCGGGCGGGATCTGGGCCCCGGTGGTGCTGGCCCAGACCGGCCCCGTGCGGATCTCGTCGCTGCGGGCCTTGTGCCACGAGGCCACCAGCCGGCGGGCCAGGCTGGGCATCGGGGCCACACTGGACAGCAAGGGGCCGGCTACAGTGCTCGTCCGCACCGAGGTCAGCCGGGCCGGCACCAGCCGCACCTTGGAGGTCACCGAGCACCTCCACCACCTGGCTGACGGCACCAACCACGTGCACTGGCAGGTCGAAGTGCGATCACCCGAGCTGTGGTGGCCTGCCAGCCTGGGGGCGCAGGCGTTGTACGACTTGCGGGTCTCGGTCGAGGCCGGGGGGCTCCCCAGCGACGCGTTCGCCGCCCGTACCGGCTTCCGCCAGGTGCGCATGGACGGCTTCGTGTGGCGGGTCAACGGTGAACGGTTGTTCCTGAAGGGGGCGAACCTGGCCCCGACACGCCGGGACCTGGGAGCCGCCTCACCCCAGGAGGTCGCCGCCGACGTCCGGCTGGCCAAGGAAGCCGGCCTGGACCTGGTCAGGGTGCACGGGCACATCGCCCGGCGCGAGCTGTACGATGCCGCCGACGAGCTCGGCGTGCTCGTCTGGCAGGACCTCCCGCTCCAGTGGGGCTACTGGGGGGTGCGGCGCCAGGCCGTCCGCCAGGCGGTGGCGGCCGTCGACCTGCTGGGCCACCACCCGTCGGTGGTCACCTGGTGCGGCCACAACGAGCCGGTGGCCATGTCCCCGGCCCCCGGTGGCCGGCGCCGCCTGCTCACCAGCGTGCGCTTCGCCGCGGGCCAGGTCCTGCCCACCTGGAACAAGTCCGTGCTCGACCGCAGCGTGCGGCGAGCACTCGAGCGCGCCGACCCCAGCCGGCCGGTCATAGCCCACTCGGGAGTGCTGCCCCACCCCGCCTGGGGCACCGACAGCCACCTGTACTTCGGCTGGTACCACGGGCAGGCCGGTGACCTGGAGCGCGCCCTGGCCGCCTGGCCAGCCCTGGCCCGCTTCGTGAGCGAGCTGGGGGCACAGGCGGTGCCGGCCACGGCCGGCTTCATGGAGCCAGGACGATGGCCCGAGCTCGACTGGCAACGGCTCGAGGCGCACCACTGCCTGCAAAAGGCCTTGCTCGACAGGCGCGTTCCCCCCGGCCGTTACGGGAGCTTCCAGGACTGGGCCCAGGCCACCCAGGCTTACCAGGCTGACCTCGTGCGCCGCCAGGTGGAGCTGCTGCGCCGCCTCAAGTACAAGCCCACGGGCGGGTTTGCCGTCTTCTGCCTGAACGACGCCCAGCCGGCGGTGAGCTGGTCGCTGCTCGACCACGAGCGGGCCCCCAAGGCGGCCTACCGGGCACTGGCCCAGGCCTGCTCGCCGGTGCTGGCGGTGGCCAGCTGGCTGGCCCCTTCGTACCCTCCGGGGAGCTCGGTCGTCGCCCAGCTCCATGTGGTCAACGACCTGCACAGCCCCCTTCTGGGAGCGGTGCTGGAGGCCACCGTGAGCTGGCCAGGGGGGGGCCGGGCCTGGTCGTGGGCGGCACCCCAGGAAGTGCCCGCGGACAGCTGCGTGTGGGTCGCCGACATCCGCTGCCCGCTGCCCGCCCACCTCCCCGACCAGGCGCCCATAGAGCTGGACCTGGGCCTCAGCTGGTCCACGCCGGGCGGCCAGCACCAACGGCGCTCGTCGGCCAACCACTACGCCAGCATGCTGAGCCAGGCCGGCCGGCGCGGGTAAAACTGTAAGGGTGGCCCGTTTCCTCTCGGCCGAGTGGCTCGACCAACTGAGCCGCCCGGAGGCGGCCGGCCCCGGCGCGCCGGAGCTGGTGGTCGAGGTGGTGGCGGCCGGCGCCCCTGAGGGCGACATCACCTACCGGGTCGCCTTTGGCGGCGGCCGGGCCTGGGCCCTGCCGGCTGGCTCCACCACCCCCGCCCAGGTCCGCTTCACCAGCGATTACGCCACCCTGGCAGAGATCGCTTCGGGCCGGTTGTCCGCCTACGACGCCCTGTCGGCCGGCCGCGCCAGGGCCTCGGGCCAGGCCGGCCTGCTGGTTGCCCACCTGGCCTCCCTCGCCAACGGGGACTTGCTCCCGGCTCAGGTCCGGGCCACCACGACCTTCTAGGCCAGGCCATGGCCAGCCCCACCCCCAACCGCCCGGCCCGGCCTTCCCAGCCCGGCTGGTACGTCGACCCCGACGGCCCGGGGAGGTTGCGCCATTGGGACGGGCGGGCCTGGTCGGGCCGGACGCGGCCCCGCCCCGGTTGGCTGTCGCAGGCCTACGGCTACGACGTGGGCGAAGACGACTTCGAGCGTTCCTCGGCCGAAGGGCCGGCCCACTCCGAGGAGCTGCAGGCCCCGCTGGCCCGGGCGGCCGGGCCGGCCAAGTGGCGGGCGCCCTGGTGGCCCGGCGGCGCCCGCCCAGGGGCCCGGTGGTGGGGGCCGGCGCGGAGGCTGCCCCCGGCCCGGGCCCTGCGGCCTCCGCCCGCCGCCAGCCGCCTCGGCCAGGCTCGCCGGCCCCTTTTCGTCATGGCCAGCCTCATCGCCGTGGCCGCCGTGGTGGTGGTCTCCAGCGTGGTCATGACCCAGCCGACCTACGAGCCCTCCGGCCAGCCGGCTGGCGGGGGGCAGCTGTCCCTGGCCAGCTTTTCGGGCCGCGCCACCAAGTACTGCGCCTCTGCCCTGCCCCGTTACCGGCCCGTGCTGGCCGCCGAAGCCGACGGCCCGAGCATCGCCGCCGCCGCCCACCAGGTGGACCTGCTCCGCCTGAAGCTGGCTACCATCCCCACCAGCCGGGACATGTCCGCGCCGGTGGGGGCATGGCTCCAGTACTGGCGGGACTTCGCCTCCTACCAGCGCCGCTACGCCCGCATCATCGGGCCGGCCCGTCACCGCAACGGGCGCACCGAGCCCTCCCCGAGAGCCAGCCGGCCCGACGCGAGCCAAGCCCTCTACGAGGCTCAGTGGTCTGCTTCCAGCGCCGACACCTACAGCAACCTCCTGCGGGCACCGGCCTGCCGGCTCGAAGCCACCCCGGGGAGGGGTTTGACCGCTGCTCGCCCGCAGGGCAGAGTTGTAACGTCTGGTCCAACGAGTAGATGACCCCGGGACCGGGAGGTGCCAAGCAGTGCTCAGCGACGTGGTCGACGACCAGTTCCTCATCAAGTACCGGACCTTGCTCGACGCCGAGGACGCCGCCTTCGACGAACTGGAGCACGCCTACGAGGAGGGAGACCGGGCCCACTTCGACCTGGACCTGGCTGCCTGGCGGGCCGCAGTCGAACGCAGGCTTTCGTACCTGCACCGCATGGGCCTGGTGAAAGCACCCGCCCTCACCGCCTAGGAGCACCGGCCTCGGGGCGCACCGGCCTCGGGGCGCACCCGCCGCCTGGCGCACGAGGCTACAGGCGGCCGTTGTGGCTTGACCGGTGGCGGGCTACAGCCGTTCGATTATGGCGGTGGCGAACTCCGATGTCCTCACCTCGGTGGCGCCTTGCATCTGGCGGGCAAAGTCATAGGTGACGACCCGGTCGGCGATGGTGGCCTCCAGCGCCCGCACGATGTCGTCGGCGGCTTCCTGCCAGCCGATGTGCTCGAGCATGAGCACCCCTGACAGCAGCACCGAGCCCGGGTTGACCTTGTCCAAGCCGGCGTACTTGGGCGCGGTCCCGTGGGTGGCTTCGAATATCCCGTGGCCCGTGACGTAGTTGATGTTGGCCCCAGGGGCGATCCCGATGCCCCCGACCTGGGCGGCCAAGGCGTCGGAGAGGTAGTCGCCGTTCAGGTTGGTGGTGGCGATCACGTCGAACTCGTCCGGGCGGGTCAGCACCTGCTGGAGCGTGATGTCGGCGATGTTGTCCTTGACCAGCACCCGGTCGCCGGGCTGGCCCCCGCAGTCGTCCCAGGCCACGGCCACGTCGGCGAACTCGTCCCTCACCACCTCGTAGCCCCACTTGCGGAAGGCGCCTTCGGTGAACTTCTGGATGTTGCCCTTGTGGACCAAGGTCACCGACTTGCGGCCATGGGCCACCGCGTAGGCGATGGCCGCCCGGACCAGCCGCTTGCTGCCCGTCTCGGACACCGGCTTGATGCCCACCCCCGAGTCGGGGCGGATGTCCCAGCCGAGCTCGTCGTGGAGCAGCTCGATGAGCCGCTTGGCCTCAGGCGTGCCCTGCTCCACCTCCAAGCCGGCGTAGATGTCCTCGGTGTTCTCCCGGAAGATGACCATGTCCACCAGCTCCGGGCGCTTGACCGGGGAGGGGACGCCCTTGAACCAGCGCACGGGCCGGAGGCACACGTACAAGTCGAGGATCTGCCGCAGGGCCACGTTGAGGGAACGGAAGCCGCCGCCGACCGGGGTCGTGAGCGGGCCTTTGATACCGATGAGGTGCTCGCGGAAGGCGTCCAGGGTGGCTTGCGGCAGCCAGTCCCCGGTCTGCTTGTAAGCCTTCTCGCCCGCCAGCACCTCCTTCCAGGCGATCCGGCGCCCGTGCTTGGCCACGGCGGCGTCGAGGACCCTGCGGGCGGCGGGCCAGATGTCCACCCCGGTGCCGTCGCCTTCGATGAAGGGGATGACGGGCTCGTCGGGGACCACCAGCTTGCCGTCGGGGCCCATCGTGATCTTTTCGGCCATGGCTGGCAGCCTACCCCGGCCCGTCCGGGCTCGCCGCCCGGGCTCAGCCCCTGCTGGCGACGGGGCTGAGGCCCAGGTTGGCGTAGATCTGGCGAGTGGCAGCCGAGCGGTTGAGGGTGTAGAAGTGCAGGCCGGGCGCTCCTTTTTCCAGCAGCTGGAGGCACAGCTCGGTAGCCGCGTCGATGCCGACCTTGGCCACGTCCTCGCCGCAGGCAGCGGCCGCTTCCATGGCACCGGCCAGGTGCCCGGGGACGGGCGTGCCCATCTGGGCCATCCGGGGGAGCTGCTTGAGGCTGGTGACCGGCATGATCCCCGGTATGACCGGCTTGTCGACCTGGCGCGAGGCAAGGTCGCCCACCAGGCGCAGGTAGTCGTCGACCGAGAAGAAGAACTGGGTTATGGCGAAGTCTGCCGCCTGCAGCTTGCGGGCAAGGAACTCCCGGTCGGCCACCAGGCTGGGGGAACGGGGGTTGCCGTCTGGGTGGGCCGCCACCCCGATGCAAAAACCCCCGATGGCGCGGGCCAGCTCGACCAGCTCCAAGGCGTAGTTGAGCTCACTGGGAGGAGCCGGCTCGGGCAAGGGGTCGCCTCCCAGGGCCATTAGGTTCTCGACCCCCGACTTGCGGAAGGTGACCAGGATGTCGGCCAGCTCGAGGCGGCTGTGGCCGGCACAGGTGAGGTGCGCCATGGGGGTGAGCGAGGTCCTGCGCAGCATGGAGCGCACCAGGTCGGTGGTCCGCTGCCGTGACGAAGGGCCCCCCCGGTAGGTGACCGACACGAACGACGGCCGCAGCGGCTGCAGCTCGCGAAGCGCCTGGACCAGCGTCGTCATCTCCTCGTCGGTCTTGGGCGGGAAGAACTCGAAAGAGTACGTCCTGCCCGCGGCCAGCAGCTCGGTCACTTTAGGCACGGCGCTCCCAGCGTAGGCTAAGGCTCCCTGGGCAAGTGGCGAGCTTCAGCGGCGTCCACCGTGTTGCGCAGGAGCATCGCCACGGTCGTGACGCCCACCCCGCCCAGGCGGGGCGTCACCCAACCGGCAACCTCGCCGCAGCGTTCGTCCACGTCAGAAAGTACCTTGCGGCCCTGCCAGCTGAGCCCGCCCCCTACCACCACCGAGCCCGGCGCGACCACCTCGGGGGTGATCATGTTGGGCACCCCGGCTGCGCCGACGACTATGTCGGCCCGGCGAGTGTGCTCAGCCCAGTCCTTGACCCCGGTGTGCACCACCGTGACAGCGGCGTTCGCGCCCTTTTCCTTGAGCGATAGCAGCAGGGCCAGAGGCCGCCCCAGCGTCGGCCCGCGGCCCACGACCACCACCGAGCGGCCCTCGACGGCCACGCCGTAATGGGCGAGCAGGGCCTGCACCCCCAAAGGGGTGCAGGGCCGGGGGTGCCCGGGCTGGCCCAGGGCGAGGTAGCCGAGGTTGACCGGGTGCAAGCCGTCCACGTCTTTGTCCGGCCTCACCCGGGCCAGGGCTTCGGCGTAGTCAAAGCCGGCGGGCACCGGGTTCTGAATGAGGAAGCCGTCCACGGCCGGGTCGGCATTGAGCTGGTCCACCGCCTCCAGTAGGTCCGCCTGGCGGGCATGGGCCGGGATGCGGACGTCGACCGACTCGATGCCGTAGCGTTGGCAGGTCTCGTGCTTGCGGGCCACATAGTGGGCACTGGCCGGGTCGTCGCCCACCAGGACGGTACCGAGCCCTACCCGCCGCCCGGCCGCCCGCAGCCTGGCCACCCGCTGGGCCACGTCGGCCAGCACGGCCTCGGCCACCGGCGCACCGGCCATGACGATCGCTGGCATCACGCTCCTACGGTCAGTGCCTGGGCTCCTACGGTCAGTGCCTGGACCGGTCAGTGCCTGAACTGGCGCTCCCCGGTGAAGACCATAGCAATGCCGTGCTCCTCGGCCGCGGCGATCACCTCGGCGTCCCGCACCGACCCCCCCGGCTGGGCGACCGCGGTGATGCCCGCGGCGGCAATGGTGTCCAAACCGTCCCGGAAGGGGAAGAAGGCATCACTGGCCCCGGCCCCGCCCCGCGCCCTCCCGGCGGCCCTGGCCACAGCCAGTTCTCCAGGCGAGACGCGGTTCTGCTGGCCTGCCCCGATGCCCACGGCCATGCCGTTGGCAGCCAGGACGATCGCGTTGGACTTGACCGCGGCGCATACCCGCCAAGCCAGCTGCAGGTCCCGCCAAGCGGCCGAGCTCGGCGCCCGGCTGGTCACCACCTGCCAGCCTGCGGGCTGCGCCTCCAGCCGGTAGGGGTCCTGGACCAGCCAGCCGCCGCTTACCTGGCGGACGTGCCAGCCTGAGCGCCGGAGTGGCGGTGCTTCCAGCACGCGCATGTTCTTGCGCTTGGCGCCGAACACAGCCAGCGCGCCCGGGCTGTAACCAGGGGCGATCACGACATCGGCTTTGGCATTGGAGACCATGGCCTGGGCCAGGGCCTCGTCCACCGGGGCGGACAGGGCGACGATGCCACCGAAGGCGGACATGGGGTCGCACTCGAAGGCTTTTTCGTACGCGCTCAGGAGGTCATCGGCCACTGCCGCCCCGCAGGGGTTGGCGTGCTTCACGACCACGGCCGCCGCCTGGCCCAGGTCGGCGACCTGGTGCAGCAGGTCCCAGGCGGCGTCGGCGTCGTAGAGGTTCAAGTAGGACAGTTCCATCCCCCCGTGCTGGGCTACCTGGTCCCACCAGCTCTGCTCGCCCATGTCCCGGTAACGAGCACCCCGCTGGTGGGGGTTCTCGCCGTAGCGCAGGGGCTGGGCCAGCTCCAAGGCGAGGTGGAGGGTGGGCGGCAGCGCCCGCGGCCCGGCCTCTGCCTCCGGGCCCGGCCCGGGCGCGCCAACAGCCGGATCTTGCTCGTCGAACCAACCCACGATGGCCGCGTCGTACGCCGCGGTGTGGGCGAAGGCCTTGCGGGCCAGCCGGCGGCGCAGGTCGGCGTCGAGCCTGCCGTCGGCCAGGAGGTCCTTGGTGACCTCCTCGTAATCGGCCGGGTCCACCACCACCCCCACGTGGGCCCAGTTCTTGGCCGCCGCCCGCAGCAAGGCCACGCCGCCTATGTCGATCATCTCGATGGACGGCTGGGACCGGAACGGGTACAGGTTGCAGACCACCAGCCCTACCGGGTCGATGGCGTGCCGGGCCAGGTCGGCTCGGTGCTCAGGGTTGCCCAGGTCGGCCAGGATGCCCCCGTGGAGCTTGGGGTGGAGGGTCTTCACCCTCCCACCTAGGATCTCCGGGAACCCAGTGACATCTTCGACCGCCAAGTGGGGGACCCCCGCCTCCTGCAGCAGGGCCGCCGTCTTGCCGCTGGCGACAACTTCGTGGCCCGCTCCCACCAGCGCCCTGGCCAAGCCCACGAGGCCGGTCTTGTCGTAGGGTGACAAAAGAGCTCTCAATTCAGTCCTCACCTCGTCGCTCGGCTCGGAGCGCCTCAATGAAACGGCGGATGGTCTCGGGGTAAAGGCGGCGCTCGACCGCCTTTATCCGTTCGTGGAGCGTCTCTTCGGTGTCACCGGGGAGCACCTTGACCTCCTCTTGGGCCAGCACCGGGCCTTCGTCGACCTCCTCGGTGGCTATGTGGACGGTGGTGCCGGTCACCTCCGCCCCCGCGGCCAGGGCATCGCGCACGGCGTGCCAGCCCTTGAAATTGGGCAAGAGGGCGGGGTGGGTGTTGAGCACGCGCCCCGGGAAGGCGCGGATGAGCTCCGGGCCCAGCACCGTGCCGAAGCCGGCCATGGCCACCAGGTCGACCTGGTGACGGCGCAGCGCACCCACCACCAAGGCGGTGTAGCCGTCGCGGTCGAAGCCCGGCCCGAAACTGCTGCGGGCGACCAGTTCAGCCGGCACGCCCGCGCCCGCAGCCACCTCCAGCCCCCGGCAGGGCCGGTCGGCCAGCACCACCCTGACCGGCAGGCCGGCGGCCAGCAGCGCCTCGAGGATGGTCCCGGTACCGGACACGAGCACCCCCAGGCGCACTTCGTCCCCCACTGCCCGGCCCACCACCGCCAACCCTACTCCAGCACAGGGGAGCGGGGCCCGGCCCCCTGGCCCGGCCCAGCCTCGGCCCCCTGGCCCGGCCCCGTCTCGGCCCCCTGGCCCGGCCCAGCCTCGGCCCCCTGGCCCGGCCCCGTCTCGGCCCCCTGGCCCGGCCCGGCCTCGGCCCCCTGGCCCGGCCCCGTCTCGGCCCCCTGGCCGGGCGGGCCCCCGGGCCCCTGAGCGGCCCGATGGCCTCCTGGCCGGCGAGAGCGGCGCCTGAGCAGGCGCCTGGCGACCAGCAAGCCGACTGCGGCCGCGCCGGCCACCAGCACGTAGACGGCAACCCGGGAGGACCAGTTGTAGATCGGGGTTATGTGGCTGCCCGCGCTGTAGCCGACCGCCACCCAGCAGCCCACCCATGCCGCGGCGCCGAGCACGTTGAACAGCAAGAAGCTCAGCCAGGGCATCTCCGTCAGGCCGGCCACGATGCCGTTGGCCTGGCGGAGCCCGTCCACGAAGCGGGCGACGGCCACTATCTTGCCCCCGTGGCGAGCGAAGAAGGCCTCCGCCCGGGCCAGGCGCTCCTCAGTCAGCAGGACGTAGCGGCCCCAGCGGGCCACGGCCTCGCGCCCGACGAAATGGCCGATGGCGAAGCCCACGTTGTCGCCCAGCACCGCGGCCATGAAACCGAGCAGGCCCACGGCGACGACATCGAGGCGACCGGCACCGGCGTAGACCGCGGCTGCGATCAGCACCGTCTCCCCAGGCACGAACGGGGTCCCGAAGTCCTCCAAGAAAATGAAGCCAGCCACGGCCAGGTAGCCGTAGCGGTCGAGGACCGGCGCCACTGCCTGCAGGAGGCCCGGGAGATGCGCTGGGGGTGGTTGCGTGGGCCCTCCTGTCGTCGTGCCCGCTGCTGGGTGCACCGGCCACGCCGGGGCCAGGGCCAGTTGCCCCTGCGGCCATGAGCCTACCAGCGCCCTCGGGGAGCCGGCCGCACCCCGAGGCCCGGGGGCCACGGGCAACGCCTGGCCCTAGCTGGCCTTTCCCCCTCCTTGGGCTCCCCCTCCTTGGGCGACGACGCTGCGCCCACCCAGGGCTGACCGAGAAGGCCAGCCAGGGGCCTCGAGTGCACGCACGCAACCACGAGGGCTCGCTAAGCTGAACTTTGGACCTTCGGCCCTACCTGGACGGCCGTGGCCTAGGCATCCTATTGGCATATGGCGTACCAGAGCCCCCTATTTGCTGCGGCCGTCAACCTCGACCACCCCGGCCGGTACCTCCACTGGTCGATATTCACGGTCTCCGAGGCCAACTTGGTCCTCATCGCCGTGATGCTGGTCATCTTCGGCCTGGCCCTTTTGCTCCCGTTCCCCAAGGGCGAGCTGTCAGAGGACGCCCAGCCAGCCCCCCTTGCCCAAGAAGGCCTCCCGGCCTACCAAAGCGAGCTGGACGACGGCGAGGAGGCCAGGATGTGGACAGCGAGGGCGCGCAACTTCGCCCTCAGGTTGCTGCCCCCCGGCAAGCTCATACCCGACCGCCAGCCGGCGTACGTGTCGTCGTGGACCTACGTCTTTGGGGTCGCGACCCTGGCCGCCCTGGGCGTAGCCATCGTCTCGGGGTTCGCCCTGGCCCTGGGCGGGCCCGACTGGTGGCACACCAACCCGGTGGGCCACTTTTTCAACTCCTTGCACCTCTGGAGCGTGGAGAGCTTCATGGCCTTCATGGTCATCCACCTTTGGGGCAAGTTCTGGATGGCGGCGTGGAGGGGCCGCCGGGCCCTGACCTGGGTAACCGGCGTCGTTGCCTTCCTCGCGTCCATCGTGGAGTGCTTCACCGGCTACCTTTCCCAGCAGAACTTCGACTCCCAGTGGATCTCGACCAACGGCAAGGACGCCATCAACGCCACCGGCCTGGGCGCCTTTTTCAACCTCATGAACTTCGGCCAGATGCTCATGTGGCACATCGTCCTGCTCCCCCTGGTGCTGGTCGCCATCGTCGGGGCCCACATATTGATGGTGCGGGCCCGCGGTGTCGCCCACCCCTTGCCCAAGGACCGCTTGCGCCTGCGCTCCGAGCGCCGGGAGGCAGCGCTGGCCGATGCCTCCGACTGGCGGGGGCCGACTCGCCGCTACGACATCTTGAAGGAGGGCGCCACCGCCACGGCGGTGGTCGTCGTGTTCGTCTTCTTGCTGGCAGGGCTGCTCTCGTCGCCCGACCTGCCCCCGGTCACCGTCCAGACCTGGGCACGGGTGGCGCCGGCCGACTTCCTCGGCACCGCCGCCAGTGAGCTGGCCGGCACCAGCGAGACCGCCACCTACGGCCCCCCTTACACTTCCAACACCTCGCGCTCCCAGCGGATCGGCATTTCCTGGGAGGCACTGGCGGGGGTGCGGGAGCCCATCAACGCCGCCCAGACCTTCGTGCTGTCGCCCCTGTCCAAGCTCGCTCCTGACAACCCCCGGTTGGCTGCTGCCTTGGCCAGCTACGAGGCAGCCAGCCCCTCCACCCGGCAAGCCTGGGTCGGCGCCTACACCAAGGCGCTCCCCAAGGTGACGTTCCGCTCCGGGAGCCCGGTACTGCCCAGCGGCAACTACGGCCCTGTCCCCTACATGCTGTCCAGCGAACTAGGACTGGCCCGTTCGGGGGCCCTCGACGCCGACCTGCTCGCCCAACAACCCTTCTACGGCACCAATTACACCAAGCCGCTGCTGTTCTTGGAGGACGGCAGCTACTTCGCCTCCCTGGCCCAGGCGCAGCACCTCACCGGCAACCAGTGGGGCGTCATGAACGAGACAGGCAGCTACCCAGGCCAACCGTGGCTGTGGCTGTACACGCTGTGGTACCAGATCCCGGGCAACCACTTCTCCGGCTCGGCCAACATCGACCTCATCGCCATATACCTGACCGGAGCGGCGACGTTGCTCCTCCTGGCCGTCCCCTTCATCCCCGGCCTGCGGGACATACCCAGGTGGGTGCCGCTCCACCGGGTCATCTGGCGGGACTGGCACTCGCGCTCCCAGGCTGCCGGCCCGGCCAGCCCTGGCTCACCTGGCCCCCAGCAAGCCGCCGAGGCCACCTCGGCACGCTGATAAGGCTTGGGCCAACCGGGTAACGCCCGGCCACCGGCTTGGGCCTGGAGGCCCTGGGCTGGCCTGGGCTCGCCGGCCACAGGCTGGCCCGGCTACCTTCGCTAGCGTGACCTCGTCGCCCCAGCGGGCCTTGCCCCACCCGGACCGCCTGTTGCCAGCCGGCCCCCCTGAGCTCGACATCGCCCGGGAGCTCTACGGGCAGGTGGCAGGGCTCCCGCTCGTGTCGCCCCACGGGCACGTGGACGCGGCGGTGCTGGCCCGGGACGAGCCGTTCCCGGACCCAGCCGCTCTCCTGGTCAGCCCTGACCACTACGTCACCCGCCTGCTGCACACCCAGGGAGTGCCGCTGGAACAGTTGGGAGTGCCGGCCCGGGGCGCTCGGGGGACCGGGGCCCCGCTCGAGGCAGAGGCACCCCCCCAGCCTGCCCCCCGGGAGGTGTGGCGGCTGCTGTGCCGGTACTGGCCGGTGTTCCGGGGCACAGCCATGCGCCTATGGCTGGAGCACGAACTGGCCGAGCTGTTCGGCATCAACCAGCCCCTCACCGAGCAGACCGCCGACCAGACCTACGACCAGGTCACCGCCTGCCTGGAGCGCCCCGACATGCGGCCGCGCGCCTTGTTCCACCGTTTCGGCCTGGAGGTGCTGGCGACGACCAACTCGCCGCTCGAAGACCTGGCTGCCCACCGGGCCCTGCAGGACGACCCGGCCTGGGACGGCCAGGTCGTGCCCACGTTCCGGCCCGACGTGCTGATAGAGCCGGGTGAGACGCGCCAGTGGAACGACTTGCTCGACCAGCTGGGGCGGGTTTCGGGCATAGACACGGGCTCGTACCGCGGCTACATCGCGGCCTTGGAGGGCCGCCGGGCGGCGTTCCAGGCACTGGGGGCCACCGCCACCGACCACGGGCACTTCTCGGTCGAGGCGTGCGCCCTGAGCGAGCCCGAAGCTTCCCGCCTCTACGACCGGCTGCGCCTGGGCCGGCGCCAACCGGGCGACGAAGAGGCTTTCCGTAGCCACATGCTGATGGAAATGGCCCGCATGTCAGCTGACGACGGGCTGGTCATGCAGCTGCACCCGGGCGTCTGGCGCAACCACGACACCGCGGCCCACGCCCGCTTCGGGCCCGACATCGGGGCGGACTTCCCGGTGGCGACCAACTTCACCGCCTCGCTGCACCAGCTCTTGGACCGCTTCGGCTCCCACCCGGGCTTCCGGGCGGTTGCCTTCACGGTGGACGAGACCGTGTTCTCCAGGGAGCTCGCCCCCATGGCCAGCTACTACCCCGCGTTGTGGCTGGGGGCTCCCTGGTGGTTCCTCGATGCGCCGAGCGCCATGACCAGGTTCTGGTCAGCCGTCACCGAGACGGCCGGCTTCTCCAAGCTGGCGGGGTTCGTGGACGACACTCGGGCCTACTGCTCCATCCCCGCCCGCCACGACGTGGCCCGGCGAGCCTACTGCTCCTTCCTTTCCCGTTTGGTCGCCGAGCACCGCTTGGGCCAGCCGGACGCGAGGGACCTGGCGGTGGACTTTTCCTACCGCTCCCCCAAGGCCGCCTTCCGCCTGGGCTGAGCCGGGCGCAGCAAGGGGCCGTCGGGGCCCGCCTCAGGCTGCCCCCTCGCCCAGGTAAGCGGCCCTCACCCGCTGGTCGTTCAGCAGCACCCCCGCCTGGTCAGCCATCACGACCCGGCCGTTCTCCAGCACGTAGCCCCTGTCGGCCAGCTGCAGCGCCTGCACCGCGTTCTGCTCCACGAGCAGGATGGTGGTGCCCGAGCTCCTTATCTGTTCGATGATGGAGAAGATCGTCTCCACCACCAACGGGGCCAGGCCCATCGAGGGCTCGTCCAGGAGCAGCAGCCGGGGGTCGCTCATAAGGGCCCGGCCTATGGCCAGCATCTGCTGCTCACCCCCCGACAGGGTGCCACCGTCTTGGCGCCGGCGCTGCTTCAGCACCGGGAAAAGAGCATAAACACGCTCCATGTCCTGGCTGAGGTTGCCGCGCCGGCGGTAGGCGCCCATCTCCAGGTTCTCCTGCACGCTCATCTGGGGGAAGATCCGCCGCCCCTCGGGCACGTGGCCTACGCCCAGCCCCACCACCTCGTGGGGCGGGAGGCGGTGGATCTCTTGCCCGGCGAACAGGACCGAACCCTTCCAGGGCCGGGCCAGCCCCGAGATGGTCCGCAGGGTAGTCGTCTTGCCCGCCCCGTTGGCGCCGAGCAGGGCCACGATCTCGCCCTGTTGGACCTCGACGCTCACAGCCGACAGCGCCTGGATGGCACCGTAGCGGACATCGAGGTCCACGAGCTGGAGCAGGCTCATGGGCCTTGGCCCTTCTCTTCCCGGGCCCGGTAGGAGGTGCCCAGGTAGGCTTCGATGACCGCCGGGTCCCGCTGGACCTCCGAGGGCGTCCCTGCCGCTATGACCTTGCCGAAGTTGAGCACGATGACCCGCTCGGCCAGCGACATCACCAGCCCCATGTCGTGCTCGATCAACAGCACGCTGACCCCGGTACCGTTCACCTTGCGGACCAGCTTTGCCAGCTCGAGCTTCTCCGCCGGGTTGGTCCCCGCCGCCGGCTCGTCCAGCAGCAACAGCTCCGGCCGGGTGCCAAGGGCGCGGGCGATCTCGAGGCGCCGGCGGTCGCCAAAGGGCAGCGAGCTGGCCAGCTCATTGGCCCGGGGGAGGAGCCCGACGAAGTCGAGCAGCTCGACCACCCGGGCATCGCTCTCTTTTTCTTCGCGCCGGGCCCGGGGCAGGCGCAGCATGGCGCCGATGGGGCCGGTGTGCTGGCGGGACTCCACCCCTATTTTCACGTTCTCAAAAGCCGTCAGCGCATTGAAAAGCCTCGTCGTCTGGAACGTGCGGGCAATGCCGAGCCGGTTCACGCGGTGGGGCTTGGTGTTGACGGCCCGCCACCCCATCCACCACCCCGGGACGATGCCACCCGGCTCCAAGGCCCGAGCGACCAGAGGCAGTGACCTCCGCCCGACGACGGCCGAGGCGTGGCCCTGGCGGCTGCGGAAGGTGATCGTGCCCTCTTGGGGCTTGTACACACCGGTGAGGCAGTTGAAGAGCGAAGTCTTGCCAGCTCCGTTGGGGCCGATGACGGCGAGCACCTCCCCCCGGCGCTGGCTCAGGGTGACGTCCGACAGGCACGTGAGCCCGCCGAAGCTGAGGGTCACACCCTCCACCTCGATGATCAGGTCGCCCTCCACCTTGGCGGCCTCCGGCCGGGTGGCCGCCGCGACGCTCACGGCTCAGCCCCTTCCGGCTCGGTCATGGCGTCGGCCGTGCCCTCACCGTGCTCGGCCAGGCTGATCTCACGTTTGCGCCGCCGCGAGGGGAGGAGGCCTTCGGGCCTGAAGATCATCATCACCACCAACAGGGCCCCGAGGTAGATGAAGAGGTCCTCGGGCTGGAACCCGAACAGCGGGTGCACCCGCAAGAACCAGGGGAACCACTGGAGCACGGCGGCGCCCACCACGGCACCGGGCAGCGAGCCCATCCCCCCGAAGATCACCAGCACCAGGACCAGTATCGACAACTGGACGGTGAAGAGAGTCGAGTCGATGTAGCCAACCTGGCTCGCCCACAGCATCCCCGCGAACCCAGATGTCGAAGCACCGATGGAAAAGGCCATGACCTTGTACTTGAGGACGTTTATCCCGGTGGACTCGGCCGCCACCTCGTCCTCGCGGATGGCCGTCCACGCCCGGCCGACCCGTGAGCCCTCCAGCGCGTGGAACGTGACCAGGATGACGACCACGAAGCCGAGCAGCAAGTAGTAGTAGGGCAGGTCGCCCAGCCCCCATTTGTAGTGCACCCCCAAGAGGTTGACCGAGAAGTGAGGTATGACCGAGGCCGGGCCCGACGACCCCCCGGTGACGCTCTGCAGGTTGGTGGCTACGATCTGGATGATCTCGCCGAAGCCGAGGGTCACGATAGCCAAGTAGTCACCGCGCAGGCGCAGGGTGGGCGCCCCCAAGATGACACCGGCCAGCATGGCCGCGAAAATAGCCAGGGGTATAGCCCAAAATGGGTTGAGCGTAATGGGCGGGTGCACGGGCAAGGCACCCGTCCAATATGCAGCCGAGTACGCCCCGATGGCGTAGAAGGCAATATAACCTAGGTCGAGCAGCCCCGCGTACCCCACCACCACGTTGAGGCCCAGCGCCAGCAGGACGTACACCCCGATCTGGTCGACCAGCACGTTCTGCCAGAACTGGGACAGGGCCATGGGGTAGACGATGGCAAAGGCCAAGGCGACCAGGTAGATGCCGTAGCGGGCCAGGCGGTTGGGCAGGAGCCGCCGGGGTGCGGCGCTGATGGCTTCGCTTAGGCGCCGGGCACGGTCCCCGTAGCGGCGCTTGGCGGTGATGAGGGCCCACAGCCCTACCCCCAGGCCGATGAAGGCAAAAACCCGGGGGTGCAGCAGGGAGCCGCTGAACCCGGAGGTGGGCGCCAGGGAACTGCCCTCCGGCCCGGTCATGACCGCCAGGAGCAAGAACCCGGCCACGCACGCGCCGAGGCGGCGGGCGTCGTCGCTGGCCGCCAGCCGGCGCAGCCACCCGAGCCGGGGCCTCTCGGCCCCTCCCCCGGCCCGCGCCGGCTCAGTGCCGGTGAGCGTGCCCGTGCCCAGGTAGCCCATGGCCCACCTCAGGCCGAGCGCCCGAGCCGCTCGCCCAGCAAGCCGGTGGGCCGGACGAGCAGCACCAGCACCAGGATCCCGAACGAGACCACGTCACGCCATTGGGTACCGAACAAGCCAGCACCGAAGTTCTCCACCACTCCGAGCAGCAGCCCGCCCACCATGGCGCCGCGCAGGTTGCCGATGCCTCCCAGCACGGCGGCGGTAAAGGCCTTCAGGGCAGGGGTGAAGCCCATGGTGTAGACGACACCGGTGTTGAGGCCGAACAAGAAGCCTGCAGCTCCTCCCAACAAGCCGCCCAAGACGAAGGTCTGGGAGACGACCCGGTCGATGTTGACCCCCATGAGGCTGGCTGTCTCCGCGTCCTGGGCCACTGCACGCAGCCCCTTGCCCAACCTCGTCCCGGCGACGACCCGGTCCAAGATGACGAGCATGGCGATGGCGGACACGGCGATGACTATGTAATAGGTCGTCACCTGGGCACCGAAGATGCTGAAGACCGGGCCATTGGTGAACGGGGCCGGGATCTCGACGGCGTCCCGGCCGAACTCCTTGCCGGCCAGGTTGTAGAGGAAAAAGGACGCGCCGATGGCACTGATGAGGAACGCCAGCCTGGGCGCATGGCGGCGGCGCAGGGGCCGGTAGGCGACGCGTTCGAGGAGGAAGGCGATGACCCCGCCGCCGCACGCCCCGCCTGCGATCCCGATGACCACGTAGGCCACCGAGGACAGGCCGTGCGGCGAGCCGGTACCGATCAGCCCGTTGAGGATGAAGTACCCGGCGAACGCCCCGCTCATGAACACCTCGCTGTGAGCGAAGTTGATCAGCTGCAGCACGCCGTACACGAGCGTGTAGCCGATGGCCACGAGGGCGTAGAGGAACCCGTCAGCGAGGCCGAGTACCAGTAGGTTCCAGAAGTTCTGGGTGAAGCACGAGAAGCACACTGTTGGGTACCCCTAGTTGCGGTTGGGCCGGCGGCCGGGGCCCCATGCCCCGGCCGCGCAAGCACTCGGAAGTGCCCGGCTAAAACCGCTAGGGGGCTAGCCCTATGACGCCGATCTTGCCGTTCACCACCTGGTAGATGTACACCGCCGTGCCCGAGATGTTGCCATTCGGCTGGAAGTGGACGACCTTGGTGAGGCCCTTGTAGGTGACCTTGGCCAAGCCCTTGACGATGGCGGCCCGGGTGATATGGCTGGGAGCGCCGAGCGACTTCATCACGTCGATGATGGCGTTGGTGGCGTCGTAGGCCTCCGCCGAGTAGGTGCCGACCGGGAAATGAGCGAGCTGCTTGAAGGCCCTGGCGAAGGGCTGAGCAGCGACGCTCTTGGTCAGGTCAGCGCACGCACAGCTGATGTAAGTGCCGTTGGCGTTCTTTGCCCCTGCCTCGGACACGTAGTGGGGGTCCAAGCTGCCGTCGTCCGACATGAGCTTGCCGGTGTAGCCAGCGGAGCGCAGCGCCTTTACCAGCAGGGCAAAGTCGCAGTAGTAGCCGGCGTAGAACACAATGGGCGCCTTGCTCGACTTGACGGCGGTGGCAGACGCCCCGTACTCCGAGACGTCGCCGGTGCCGTTCTGGCACTGCGTCGTCCCGGTGTCGGTCACGTGCGTGACTTTCATCCCGAGGGCCTGGGCCCGGTTGTCGAACGCTTTGACCAGCCCGGACGCGTACGCCGTGGCGTCGTCGATGCTGTACACCGACTTCAGGTGGAGGACCTTGTTTATGAAGTCTGCGTCGGCCGGTCCCTGGGCGTTGTCGTCAGCGACGACACGGAAGAAGTTGTGCCAGCCGTGCTGGGCCAGCTCCGGTGCAGTGGCCGAGGGGCTGACCGTCGCCAGGTCGGCCTGCGAGAAGAACGGCTCGGCCGCCTTGGTCGCGCCCGAGAAAGCGGGCCCCACGACCGCCACGACGGAGGGGTCACCGACCAGCTCCTGGGCCGTGGTCGGGGACTGGCTGGCCGAACCTTGGTCGTCGGCGGCCTTGAACGCAAGCTTGAAGGGCAGCTTGCCGAAGGTCTTGCCGGCGTTGGCCTGGTTGATGGCCAGCTCGACGGAGTACTGCATATTGAGGCCGAGCTGCGCATTGCCTCCCGAAAGCGGCCCCTCGTACGCGATCGTGAACGTGGGCATGGACGCCGCACCTGCCGGCACGGCCGTGGCGCTCAGGCCGAGCGATACGACGGCCACTACCGCAGGGACAGCTAGCTTCATCAGTGACTTGGGCATAGGTCTCCTTCTCGTCCTTTGAGGTGCCAAAGGACGCTCTTGTCCTCTGAGGTGCCAAAGGACCTGCGCACCGTTGGGCGAGTAGTGTAGCTGGCTCCCCGCCCACCGGGGTAGTCGCTGCTACGGGGCGGCGTATAGCATCTTCGCAACCACGCTTCGGAGGCCCAGACGAGGTCGCAAGGCATGCACCCCAACGCCCACAACGTAGCCACCCACCTCCGCCAGGCGGGTGCGGAGGGCAGCGTCCAGGAGCTGGACCGTTCCACCCGTACCGCCGCTGAGGCGGCGGCGGCGCTGGGTTGCGACGTGGGGGCCATCGTGAAGAGCCTCGTGTTCATGGCCCGCTGGCCCGAGGGCACGGGCCCCCAGGGAGGGCCGGGCCCCGCGGGAGGGCCGGGCCCCGCGGGAGGGCCGGGCCCCGCGGGTGGGCCTCAGGGCGAGGAGGTGCCCGTGCTCGTCCTGGCCAGCGGCGCCCACCAGGTGGACACCACGGCCCTCGCCCGCCACCTGGGTTGCGAAAGCGTCCGGCGGGCTACGGCCGACGAAGTCAGGGCTGTGACTGGCCAGCCCATCGGAGGGGTGGCGCCGGTCGGGCACCCCCTGCGCCTGCGCGCCCTGGTCGACCCTTACCTGCGCCGCTTCCACCCCATATGGGCCGCCGCCGGGACACCGCACGCGGTGTTCCCGACCTCCTTCGAAGAGCTGGTCTCCCTGTCTGGAGCCGAAGAGGCAGCCATCGGCCTGGGTTGAACAGTGACCCGCCAGGCAGCGGCCTGGGCTGAACGGTCACCCGGCGGCCAAGGGCTGGCCGGCCAGCCACGCCCCGGCCTATGGCCGGTGACCTGCCTGGTGCCGGCGGCCGTCCCCGGGACGGGGCGGCTCCGGCTCTGGCCGTTGGCCCTCGTCGCTGGGCACCTGCGGTTTCATGGCCCTCCCGTAGTACTCGGTCGCTCGTTCGTAGGGCTCGGCCATGAGCGGGGACGAGATGAGGAAATCGGCTGTGGCCCGGTTGCAAGCCGCTGGGATGTTCCAGACGACTGCCACCCTGAGCAGGGCTTTTACATCCGGGTCGTGGGGCTGAGGCTCGAGGGGGTCCCAGAAGAACACCAAGACGTCGACTTTGCCCTCGGTGATCATGGCCGCGATCTGCACGTCGCCGCCCAGAGGGCCGCTTTCGACTCGGCTCACCTGCAGGCCGAGCTCCTCGGATAGGAGCTTGCCGGTGGTCCCGGTCGCGACGAGGTCGTGACCGGCCAGCGACAGCCGGTTGTAACGCGCCCACTCCAGCAGGTCGACCTTGCGGTTGTCGTGGGCAATGAGGGCTATCCGCCGCCGCTCAGGCATGAGCTTGGGCGACGGGGCAGGTGCCGGGGACGCCTCTTCGGCCTTGGTGGTCATGGCCCCATGATGGCCGGCCAGCGCGGCTCGCGCCCGGGGCCCGCTCGCCCGGGTGCGGGAGCGCGTGCCTACGCCGCGCTGGCTAGGCGCATAGACCTCACCGCTCGCCCGGGTGCGGGGAGCGCGTGCCAGTGCGTAAGCGGGGCACCGAGCTGCGTTAGCGCTAGTGAGGCACAGATCGACGACTGGGGCCAGGCCGAGGGTGGACGGGCACCCGCCGGGCAGGTACTTGGGCCCGTTCTCCGACAACGAGCCGCGGTGGTCCTTGCCGCCCGACGGGTACACCTTGGGGCACAGCCCGCTGTAGCCGACCAGCTCCTTGGGCGAGGAGGACCGCCTGATCTCGCCCAGCTCGGCGGCGACGGTGTAGGCGAGGGCCCCTTCTTCGCTGCAGACCCTGGCGATGGGTAACCGAGATCTCTCTACGTGGCTATATCCCCACACAAAGTAGTGATTCTCTAGTGTCCTTGCATCGTTGGCCTGGTGGGCGTACAATACGTCCTCAGTTTCCTCTGTAGTTAGTTTAAGTTGTGGCCAAAGCTTGATGCAGACAAGGGGTCAGCTCGTGCCCAAAGGGGACCTCCGGTCCGGGTGTGGCGTCACGCTTGGGACGGCTCACCGCGGGGCGAGACGCCTGGGGTGGTGAGGCACATCGCCAGCGGCCAGGGGAGCAGGCGCCCGATATTGGGGGGCATACGATAAGGCTGCGCAGCGAGGTGCCCGGAAATTGGAGCAGCCCGTAATACGTGCTGCCAGGTACATTTAGAGCGCCCCGGAGGGTTGCGGTAGCGCCTGTCCCGGTGCAGTTCACCAAACCGTGTGCACTTTTCGTACATAGTAACGTCAGAAAACTCAGACGCATACCCGTGCCTTGTGAGTACGGCTCGGGAGGGACAAATAAGGAGGAAAATGACCAAGCGTATTGCCAGTGTTGACGCGCGCGTCTTCCGCCAGGGCAACCGGGGACATCACCGTGGTCACCGGGCCAAGTTCCTAGCCTGTACTGCCGCGGCCCTCACGGCCGCACTTGGCCTTGGCCCGATAGTGGTGCGATCTCTGGGCTCGGTTGCATCGGCCGCCAGCGCGAACTGCGCCGCTTCGTCCCCTTCGGGCCAGCTCAATGAGTCCGGGTTCACCGCAAGTACTAACGCGCCATCGAGCTCGGCAGACGCCCCACAGAACGCGATCAACAATGTCGTGAACAACAACCCGTCGGGCAACAGGTTCTCGACCGACGAGGCACAGGCCTCGGGCCTTTACTACGAGGTCAACATGGGCTCTGCCCAGACCTTCAACGAGATCGAGATGAGCTCGATCGACTACTCGGGCGACTATGCCCGCGGCTTCAACGTGAACGTGTCCTCGAATGGCACCTCCTGGACGACTGTCGCAACCTGCACAGGCAGCGCCAACCCCGAGATCGTGAGCTTCCCGGCCCAGACCGACCAGTACCTGCAAGTGGTGCTCACGCAGGCCATAAGCACCAACTGGTGGTCTATCCAGCAGTTCTTCGTTTACGACAACTCGGCTGCGACCACCACGACCACAGCCGCCACTACCACCACGACCGCTCCGGCGGGCGCCAACTGCTCGGCGTCCACCTCGGGTGAGACCGCCCTCAACGAGTCGGCCTTCAGCGGCAGCTCTTCTACCAGCGGCG
>Ga0209061_1000567_pt1 | contig 87049 bp, 82 predicted proteins | sample Coa_R1_10_FD_187157 | JGI IMG/M metagenome (GOLD analysis project Ga0209061, IMG submission 187157) | Surface soil microbial communities from Centralia Pennsylvania, which are recovering from an underground coalmine fire - Coalmine... | ecosystem: Environmental > Terrestrial > Soil >...
TTCGGCCACGCCTGGTCACGATGGCGGCGAAAACACCAGGCCCGTGCCCGCTACCACCACTACCAGGCACGGCTCCGGGCAGCCGTGGCATGAACCATGATCAGGTCACAAACCGGGACTGTAGTACCGGCTGAGTTGACTCCTTGCCTGTGAGGATCTGGTCCTCGCTGGAAGGATGTTCATCGTGCCCGGGCCGTTCCCCTGGAGTTCCGCCGCGACGTGGTCGCGGTTGCCCGTAAGGGCGAGGCGCCGGTGCCGCAGATCGCCAGGGATTTCGGGGTCTTCGAGTCGTGCCCGCACCGGTGGCTGAAGATCGCCGATGTGGATGACGGCGTCCGGCCGGGCGTCACCAGCAGCGGGTCCGCGGAGCTGCGGGACCTGCGGAAGCGGAACAAGGCGCTGGAGCAGGAGAACGAGATCCTGCGCCGGGCGGCGGCCTACTGCGCCCGGGAGATCTCCCCGAGATGAGATACCCGCTGGTCCTTGACCTTGCCGCCGACGGTGTTCCCGTGGCGGTGACCTGCCGGGTGCCGGGGTTTCAGTACGCAGGCGTTCTGTGCCTGGCGCGCGAGCCTGGTGTCGCGCCGGGACTGGGATGAGGCGCGCCTGATCAACGCCGCCCTCGGCATCCACCATGATGATCCGGCGGTCGGGTACCGGCTCATCGCCGGCCAGCTCCGGGCCGCTGGCCTTCGGGCAAGCGAGAACCGGGTGCAGCGGCTGTGCTCGCAGCAGCGGATCTGGCCGGTGTTCAGCAGGAAACGCGGCCTGAACCGGAAAGCGGGGCCTCCGGTGCATGATGACCTGGTGCGCCGCCAGTTCACCGCCGACGCACCCGATCAGGTGCGGCTGAACCGATCTCACCGGGCACCCGGCGGCGGAGGGCACGCTGTACCTGTGCGCGATCAAGGACGCGTGCCCGGGCCGGATCGCCGGCTACTCGACGGACAGCCGGATGAAAGCATCCCTGGCCGCCGCCGCGCCGCAGAACGCGGTCGCGCCGCGTGAGCCGGCCGGGACGCTCACCGTGCACCCGGACAGGGGCAGCCAGTGCCGCTCGCATGCCTACGTCCGGACGCTGCGGGACCACGGACTGCCCGGATCCACGGGCAGGGCCGGCGCGCGCGGCGGCAATGCCGCCATGGAATCGTTCTCCGCCCTGCTCCAGAAGAACGTCCCGGACCGCCGCCGCTGGCACACCCGCGACCAGCTCCGCCTGGCGATCATCACCTGGACCGGGCGGACCTGCCACCGCCGCAGGCGCCAGAAAAGCCTCGGCAAGCTAACCCCCGCCGGATACGAGATGCTGCACACAGCCGCCCTCAAAGCGGCCTGACCCCGTTAACCCGCGAGTCAATCAAAGCAGGGGCAGTCTCATCCGGTCCCCAGGCAAGGATGGGATGGGTGGCATCAGGCCACGTCAACTGTGAGGGTGAGCTCCTGCGGTACCCCGAACTCAGCGATCAGCCCTTCAAGCGCCTCGCGCAGGTCAGCTACGGCTTCCTCGCGGGTAGTACCTTCGCCGTGAGCGCCTACGCCGGGACGCAACTGGGCGTGAGCGCACCACACACCGTCTTCATCCTGTTCGACGGCGTACGGAACGTGCACGGCCCGCGTCATCGTCCCCGCCTCCTTGCGTCGGCTTGTTCATCGTAACCGCCTGGCCGCCAGGCCTGGGCCGCACCAGGCGACCTGCCCGGTGTGCCACCATCCGGCAGGGCTCCCTTCCATGTCTGTGCGCGAGTGGTCGGCGGTTCGCGTCCACGGGTGTGGTGTACGGATGTTGATCCGGCCCGGCGTGTTGCCGTGAGCTGAGACGACGGTGTACTGCGTGCGGCCACATGACCGGAGCCGGTGCCCATCCGTGCCGCGCCTGCGGCCAGCATGCGACCCATCCCCAGGCCACCCGACTGCTAGTCACCGACGGCGACCCCAATCGGCCGGTCCTCGACGTGGCTCACATCCGCGCGTACCGGTGGCGCCCACCCCTGCATCTGCGGAACATCGCCGGCAGCATGCCGTCGGAGTCCACGTTCCGGCGAACACTGCACCGCCTGGGTGTGGAAGCCTTCGATGACCTGGCCGGCAGTGGGCGCCAGGCGCACCGCACCCGGGCCGGGTAGCCGGCGGGTGATCGCGGCAGACGGCAAATCGCGGGCTTCAGCCTCAGGTGCATCCGCGCAGGCAGCACGGCTCGAAGCAGAGAGTGAAAGCCGGACGTTACCCGGCGTGTTCACCCGTCGATTTCACCCACTCGATCGGAGCACCACCTGTGATGCGAATGCCGAAGCTTGCCGCGGCCAGCCTGGCGGCTGGCGTGCTCACCCTGGCAGCAGGTGCCGGAACGGCTGTCGTTGCTCCCGCCAGCGCCGCAACGGGGGACGCCACCGTAACCGTCGTTCATGGCATCCCGAAGACGCCCGTGGATGTCTACGCCAACGGCAGCAAGATCCTTTCCGACTTCACCTTCAAGACCGTGTCGAGCCCGCTGCGGCTGCCGACCGGCAGCTACACGATCGACCTGCGCAAGGCCGGCTCGCCAGCCACCAGCAAGCCAGTGCTGTCAGCGACCGAACAGGTGACGGCCGGGGAGAATGCCACGATCGTGGCCGCACTCACGGCTGCCGGAACCCCGGAACTCGTTGCGTTCGGCAACGACACAAGCACGGTGCCCGCCGGCGACGGCCGGCTGGTCGTCCGGCATGTCGCAGCCGCCCCGGCTGTCGATGTCTACGCTGGCGGCAAGAAGGTCATCAGCGGCCTGGTAAACGGCAAGGAAGCAGCGCTCACCGTGCCGGCCGGCACCGTGTCGGCAAAGGTGACGCTGGCCGGGCAGACCGCTGCCGTACTCGGCCCGCTCAACGTTCCGGTTACCGCGGGCATGGGCACAGTCGTGTACGCGATCGGATCGGCATCCGGGAAGACGCTCACCGCTGTCACCCAGCAGTACCCGCTCGGCGGCATGCCATCCGGTGCTCAGGCGGGCAGCGGCGGCCTCGGCGCCGACAGCAGCACCCCCGCCTGGCCTTTCATCGCGGCTGGCGCGCTCAGCCTGGTCCTGATAGTGGCAGGAGCGGCCGGAATCGCCCGGCGCCGTGCGGCATAGACGGGCGAGAGCTAGGTCTGCGCGGACCCGCTGGCCAGCCGCAGCCCTCGCCGGAGGGCTGGTGCTGGCCGGCGGCTCCGCCGCCGGGTTCGCGGCGACCAGGCCGCCGAGCCACGATTACGGCATCGTCCCGGCTTCGGGAGCGATGTCCGTCGCGCCTGTCTCCTCTGGCGCGAGGCCTTCCGATGGCGCCCGGGTCACGACTTCTCCAGTGACCGGCTCAGCTCCGGGCGGCGCTCGGCCGGCGGTCACGGTCACGCATGTCCCCACGCGGCTGCGTATTCCGGCAATAGGCGTGAACGCACGGGTGATCCCGGTGGGCGTGCAGGCCGGTGGCGGGCTGGCCATCCCGCCGGACCCTTCGGTCGTAGGGTGGTGGGCCGGAGGCGCCTCGCCCGGTGAGCCGACTGGCGCGGTCATCCTGGCCGGCCATATCAACAGCGCGGTTCTCGGGCCCGGAGCGCTGCTGAGGCTGCAGGACGCGCGGCCAGGCGAGGGCGTGACAATTGTCGCCGGGAGGCACGCCTACCGATATCGGATTGCCGCCCTCCGCGCGTACGCCAAGGCGGATCTCCGGCCAGGGATCATCTTCGGGCAGCGTGTCACAGCCAGGCTGGTCATCGTCTCGTGTGGTGGTCCTTTCGACCCTGCCACCGGCCACTACCTGGACAACATCGTCGCCTACGCAGTGCCAGACGGCGCCGGCTGACGCACGGGCAGCGGTCACCAGCCAGGGCTGCCTGACCAGCCGCGCTGCCGAGCGGGGCATCGCCGCGCCCGGCAGCGCGGGAGCCTGGCGGTCATCGAGCAGAGCGCCCGGAGCGGTTGCCAGCTAGCTGGCATCGGGCCTCCGCAGCGTGGCAGTCCGGCCCTCGTCCGCATGCACGGCCGGCTCGTTGTCGGCGCTGCCGCCATCCGCCGAGCGCGGGTTTGCAGACCGGCAGATGGAGAGGGCCGCGCACCCAGCGAGACCTCGCTGCCGCGTCCATGGTGGAAGAACAGACCATGAGCCGCGTGCTGGACAGGCTCCAGCGGGCCGGGCACGTTACCAGGAAGCGCGATTCTGCTGACCGGCGGCGTCTGGTCGTACAGGCAACCCCGGCGGGGCTGGACGCCTACATGCATGCGATCGATGCGGATGTCGCTAACTCGATCATCACCAGCCAGCTAGACGACCCGGAGGCGTTCCGGCGCATGCTCATCCAGCTCATTGCCGGCCTGCTCGCAAGCCACGGTGAGCAGATACCCGCCAGCCTGACCGCGCAGCTGCCGACGCCGTAAGCCTCGGTCATTCAGGCTGACCGGTCGTTCTCCGGGTTCGCCCGGAGCCGCGTAGCGGGCGTAGCGGGTAGGCGCGCCCGGAGCCCCGCGCCTGCCGGGTCCGGCGCGGGCGGCAGGCACGGTTCGTGATCCCGGAGCGGGCCCTTGGCGGCCTGGCCGGGCAGGGTGTCCGGTAGCCTCCTAACAAGGCGACGGGCCAGCGCCAGAGTGCGGTCGCGCAGCAAGACGGTGACCTTGTCGCTCCCCGGGGTAACGGGCGGGCATGTTTCCAGCGATTGTTGCGTGGGCTCTGCGGATACCGCCCTACGCTGGGCGGAGGCCTGTGTGCGGGGCTGGCCGCCTGTCAGGAGGGCGTCCGGGAGCCATTGCCCTGGCGGCTCGGTGAGGCCCGGCCGGCAGAGCGCACGCAGGTGCCGCCAACGGAGGTAACGCCCAGGTGACGCGACTGTCGGCCAGCACGGTCGGTCAGCCTGCCCCGGCCGGCCAGGCAGGCCAGCCGGAACCTGACGGCTCGCTGCTGCTCCCCGGGCCGCCCGGTCCGGTCGAGCGGCTCATGAGCACGGTGATCCGCAAGCTCGCCTGGAGCCGGCTCGCCCAGCCGAAGGTCGCCGTCGCCATCTCCGGGGCCGGGCTGCTGCTCGGCATGCTCGTCGGCGCCACCGCCCCGAACCCCGAGACGCTGATCGTCCGGCTGCCGCTGTCGCACCTGCTGCCATCCCTGCAGCACCAGCTGATCCTGTCGATGGTGCTGCTCTACGGGGGCGACATTCTCGCCTGCCTCGGCCTTGCCGGCATGCTGTGGGCGCACAGCCAGGGCTGGCGGCCCGACCCGCGCCTGCTGCTGCTGGCCAGCGCGGCGGTCGTCGCGATCCTGGTCTGCCTCACCCCGGTGGGCTCGTCGGACACGGCGAGCTACGCGGCGTACGGGCGGATAGCCGCGCAGGGCGGCAACCCCTACACCACGAGCCCGCACATCTGGGGCGACCCTGCCTACACCCAGGCCGTCGGCGCCCTGTGGAAGAACCAGGTGTCGGTGTACGGGCCGATCGCGACCGCGATCCAGGCGTTCGCGGCGTCGATCGGCGGGGCCAGCGTCGCGCACACGATCTGGGTGCTGATGATCCTCAACGGCGCCGTGTTCATCGGCGTCGGGGTCTTCCTGCTCAAGACCTCCGACGACCCGGTCAGGGCGACGCTGTTCTGGGCCGCGAACCCGGTGCTCATCCAGCAGCTTGTGAGCGGCGGCCACTTCGACACGTTCGTGGCCGCCGCGATGATCGTGGCCATCCAGGTCGCCCGCCGGATGCCCGGCCTGCTCGGCGACGCGCTGGTCGGCCTGGTCATCGGCCTCGGCGTCGGGATCAAGGTCAGCGCCGTGCTGATCGGCCTGGGGCTGGCCTGGCCGCTGCTGCAGCGGCGGGAGTGGCTGCGGGTCGCCCGGATGGCCGCGATATCCCTCGCGGTCGTGGCACTCGAATACAGTTTCTACGGGCTCACGGCGATCAGGCCCATGTTCGGCGGCTCGCAGTGGGTCTCGCTGCCATCACCCTGGTGGTTCGTGCAGATCTACGGCGAGCTGATGGGCGTGAGCAAGCCTGCCATGACGCTGGTGATCACCGCGCTGTGGCCGATCGCCATGCTGGTCATCGCCTATCTCACCTACCGGGCCATCTCCCCGGAGCAGCCGCGCGAGATCGTCGCGCCGTTCGCGCTCACGTTCGCCTGGGTGGTCGTGGCCCCCTGGGCCTTCCCCTGGTACACGGCGATCGCCTGGGTCGCGCTGACCCTGGTGCCGCGCAACCGGATGACCCGCTGGCTGACGATCGTCACCGTCTTCCTCGCCCTCGCGCACTCCAGCGGCGGCCAGGGCCTCGGGCACTCGATCGTCAACGGCTTCGTCCAGCATTACCTGGGAGTGCAGGCCTGATGAGCGGGCCACGGGCCGCGGCCGCCTCGCGGGGCCGGGCCGCCATCTTGCGGGCCCGGGCCGACGCGGCCCGGGCCCGGCTCGCGCCCGTCCTGGCCCGGCACTGGCTCGCGGCCGCGCTGCTGCTGGCCGGGCTGGCGCTGCGGGTTCTCGCCCAGATCGGGTACCAGCCCGCGCTGTTCTACATCGACACGGCCCGCTACCTGACGAACGCCGAGGGGATGGACCCGGTCGGCTACGAGGGGCCGCTGCGGGTGATCCTGCTGGCGGGCGGCTTCTCCGCGGTCGTGGCCGTGCAGCACCTGCTCGGCCTGGCCATGGCCGTGGTGATCTACCTGCTGCTGCTCCGCCGCGGGGCGGGGCGGTGGCTGGCCGCCCTGGCGATGGCGCCGGTCCTGCTCGATGCCTACCAGCTGCAGACCGAGCAGAGCATCATGCCGGGCACCTGGTTCGAGGCGCTGGTCGTGGCCGGGCTGGCCATCCTGCTCTGGCGACCGGGAGCAAGCTGGCGGCGCGCCGTGGCGGCGGGCCTGGTGCTGGGCGCGTCGGCGACCGTGGCCCAGATAGGGGAGGCGCTGGTCCTGCCCGGGGTGATCTACCTGCTGGCCGTCGGCGGCGGCTGGAGGCGGGCCGCGGGCCGGGCAGCCGCGCTGGCGGGCGCGTTCGCCGTGCCGATCCTGGTCTACTGCACGATCTCCTACGCCGTCACCGGGAACTTCTTCCTCTCGCACACCGGGGTGACCTCGATGTACGGCCGGATGGCCGCCGCCGCCGACTGCTCCACCCTGCGCCTGCCCGCCAGCGAGCGCGGCATGTGCCCGACGCGCGCGCAGCAGGCCAGGGGCCCGGACTGGCTGGAGTACAGTACGAGCTCGCCGGTCTGGCCCTACTACCACCGGATGCACCTGACCCGCGACCAGACCGACCGGCTCATCTCCGACTTCAACCACCGCGTGCTGGCCCAGCAGCCGCTCAGGGTGGCCGCCGCCTACGGGCGGGACCTGCTGAAGCTGTTCGCGGTCACCCGCACGACTGGCCCGGGAGATACGCCGATCTCCCGCTGGCAGTTCCAGACCACGTTCCCGTACTTCCCGCCGTGGTCGTCCCGGCAGGTCGTCGGGCAGGAGATCGCCCGGTTCGGCGGCAGCGCGCCCGCCGTGAACCGGCCGGTTGCCGCCTTCCTGCGGGCCTACCAGCTACGTGGCGGCTATACGCCGGGGCCGCTGCTGGTGATCTTCACGCTGGCCGGCCTGGCCGGCTCGGTGGCCGGGCTGCGCCGCCGGGCCAGCCCCGCCATCCGCCCGCCGGCCCAGGCCTGCCTGCTGCTGTTCACCTCGGCGGCGGCGATCCTGCTGGTCTCCGACCTGTTCGAGTTCTCCTGGCGCTACCAGCTTCCCGCGCTTGTCACGCTCGTGCCGGCGGGCGCGCTCGGCCTCGCGCTGGCCTGGAGTGTCCTCTCCCGGCGGCCCTGGCGCGGTGCGCCGCGCGCGGATGACCGTATACCGGGGACAGAACGCAGGCCCGCGCCGCAGCCAGCCGCGCCGGGCGGGGCGCAGTAGGCGGGACTGCCGGGCATGAAGGGCGCGCTGGCCCTGCTCCGCACGCTCGCCGGCTGCGGCGTCACAACCTGCCTGGCCAACCCGGGCACCTCGGAGATGCACCTGGTCGCCGCGCTGGACGAGGTGCCGCAGATGCGCGGCGTGCTCTGCCTGTTCGAGGGAACGGCCACCGGCGCCGCGGACGGCTACGGGCGGATGACCGGGCAACCGGCGGCCGCGCTGCTGCATCTCGGGCCCGGCCTGGCGAACGGGCTCGCCAACCTGCACAACGCGCGGCGGGCGCGCACGCCGCTGCTGGCCATCGTCGGCGACCACGCGACCTCGCACAAGCGGCTCGACGCGCCGCTAGAGTCCGACATCGACGCGCTGGCCGGGTCGGTGTCGGGCTGGGTCAGGCGGAGCCTGCGTTCTTCCGACGTGGCGGCCGACGGGGCGGAGGCCGTTGCCGCGGCCATGGCGCCGCCCGGCGGCGTGGCGACGCTGATCCTGCCCGCCGACGTGACCTGGAGCGAGGGCGGCGAGCCGGCGGCGGCCATGAGCCAGCGCCCGCCCGCGCCGGTCCCGGAGCAGGCGGTGCGGGATGCCGCGCGCGCCCTGCGCGGCGGGGAGCCCGCGGTGCTGCTGCTCGGCGGCGCCGGGCTGCGCCGCGAGGCCCTGACAGACGCCAGCCGGCTGGCCCGGGCGACCGGCGCCGCGCTGCTGGCCGAGACGTTCCCGGCCCGGCACCAGCGCGGCGCGGGCATCCCGAACGTCGAGCGGCTGGCCTACCTCGGCGAGGTCGCGGCCGGCCAGCTTGCCGGAGCCCGGCACCTCATCCTCGCCGGGGCGCGCTCGCCGGTCTCGTTCTTCGCCTACCCGGGCAGGCCGGGATCGCTGCTGCCGGATGGCTGCCAGGTGCATGAGCTCGCCCGGCCCGGCGAGGACGTGCCCGCAGCCCTGGCCGCGCTGGCCGGCCTGGCCGCTCCGGGCGCGGGCCCTGCGCCCGAGCCGGCGCACCGCCCGGGCCTGCCGGACGGCGGGCTGACCGCCGAGACCGCGGCCGCCGTGATCGGCGCGCTGCTGCCCGAGGACGCGATCGTCGCCGACGAGGCGAACACCTCCGGCGTCTGGCTGCCGGCGGCGACCGCGGGCGCGCCGCCCCACGACTGGCTGGGCCTGACCGGGGGCGCGATCGGGCAGGGGCTCCCGGTCGCGACCGGGGCGGCGCTGGCCTGCCCGGGCCGGCCGGTCCTCGCCCTGGAGGCCGACGGCAGCGCGATGTACACGATCACCGCGCTGTGGACGCACGCCCGGGAGCAGCTCGACATCACGACCGTCATCTTCAGCAACCGCCGCTACGCGATCCTCGGCATGGAGCTCGACCGGGTGGGCGCCCCCGCGGACGGCCGCGCCGCCCGCGACCTGCTAGACCTGTCCCGGCCGGACCTGGACTTCGCCGCGCTAGCGGCGGGAATGGGGGTCCCGGCCAGCCGTGCCCGCACGGTCGGTGAGCTTGCCGACGGGCTGCGGCGCGCCCTCGCCGAGCCCGGCCCGCACCTCATCGAGGCGATCCTCGGATAGCCGGCGGCGGCTGCCGTCAGCGGCGGCCGGCAGCGGGCCGGATGAGCAGGCGGGTGAGCGGGCTACTGAAGGACGGACCCGGTGTGCTGCTGCTGGGCCCGCTCCCACTCCGTCCGCAGGGCCTGTTCCAGGTCGCTGCCGGGCGGAGGCGGCCCCTGGGCCGGGATGCCGCCGAAACGCGCGTGCTGCACCGGGACCGCGCCGCTGCGCCCGGCTGTCACCTCGGGGGCACCGCGCCGCAGCCGCCGGTCCGGGTGAGAGTCGGCGTAGTACACGATGGCGATCCAGCCGAACAGCACCGGCACCACGACGACCGGGATGATGACCGCTGCGATGACGGGGCCTGACATTCCGCGCCCACCTCCCCGCTAACAGCTCGGCTATACGGCCCATCCCCGGCCCGGCCGCCGGGCAAACGCGGTGCCCGGCCGGGCTGGCGCTGCGGCGGAACCGGTGCAGGCGCGGTGCCCGGCCGGGCTGGCGGTGCGGCGGAACCGGTGCAGGCACGATGCCCGGGTCGGCTGGCACTCCGACGGCTACGCGGTCAGCGCCCGGTTCCGGGTGCGGGGCAGGGCCGCCGCCGCGGCGAGGCCGGCCGCGGACACCGCCGTGATCAGCAGGCCGGCCGCGTGCAGCGCCGGGACCGGGCCGCTGGTTCGTAGCTGAGCGGAGAACACCGCCGCGATCAGCCCGATCCCCAGCGACCCGGCGATCCGCTGCCAGATGGAGAACAGCGTGTTCGCGTCGCCTAGCTGCTCTGGCCGCAGGTCGCTGGTCAGCACCGTGAGCAGCGGCGTGATCACCAGCCCGATGGACACCGCCCGCCCGGCCAGCAGCGCAGCCGTCACGGTCAGCGGGGTGCGCGCGTCGATCGCGAGCAGGCCAGCGCTGGCCGCGGTCAGCACTGCGAACCCGGCCAGCACCGTGCCGCGGACGCTGAAGCGGGTCAGCACGCGCTGCCCGAGCGCGGTCCCGGCGCCGGTCAGCACGCCCTGCGGGAGCATCGCCAGCCCGGTCGCGAGCGCGCTGTGCCCCTGCACCGACTGCACGAAGACCGGCAGCAGGAACACCGCGGCGAAGGTCACCACCGAGGCGAGCGCGCACAGCGACAGGGCCAGCGCCGGCTGCGGCCTGCGGGCCAGCGCCAGGTCCAGCGCCGGGTGGTCAGCCCGGAAGGCCCAGCCCGCGTACCCGGCCAGCAGCGCCGCCCCGGCGGCGAGCGGGATCCACGCGGCAGCGGACGCCCAGCCCAGGCGGCCGGCCTGGCTGATCCCGAGCAGCAGCAGCGCGAGCCCGGCGGCCAGCAGGATCAGCCCCGGCAGGTCGAGCCGCGCCCGCTCGTCCCGGCCGGGTGCCAGCCCGGCCGGGATGGTCCCGGCGGCCACCGCGGCGAGCGCCCCGACCGGCACGTTGATCAGGAAGATTGCACGCCAGCCGGCCAGGCCGATCAGCGCGCCGCCCGCCGACGGGCCCAGCGCCGGGCCGAGGAACAGCAGCATCCCGGCGGCCGGCGACATCGACCGGGCGCCGCCGCCACGGCCGAGCAGCATGCTCATCGCCAGCGGCACCAGCGGCGCCGCGACCAGCCCCTGCACGACCCTTGCAGCGAGCAGCCAGCCGATCCCGGGGGCGGCGGCGCAGGCCCCGGAGGCCAGCGTGAACGCGACCACGCTCGCCCGGTACGCCGGCAACGTGCCGAAACGCCGGGACAGGTAGGGGGTCGCGGCCAGGCCGGTGCCGAGCGCGAGCAGGTAGCCGCTGACCGTCCAGCCGACCGTCGTCAGGCTCGCCCGCAGTTCCCGGGCGATCGGCTCGACGGCGACGTTCACGATGCTGGAGTCGATCATCGACAGCAGCGGCCCGGCGAGCAGCGCATACTGCACGACCGGGCCGAGCCGGCGAGCGGGGGCGGTGGCCGCCTGCGCCGCGTTCATTCCCGATTATCCGGAACGGAATGCCGGGCGCCAGCCGCCCGGAGCGAGGCGAGCCAGTCCCGCTCGCGGGTGTCGCGGCGGATCACCTCGCTGGTCACCACCTCGCTCCAGAAGTCGCCGCGGGCGCCCTCGCGAAGCCCGGTGACACGGGCGATCCGCTGCGCCAGCGCCCGGTCGCGGGCATCCAGCACGGCATCCCGCTCGGCGGGAGTCAGCAGCGAGAACTGGCCCAGCCTGGTCATGAACTCCAGGTCGTCGGCGGCCTGATCGGCGGGCAGCTCGGCGAGCAGGTCGTGCAGCATCTCGCGGCCGATGCCGGTCAGCTCGTAGACGTTGCGCGCCGGCCGTCCCTGCTGCTGCTCGACGGTCCGGGTGACCGCCCCGGCCTCCTCGAAGCGGCGCAGCGCCGGGTAGAGCGAGTTGTTGTTCAGCGTGAAGCCAGTAGTCGCCTCGATGCGCTTGCGCAGCTCGTATCCGTGCGCGGGCCGGCTGGACAGGTGCCGCAGCACCAGGATGTCGACGTAGGACATGACGTCCAGAGTAACCTATGTTCGGCTGGACTATCAAGTCGCCCTCATGCGCCCGGCGGCGGGCCGGCGGCGGGCCGGCGGCCGGGGCCGTACGGGCGCCGGCTACCATGAGTACTGCCATGCGGCGCTGCGTATTCATCCTTAGCAGCCGTAGCGGGACCTGATCAGGCAGGCCAGCGACCCGCTACGGGATAAGGCGCTGGCCGTCCTCCGCCCAGGATGACGTCCCCGGATCAGACCGGGTGTCCCGCTCATCGATCTTCCCGGGCAGCGGCCCGCCTAGCTGGGATGCCTGACCGACGACCTCCGTTATCGCACAGTCAGGAGCTCACCGTGCCCGACATGACCCCATCACCCCAGGCCGACCGCGCCGAGGACGCCGCGAGCGGCCGCCGGGCCCCGCAGGCGCTGCAGGCCGTTCAGGTGGCGCTGGACCGCCGTGACAACGGCGGCGCCGCGGGCGCCTCCCGCTCCGCCGAGGGGGAGCAGCAGTAGCCCGCAAGGTCGGCTGCGGCGGCCATGACCGCCGGCGCGAGACGGCGTCCGGGTGCCTGGCCGATCCGGCTCACCGGGCCGGACACGCACAGCGCGGCCAGCAGCCTGCCGCCGCTCAGCACCGGAGCGCTGACGCTGGCCACCCCCGGCTCACGCTCGGCGGTGCTGGCCGCCCAGCCCCGGCGGCGCACGGCGGCAAGCTCGGCGGGCGCGACCGCCGGGAACCGGTCGCCATCGTCCGACCAGGCGAGCAGCACCTTGCCGCCCGAGCCCGCGTCGAGCGGCAGCAGCGACCCGACGGGCACGCTGTCCCGCAGGCCCGCGCCGGCGTCCCGGGCGGCGACGCACAGCCGCCGGTCCCCGGAGCGCACGTAAAGCTGGACGCTCTCGCCGGTCCGGGCGTGCAGCGCGGCCAGCACCGGCGCCGCGACCGCGGCCAGGTCGATGTCGCCGCGGGCGCGCAGGCCAAGCTCGGCAAGCCGGGGGCCGAGCCGGAACCGGCCGGCCGGGTCCCTGGCGACAAGCCCGTGCGCCTCGAGGGCGACCAGGAGCCGGTGCGCCGTCGCCCGCGGCAGGCCGCTCGCCTGGGCAAGCTCGCGGAGCGAGGCCGGGCCCTCCGCCACCAGGTCGAGCAGGCCGATCGCGCGGTCCAGCACGCCCACCCCGGCAGCCGGCTTGCGCGCGGCGTGCGGCGGTCCTAGAGTGCTCATAATTCGAGATAGCCTATCTCATTATCTGAGATAATACCGATCCCGGTGACAGGGCGGGCAGCCGATGACACAGCGCTTGTTCGACAAGGTGTGGGACCGCCACCTGGTGGCCAGCCCCGAGGGGCAGCCGCCGCTGATCTACATCGACCTGCACCTGATCCACGAGGTCACCTCGCCGCAGGCGTTCGAGGGACTTGAGCTGGCGGGCCGTAAGGTGCGCAGGCCGGACCTGACCGTGGCGACGATGGACCACGACGTGCCGACCACCGGCCTGGACAAGCCGATCGCCGACCCGCTGGCCGCCGAGCAGATCGCGCGGCTGCGGCGCAACTGCGCGGCATACGGCATCACGCTGCACCCGCTGGGCAGCATCGAGCAGGGCATCGTGCACGTGATCGGCCCGCAGCTCGGGCTCACCCAGCCGGGCATGACCATCGTCTGCGGCGACAGCCACACCTCCACCCACGGCGCGTTCGGCGCGCTGGCCTTCGGGATCGGCACCAGCCAGGTGGAGCACGTGCTCGCGACGCAGACGCTGCGCCAGGCGAAGCCGGACGCGATGGCGGTGACGGTGCAGGGCGACCTGCCGCCCGGCCTTACCGCGAAGGACCTGGCACTCGGCATCATCCGGGCGCTCGGGCCGGGCGGCGGCGCCGGGTCGGTCATCGAGTACCGCGGGCCGGCGGTGCGGGCCCTGACCATGGACGGCCGGATGACCGTCTGCAACATGTCCATCGAGGGCGGTGCCCGGGCCGGGCTGATCGCCCCGGACGACACCACGTTCAGCTACCTGGAGGGCCGTCGGCACAGCCCGCGCGGCAGGGCGTGGGAGCAGGCCCTGGACGACTGGCGGTCGCTGGTCACCGACGACGGCGCCGCGTTCGATCGCGAGATCGTGGTGGACGCGACGGCGCTGCGCCCCGCGGTGACCTGGGGCACCACCCCGGCCCAGTCGGTGTCGATCGACGACGTGGTGCCCGATCCGGCGGCGCTGGCCCCGGAGCAGCGCGAGGCGGCTCAGCGCGCGCTCGCCTACATGGGCCTGGAGCCGGGCACGGCGATCCGGGACATCGCCGTTGACACGGTGTTCATCGGGTCGTGCACCAACAGCCGCCTGGAGGACCTGCGCGCGGCGGCGGAGGTCGTCCGCGGCCGCCGGGTGCACCCGGGAGTCCGCGCCCTGGTCGTGCCGGGCTCGGCCCGGGTGAAGGCCGACGCCGAGGCCGAGGGGCTGGACCGGTGCTTCACCGATGCCGGGTTCGAGTGGCGGTCGGCGGGCTGCTCGATGTGCCTGGGCATGAACGGGGACACGCTGTCCCCGGGCGAGCGCTGCGCCTCGACGAGCAACCGGAACTTCGAGGGCCGTCAGGGCCCGGGCGGGCGCACCCACCTGGTGTCGCCCGCGGTCGCGGCCGCCACCGCCGTGGCCGGCCACTTCACCCTGCCAGGAGACCTGTGATGACGACCAGCGCGGCCGGCCCGGCCAGCGGGCGGGGGGTCCGGCGGATCGCCGGCCGGGCCGTCGCCGTGGACCGGGCCGACATCGACACCGACCAGATCATCCCGGCCGCCTGGCTCAAGCGGGTCGAGCGGACCGGGTTCGCCGACGGGCTGTTCGAGGCCTGGCGGAAGGATCCGGCCTTCCCGCTCAGCCAGCCCGGCGCGGACCGGGCCACGATCCTGGTCGCCGGGGCCAACTTCGGCTGCGGGTCCTCCCGCGAGCACGCGGTCTGGGCGCTGCAGGACTTCGGGTTCCGGGCCGTGGTCGCGCCGTCGTTCGCCGACATCTTCCGCGGCAACGCGGTCAGCGCCGGGCTGGTGCCCGCGCAGGCGCCGGCCGGGGCGGTCGCCGCCCTGATGCGAGCGCTGGCCGCCGACCCGGATGCCGAGGTGATCGTGGACGTAGCGGAGCGGGTGGTGGCACTGCCCTCCGCCGGGATCCGGGCCGGCTTCGAGCTGGCGGACTTCGCCCGCTGGCGGCTGCTCGAAGGCCTCGACGACATCGGGCTCACGCTCCGGCACGAGGACGCGATCAGCGCCTACGAGGCCCGCCGCCCGGCCTGGCTGCCCGCGCTCTGATAGGCCGGCCAGGCCCCGGCCGCACGCCGGGGCCTGGCCGACCTACCCGGAAGCCGATCGTCCGGTATTGCCCCTAGGGTCGAAGCCGCACAGGGCGGAACCGCGCAGGCGCGCGCACCTGGGAGGGAGCACACCATGGACTATGTCCTGATCGCCGGCCTGTGGCTGGACGGGTCGGCCTGGGACGCGGTCGTCCCGGAACTTCAGGCGCTCGGCCACCGGGCCGTGCCGGTCTGGCTGCCAGGCCAGGGCGCCCCGCCGGACTCGGCCAGCCTCGCCGATCAGCACGCTGCGGTGGTGGCGGCGGTCGACGCCGCGGCCGGCCCTGTCGTGGTCGTCGGCCACTCCGCTGCCAGCACCCTGGCCTGGATGGCCGCCGACGCCCGGCCGGACAAGGTGGCCGGGGTCGTGATGATCGGCGGGTTCCCGTCCGCCGACGGCGAGACATACGCCAGCTTCTTCGAGATGACCGGCGGCGTCATGCCGTTCCCAGGGTGGGAGCCTTTCGACGGCCCGGACTCGGCTGACCTGGACGAGAGCCAGCGCAGCAAGATCGCCGCCGCCGCGATCCCGGTCCCCGAGGCGGTCGCGAAAGGGGTCGTGCGCCTGGGCGACGAACGCCGGCTCGGCATACCCGTCACGCTGATCTGCCCCGAGTTCTCCCCGGCCCAGGCCAGGGAGTGGATCGACGGCGGCGAGGTGCCAGAGCTTGCCAGGGCCCGGCACGTCGATCTCGTCGACATCGAGTCCGGCCACTGGCCGATGTTCACCCGCCCGGGCGAGCTCGCCCGGCTGCTGGCCGGGGCCTCCCATGACTGACCGCCGGTCCCCAGCGGAATCTGGGCCGGCGGGCCCGGCCAGCGCTGCGGGCTATGCCACCCGGCCGCTGGATGCATCCACCTGGGACGCGTTCGCCGACCTGGTCGAGCGCAACAACGGGATCTACGGCGGCTGCTGGTGCGTGGCGTTCCACACCGCCTACCATCGCGGGGCCGGCGGTCACCGCGCGCTGAAGGAGCAGCTCGTGCGGACCGGCAACGCGCACGCCGCGCTGGTCTTCGACGAGCAGGGACACGCGCAGGGCTGGTGCCAGTACGGCAGCCCGGACGAGCTGGACCTCAAGCACGGCCGCGAGTACCGCAAGGACCCGCCGCCGCCCGCACGCTGGCGGATCACCTGCATATTCGTCGACAAGCGGCATCGCGGCCAGGGGATCGCGCGCTCCGCGGTCGAGAGTGCCCTCGGCCAGATCGCCGCCGCCGGGGGCGGCCTGGTCGAGGCGATCTCCGAGACCACCGTCGGCCGCCAGGCCCAGGGCCGGTTCCTGTTCAGCGCGACGGTCGAGCTGTTCGAGCAGTTCGGGTTCGCGCGCGGGCGGCAGGTGGGCAAGCACGCCTGGATCGTGAGCCGGGAGATCGCCCCCCGCCCCGGGGGCGGAGTCCCCGCGTAGGTGCGTGCCAGAACTCGCGTCCGGCAGCGGATGAGAGCATCCGCACGCAAACCCCACACATCATCGTCCCGTGGCAGAAATCTACTATTCGATCTATACTTCTGCTATGGCACTCAGCATTAAGAGCGACGAGGCGGACCAGCTTGCCAGGGCGCTGGCCGCGGAGACAGGTGAGACGCTGACAGAGGCGGTCGTGGTCGCGCTCAGGGAGCGGCTTGACCGCGAGCACGCCAGGCACGGCGCCAGCATGCGGACGCGGCTGGCGCGCCTCGCGGCGGACGTGGCGGCGCTTCCGGTTGCCGACGACAGAACGCCGGAGGACATCATCGGCTACGACGACGCGGGCCTCCCGAGTTGACCCAGTCGTCGCCGGAGTCGGAGCGCGGCCGGGGCCTCGTCGTTGACACGTCGGCGTGCGTAGCCGTGATCCTCGGCGAGCCAGGGAGCGAGGACCTCGCCGCCTACCTTGAGAATGCCCTGGTCCGGCTGATGCCCGCTGCCATCCGGGTTGAGCTGGGCATCGTCATCGAGGCCCGCCTCTGGCCGGCCGGGCAGGACGTCGTGGACAGGTTTCTCCGTGACGCGAAGATCGACATCGTCGCTGTCGATGAGGAGCTTGCGGCCCGTGCGATTAGCGGGTGGCGGAGATACGGCAAGGGAAGGCACCCGGCCGCGCTCAACTTCGGCGACTGCTTCACGTACGCGCTCGCCGAGCGGACCGGGTACCCCGTGCTCTGCACCGGCGGCGACTTCGCCGCGACTGGCATCTCCGTGCTGCGCCCGGCTGCCGGGAGCGGGGGACCGTAAGCAGCCGCCAGCCCTGGGCCAGCGGGATCACGAACCGTGTCGGCCGCCTTCGCCGGGCTCCGGGCGCGGGCCGTCACGTACCATGTGACGGGCAGCTGTACCTTTACCTGTGGGTGCCGAAACCTATGCCACGGTGATATTCGTGGATCACGCCTCCGGCGCGGTCACGCCGCCGGACGCGGAAAGAGTCCAGGCTGGTGACGCCGTCTGGCAGCGGGCGCAGCGGCGCGGCCGGTGAGTGTTGCAGAATTCCTCGTACTCGCGCGGGGCGCCATCAGGTGACGCTGGTTCCCGATCAAGGTCCGGTCCTGCAGCTCGCGCCGGCATCTGCCGATCCAGCGTTCCCTGATCGCGTTCGTCCGGGGTGCCTGAACAGCGGAGCGCACGACCCTGGCGCCGGCGACCCGGAAGACCGCGTCGAACGCGGCGGTGAAGCTGGCATCCCGGTCATGCAGGCGGACCGGCGGCAGGCCACCATCACGGCTGCGGGCCACTACCGAAGTGTTGGTCATTGCGTGTCCTTCCGCGAGCCGCATTCCTGCGGCCCATCGTCAGGCGACGTCACTTACAGCCGGTAGGACACGCCCCCTTACGCGGCGCTGCACTAGCTGCCGCGACGCGCGGCGAGCCACGCCGCCGCCCGGGCCGGTGACGCCCGGGACAGCCAGGCGTCCTGGATCACCTCGGCGAGCTCGGTCACGGTGAGCTCACCGACCCGGCTCGCCCGCAGCAGCACCGAGAGATGACCGTCGAAGTGCGCGGTGGTGAAGAACGGCGAGGCGCTGTCCTGCACCAGGGCCTGCTTGTCGGCCTCGGACGGCACCCAGAGCACGATCACGTCCGGGTAGCGCTCCCCGGTCCCGGGGTCCACGGCGTCCGGACGCGGCGTGCGGAAGAACACGAACGAGCGGCCGCCGACCTGGTAGATGGGGTTGCCGGCGGGCCCGTGCAGGACCGTGACGTGCGGCATCCCCATCGCGATCTGGTGCACGTCGGCGACCCGTGCCCGTCGGTCCCTGCCCGGCATGCCGGCCAGTGTAGAGGGGGGCGCTGGCAGGCCGGAGTGGCCCGCCCGCTGCCGGAATGGCCCGGCCGCCGGCGGGCCGGCCCCGGTGTCGCCGCCACGGCGCGAGATCCTGTAGTGTTATCGCGACATCACCACACCGATGACGGAGATCCCGTGCAGCTTATCCACCGGGCGCTGGTACTTATCACCTAGCGCGAACCCGCCTGCCGGGTTCGCGCTGACCTCCTACGCCGTGACGGCGGGGAGGTTTTTTGTTGGCCCGGCGAGGCGAGCACATCCGACCCGCACCCCACCGAAGGAGCATCCCGTGCAGCTGACCGGAGCCCAGGCGCTCGTCCGGAGTCTCGAGCAGCAGGGCGTCGAGGTGGTATTCGGCCTTCCCGGCGGGGCGATCCTGCCCGCCTACGACCCGCTGATCTCGTCCTCGCTCCGGCACATCCTGGTCCGGCATGAGCAGGGCGCGGGCCACGCCGCGGAGGGGTACGCGTGGGCGACCGGCCGGCCGGGCGTGTGCATGGCGACCAGCGGCCCCGGGGCGACGAACCTGGTCACCGCGCTCGCCGACGCCTACATGGACTCGGTTCCGATGGTGGCGATCACCGGGCAGGTCGGCACGTCGCTGATCGGCACCGACGCGTTCCAGGAAGCGGACATAACGGGGATCACGCTGCCGGTCACCAAGCACAACGAGCTCGTCACCCGCGCCGACCGTATCCCCGCCGCGGTGGCCGAGGCGTTCCACGTCGCCACGACCGGCCGTCCCGGGCCGGTCCTGGTCGACCTGCCGAAGGACGTGCTGCAGTCCCCGATGAGCTGGACCGGGTGGCCGCCGCGGCTGGAGCTTCCCGGGTACGCGCCGGCGGCGGAGCCGGACCCGGACCGGATCCGCGAGGCTGCGGTGATGCTCCGCGAGGCCAGGCGGCCGGTGCTGTATGTCGGCGGCGGCGTGATCAAGGCAGGAGCGCACGCCGAGCTGGCCCGGGTCGCCGAACTGGCGCAGGCGCCGGTGACCACCACGCTGATGGCCCGCGGCGCGTTCCCCGACAGCCATCCGCTGGCGCTCGGCATGCCGGGAATGCACGGCTGCTACGCGGCGGTGGCCGCGCTGCAGGAGGCCGACCTGCTCGTCGCGCTCGGCGCGAGGTTCGACGACAGGGTGACCGGCCGGCTGGCTGACTTCGCTCCCCGGGCGCGGGTGATCCACGCCGACATCGACCCGGCCGAGATCGGCAAGAACCGCGCACCCGACATCGCGATCGTCGGCGACGTCCGGGCGGCCCTGGCCGGGATGGCGGCCGCGCTGGCGGAACTGGCCGCGGCGGACGGGATGGACGCGCCGGACGTGCCGGGCGTGCCGGACGCGCAGCCCCGGACGGCGGACTGGCTGGCCACGGTGGCGGACTGGCGGCAGCGGTTCCCGCTGCGCTACGCCCAGGCGCCGGACGGCCCGCTGAAGCCGCAGTACGTGGTCGAGCGGCTGTCCGCGCTCACCGGCGGCGAGGCGGTGATCGTGGCAGGCGTCGGCCAGCACCAGATGCACGCCGCCCAGCACTACACCTTCACCCGGCCGCGGACCTGGATCAACTCCGGAGGGGCCGGCACGATGGGCTTCGCGGTGCCCGCGGCCATGGGCGCCCAGGTCGGCAGGCCGGGTGAGCTGGTCGTGGCCATCGACGGCGACGGCTGCTTCCAGATGACCGCGCAGGAGCTCGCCACCTGCGCGATCGAGAAGATCCCGGTCAAGGTGCTGATCTTCAACAACGGCTTCCTCGGCATGGTCCGGCAGTGGCAGGAGCTGTTCTACGAGGAGCGGTACTCCGAGGTCGAGCTCGGCACCGCGATCCCGGATTACGTCCGGCTCGCCGAGGCGTACGGCTGCGCCGGGCTGCGCTGCGACCGGGCCGCCGACGTGGACGCGGTGCTGGAGAAGGCGCTGTCGGCCAGCGACGTGCCCACCGTCGTGGACTTCCGGGTGCACGACCGCGAGGGCGTGTTCCCGATGGTCCCGGCCGGCCGGCCGAACGACGAGATCGTGCTCGGCCCTGAGTTCACCGCCGAGGAGCAGCTCGCCGCCTCCCGCCGGGAGATGCGCGTCAGGGAAGGAGCGGCCCGGTGACCACGCACACGCTGTCGGTGCTGGTGGAGAACAAGCCCGGGGTGCTCGCGCACGTCGCCGGGCTGTTCTCCCGGCGCGCGTTCAACATCTCCTCGCTTGCCGTCGGGCCGACCAAGGACGAGTCGGTCAGCCGGATGACGATCGTGGTCGACGGTGCGTCGACTCCGGTGGAGCAGGTCGCGCGCCAGCTCGAGAAGCTCGTCCGGGTGCTGAAGGTGGTCGAGCTGCACGAGGGCTCGGCGGTGGAGCGGGAGCTTGCCCTGATCAAGGTGCGGGCCGAGCCCGACCGGCGGGCCCAGCTCCTGGAGATCGCCGCCGTGTTCCGCGCGAACGTGGTCGACATGGCCCCGGGCACCGTGGTGCTGGAGGCGACCGGCAGCCCGTCCAAGCTCGACGCCCTGCTGTCCATGCTCGACCACTACGGAACCCTGGAGCTGGTCAGGACCGGGCTGGTCGCGATCTCCCGCGGCGCCGCCACGATCACCGGGCCCGCCGCCGCTCCCGCCGCTCCCGCCGGATCCGCCGAACTCTCCGGGCCTGCTGTGCCTGCCGTGCCCGCCGCCCTGGCCGGCTGACCGGCCCCTTACCACGAAAGGATCTGCTCACGATGGCCACCGTCTACTACGACTCCGACGCCGACCTCAGCCTCATCCAATCCCGCAAGGTGGCCGTGCTCGGCTACGGCTCGCAGGGCCACGCGCACGCGCTGAGCCTGCGCGACTCGGGCTGCGAGGTCCGCGTCGGGCTGCCCGAGGGCTCCCGCTCGCGCGGGCGCGCGGAGCAGGCCGGGCTGACCGTCGTCACCCCGGCCGATGCCTGTGCCTGGGCCGACACCATCATGGTGCTCACCCCGGACACCGGGCAGCGTCACCTCTACGCCGAGGCGATCGCGCCGGGCCTGCGCCCGGGAGATGCGCTGCTGTTCGCGCACGGGTTCAACATCCACTACGGCTACATCAGCCCGCCCGCCGACGTGGACGTGGCCATGATCGCGCCGAAGGCGCCCGGCCACCTGGTCCGCCGCCAGTACGAGGCTGGCCAGGGCACCCCGGTGCTCGTGGCTGTCGCGCAGGACGCCAGCGGCAAGGCGTGGGAGCTCGCGAAGTCCTACGCCAGGGCGATCGGCGGGACGAAGGCCGGGGCGCTGGTCACCACGTTCAGGGAGGAGACCGAGAGCGACCTGTTCGGTGAGCAGGCGGTGCTCTGCGGCGGGATGACCGCGCTGGTCAGCGCCGGCTTCGAGACCCTGGTCGCGGCGGGCTACCAGCCCGAGGTCGCCTACTTCGAGTGCCTGCACGAGCTGAAGCTGATCGTCGACCTCATGTACGAGGGCGGCATGCGGTGGATGCGCTACTCCGTCTCCGACACCGCCGAGTACGGCGACCTCACCCGCGGGCCCCGGGTCGTCGGCCAGCCGTCCCGGCAGGCCATGAAGCAGCTTCTCGCCGACATCCAGTCCGGCGAGTTCGCCCGGGAGTGGATCGCCGAGGACGACAAGGGCCGCCCGAACTTCGAGCGGCTGCGCGCGGCGGCGGCCGGCAGCCAGATCGAGCAGACCGGCCGGCCGCTGCGGCAGATGATGAGCTGGCTCGATGCCCCGACCGACCGGGAGGACTCGCTCTGATGGAGGCTCACGTACCGGGGCGGACCCATGCCGTCACGCTGCTGCCCGGCGACGGCGTCGGGCCCGAGGTCATCGCGGTGGCGCGGCAGTGCGTCGACGCCGTTGCCGCCCGGCACGGCCTCGTCATCGACTGGCGCCACTGTGACCTGGGCGCCCGGCACTACCTGGAGACCGGCGAAGTGCTGCCGGACGCCGTCCTGGAGGAGCTGCGCAAGACAGATGCCGTGCTGCTGGGCGCGGTCGGCGATCCTGCCGTGCCGCCCGGCGTGCTGGAGCGCGGGCTGCTGCTGCGGCTGCGCGCCGAGCTGGACCTGTATGTGAACCTCCGGCCGGCCAGGCTGCGCCCCGGCGTGACCGGAGCGCTGGCCGGCAAGGGACAGCGGGACCTGGACCTGGTGATCGTCCGGGAGAACACCGAGGGCCTGTATGCGGGGGCCGGAGGGACCGTGCACCGCGGCACCACGTTCGAGACCGCGTCCGAGGAGTCGCTGAACACCAGGGCCGGGGTGGAGCGCTGCGTCCGGTACGCCGCCGACCTCGCCGCCCGCCGCCGCGGCGGGCTGACCCTGGTGCACAAGACCAACGTGCTGACCCACGCCGGCGACCTGTGGTGGCGGGTGGCCCGCGAGGTCGCCGCCGAGGCCGGGCTGGACCTGCAGTACGCGCACGTGGACGCGGCGTGCCTGTACCTGGTCGACGACCCGGGACGGTTCGACGTGATCGTCACCGACAACCTGTTCGGCGACATCGTCTCCGACCTCGCGGCGGCGCTGACCGGCGGCATCGGCCTCGCCCCGAGCGGCAACCTGAACCCGGCCGGCACCTCTGTGTTCGAGCCGGTCCACGGGTCCGCCCCGGACATCGCCGGCACCGGCAAGGCCAGCCCGGCAGGCGCGGTGCTCTCCGCCGCGCTGATGCTCGACCACCTCGGCGAGCCGGGCGCGGCGGCCGACCTGGACGCCGCGGTGAGCGCGGTGCTGCCCGCCGCGCCTTCCACCACCAGTGAGTGGCAGGACCGGCTGCTCGCCGAGCTCGGGGGGGCCGGGCGATGACCGGCCGGCAGCCGAAGGTGGAGATCTACGACACCACCCTGCGCGACGGCTCTCAGCAGGTCGGGCTGGACCTCACGGTGGCTGACAAGCTCCGCGTCGCGGCCGCGCTCGACGATCTGGGAGTCGACGTCATCGAGGGCGGCTGGCCGGGATCGAACCCGAAGGACGCGGAGTTCTTCGCCCGGGCCGGCGAGCTGAACCTGCGGCATGCCGCGCTGGCGGCGTTCGGGTCCACCAGGCCGCCGCGGCGCAGCGCCGCAGACGACCCGAACCTTGGCGCGCTGCTGGCCGCGGGCACGCCCATCGTCGCCCTGGTGGGCAAGGCGTGGACGCTGCACGTTGACGAGGCGCTGCGGACCACCCGGGAGGAGAACCTGGCGATGGTGGCCGAGTCGGTCGCGCTGATGGCGCAGGCCGGCCGGCGGGTGGTGTTCGACGCCGAGCATTTCTTCGACGGCTACCGGGCCGACCCCGGCTATGCCCTCGACGTGCTGGCCGCCGCGGCCGGCGCGGGCGCGGACACGCTCGCGCTCTGCGACACCAACGGCGGCACGCTGCCCGACGAGGCGGAGCGGATCGTCGCCGAGGTCGCCGCGTCCAGCGCGGCCGCCGGCGCGCGGATCGGCGTGCACTTCCACAACGACGCCGCGTGCGCGGTGGCGAACTCGGTCGTCGCGGTCAGCGGCGGCGGCGCGCTGCACGTGCAGGGCGCCGCCAACGGATACGGCGAGCGGTGCGGCAACGCCGACCTGTTCGCGGTCATCGCGGGCCTGGAGCTCAAGCTCGGCCGCGAGCTGCTGCCGCCCGGCAGGCTGGCCGCGCTCGCATCGACCGCGCGGACCATCGCCGAGTACGCCAACCTGCCGTTCGAGGCCCGGCAGCCCTACGTCGGGTCCTCGGCGTTCGCGACCAAGGCCGGCCTGCACGCCTCCGCGATCGCCCGGCGCCCGGACGCCTACGCGCACATCGACCCGAAGGCCGTCGGCAACCGGCAGCGGGTGCTGGTGAGCGAGCTTGCCGGGCGCAGCAACGTGCTGGCCAAGGCCGCCGAGCTGGGCCTGGACCTGGCCGGCGAGGAGGGCCTGGCCACCCGGGTGCTGGAGCAGGTCAAGGACGCCGAGCACCGGGGCTACGCCTACGAGGCCGCGGACGCCTCATTCGAGCTGCTGATCCGGCGCACAGCCGGGCAGCTACCCGCCTGGTTCGGCCTGGACAGCTACCGGGTGACGATCGAGAAGTCCGCCGGCACCGACCGCAGCGAGGCCGTGGTCAGGCTCCGGGTGGGCGGGGAGCGGGTGGCAGCCGTCGGCGAGGGCGTCGGCCCGGTGCACGCCCTGGACCAGGCGCTGCGCCGCGGCCTCGCCGGGTTCTACCCGGCACTGGAGGGCATCCGGCTGGTCGACTACAAGGTGCGCATCCTCGACGGCCGGGCGGCCACCAGAGCGGTCACCCGGGTGATGCTGACCTCCGCGGATCACCAGGGGGAGTGGACCACGGTCGGGGTCAGCGACGACATCGTCACCGCCTCGTGGGAGGCTCTTGCCGACGGCGTCGGCTACGGCCTGCTGCGCGCCGGCGCCGCTCCGGCCGCGCCCGCCCGCGATGTCCCCGCCTGCGCTGCTGCCCGCTAGCCCTGGCGCAAGGGCAGGGCTACCGGCATCCGTTCTGTAAGGAAGGAATCTTGCCGATGACCAGCATCCCCCGGCCGCGCACCGGCCCGCTCACCTTCGGCGACTCACGAGCCCCGGCCAGGGCCATGCTCCGCGCGGTCGGCCTGTCCGAGGACGACCTCGGCCGGGCCCAGGTCGGCGTCGCCTCGTCGTGGAACGAGGTCACCCCGTGCAACCTGCACCTGAACACGCTCGCCGCGGCCGCGAAGGACGGCGTGCGGCAGGCCGGCGCGGTGCCGCTGGAGTTCGGCACCATCGCGGTCTCCGACGCGATCTGCATGGGCCACGAGGGCATGAAGGCGTCGCTGGTGAGCCGTGAGGTGATCGCCGACTCGGTGGAGCTGATGGCCCGCGCCGAGCAGTTCGACGCCCTGGTGGCGATCGCCGGCTGCGACAAGTCGCTGCCCGGCATGCTGATGGCCTGCGCAAGGCTGGACATCCCGGCCTCGTTCCTGTACGGCGGCACGATCCTGCCCGGCTACTACGAGGGCCGGCAGATCACGATCCAGGACGTGTTCGAGGCGGTGGGCGCCCGGTCGGCGGGGGAGATCTCCGCCGACGAGCTGACCGCGATCGAGCGGGCCGCCTGCCCGGGCGCCGGGTCCTGCGCCGGCATGTACACGGCCAACACGATGGCCTCCTGCGCGGAGACGCTCGGAATGGCGCTGCCGGGGTCGGCATCGCCGCCCGCCGTGTCCGCGGCCCGCACCGAGGCGGCGCGGCGCACCGGCGAGGCCGCGGTCAGCGCGCTCGAGCATGGCCTGACCCCGCGGAAGATCATGACCAGGACCGCGTTCTGCAACGCGGCGGCGGTGGTGATGGCCACCGCCGGCTCCACCAACGCGGTGCTGCACCTGCTCGCGATCGCCGCCGAGGCGCAGGTCGAGTTCACCCTGGATGACTTCGATGCGATCAGCCGCCGGACGCCGCACATCGCCTCGATGCGGCCGGCCGGGCAGTTCGTGATGAGCGAGCTCGACAAGGCCGGCGGGCTGCCCGTGGTGCTGCGCGAGCTCATCTCCGCCGGGCTCGTCGACGGCGACGCGATGACCGTGAACGGCAGGACGCTGGGCGAGAATGTCTCCGCCGCCGCGCCGCCGGACGGGAAGGTGGTGCGGTCGGCCTCCGACCCGATCGGCGCCGAGGGCGGGCTGGCCATCCTGCGCGGCTCGCTTGCCCCGCGCGGCGCGGTCGTCAAGATCCCCGGCCTGGAGGGGCTCCGGTTCGAGGGGCCGGCCCGGGTGTTCGAGTGCGAGGAAGACTGCTTCGCCGCGGTCACCGGCGGCGGCGTGTCGGCCGGCGACGTGGTCATCATCAGGGGCGAGGGCCCGCGCGGCGGTCCCGGCATGCGCGAGATGCTCGCGGTGACCGCGGCGATCAAGGGTGCCGGCCTTGGCCACGATGTCGCTCTGGTCACCGACGGGCGGTTCTCCGGGGCAACGTTCGGCGCGTGCGTGGCGCACGTGGCGCCGGAGGCGGCCGACGGCGGGCCCATCGGCCTGGTGCACGATGGGGACCGGGTGGTGCTCGACGTCCCGGCACGGCGGCTGGACCTGCTCATCGACCCCGCCGAACTGGACCGCCGGCGCGCCGCCTGGCAGCGGCCCGCGCCGCGGTACACCAGCGGGGCGCTGGCCAAGTACGCGGCGCTGGTCTCCGGCGCCGACCAGGGCGCGGTCTGCGCCGTGACCGCCGGAGGGTAGCCTCCAGGCCCGGGCGGGCGCAGGGCCCGGGCGACGGTAAGGAGAGCGCGTGGCCGGCAGCGACAGCGCAGGCGGGCTGTGGGCACCGCAGCGCCGGGCGCTGGTCGCCGGGCTCGTGCTGAACGTGACGTTCGTCGCGTCCGAGGCGCTCGCGGTCGTCACGGTCATGCCGGTGGTCGCCCGCGACCTTCGCGGGCTGAGCCTGTACGGCTGGGCGTTCAGCGCCTTCATGCTGGCCAGCGTGGTCGGCATCGTGCTGGCCGGGCGGCTGGCGGACCTGCGCGGGCCGGCGCTGCCGTTCGCCGGCGGCCTGGCCCTGTTCCTGTCCGGGCTTGCGGTCGCGGGCCTGGCCCCGTCGATGGCCGTCCTGGTGGCCGGGCGGGCACTGCAGGGCGTCGGGGCCGGCGCGATCCCGGCGATCGCCTACGTGGCGATCGGCCGCTCGCTGCCCGACGCCCTGCGGCCGCGGATGATGGCGGTGCTGTCCACCGCATGGGTCGCTCCCGGCCTGGCCGGCCCGGCGCTCAGCGCCGAGGTCGCGCGGCTGTTCGGCTGGCGATGGGTGTTCCTCGGGCTGCTGCCGATCGTCGCCGCAACCGGCTCGATGGCGCTGCCGGCGCTGCGGCGCCTTGGCAGGCCCGCGCCGGCGGAGGGGACCGGAAAGGCCGGCCACCGGGTGATCGACGGGCTCCGCACGGCCGCCGGGGCCGGGCTCGTGGTGGCCGGCCTGACGCTGGCGGGCGATGCCGCGCGAGCGCACGGCCCGGCCGTGCCGCTGCTGGCGCTGGGCGGGCTGGCCGGGTTCCCGGCGCTGCGCAGGCTGCTGCCGCCGGGAGCGCTCCGGGCGGCGCGCGGGCTGCCGGCCACGATCCTCGCCAGGGGGCTGCTCACGTTCACGTTCTTCGGCGCCGACACTTATGTCACGCTGACGATTACCGCCGTGCGCCACCACAGCCCGGCGGTGGCCAGCATCGCGGTCACCGGGGCCACTCTCGCGTGGACCGGCGGCGCCTGGGTGCAGGCCAGGCTCAGCTCACGGCAGCCGCCAGCCCGGCTGATACGCTCCGGCCTGCTGATCGTGCTGGCCGGGATCGGCGGCATGCTGGCGGTGCTGGCGCCTGCGGTGCCGCTGGCGGAGGGGCTGGCGGCGTGGACCGTGGCCGGGTTCGGCATCGGGCTGGCCTACGCCCCGATCTCGCTGCTCACGCTGCGGCAGGCGCAGCCAGGCCGGGAGGGCTGGGCGTCCGCCTCGCTGAACCTGGCCGACGTGCTCGGCACGGCGCTGGGCATCGGCGCGGGCGGCGCGGCGGTTGCGGCCGGGGCCGGGTCGGGCCTCGGCCTGGCGGTCGGCATCGCGATCGCGTTCTGCCTCGCGGGGGCCGCCGGGCTGGCCGGGCTGGCGGTGACGGCCCGGCTGCCGGGCAGCGGGGCCGGAGAGGCCGGCGGCGAGTCGCGGGACGAAGCGGGCCGGGCCGGCGGGCGGGCCGCGCGGGCCTCGCGGGCCGTGCCCGCAGATGCCGCGGCCGGGATGCGGCCGCCTTCCCCGATGACATGACCGGCCTTCTGGCCGGCTATGGCAGTTATCGGCAATATCGCTTGTGCGGCGCGGGCATTTGCGGCATGCTGCGCATCGTCCAGCGGTCATGACTCACGAGCGGGAGCGGGAAATGCTGGTGTCTCTGCCTCGCGCCATTCGCGCATTAGGGCGACGTCCATTCACGGTGGCCGGCATGGCACCGCTGGCATTATTAGCATCCTGGCGGCTGACCGGTGCCGCCGCCGGGAGGGACGGGTGAACGCCGGCCCGAGCCTGGAAGCCGGTACGGTCTTCCATCCCGAGCCCGAGCAGGCCGACGGAGCCGCCGCCCGGTTAAGCGCCTCCGCGGATGTCCGCCTCGGGCGGCTGCCGCGGCGGCGCCGCCCCGCCGTCATCGCCCTCGGTGCAGCCCTCGTCGGCGCGGGCGTGCTGGCCAGCGCGGCCCTCTACCAGCGGGCGTCCCGCACCAGCCCGGTGCTCATGGTGACCGCCCCGGTCGCGGTCGGCACGGCCATCTCCGCATCCGACATCGGGGTCACGGACATCGCCGCCGGCTCCGCGGTCCGGGTCATTCCCGCGCGGCAGCTATCCCAGGTGATCGGCCTGGTCGCGGCGACCTCGCTGCAGCCGGGCACGCTGCTGTCGCCGTCCGAGCTCACCACCCGGCTGCTCCCGGCCCCGGGCCAGGACCTGGTGCCGCTGGCGGTCCGCCCGTCAACGCTGCCCGCGGACGGACTTGTCCCGGGTGACCGGGTGCTGGTCGTCGCCACCCCGGGAGACCAGGGCGAGAGCGGGTCGGGAGCGGCCGCCGAGATCAGCGGGCCGGTGCCGGGAACCGTCGAGGCGGTGAGTTCCGTCCCCGATCAGGACGGATACGACGTGGTCGATGTGCTGGTCGCGGCCGATGCCGCAGCCGCGCTCGCCCGGCAGGCGTCCACCGGGCAGTTCGCGCTGATCGTCACCAGCCGGGAGGCTCCGTGAGCCTGTACGTGCTGGTGTCCCCGGGCGGCTCGCCGGGCGTTACCACCGCGGCGCTCGCACTGGCGCTGGGCTGGCCGCGCCAGGTGATCCTGGCCGAGTGCGATCCGAGCGGCGGCGACGTGCTCGCGGGCCTGTTCAGCGGGCATGCGCATGGTGGCAGGGGCCTGCTGCCGCTGGCGCTGGAGGCCGGGCACGGCCCCGCTCGCGTGCTCGCCGCGCTCTGGGAGCAGGTGATCCCGCTCGATGACGGCCATACCCGGTTCCTGCTCGCGGGCGTCACCGATCCGCGTCAGGCGGCCGGATTGGAGCCCGCCTGGCCCGTCCTGGCCGAGGTCCTTGCCACGGTGCCCGCCGACGTCATCGCGGACTGCGGCCGGCTGGACCGCATAGCCGGCCTGGAGCCGCTGCTGGCGGCGGCAAGCGTGGTCGTGCTCGTGCTCCGCCCGACGCTGCGCCAGGTGAGCAAGGCCCGGTCGCGGCTCGACATGCTGGCCCAGGTGACGCCGCGAGCGCCGGGAACGGTTCTGCTGCTGAGCGGCGAGGGGAGCTACCCGGCGCGGGAGGTGTCGAAGGCGCTGGCCGCGCCGGTCGCCGGGTGCCTGCCACGGGACGGGAAGGCAGCGGCTGTGCTCGCCGACGGCTACGGGCACCGCCGCGGCCTGCCAGCCCGGCCCCTGGTCAGGGCCGCAGCAGGGGCGGGCCGCGGGCTGCGGGAGGCCGCCGCGGCTGCGGGGCAGGACGCAGCGGGCGGGCCGGCCCGGCTGGATCGGCTCTGGGCGGCGAGGGCGAGGCGGGCGTCGTGACCACGGTGGCAGGCCCGGCACCGGGCTGGAGGCCGGCGCCGGAGGTTGCAGGACTGCCGCGTCCGCCCGCGGACGCCCGGCTGCGCGAGGGCGTGACGGAGGTGCATGCTCTGGTGGCGGACAGGCTGCCAGACGGGGCGTCCGCGGCCGAGGTCATGCCGGTCATCAGGGAGGCGGCACGGGCGTGGGCGCAGCGGCAGGCTCAGGCGGGCGCGCCGGTGCCGGGCCCGGCCGAGCGGGAGGCGCTGGCCCAGGCGGTCTACGACCACCGGTACGGGCTGGGCCCGCTCAGCGGGTACCTGCGCGACCCGCAGGTGGAGAACGTCGACGTGAACGGCTGCGACCAGGTCTGGATCACCTACGCCACCGGCGAGCGGGTGACCGGCCCGCCGATCGCCGCCAGCGACGAGGCGCTGATCGCGATGATCCGCAGCTGGGCTGCCCGGAGCGGCCAGACCGCGCGGGACTTCTCGGCCGCCTCGCCGATGGTCAGCGTCGCGGTGTCCGATGCTGCCCGGATCACCGCGACGATGGCGGTGACGCCGCGCCCGTGCCTGTCGCTGCGGCGGCACGGGCAGCTTGAGGTAAGCCTGGCCAGGCTTGTCGAGCTGGGCACGGTCGACCATGCGCTGGCGGCCTTCCTCGGCGCGGCGGTTCGCAGCCGCTGCAACATCATCGTGACCGGCGGAGTGAACGCCGGAAAGACCACGCTGCTGCGGGCGCTGGCCAGCGAGATACCGGCCGGGGAGCGGATCGCCACCCTGGAGAGCGAGTACGAGCTGCACCTGCACGGCAGCCGGCAGCACCCCGACGTCATCGCCTTCGAGGCGCGCGAGCCCAACTCCGAGGGCGCCGGGGGCATCTCGCTGCATGACCTGATCGCGCATGCGCTCCGGCACAATCCGCAGCGGATCCTGGTCGGCGAGGTACGGCGGGACGAGATCATGCCGATGCTGGAGGCGATGAACTCGGGCCAGGAAGGCTCGATGTGCACGATGCACGCCAACTCGCCGGAGGAGGCGTTCGACCGGATCCTGATCCTGGCACTGCGCGGCGGCCTCGCGCTCGCCGAGCGGGCCATTCACATCCTGGTCGGCATGGCCGTGGACCTGATCGTCCACGTGCGCAGGCGGCACGACGGCCGTCGCACGATCCGGCAGGTGTCCGAGGTGCTGGAGGTCATGCCGCCGGGCGACAGCGACAGGCCGGCGATCAACCGGATCTTCCGGCCGGACGGGCTCGGCGGACGTGCCGTGGCGGCCCGCACTCCCTCGCCGCGGCTGATGGCACGGCTGGCCACGGCCGGGTTCGATGCGTCGCTGCTCGACCATGGCCGCCCGCTGATGCAGCGCGGCACGCTGGCCGGGGAGCGACGGTGAGCATCCTCGCGGCAGCCGCGGGCGGTGCCGCCTGCTGCGGGCTGGTGCTGATGGTCGCCGGGGCCTGCTGGCCGCCTGCGGAGCACGCAGCCGCGCGGCCTCGCCGGACCCGGCCGCTGCTCACCGCGCATCGGCTCCGGATGCTGCTGCCCGGCCTGGCGGCTGCCCTCGTCACGGAGGCGATAACGGGGTGGCCGGTCGCTGGCCTCGGCGCCGGAGCGGCGGTCGTGTTCCTGCCCAGGCTGGCCCTCGCACGCGGCGACCGGCGGCGAACCGAGGTGCTGGAGGGACTGGAGCAGTGGGTGCGCAGGCTGGCTGACACGCTGGCGGCCGGCCGGGGGCTTGAGGATGCCCTGGAGACTAGCGCCCGCGCGGCGCCCGGTGCCATTGCCGGGCCGGTGACCGCGCTCGCGCGGCGGCTGTCCGCGCAGACCGGGACCGAGCAGGCGCTCCGGGCGTTCGCAGCCGACATCGGCGACCCGGCCGGGGACCGGATAGCCGCGGCACTGATCATCGCGACCGGCCAGCGCGGCGGCCGGGTCCACGCCGTTCTCGCAGCGCTGGCCGGGCTGCTGGCCGCCGACGTGGCCGGCCGCCGCGAGATCGACGCGGAGCGGGCGCAGCATCGGACGGCAGTCCGCTGGATCGCCGCGTTCATCCTGGGGTTCTCGGTCTTCGCCGTGGTGAACAAGGCCTACTCGGCCCCGTACGGGACTCCCGGCGGAGAGCTCGTGCTCGCGGTGATCGGGCTGCTGTACGCGGCCGGCCTCGGCTGGCTGCACCGCCTGGCGATGCTTCCGCGGCCCGGCCGCTTCCTCGACCCGGCGTTGCCGGCCGGGGCTTTCCAGGGCAGGCTCCGGTGAACCTCGCGGTGATCGCCGCCGGTTCCGGCTGCGGCCTGGGCGCGGCGCTGCTCGCCTCCGAGCTGCTGCCCGGCGTGCCCCGGCTCGATGCCGCTCTGGCCCGGCTCGACGGGCATCGCACGCCGGACAGTGGCGGCGCGGCTGCCGGGTGGCCGCCAGAGGCCGGCGCCACCGCCAGGCCGGTTGCCCGCCGCATCGCCAGCCTGGCAGCCGTGCGGCTGATCCCGGTGCCGAGCGCCGATCTCGCCCTGCTCGGGCAGAGCCGGGAGAACTGGATCGCCGTCAAGGCGGGGCTGGGCGTGGCCGGGCTCGCGGCCCCGCCGGGGTTAGCCGCCCTCGCGACGGCGCTCGGCGCCGCGGTTCCGGCGACCGTCCCGGCAGCGGCCTCGCTGGCGCTCGGCTGTCTCCTGTTCGTCGTCCCCGACCTGATCACCCGGTCGCGGGCGGCCCGCTGCCGGGCCGACTTCCGGCACGCCCTGACCACCTATCTCGACCTGGTCGCGCTGGCGCGGGGGGCCGGCGCCGGGCCGACGGAGGCGCTGGAGACGGCCGCCGAGATCGGCCGGGGCTGGGAGTTCCGGCGCATCGCGGCGGCGCTGGCAGGCGCACGCAGGACGGGCATGCCACCGTGGACAGCGCTCGCCCGGCTGGCCCGCGAGCTAGGCATCGCGGATCTGGCCGATATTGCCGACATCGCCGAGGTCGCCGGGCAGGAGGGCGCGCGGGTCATGGACACCCTGATGGCACGCGCGGCGTCGATGCGCGCCCAGGCGCTGGCCGCCGAGCGCGCCCGGGCCGGCACGCGCAGCACCACGATGGTGATCCCGGTCGCGCTGCTCGGCGCCGGCTTCCTGATCTTGCTGATCTTTCCTGTCATCTACCGGACGATCGGCGCGGCCTGACCGCGCCAGAGGAGGAACATGTGATGACCCCCCTGACGACAGCGCTCGGCTACCTGCTGTCCGTGGCCCGCCGGCGGGCCAGGGCGGCGCTCGGCGGTCACCCTGAGTCCGGCGCGATCACCCTGGAGTGGATCGTGATCGCCGGGATCCTGTTCGCCGCTGCGGTCGCCGCGAGCACGCTGTTCTACGACGCTGTCAAGACGTACATGGCGAAGATCCCATGAGGTGTCGGCCAGGCCGCGCGGGGGGCGCCAGGGACCGGAGGGTCCATGACGCCGGGGCGCTGACGCTCGGCTACGTGATCATCGTGCCGGTGTTCCTGGTCTCGGTCATGGCGACCGCGCAGGCCTCGCTGTGGTTCCTGGCACGGCAGGCAGCGCTGGCCGCCGCACGGCAGGGGGCCGGCGTGGCCCGGGTGCCCGGGGGAACAGCGCAGGCGGGAGTGCGCGCGGCGGTCGCGTTCGCGCGCACCACGGCCGGGCTGTACCTGGAGTCGCCGGAGGCGTCGGCGGCCGGATCCGACGGCCAGACCGTGCAGATCACCGTCCGCGGCCGGGTTCCGTCCCTGGTGCCTGGCGTGCCGATCGAGGTAAGCCAGGTCGCCCGGGCGCCGGTCGAGCGGTTCACCACGCCGTGATCAACCGGGCTGGCCGCGCCGGGCCGGGGTTACCCGGCGATCTCTGCCGCGGCAACGCCGCGCTTGAGCTTGCCATTCTCGCGCCGGTCCTGCTCATGCTGCTGTGCCTGGTGATAGCGGCGGGCCGGGCCTCGGTGGCGGCAGGGGCCGTCGCGGCCGCGGCGCGGGACGCGGCCAGGCAGGCGTCGATTGCCCGGACTCCGGCCTCGGCGATCTGGGCGGCGCGGGCGAGCGCGGATGCCGCGCTCGGTCAGGACCACCTCGGCTGCGCGCCGGTGGTGCGGATGAACGTGGCCGGGTTCTGGGTCCCGGCGGGCCAGCCGGCGCAGGTGACCGCCACGGTGACCTGCCGGGTGAGCCTGTCCGACCTGCTGCTGCCCGGTATTCCCGGCAGCCGCAGCCTGACCGCCACCTTCTCCTCACCGCTCGACCCCTATCGCGGGAGATAAGGCATGTTCATCAATTCTGAAACCTCTGTGACCGCGAACCCGGGTGCCTGGGGGTGCGGGGTGAGCGCATCTCGGTCGCTGGCTTTGCTGACGGCGGCGGACGCCAGGTGGTGCGGTCTGGCGCCGTCCTGCCCTGGCGCCTTGGGGCAGGGCAGCGTTCCAGCTAGATCATCCGGTGCAGATATCGCCGCAGCAGCAGCCGCAGCAGGCCGGATCTCCGCAACATGGACAGCGCATCGGGACTCACCTCCTTCCGGTGCCGGTGGAAGCCGGGCACCAGGTGCCCGGCACCGGGTCGGGGCAAGCGGGGCCGGGAATCGCTGTGAGCATGGTGGTGAGCTGGCTGCGCAGTGCGGCCAGCCTGGCCATCTCGGCGTTGATCTCGGTCAGGCGGCGGCGCAGCAGGTCAGCGGCCGGCTCGCACGGGCACTGACCGGTATCGCGGAGGTCCAGCAGCTGGCCGATGGCGTCCAGGCGCAGGCCGAGCCGCTTTGCGCCGCGGATGAACTGCAGCCGGTCCAGCGAGCGCTCGTCGTACCGGCGGTGGTCGCCGGCGGTGCGCGCCGGCGCGGGCAGCAGGCCTTCCCGCTCGTAGTAGCGGATGGTGTCAGGCCTCACGCCGGCGCTGGCGGCGAGCTGGGTGATCGACATGCCTGTGACGGCCTCGGTTGCGCTCATAGGCTCACGGTAGAACCTGGACCCCAGTCCAGAGTCAAGCCCGCAGTCCGCTTTCGTCCGGGCTGGCCGGGCTTGCCGGGTGTCAGCCGGGTGCCACTCCGGTGAGATCACGATGAAGGGTCGGCGCGGCGCGGCTGGTGAGCGCGGGTCGCTGACGCTCATGCTGGCCGTGCTCTCGGTGGCGCTGATCGCCCTGGCCGGAGTCGTCATCGACGGCGGCGCGAAGCTCAGCGAGGCCGAGGACGCCAGTGCGGTGGCCGAGGAGGCAGCCAGGGCTGGTGCCGGGATGGTCGACCCCTCCCAGGCGTACGCCTCGGGGGAGTTCGCCGTGGACCGGGCTGAGGCGATAGCGGCCGCCCGGGCGTACCTGGCCGCCGCGGGGTACAGGGGCACGGTCAGGACGGTGGGCGGCGACTCGATCGAGGTCACCGTCGAGATCACCAGGCCGACGCGGGTGCTGTCGCTGATCGGCATTGACTCGATGACCGCAACGGAGTCTGCCACCGCCTCGCTGGTCGCGGGCGTCACGGGGGCTGGCCGATGAGCAGGGGACGGGCCGGGCTGACCGCGCTGGCCCGCGGCTGCGCGGCGATGGCCGTGCTTGCCGTGCTCGTCATCGGCCTGCCCGTGCTGCTCTACCGGCTGGGCGGCTCCCCGGTTCCGCGGCACCTGCCCCGCCTGGCGCAGGTCAGCGGCGCGCTGCTGCGCCGTGATGACGGGACCGTGTTCCTCGACGCAGTCCGGGACATCTCGTGGATCGCCTGGGCAGCCTTCACCATCGCCGTGGTCGCCGAGGTGCAGGCGCACCTGCGCGGCCGGAGCGCTCCCCGGCTGCGCGTCGCGGGGCTGCAGGGCCTGGCTGGATGGCTGGTGGCGGTGGCGGCGATGACGTTCTCGGGCTCGCCGGCCGTGCTGGTGACGGCCGCGCCCGCGGCGCTGGCCGCCACTTTGCACGCCAGCGCGGACCGGCCGGCCGGGGCGCGGCTGGTAACCGTCCAGCCCGGCGACTGCCTGTGGTCGATCGCGAGCCGCTATCTGGGGGCCGGGGACCGCTATCCCGAGATCGTGGAACTCAACCTGGGCCGTGACATGGGACATGGCCAGGTGTTCAGCGATCCGGCCGACATCTGGCCGGGCTGGGTGCTGCGGCTTCCGGCACCGGGCCACCGGCACGACCCGGCGGCGCTGACCGGACGCGGCCGGGCTGGCACTGGCAGCCGCGGTGGCGCCCGCGGTGCCGCCGGTTCTGGCCATGGCCAGGCTGCCCGCCCCGGCGAGCACGCCGCTCATCCAGGGGGCGATCCGAGGTTTGGCCGGCCCCACCCGGCTGCCGGGCAGGCTGCTGGCAAGGACCACCGGTCGGCTGCCGGCAAGGACCACCAGCAGGCGGCGCAAGCCGCTGGTGCAGCGCAGCCGTCGGCGGCGTCCGAGTTGGCCGGGCTCGGCACCTTCGCCGCGGGCATGCTGGCCGGCGGCCTGCTCGTCACGCTCGGGCAGATGCGGCATCGGCAGCGTCAGTACCGGCGTCGCGGACGCCGCATCCGGATCCCGGTCGGCGCACCGGTCATGACCGCAGAGCACAGGTTGCGCGCCGCCGCTTACCGGGCAGCAGGCCGCGACCGGGCGGGCGCACAAGCCCCGGGCCGGGCGGGCGATCCGGCCTGGCCGGAGGAGGGAGGCCGGTGGCAGGACGGCGCCGCCGCTGCGGACGCAGTGGACCTCGAAGAGAACCTGGATTGGCGCGGCCCGGCGAGATGGCCGCGGGCTGACGGCCCGGAGCTGGCGGGCCGGGCGGGATGGCCGCGGGCTGACGGCCCGGAGCTGGCGGGCCGGGCGAGATGGCCGCGGGCTGACGGCCCGGAGCTGGCGGGCCGGGCGGGATGGCCGCGGGCTGACGGCCCGGAGCTGGCGGGCCGGGCGGGATGGCCGCGGGCTGACGGCCCGGAGCTGGCGGGCCGGGCGGGATGGCCGCGGGCTGACGGCCCGGAGCTGGCCGGCCGGGCGGGCCTGACCCCAGCCGGTCCCCCGGGAGCGGGTGCAGCTCATCGCGGCAGCGCCCTGCGCGCCGCGCTGAGCAGCCTCGGCCGGGACCTGCTGGCCGCCGGCCAGCCTGTTCCGGACATCGCCGCGGTACGCCTGACCCCGCTGGCGATGGACCTGATGCTGGCCAGCCCGGCCGGTGAGCCGCCGCCCGAGCCATTCATCGTCCCCGGCGGCCGCCTGGGCACGACCTGGCGGCTGCCGCTGGAGGACCTCGACTCGGCTGAGCCGGCTCTGGCCGGCGGCGATGCAGCCGGCGACCTGCTCCCCGGCCTGGTGACGGCCGGGCTCACCGAGGATGACGGGGCGCTGCTACTGAACCTGGAGTACCTCCGGGTGACCACGGTGACCGGGCCGGCCGACCTGGTCAGGCTGGTGCTGGCGAGCGCTGGGGCCGAGCTTGCAAGCAGCGAGCTGGCCGGCTGGTATGAGCTGCTGCTGGTCGGCTTCCCTGAGCTGGAGCCGGCGGTCGGGCGGGCCGCATGCTGCGACAGCCTCGCCGAGGCACTCGACCGGCTCGCCGCCAAGGCCGTACGGCTTCGCCGGGCGCTGGAGCAGGCCGAGGAGCCGGCCGGCGGGCACGGTGAGCGGGACTGGGATGAACGGCGGCCCGCCGGCCTCCCGGCCCGCCGGATCGCGGAGCCCGCGGATGAAGAATGGACGCTGGCGCTCCTGGTCAGCACCCTTACGCCGACCGAGAGCGAGCTAGCGTTCCTGGCCGACCTGGCGGAGGACCCGGGCGGCGTGGCCGCGCTCGTGCCGGGACCGCCCGGAGGCGATGATCGCGGGTCAGCCCAGATCCGGCTGACCGCGGACCCGGACGCGCCAGGCGGTGTCCATGCCGCCATCACGCCGCTCGGCCTGGAGGCATGGCCGCAGCCGCTCACCGCCGAGGACTACCGGGCGCTGGGCGACCTGTTCGCAGCGGCGGCCGACACCGGGGACCTCGGAGCGGCGGATCCGCCGTATGACCGCCCCCGCTGGCCGGAGGCAGCGACCGGGCCCGACGGCGAGCCGGCAGGCGGGCCCGATGGCGAGGCGGAGATCGGCGGGATGGCGGATGAAGCCCCGGGCGACGGCGTCGCCGCCCGCGCAGCGGGGACCGCAGACGCCGGTCGCAGCACGCCGCAGGACGGCCTCAAGGTCAGCGTGCTGGGCCCGTTCACGATCAACGGCGTTCCCGCCGCCTTGCAGCCGGCTCAGAGTCAGCTCGTCCTCGCGCTGGCGCTGAACGGCCGCGACGGCTTGTCCAACGGCCAGCTGTGCTACCTGCTAGGCGCCGATCCCGATCACCCCAAGCCCGCGGACTCGCTTCGGCAGCTCATCGCCCGCACACGGCGCCAGCTCGGCCGTGCACCGGACGGCCGGGAGTGGATCGAGCACTTGGGCATGGGCCAGTACGCCCTGCACCCGCTGGCCCGGCTGGACTGGGACGACTTCGAGGAACGTGCGCAGCGGGGCCTTCGCGACAGTGACCCGCACAGCCTGCGCGACGCGCTGGCGCTGATCCGGGGCAGGCCCTTCACCGGCTGCTACTACTGGTGGCTGGACCTGGCCCTGACCGAGACGGTCCGGGCGCAGATCGTAGATGCCGCGGACCTGCTCGCCGAGCTGGAACTGGCCGCCGGGGACGCCGCCGCCTCGGCCCGCGCCGCCAGGACGGGCCTGGCCGCCGACCCGGTCGCTGAGCAGCTATGGCGCGCGCTGATGCGCGCCGAGCACGCGGCGGGTAACCTCTCCGGAGTCCGGGAAGCGTGGCGGCACTGCCTGGAGGCCATCGCGGAGATCGCGCCGGGCGGCGAGCCGCACCCGGATACCGCGGAGCTTTACCGCCACCTCACCGGCGGGCCGCGTCCCCAGCTCGCCTGGACCCGCTGAGCGGTCACACGGCGGCTGGCCGGCCCGCCTTCCGGGAGCCCGGCAGCGCGATCGGCGAGGGCTGTCGTGACCTGTCCTCGGCCAGGTGAAACGATCTGCATGTGACGAAGCCGCAGCCCGAGGTGCCGCCGGCCGGCCAGGTGCGCCCCGCCGGCCGGCCCGGACGTCGTCACGTCACCGGGGCTGGACTGTCGCATCCGGACAGCGGGCCGGATACCCCGGACCGGGTGCGAGCGGAGGAGCCGGCCAGGGCACGCCACCTGGGCCCCGGCGAGCGTCCGGGCACCGGGCCGGAAGGCCAGGTGCAGGTCGAGGACTATCTGCAGGCCCGCATCCGGATGCCAGCCGACCTGCTCCGCTCCGCAGTCGCCGGGCTGGGGATCGTCCTGCTGGCCGGGCTTGGCCTGCTGGCCCGGGCGACGGCAAGCGGCGTCGAGGTCGACCTTGTCGGCGCGAGCCGGCACGTGCCGGTCTCGCTGAGCGTGGTCGGCGTGCTGGCCATCGCCGCTCTCCTCATCCTGCCGGTGGCGCTGGCGGTCCGGCTGCTCATGCGGGGACAGCCACGGCGGCTGGCCGAGGCGGCGCTCACCGGCATCATCACGGTCATCGTCGTGGCGATCGTGAATGAGGTGCTCAGGCAGCCGTTCGCGGCGCCGCTCCACCAGGCGCTGATCAGGAACTCGTCGTCGGCAGCGGCCCGCGGCGCCGGCGTGCTTGACGGCTACCTGGCGGGCCTGGTCGCCTACATCAAGGTGATCAGCCTCGTCGGCCGTCCGCGCTGGCGGACCGCGTTCCTTCTCGCGATCATCTTCTATGGCCTGGCCAGCCTGGCCGACACGCACACCACCGTGCTGTCGCTGCTGATCACCTTGCTCGTCGGCTCGGGCATCGGGTCCGGGATGCGTTACGCCACGGGGGCGGTGTCGGAAAGGCCGTCTGCCCTGCAGATCGCGGCCGCGCTCGCCGCCGTGGGCAGGCCGGTAGTGGCGATGCGCAGGGTCTGGGATGCGCGATCGGAGACACGCCGGTATGCGGCCACGATGCCCGGAGGCGAACGGCTGGATGTCACCGTCTTCGACCGGGACCAGCAGGCAGCCGATGCGCTGTACCGCTTGTACCGCCGGGTACGGCTGAAGACCCAGGTGTCCCGGAGCGCCCCGCTTACCGTGGAGCGGGCGGTTGAGCGACGGGCCCTGCTCACCTATGCGGCGCAGGAGGCGGGGGTAGCGACCCCCCGGCTGCTTGCGCTGATCCGGGTGGGCCCGGAAGCGGCCGTGCTGGCGAACGAGCACTGCGCCGGGACCACGCTGGCTGAGCTGGAGTCTGAGCCCAGCGACGCCGACCTGGAACTGGTCTGGGACACCGTGCTCCGGCTGCACCGGCACCGGGTCACGCACCGCGCTCTCACCTCGGACCGGATCCTGCTCTCCGTGTCCTCCGCGTCCTCCGCGTCCTCCGCGTCCTCTGGGCACTCAGTCGGCCAGGCCGGGGACGGCCGCGAGGTGGTGCTGCTCGACCCCGGCAACGGTGACGTGGCGGCGAGCGACCTGCAGCTCCGCCTGGACCTGGCGCAGCTGCTGGCCGAGACGGCACTGCTGGTCGGCCCGGAACGGTCGGCACGGGTCGCACAGCGGAAGATCGGCAGCGCGGAGCTCTCGGCCGTCGTGCCGCTGCTGCAGCCGGTGGTGCTGCACCGGTCCACCCGCGCCGCGCTGCGCCGCTACCGGGAAGTGCTGCCAGCGCTGCGCAAGCGGCTGCTGGCCGCTTCACCGGACGGCGAGGTCACGCCGGTCCGGCTGGAGCGGATCCGGCTGCGGACCCTGGCGACGCTGGTCGCCAGCGTCATCGCCGGCTACATCCTGCTGGTGCAGTTCGCGAAGGTGAACCTGGATGACATCCGGGATGCGGACTGGGCGTGGTCTGTGGTGGCGCTCGGGCTGTCGGCCATCACCTACGTCGGCGCTGCCTGGTCGCTGAGCGGCTTCGTCCTGGAGCGGCTCAGCCTGGTGCGCACGTTCCTGGTGCAGCTAGCGGGCTCATTCATCACGCTGGTCGCGCCGGCTGCAGTGGGCGGCGTCGCGCTCAACATCCGGTACCTGCGGCGGGCCAAGGTCGACCCGGCGGATGCGGCTGCCAGCGTCGGCGTCTCGCAGGTCGTGGCGTTTGCCACGCACATGCTGCTCCTGGTGATCTTCGCGGCGATTACCGGCAGCTCACAGGGCACGCTACGCCCGCCGGGCTGGGTGTATGTGGCGATCGCCGTGCTGGTCGCCGCGATCCTCGTCGCGCTTGCGTTCCCCGGTGGCCGCAGGCTGCTGCGGTCCCGGATCGCACCCGCGCTCGGCGAGGTCATCCCGCGGCTGCTGGACATCGCGCAGCAGCCGGCGAAGCTGGCCGAGGGCATGGGCGGAACGCTGCTGGTGACTGGCGGCTACATCTTCTGCCTGGCCGCATGCGTCCATGCGATGGGCGGCTCGGCGTCGATCGCCGCGATCGCAGTGGTCTACCTCACCGGTAGCGCGCTCGGCTCTATCGTCCCCACGCCCGGCGGCCTTGGCGCGGTCGAGGCCGCGCTCGTCGCGGGCCTGTCCGCGGCAGGGCTGCCCGGCGACACGGCGGTCAGCTCGGTGCTGCTCTTCCGGATCCTGACATTCTGGCTGCCCGTGCCGCTCGGCTGGGTCTCGCTGCACTACCTGCAGCGCCACGACGCCGTCTGAGCCAGGTCAGCCAAGCCGCGCGATGGCAGCCGCCGCGGCGAGCAGCACGAGGCCCCAGGACATGGCGCGAAGCGCCTGCTCCAGCGGGGCAAGCAGGACCGCGCGATCGAGCTCGGTGACCGTGCCGTCGGCGAGAGTGACCTGCCCGTTAACCCCGACCGCCTTTCGCCGGAGGGTCCGCGCCGGGGAGCTGAGCCTGCGCTGCGCGGCGGACAGCGCCAGCGCCGCCCCGGCCGCCAGCAGCGGGGCCAGAGCGAGCCGCCCGGCCTGTGCGACATAGGAGGTCAGTACCGGGAAAGCCCCCCATGCGGCGGCGAAGCCGAGGTCGGTGTGCACGAGCCCGCCGAACAGCTCGGCGTTGTAGGCAACGACGAGAACTGGCCCGGCGACCATGAAGGGAATGAGTATCCAGCCGATCCGCAGGACACCGATGATGCCGAGGCCGAGCGCGCCCGCCAGCCCCGCGACTGCTGCCCCGACCAGCACCGGGGAGGGGATCCCGGTGCGCAGCGGCCTGCCCTGCACCTCGTCGAGCGCGTGCGCGGCTATCCCTACGGCCAGGAAGAACGCGGCCAGCGTGGCCAGGAGGGAGCCGAGCCCTACCGTCGGGGCAAGGGCAGCGCCTATCACGACATACGAAAGGTGCCAGGCGGTGTACGGCGGGTGCAGCAACGTCCACCAGTCCCGCAGGCCACCAGACCGGGCAGCGTAGAAGGCGGGACGCTGGTCTTCCGCGGTGCCCGTCGCCTGGCCCGCCGGGCCGCCGGGGCTGGCAGGGCTTGCCGGGCTGTTCGGGCCGCTCGGGCTGTTCGGGCCGCTCGGGCCGGCCCTAGCCACCAGCCCGCGTTCCCCACATCACCAGGCCGCCGCCCAGGCTCATGACCCGCACCCCGATCCCGGTAAAGCCGGCCCGGCGCCACGCTTCCACCGTCCAGGGCACCGGGTACCTGTCATAGTGCCGGGAGATGCTCGGCCCGAGGAACCGCCCGACGGCCAGCCAGTCCGGGCCTCCCGTCGCGAGGCCGGCCAGGGGCAGCACCAGCCTGGTGTAGAGCCACCAGGCCGGCCGCACCGCCGGCGATGGCGGCCGCAGGAACTCCAGGCTGGCCATGGTCCCTCCGGGCCTGACCACCCGGGCGAGCTCGTGAAGCGCGGCCTGCGGGTCCGGGACGTACCGCAGCAGGTAGGTGAACGTCAGCGCATCGAAGGTAGCGTCCGGGAATGGCAGCTGCTCTGCCCGCCCGGCGACCAGCGCGATCCGTTCACCGAGCGAGGCACCGGTCACGTTCCGGACTCCACGGCGGAGCATCTGCTCGGTGAGGTCGACTCCCACCACCCTGGCCCCGTTACGCCCGGCAAGCTGGATCGCGACACCGGCCGTGCCCGAGGCGACGTCCAGGATGGTTCCGCCACCGGGGACGCTGACCTTGGAGATCATGGCTCGCCGCCAGCGTCCGTTCTGTCCCATCGAAAGCACCTCGGCGAGCCGGTCGTAGCGATCGGGGAGCGGCGCGAACAGCCGCTGGGCGAAGCGGTTGTTCCGGTCGGCCGCGTCGCCGGCGGCTGGCGGTGGCGCGGGTCGGGACACGATGCCTCCTCGTGGCTCGCAGACTCCTAACCGTAGCGCCCGCTCTAGTCCGGGCACATGCCAAGATCGCAGCACCGGATTTGCCAGTCCCTCTAGCGGCCGGCGCCTGACACAGCGGCTATGGCTCCCATATATCAATGCTTTGCCGTCTCTTTGTTTAACCGAAACTTCCCGCTGGGATACGTTCGCGGCGACCCGATGGCCCCCGAGGTGCCCGGCCCGCCAGTTCCGGCGTGGTGCGCGCACCCACGACGGCGAAGGAGCCCCCGTATGAGGTATCGCTGGTGCATAACGCTTGCCGTGGCGCTCGCTTCGATGCTGGCCGCTGGCAGCGCGTCCGCTGCTGTCACGGCCGGGCCGCATGGCTCGGTGCGGCCCGCTGCGCTGAGCGTCCGCGGGTTCCGGCCCGGCGGATCTATGATCCGGCCGACGGGATCGGCCTGGGCCCGAGCTGCGGGCCTGCGGCACCAGGTGGAGAGCACCAACTGGTCCGGGTACGCCGTCACCGGCGGGACCGGGGCGTTCACCAGCGTGTCGGCAAGCTGGACCGAGCCAACCGGAACCTGCTCGACGCGCCGGGACCAGTACTCAAGCTTCTGGGTGGGCCTGGATGGCTACAGCAGTGACTCGGTGGAGCAGACCGGCACCGACGTCGACTGCGCTGGCCGGACTCCGCAGTACTACGGCTGGTACGAGATGTATCCGGCATACCCGGTGGACTTCAGCAATCCGATGCACCCTGGCGACCACATCAGCGCGTCGGTGACGTTCAGCGGCAGCGACACCTACACCCTCGTGCTCACCGACAGCACGCAGGGCTGGACGAAGTCCGAGACCATCAACCAGCCCGGCCTGGACCGGTCGTCGGCCGAGGTCATCACCGAGGCGCCGTCGTCAAGCAGCGGGGTGTTGCCGCTCGCCGATTTCGGCACCGTGAACTACACGGGCGCGTCGGACAACGGCACGTCGATGGGCACGCAGAACCCGACCGAGATCATCATGATCGACAACAGCGGACAGGAGAAGGACTCCACGAGCGCGATGACTAGCTCGGGGTCCTTCAGCAACACCTGGATCAGGAGCAACTAGCGATCAGCGGCTAACGCAGGGCCGGAGCGCTGACGAGCGATCCGGCCCTGCGGCGTTCCTGCGGTCCTGGGGCTGCGGCGTTCCTGCGGTCCTGGGGCTGCGGCGTTCCTGCGGCCCTGGCGCCCTGCCTGCAGGCGATTGTGCGGCCAGCCCGGCGGGTCCGGCATGCGAGCAGCCGTCGCTCGCGGTGCGGCGCTGGTCACACCGGGTGGACGTCAGGTCCCTGGATGTAGGTGCGGCCCGCAGGGGTCGTCCAGTGGAACCAGCCGGGCCTGGGCTCGGTGAGTGTCCACCGGGGATGCTGCTTTAGCTGGTGATCGCGTCGGCACCGGCTGCCGAGGTTGCAGTCGCAGCTCAGCCCGCCAGCGTCCCATGGGATCACGTGGTCGAGGTCGGCCTGCCAGGCTGGCTGGCGGCAGACCGGGCTGCGGCAGGTAACGTCACGCGCGACGATGTACTCGCGCAGCCTCGGCGGTGCCCGGTAGCAAGGGCTGGCGCGGGCATGGCTGCAGCTTCCGGCTGCCGCGGCAGTCTGTGCCGCATGCGCGGCCGCCCGGGCGGCCGCGCGCAGCGCGGCGGCGAGCCGCCGACCGAGCGGCCCGGCGGGAAGGTCTGGCGCGGGCAGCGCTAGCTGGCCGGTGCTGATGGTCATGGTGACCCGGCCAACCAGTCCGGCGCCGCGGGCTGGCGCATGCCCCTCGTCGCGGCGTTCCCGCCCGGTCCGGGGAACGCGGGTCACGGTGATGGCGCGGCCGTCGGGGTCGGTGACGATGATCCGCCAGGCGGCGGCTGAGTCGGCAGCGGCGATCTCGGCGATCTCGCGGCTGGCCGGGGGAGTGACCGGGCCGAGCCTGCCGACGGTGCCCGGCAGGGTGGCGATTCCGGCCAGGGTGCGCCACGGGACGGTCAGGTCCAGCAGGCCAGGAACCGGCCGCTCCGGGCGGCGGGCCCGGGCCCTGCGGAACGCCAGCGGGACGTCGCCAGGCGTGCTGGCAGCGGCCGGCAGCCCAGGCCAGGGCGGGATGATCGTGCCGGGGAGCCAGTCGTCGCCGTCGGAGTCCTCGGGGAGCGGGGGCTCGGGGTCGGGGGCGTCGTCGGGGAGCGGGGGCTCGGGGCCGGGGGCGTCGTCGGGGGGCGGGGGCTCGGGGCCGGGGGCGTCGCCGGGAGGGGGCTCGTCGGGCGGTACGCCCTCGGCGGGCGGGATCGGGCCGAGGGTGCCGAGGATCAGCCCGAGCATGACCTGGGCGCGGTGCAGGTCCAGGGCACCACCGCCGGCGGCGGCCTTGCTTGCCCGCGCCATCGCAGTGATCTTCGCCATGGCAGCGGCGGCAAGGATCGCCGGCAGGTTGTAGCCGGCCAGCGTGGCAGTACCCTCCTCGTCCCCGTACAGCCGCACCCGCGCGCAGGCCTCGGCATCCTTCTTGCGCTGCTCGGTGCCGTCCGGGTCGGCGTCCATGACGGCACGGCGAAGGCGGTCCCTCAGTTCCCCCCGGACCAGCGAGCCGGCCTCCGGCAGGATCCGGCTGGCGACAGCGCGTGCCCCGTCCTCAGTGAGCCGGGCGGTCGCCTCGGTGATCAGCCTGGCCCGGTCCAGGTCGATGGCGCCGGCGGCCAGGGCGGCGCCGACTGCCGGCAGCCGCCAGGCCAGGTCAGCCGCCAGGTGCGCCCACCACTCCGCCGCATAGGCCGACATGGTCTGGCCCAGTGCGATCTGGCCAATCGCATCGGCGCACACCCGGGCGGGACGCCCATCGCTCCTGGTGCCGATCTTCTCGTCGGCCGCCGCGGCCCGGGCAGCGATCTGCGCGGTCGCGGTCAGCTGAACAGCCTGTGCCCAGGCGGCCTGGCGGCGGGCGCCGGAGGCCAGCCCGGCAAGGGCGTCCTCGTCGAGAGCGCCTGCTCCCGCGCCGGCCACGGCCAGCCAGCCGGCCAGAGCCGGCCCAGGGTGCATGTGCTCAACGCCGAAGGCGGCCAGCCTCTGCCAGCCGGCCTGCGCCTGCGCGGGGTCAGCGGGCAGCGGCGTCGCGGCAGCCAGCTCGGCCGCGATCTGATCCTGTTCCTCGGCCCGGCCGGCAAAGTATCCGCCGTCGGCGAGAGCGTCGAACAGGGCCTGGTGGTCCAGGCCGCGAGCATCCGCGTCCCGGCCGGCGCCCGGCACCGCCGGGGGCATCCACGGCGACTCCGGGTTGTCCCCGGCTTCCCCGCTGCCCCGGATCCAGGCCACCCGGCGCCCGTCAGGCAACTCGGCTATCTCCTGCCAGAACTCCGGCAGGCTGCAGGGGGCCGATGGCATCGCGGGCACATCGCCGTGCCCGGCGCGGCTATCCTTCTCATCCATTTCATCTCACCTCCTCCCGCCGTAACTCGTAGAGCGACGGTGCACGTCACGGGCATTTTCTCGGGCGCTCCTCCTTTCTCGAACCCGGGCGCCCGGACTTCTTTCACTCATTATATCGGACCGTCTGACAGTTCTGAGCTGCTATTCGAAATCTAATGCGAGATCCTTGCCGCCCAGCCAGATTGCCCGACGGAGCGATGACACAGGGACGTTCGTTCTGCAAATGGTCTTGATCTACCTGAGATGGCGCTCTCGACTGGCCGGGCCCGTCGACCGCGGCCGGACCCTCACCCGCTCAGGCGGGCCTGCCAGACGTGGAGGAGATCGCCTCCCGCTGCGCGATGCTCCCTGAGGTGGTCTAGCCAGCCCGGGCCGAGTTCGGTGAGTTCGATCAGGTTTCCGTCCGGGTCGCGGATCGCGGTGATGCGTGACTGGGCGCCGAATTCGGCTGGCGGGTAGCACAGGGGGACGCCGCGGGCCTGCAGCCACTGGACGAGCCCGTCGAGGTCGAAGATCATGAAGGCCAGCTTGACCGCGCCGGTGGCGGTGGGCTCGCCCTCGTAGTCGGCCGCCGGGTGGATGGCGAAGTGAACGTCGCCGAGCTCGCAGGCCCAGTGCAGGGCCGTGTCGTCGTGCCGTTCCTCGGCGAGAGGCACCCCGAGCAGGTCGCGGTAGAACTCCGCCAGCCGTTCTGGCTGCTCGGACACCAGGATCACTCCGGAAAGGAACCGCACATCCTCCGGCCGTTGCGAACTGTCGCCGGTCATATGACTCCTCTTTCGTCTATAGGGGCAAGCGCAATGGGAGCGAGTGGCTACGGCTGGCGCTCCCCGGTCGGCTGCTCAGCGCCCTCGCGCCCGGCAGGCAGCGTGAGCAGGAAGCGCGTCAGCCCGGGACTGCTGGTCACCGACACGGTGCCATGGTGAGCGGAGGTAACCGCCGCCACGATCGACAGGCCGAGGCCAGTGCCGCCAGCCGAGCGGGACCTGGACTCGTCTGCGCGCACGAATCGCTCGAAGATGCCGGGCTGCATCTCCTCCGGTATGCCCGGGCCGTCGTCTGTCACGCTGAGCTGGACGGCGCCGGGCGCGGTGGTGACGGCGACGGTCACGGTGGTCCCAGCGGGCGTATGCGTCCACGCGTTGCTGAGCAGGTTCGCCAGTGCCTGGTGCAGCCTGTGGCCGTCGCCTGTCACCACCACCGGCTCATCGGGCAGGTCGAGCCGCCACTTGTGGCCCGGTGCCGCCACCCTGGCGTCGCTGGTCGCGTCGATAGCGAGCCTGGTCAGGTCCACCGGCTCGAGGTCAAGCGGGCGCCCCGCATCCAGCCTGGCAAGCAGCAGCAGGTCCTCGACGAGAGCACTCATCCGCGCCGACTCCGACTCCACCCGGCGCAGCGCGTGCTCAACGTCCTCGGGCAGCCGCTCGGGCTGCCGGTGCGCAAGCTCCGCGTAGCCGCGGATGGCAGCCAGCGGGGTGCGCAGCTCATGGCTGGCATCCGCGGCGAACCGCCGCAACCGGTCCTCGCTGGCATGCCGCCTGGTCAGCGCCGCCTCGACGTGGCCGAGCATCCTGTTGAAGGCCGCGCCTAGCTGGCCGACCTCGGTCCGCGGATCGGCGTCCGGAACGCGGTGCGGTAGCTCGACCTCTCCGCTCGCCAGCGGCACCGCGGCCACCTCACGGGCGGTCGCCGTGATCCGGCCAAGCGGCCGCAGGGAGAGCCGTACCCAGGCGGTTCCGATGACGGCGATCACCACCACCGCGCCGCCGAACAGCAGCGCCTCGACCGTTTGAAGCTGCCGGATCGTCGCCTGCACGCCGCTGAGCGGCAGGCCGGTGACAGTCATGGTGTCGCCATGGCCGAGCGCGATTACCCGGTAGTCGCCGAGGTGGGACAGGTCGACCGAGGTCGGCGTCTGCGGTGGCAGCCGCTGGAGGGTGCTGATGTCGGCCGCGGTGAGCCTGGGCATCCTGGGCCCGCCCGAGTAGCCGGACGGGGCGACGGCTGCCGAGACGAGCCTGCCGTGGCTGAAGCAGAGGCCGAGCGTGCCGGGACCGGCCTGCTGCGGCAGGCTAGCGAGCACCACCGGGCCGCTGGCCGCCGGAGGGCCGTCGTCATGGTCCCCGTCGTGCGGTGCGTTGCCAACGGTGAACGCCGCCCCTGCGGTTCCCAGCTGCTGGTCGAGCCGGCTGAGCAGGTAGGGCTGCAGCGCGGCGGACGTCGCGGCGGCGACTCCGGCAGCGGCGAGAACGAACAGCACCAGCAGGCCGGCGATCAGCCGGAACCGCAGTGACCGGCCGGCCAGCCAGGTCCGGATGGCGGTCGGCCAGGTCCGGATGGCGGCTGGCCGGCCCGTGGCCGGCGGTCGGCTGCCAGGTGCGGTGCCCTCGCCCACCGGCTTACCGCCTCACGGGCTTGCCGGCTTCAGCACGTATCCGACCCCGCGGACGGTGTGGATGAGCGGGTCACGGCCAGCGTCGATCTTCTTGCGCAGGTAGCTGATGTACAGCTCCACCACGTGAGCCTGCCCACCGAAGTCGTAGCTCCACACCCGGTCCAGGATCTGCGCCTTGGACAGCACCCGCCGGGGGTTGCGCATCAGGTACCGGAGCAGCTCGAACTCCGTGGCGGTAAGGTCGATGAGCTCGCCGCCGCGGCGGACCTCGCGCGCGTCCTCGTCCATGGTCAGGTCGCCGACCGTGAGCTCGCTGCCAGCCTGCTGCCGGGCGATGCCCGCCCGGCGCAGCAGCCCGCGCAGCCGCGCCAGCAGCTCCTCAAGGCTGAACGGCTTGGTGACATAGTCGTCGCCGCCCGCGGTGATCCCCGCGACCCGGTCCTCGACGGCGTCCTTCGCGGTCAGGAACAGCACGCAGACGTGCGGTAGCCCGGCGCGGAGCCGACGCAGCACCTCAAGCCCGTTGAAATCGGGCAGCATGACATCCAGGACGACAGCGTCGGGGCGGAAGTCCCGCGCGATGCGCACCGCATCCGCCCCCGTCCCGGCGACCTCGATGTCCCAGCCCTCGTAGCGCAGCACGCTGGCAAGCAGCTCGGCCAGGCTGGGCTCGTCGTCCACGACGAGAACCCGGACCGGGCTGCCGTCCGGGCGCAGCGTGGAGGCCGCACGGCCGGCCTCGCTCGCGGCCGGTGTCGTCTCTGCGATGCTCATCGTCATGCTCTCAGGATGCACTGGCGTCCTTCTGAACCAGTATGAGGCAGCTCTGAGTCACCTCTGAAGGTCGCCGGGCACCCGCTGCAGCCGCAGCGCGAGCGCCGGGCAGAACGAGACCGCCCGCCTGGCCTCCCCGAGCAGGGAGCCTGGCACCGGCCGGCTCGCTAGCACCGGATAACCCCACTCATCGAGGACTATCAGCTCAGGCAGAAGCTGCGCGCACAGGCCGTGCCCGGAGCAGGCGACGGGGTCGACGCGAAGCTCCATCGGCCGGGACATCAGATCCAGTCCTGCTCAGTGGCGGGCGCGGCGGCCGGCGGCGGAACCGGCAGGAATGGCTCCCGGCTGGGCGCGGAGCAGCGGCCGTGCTGATGCAGCCGGAACTCGGCGGCGAACGCGCGCAGCGCGCTGCGGACGAACCGGGCGGTGCCATCCGGGTGGTGGCAGGCGCCGCGGCCCTCGACCAGCCCGGCCCACCGGATCACGTCGGCCAGGACGTGATCGGCGGCGCGCGGGGCTGCGAGCGTGGCAAGCGCGCCGGCGATCCGGGGAAGCCCGTTCAGGCATGGCCCGCACTGTCCGGCCGACTCGGCGGCAAGGTATCTGGTCACCCGTGCGGTCTCGGCCACGCCGCAGCGGTCCTCGGGCAGCGCGGCCAGCACGCCCGCTCCGGCCGAAGCGCCGGCCGGGCGCAGGCTCGCGTTGCTGAGCCTGAGCCCGGCAGCAGCACGCGCGGGGATCCAGCCGCCGTGATAGCCGCCCGCCAGCACGGCCTGAGCCTCACGCATGTTCACCAGGTCGCGCAGCGGCGTTCCGAGCGCGGCTTCGGTGACGACGGCCGTTCGCCCGTGGAGCACCGTGCACAGCATGGTGCCGGGCTCGGCGGCAGTCCCAGCCGTGCGGAACCACGACGGCCCGAACCGCGCGATCAGCGCCACGTGGGCAAGGGTCTCGGCATTCAGAACGAGCGTCGGGCGTTCATCCACCCCGCGCTCGTAGATGCCGCGGGCGGCGTAGCGCGGCAGGGCCGGGCCTGCGCTGAGCCGGCTGGCGAGCGCCGACTCCTGGCTCGCCAGGAACCTGGCCGGCGCGGAGGCCAGCGAGACTTGAAGCGGGTCCAGCCCGGCAAAGGCCCGTTCCGCTAGCTGCGCGCGCAGCCATTCCCCGGTCGCCGGCTCCCTGGCCAGGTACAGGATTGCCGTGGTAGCGCCCACCGCCTCGCCGGCTAGCTGCAGCCCGTCCAGGACAAGATGCGGTGCATGCGCCAGCAGGGCGAGATCCTTGCGGCTGCCGGGCTCGCCCTCGGCGGCATTGGCGACCACCACCGGCGCGCGAGATGCCCCGGCAGCGATCGCGCGAGGCCTGCGGCCCGCCCGTGCGACCGCCGCCAGCTTGCGGTGCACGGGAAAGGCGGCGCCGCCGCGCCCGGTCAGGCCGGCCTCGCCGATCTCGCCGGTCAGCCGGCCCGGCGCGCCGCGGAAGGGCGGCGGCCCGAACCGGGCCAGGTGGTCGCGCAGGGCGGCGGCGGGAACCGGGAGCAGCAGGCGGCCGCCTGCAGCGGGCATGACCCGGACGGGCAGCGTGGCCGGGTGCAGGGTTGCCGTGACCGGATCCCGGGGCTGCGCGGCCGCCTGCCGCGGAGTCATGGAATCGGGCCCGGTGATCCGGCCGGTGAGCGGTGGCGCGGCGGGCCCGGTCATCGGCGGCCCGCCGCGGTTAGCTCGCGCTGACGCCGCAGTGCCTCGGGCACCCGGCCGGAGCGCGGCAGGGCGGCGCGCGCGGCCCGAGCCCGCAGGGCGGCCGCGGTCGCGACCGCGAGACAGCACCCGGCCGCCAGCCCGAGCAGCCAGCCACCCTGAAGGTCACGGCTTGAGCCCACCGAGTGAGCAACCGCGACCGGCCAGGAAATGTAGGCCAGCCAGTGCACGGCCCGCCAGGTCCGCCTGCCGAGGAACCTGCGCAGCAGGCTCGTGACGATCACCGCTGCCATCAGGTCCAGGCTCACGGCGCCGAGGCCCAGCCAGAACGGCTCGTAACTGGAGGCGAGCGGGATGACTGCCGCTGCCGGGCTGATGCTCACGTAGCTGTCCAGCACGGCGGTGAGCACATGCGCTGCGACGAACGTGACCGCGAGCAGGGACAGGAACCGGTGCAGCCCGGCGATCGTGAGGCCGGCCCGGCCAGGCGCCAGAGCCCGCCGGTTCACCAGGATGCCGAGGACCACCACGATCGACAGCAGGATCAGGGCGACCACTCCGGTGGCGCGGCTGGCATACCACAGGGCGGTGGCTGAGCTCAGCATCAGGACCCTCCCGAGGTCACCTGGCCCGCCCCGGAGCTCGCTGCGGGAGCCGAGGACGGCGGGCTGAGCTGTGAGGCGGAGGCGTGCCGCCGGGCGACGTGATGCCTTCCGGCGCCGTCATCAGCGGCGCCCCGGTCGTCCGCCCTCGCTGAGCCGGAGGTAGCAGACGCGCTGGAGGAGCCGGCCAGGTGAGCCGGTCCGGGCAGGGCGGCTGCGATCCCGCCGGCGGCAAGCAGGCTCGCGGCGGTGGCGGTGACCGCGGCGGCCCGCATGCCGGCCCGCGCTCGGCTGCGCCGCCGGCCGGCTGCGAACTGGCCTGCAGCCAACTGGCCGGCGGCAGGGACCTCGGAGTGATCCATGACGTCGAGTGTCGGCGCCGATCGTTGGCTCGCGCTCAGCCAGTCCTCTGAGCCAGCTATGAACCGCCCGGCGGGCGGGCGAGCGCGCGGCTTGCCGCCGGCCGTGGTCAGCGGCTCACAGGCTCGCCTGGCCGGTGACGCAGGTGACGGTGCCGCCGGCCACCCAGATCTGGCCGCCGGAGTCGGTGGTCACGTGCACCCTGCCGGCCCTGCCGAGGGCCGTGCCCTGGCGCACCGTATACGGCGCGCTGGCCCGCCCGGTCTGGATGAGCCAGTGCGCGAGCGCCGCGTTCAGGCTGCCCGTTACGGGATCCTCCACGGTGCTGCCGTCTTTCGGGAAGAACGCGCGGACCTCGAAGGACTCGCCTGCGCCGGGCGGATGCGGCCCGGCCACTCCTATGTCGAGATCCACCGGGCCCGGCCGCAGCGCGAGCACCTCCTGCGCGCTGCCCAGCAAGACCGCTACCCAGCCCGGGCCGTTATCGACCCACTGGGCCGCCTCGATCGCCTCCCTGCGAACGCCGAGGACCCCGGCCAGGCGCGCGACCAGCGGCTCGTCCGCCGGCTCGTAGCGGACCAGCGGAGGAGCGGCGAAGCCCAGGCCGTCGCCGGTTCGCCGGATCTGCACCAGCCCGGCATCGCATTCCTGCACGATCACGGAGTCGCGGGCCGGCCGATGGCCAGCCTCCAGCCAGGCGTGACACGTGCCGAGCGTGGGGTGGCCGGCAAAAGGCAGTTCCTGCGTCGGCGTGAAGATCCTGACCCGGTAGTCGGCGCCCGTGTCTCGGGGCGGGAGCACGAACGTCGTCTCGGACAGGTTCATCCAGTGCGCGAAGCGCTGCATGTCCCGGTCGGCCAGCGCGGTGCCGTCGAGCACCACGGCGACCGGGTTGCCGCGGTAGGGCTCGGAGGCGAAGACATCGACCAGCCGGAAGTCGCGGAGCACAGGCTGAGTCTGTCACAACGGGCCGCACTGCGGATTTTCTCCTGGCCGGCGCGGCTGACCAGCGTGTTAGCACGGCGGACGTCGCCTGGCGTGCCACACTGTCTGGTGACGCCACGCCTTCGATCTAGCACAGAGTATCGAACGAGCTTGTGCGTCAAGGGTCGTGATGGTGCCGGGACACGGCGGCTGGCCGGCTCGCTGTGCCGGGCGCAGGCGGCGGGGATGCAGTACCGCGGGCTCGCGGAACGGGGGAGCGATGAGCCTGGTTACCGAAGGTAGCGGAGTTGACGGATTCGAGACGATCACCATCCCCGCTCAGCCGGGAGGGCCAGGCCCGGCTCAGGCGGCGGTGCTGCGCCGGAACTCGCCGCGCCCTACCCGACGCGCAGTCCTGTACCTCTGCTGTGCGGCCGGGGACGCCGCCAGTGACCTGGTGAGCTGGTACACCGAGCGGGGCTTCCATTTCTACGCCGCGGACCTGCGGCCGGCCAGCGACGTGGCTGCGGCGGTGGGACAGCGCCGCCGGCCGACCCGCGAGCAGTGCTTCACCGGACTGGACGCGGCCTGTCAGTACCTGCGGGAGTCAGAAGGCATCGACTCGATCATCCTCGCCGCGCACGGTGCCGACGCGGGCGTGGCCGCGCACTGGTGTGCTGCCCGCGGTGAGCAGTGCCCGGTCGATGCCGCGATCCTGACCTGCCCGCAACTGGGCAGGCGGCACCGGGCGCTGAGCATCCGCTGCCCGGTCCTGGTGATGACGCCCGCGCCGGAACGGTCCCGGGCTGCGACGGCTGGCCTGCGCCGGGGCAGGCGCGATGGCCGGGCTGCGACGGGCCTCGGCCAGCACGTGACCTGGCTGCGGCTGGCCAGCGGCCTGGGCGGCACGGAGCGCGAGGACCGGCGGCCATACTTCGATGAGATGGGCCGCTGGCTCGGTGCCTACATGTACGGGCAGGTCCGCGACCAGCTGCTATGAGAGGGCCGCAGCTCGCGGGCAGCTCAGCCGAGCACGGTCACCTGGACGCTCGGGTAGCCAGAGGCGCCGTTCGGAGCCGGAGGCACCGTCAGCGCCGTCTGCGTGTAGCCGGTGGCATCGGTGGCCCGCGCCTCGATCAGGTGATGGCCCGGCGTGGCATCCCAGTACCAGACCCATTGCCGCCAGCAGTCGATGTCGGGCACGGCGGCCAGCCTGGCCTGGCGCCAGGGCCCGCGGTCGACGCGCACCTCGACGGCGTCGATTCCCTTGTGCTGCGCCCAGGCGACCCCGGCCACCGGGACGCGGCCCGGCCGCAGCGCGGCCTGGCCGGTGGGGACGTCGATCCGGGACTCGGTCTTGATCGGGCCCATCGGCGCCCAGCCGCGCTGAGCCCAGTAGGCGACGCTGCGGGCATAGGTGGTGACCTCGATGTCGGTCAGCCACTTGCACGCCGAGACGTACCCGTACAGCCCGGGCACCACCATGCGGACCGGGAAGCCGTGCTCGACCGGCAGCGCCGTGCCGTTCATCGCCACGGCGAGCAGGGCGTCACGGCCATCCATGACGGTCTGCACCGGCGTTCCCGAGGTGAACCCGTCCACCGACGTGCACAGCAGCTGGTCAGCCCCGGCCCGGATGCCCGCCTCGCGCAGCACGCTGGCCAGGCTGGCGCCCAGCCACAGCGCATTGCCCACATACGGGCCGGAAACCGGATCTGAGACGCAGGTCAGCGTGATGTAGTCGGCGATCAGCGGCCGCCGGATGAGCTCGTCGAAGGAAAGGGTGATCTCGCGGCGGACCATGCCGTGCACGCGGAGCCTCCAGCTTCCCGGCGGAACCTCCGGCAGCACGATCGCGGTGTCGACCCGGTAGAAGGACGAGTTCGGGGTGATGAAGGAGCTGAGGCCGGGGATGTGCAGGTCGGCCCCCGGCGGAAGCCGCGGGGCCGGATTGGCCGGGGCCGGGAACCGCAGCGCCGACTGCGCGCGGGCCACGCTGGTCCGCTCCGCGAGCAGCCGGCCGCCCAGGCCCGCCGCCGCAGCAGCGCCCGCCGTGACCACGCCGGTGACCAGGAAGCTCCGCCGCTCGGGGCCGCCAGCGACGGCGGGAGCCGGCCCGGCGGCCTCATGCTGACCGGGCGGCGCGGCGCGCACGAGCAGCGCCAGTGCGGCGGCAGCGGCGACCACTCCGAGCAGTGTCGGCAGTACGTCGGCAGGCGTCGCAGCCGGACGGGTGAGCGCTGCCGCCACGCCGACCGCGCCGAACAGGGCAACCCCGGCGAGCCCGAGCAGCAGCCTGCGCATGGCCATTACGCCCACGACGGCGGCGAACGCGGCCAGCACGACCAGGATCCCGGCGACCAGGACAACCTTGTCGTGCGGGCCGAAGGTGGATATCGCGAAGTCCTTCACCGCGGGCGGGGAGAGGTCGATCGCGGCCTGGCCGACATCGACGACGGGGGAGCCGACCGGGCCGGTGAGGCCCGCCGCAAGCTGGGCGACGCCGATGGCCGCGGCACCGGCCAGGATCCCGGCGACCGCTCCGCGTGCGGTCCGTGCTGATCTCATGCGCGCTCGTCCCAGATCTTCAGCCACACCAGGAATTCGTCACCGGCGGGCGACCGGATTGCCCCGGCGCGCCCCCGGCAGTGCGCGAGTCGCTGACCAAGCCGGCTGCTCGCCTGCTACGAATCTATGGTGTGGCACCGGGAACCGATGAGTTCGGGCCGATGATGCCGGTCGAGCCGGCGCCGGAGCAGGCACGCCCAGGCCGCCAGCCGGCGGCGGACGCGCTGGCGGGCCTGCTCGCCCGGGTCGCCAGGGGGGATCACGGTGCGTTCGCCGCGCTGTATGACCGGGTGGCCGGCCAGGTGCTGGGCCTGGCGCGAGCCGTCGTCCGCGACCCGCAGCAGGCAGAGGAGGTCATGCAGGAGGCACTGCTGGATGTGTGGCGCACGGCGTCACGGTTCGACCCTGCCGCGGGCAGTGCCACGGGCTGGGTGATGATGCTGGCGCACCGCAGGGCAGTGGACCGGGTCCGGGCCGAGCAGCGGGCTGCGGGAGGCAGGGCGGCGGCGCAGCGGCCAGCCGCCGAGTACGACGAGGTGGCGGAGGAGGCGCTGGCCCGGCTGGACCGGGACCGGGTGCGGCGCTGCCTGGGTTCGCTCACCGAGCTTCAGCGTGAGGCGCTGACCCTCGCCTACTACGGCGGTTACACCTATCGCGAGGTGGCAGGCCTGCTCGGGGTGGCGGTCGGCACGGCGAAAACGCGCCTGCGCGACGGGCTGATCAGGCTACGCGACTGCCTGGGGGTGGAGTGATGCGAGCGGCCAGGCCCGATCCGCACCTGCTGGCGGGGGCATACGCGCTGGACGCTGTCGAGGAGCCCGAGCGGCGCGAGTTCGAGCGCCACCTCTCCCGGTGCGGGACCTGCCCGCTGGAGGTCGCGGCCATGAGGGAGGCGGCTGCCCGGATGGGCGCGGCCGATGCTGTGCGGCCGCCTGCCCGGCTTCGCGCGGCGGTGCTGGCGGCTGCCGCGCGGACCGCGCAGGCCCGGCCGCTGCTGCCGGGGCGGGCCGGGACGCGAGGGATTCGGCAGATGCTCGGAATCCGGGAGATGCGCGGGGGCTGGCGCCGCCCGGCGGTGGTGGTAATGGCATGCGCGGTGATCTCGGCACTGATCGTGCTGGCCGTCGTGGCATCCGGCATGCGAAGCCGCCTGCAGCAGGCGGAGCGGCATGCCAGCGAGGTCGCGGCCGTGCTCAGTGCACCGGATGCGAGGATGCGGACGGCCTGGCCGCGCTCTGGGGGGAAGGTCACGGTGGTGCTGTCGCACCGGATGGACGCGCTCGTGGTGACCGCGGCGCGGCTGCCCCCGCTGCCGCGCGGCCGGGCCTACGAGCTGTGGCTGATGGGTCCCGCCGGGGACCGGCCAGCCGGGATGCTCAGGATGTCCGGGCGCGGCGCGTCCGGGCCTGCCATGGTGTCCGGGCTCGCTCCCGGCGACAGCCTGGCGGTGACCGTGGAGCCGGCTGGCGGCGCGGCCCGGCCGGCCATGCCGCCGGTCGTGCTGATCAGCCTGAGCTGACTGCCGCCGGGTCGGCAGGCTACGTTTGATCCCGTGAAAGCATCACCGGAGGCGCAGCTTCGGCTGCTGGAGCTAGCGGACCTCGATGCCGAGCTGAGCAGGCTGGCAGCCCGCCGGCGCGGGCTGCCAGAGCATGCCGAGATTGAGGAGATGGACCGGCGTGATGCGCAGCTGAGGGATGCCATCGCCACGCTCGACGCTGAGCAGGGCGACCTGAGACGCGCCCAGCTCAAGGCCGAGGCGGATGTCGACCAGGTCCGCGCCAGGATCGAGCGGGACCGCGGGCGGCTGGACGCGGGCCAGGTGTCGTCGCCGCGTGAGCTGGAGAACCTGCAGTCCGAGATCGGGTCGCTGCAGCGGCGGCAGTCCGATCTCGAGGAGATCGTCATCGACATCATGGAGCGGCGGGAGAGCGGCGAGACCCGCCAGCGGGCGGCAGAGGCCGAGCGGGCGCAGATCGCGGCTGACCGGGAGGCGGCCACGGCACGGCGCGACGCGGCGACCGCCGAGATCGATGAGCAGGCGGCCAAGGCACAGGACCAGCGCTCGGCAGTGGCCGCAGGCGTGCCGGCGGACCTGCTCGCGCTGTATGAGCAGCTGCGAGCGCAGTACGGAGTCGGGGCCGCGGCGCTGCGCGGCGGCCAGTGCCAGGGCTGCCATCTCTCGCTGAACACGGTTGACCTGAACGCGATCCGCGCAGCCGCGCCGGACGAGGTGGTGCGGTGCGAGGAGTGCCGGCGGATCCTGGTGCGGACATCCGATTCCGGCCTCTAGCCGGGATGCGGGGCGCTGACCGCGGCGGCTATCCTGAGAACGCGGCGGGCGAGCAGGCCGGGCGGCCGCGGCGCCCCGGCTTCCGGGCGCGCTGAGGAAGGTCCGGGCTCCACAGGGCAGGGTGGTCGGTAACACCGACCCGGGGTGACCCGCGGGAAAGTGCCACAGAAAACAGACCGCCCGGGAACGGCCGCGAGGTCCGTTTCCCGGGTAAGGGTGAAACGGCGGTGTAAGAGACCACCAGCGCCCGGGGTGACCCGGGCGGCTCGGTAAACCCCACCCGGAGCAAGGTCAGAAGGGGGCCGCGCACACGCGGCGCGGTTCCTGCGCGAGCGTCCGAGGGCGGCCCGCCCGAGCTCGCGGGTAGACCGCAGGAGGCTGCCGGCAACGGCAGTCCCAGATGGATGGCCGCCGGCCCGCGCAAGCGGGTGCACAGAACCCGGCCTACAGGCCCGCTCGCCCGCCGCCCCCACAATTTCGCCCGCCCCGCATTTCGCCCGCCCGCATTTCGCCCGCCCCGCATTTCGCCCGCCCCCGGCATTTCGCCTGCTGCGACGGTAACGTGCCGTCATGCGCAGGAACCTGACGATGGAGGATCTCGGCGACCTGGCCGCGCTGCCGCTGCTGGGGGTGCTCGCCACCTACCGGCGGGATGGCACCGCGCTGCTGTCCCCGGTCTGGCACGAATGGCGCGACGGCGGCTTCGGGGTGGTCACCGGCAGCCGTGGTGTGAAGGCGGCGCACCTGCGGCGTTATCCGAGGGCCAGCATCGTGGTGTGCGAGCAGGTTCTGCCCTACCGCGGGGTCGAGGTGCGCTGCCAGGCCAGGCTGGTCACCGCGGGCGTGAGTGACGCTGTGCGGCGCATCGCCTCGCGCTACCTGGGCGCGGAGGCCGGAGCCGCCTACGCGCAGAGCGCCGGTGACGATCTGCTGATCCGCCTCGAACCGGGTGACCTCAGGGCCTGGGACTTCGCCGACGAGCTCTCCTGACGGGAGCGCCGGCTGCTCCCCGGGCCTGGCTCATCGCGCCGTCGGCGCGTTCCCGGCCTCCAGCGTGGCCAGGTCCCGGGCAGCGAAGCGGTAATGCTCGATCTCCTCGTCCATCACGACGGCTATGCAGTCGATGACAGTCCGTTCCTCTTCCGGGTAGCCCGGCGCGGGTGAGCGGCGGCAGGCCCGCCCCAGGTCGGCGTCGGCCAGGCTGGCGACGATGCCCCGCATGACGGCCATCCGGCCGGCGCGGACCTCCAGGATCTCGGTGTAGCCGGGCTGAGCGCCGAGGTCGATGCCGAGCGCGGCCGCCTCGGCGGGCGGGTACCAGCTCTGCGGCAGGCCGATCGGATGGTAGGGCAGCTCCTCGTCCAGCACCGTGCGGCGGGCCCAGGCGTCGGTGATAAAGATCAGGTGGCGCAGTGTCTGCTTGACCGACCACTCCTCACTTACCTGCTGATCCAGCGCGGTCGCCGGCAGCCGTCCAGCTCGCTCGGTTGCCCGTGCCCACAGCCGCTCGATGGTGTCCCACAGCGCGCGGATGTCGTCGGCGGTCTGCGCCTCACGCAGCTGCGCTCGCTCCGGATGCCTGCGGTCGAGCTCGGCGTTGACGAACTCGGTCACGTCGACGCCGTTGACCGTGAGGTTGTCGACATAGCCAGAGATGCTCACGTTCGCCAGCCAGCAGTCACGGATCGTGACGCCGCTCATGTCACAGTCGGTGAAGCGGGAGCCGCGGATGTCGGCGACCTCGAACCTGGCCTCGCGGAACCGCTGGCTCCCGCCGCCCGGGCCCGCATTGAAGCGGTGCGGCCCGAAGTGCGCGGGCTCAGCGCGCTGGACTGGCGGGCGCACCGGATCACTGTCTGCTGCCATGCGCGACACCGTAACGCCGATTCCGGACGGTCTGCTTCCTGAAGCCGCGCGCGCGGAAGCCCTGCTAACGTACAGGTGTTCTATCAGGGACCAGCTTGACGAGGGAATCGAAGATTTGTTCTAATACCATTGATGGAAGTGACCCGGGATGTGGCTGTACGCGGTAGTGCCGCGCGCCCGGCGAGGCGGCAGGGAGAGGTGAGTGCGATGAGGACGGAGCGGGATGGCGGGCTGGCCGGTCCGCTGCAGGGTCCCGCCTTCCCGCGGAGCGAGCGTGAGCGGCCAGGCCCGGCGGGTCGCGCGACGCCTCAGGCCGTTCGCGGAGAACGGGCATTCCGGCGCCATTCCCAGCACCATCGCGACGTCTGGATGGACCGCCCGGGCCGCTGGCCGGACGGCTCCCGTCCGCAGGACCTGACCGTGCAGATCCGGCGTCTCGCCGACGCGCTGGAGAAGGCGCCAGACAGGCAGGCACGGGCCCACCTGCAGTACCTGATCGGCCTGAAGACCGAACGGCTGGCGGCCGCCGCGGGCCGGACCGCCCAGCCCGCATGGCCGGGTGACTGGCCCAGCGACGGGCTAGCGGAGCCGCCGGACACGCAGGCGGCTGAGCCTGACCTGGAACCGCTGGGTGACTGGGCGGGCGGCGCGCCGGCCGGGTCCGACCAGCGGCTGAGCCAGCTTCTGCGCCGGGGCCGGCCAATGTCACGGCGGCGGAGACGGTGGCGCTGGCGGGCGGCGGGGATCACGACCGCGGCGGCAGCGCTGGCAGTGATGCTGGGCGCGCTCGCCGGGTCCGGGCCAGGCCCGTCCTGGCCGGCCAGCGTCCGGCAGGTTCAGGCGGAGGCTGCCATTGCCTGCAGGAACCCGAATGTCGCCGCCGAGCCGAGCCTGGTGAACTTCGCCTGCGCTCCGGGCACCAGGCGGATCCTGTGGATCTTCGCGCTGATGACCAGCCGGGACAACCCGGCCTTCCGCGACCCGGTCACGGGGCGGGTGGGCCTGGAGCCGATCGCTCCGGTGCAGGGCGGCGAGCTTGCCTGGTCTCTCAACCTGCACCACCCCTACGACCCGGCCAACCCGGTCGACAGCATCGCCGTTGCCGCCAGGGCGATCAACACGATCATCGGCGGCGCGACGCTCACGTCGGCCAGCGGACGTCCGGTCATCCGGCCAGGCCTGGAGGCGGATCCGGCGAACTGCCGCCGGTACACCGGATCGGGCGCGCTCACCAGGCGGCCAGGGTATCCGAGCCTGTGCGCGCGGCCGGTGCGCAGCGCCGCGGGGCAGGCCGCCCTGGTGGCCGACGTCTTCGCTCGCTGGGTGGTGGGCGCGCCGGCTAGGGCAGCCCGCTCAGCGGCCGTGCTGTACCGCTACGCAGATGACCCGGGCGCGGCGCAGGCCCAGTCCGTGCTGCGGTGGCTCGCCCGGTCCAGGCCGCTGGGCTTACCGGCGGCCGTGATCTGGCTGGCCCGGCACGCCGGGGACGGCACGGTGCTGTCTTTCATCGCGGAGGGAGGGTTGACGTCCGATGCAGCAGGCCCGCAGGACGTGGCAGAAGATGACCGCGCTGGTCAGCCTCGGCGCGAGCGGGACCGTGGCCGGATTCTCCCTCGTGCCGAAGACCCTGCCGGAGCTGACCTCGCCGGCCAGCGTGCCGGTCGGGCTCATGGCGCTGCAGCAGGCGGTCGGCCAGCATCCCGGCAGCGACGAGATGCTCCGGGCCGCGATCGTGCATGTGGCCAGGTACTACCTGCGGCTGGCCGCGACCCGTACGCCAGCCGAGATGGAGCGGCTGATCTGGAATGCCGACAGCCTCAATGGCGCAGACCACGGGGAGTCGTGCGCGGCCTTCGCCAGCCTGACGCTCGAGCTGGGAGCGCAGGTGGTCGGTCAGCGAAGCTGGGTAACCGGCGGGACCACCTATCCGTGGCCGCTGCACTCCTGGGCTGACGTCAGGGTCGACCCGAATCCGCAGTCGATGTCCATCGTCTCGATCCTGCAGGATGCCCAGGCGCACGGCCGGTGGCACCCGCTCGGCGACGGGTACATCCCGAAGCCCGGTGACTGGGTGCTGTTCGACGGCCATGTCGAGGTGGTCACCAGTTACTCGGCAGGGGTCCTGCATACGATCGGCGGAGACTCGCTGCCGAACTTCTCGGTCAACGCGCACTCCTATCCCGATCCGCTGGCGGCGGCAGGGGTGCAGGGCTTCGTCGACAACGGGGGCCTGCCGGCTGAGGCCAGCTCGCGGACGCACGGCCCGGCGCTGGTGCGCGGCGGGTACCGCGACCACCCTGGCCGGGCGCACCGTTCCGGGCCGGCGCACCCCGCGCCGGCGCACCGCCACCTCGGGCGAGCCCAGCGCCACCACGGCCGCGGGAGCGATCACGGCGAGTCCGGCCAGTCCGCGGCGATTCCCGGGCTGACGGCATCGCGCCCCGCAGCGCCAGCCAGCGAGGACAGCCCGCCGGGAACGGCCGCGGTGCCGGGGCTCGAATCCGGCATCACGGCCGAACGGGCGGCCGCCGGGGAGGCGGGCGCCCGCGGCGCGGCGCCGCCCCCGCGGGACCACGGGCCGGGCACGCGGGACGAGCGGGCCGCTCCGGCCACGCCGGCCGCGCCCGGCGTCCTCAGCCTCGCTGACCGGGAGGCATTCATCCGGTCGGTCGCGCCAGGCGCGGTGGCGTCACAGCGGCAGTACGGGGTTCCCGCCGCGGTGACGATCGCCCAGGCGATCCTGGAGTCTGACTGGGGCCGCAGCACGCTCGCCACCCGCGACCACAACCTGTTCGGAATGAAGGGCACCGGGCCGGCCGGAAGTGACTCGCTGCCGACACGGGAGTACTCCGGCGGGCGGTGGATCACCACGATCTCCCCGTTCCGCGTCTACCGGGACGCCGCCCAGAGCCTCGACGATCACGGCAGGCTGCTTGCCACCAGCGGCTACTACACCGCCGCCATGGCTCACCGGGGCGATCCCGACGCGTTCGCCGCAGCCCTCACGGGCGTGTACGCCACCGACCCGAACTACGGCGCCGAGCTGATCGCGCTGATGCGCGAGTACGACCTGTACCGGTACGACACGCCGGCTGCCCCGCCGAGCGCCGCGCCGCCAGAGGTGGCCCCGGTGCACCGGGCCGAGCGCCATCCCCGCCGCGATGCCGCCGCGCGGCACGGGGCGGCCATCCCCGGCCTGGTGCGGCCATGGAGCCCTGCCCCGGTGCGGTCTGCTCGCCACCATCGCGCCGCGATCCCTCCGGCCACGCTGAGCGCGTTCGTCAGGGCGGCGAAGGTCCCGCTGCGGCGCCAGGAGCCGCTGTACCGGGACGTGGCCGCGGATGCCGACCTGCGCTGGGAACTGCTGGCGGCCTGTGACTGGATGCAGTGCCAGGCCCGGACGGGTTACTCGCCGGTGCACGGCGAGCGGCTCGGCACAGTCAACCCGGACGGAAGCTGCTACCGCACCAAGTCGGAGGCGCTGTGGCAGTGTGCCGACGACCTGATGCGCCTGGCCGACGCCGTCTACGGCCTCGACGTCACCGGGGGCGCACGGCTGTCGGTCAGCCAGCTAGCCGAGGCGTTCGCCGCATTCCGCTGGGGCGCCCTGCTGAAGGACCACCGCACCTCGGCGATGGAGTTCCCGTACTCGGTCGCCGGACTGAGCGAGGCGCACCTGCGCATGCGCTGGCCTCGCATCGATCATCCGGGCGCGCCCGACAAGCCGGGCACGCGATTTCGCGGGCGGCTCGGTGCCGTCCCGGTGGTGCTGCTGCTCAGCTACCCGGTCAGCACGTGACCGGTAGCCGTAAGGAGAACGCTGGCCCGATGCCGGGAGAGCGGAGAGGAAGGTGATCGGCGTGTTCCGCAAGCTGCTCAGCCTGCTGGCATCAGCCGCCGGCCAGCGGCTGGTCCCGGTGCAAGCCACCCAGGTGCCCGGCGGCCCGGCCGGGACGGCCGGTCCGCCGGGCCCGCCCGGGACGCGTCCCCGCGCGCCACGCAGGCGGGTCCCGCGCTGGGCCGGCTGGGCCGCGACGGCGGGGCTGGTCGCGCTGGTGTTCCGGCGTGCAATCGCGGCTATGGCGCTGATCGCGCTGTCTGCGGTGTTCCGGTTCGCCGGGGTGGACGTGCACCTGCCGCATATCAGGCTGGCCTGGCCGTGGCAGCAGGGCGCCGCCACCACCACCAACACCAGCGTGGGACCGTGGGTGCTGCAGAAGATCGAGGGCATCTCCCGGCCCGCGCTCGGGACCGTGACCTTCAGCTTCGTGTTCACCCACAAGGTGTCAAGGAGCATCGCGTTCTGGCCGTGCTGGTATGCCAGCACGTTCAGCGCGGTCGGGCATGCCTCGGCCACCGTCGACCTGAACCCCGGGCCCGGCTGGTGGGCGCGTGATGCCGGTCACTATCAGCTGCGGGTCCTGAAGGTGCCGTCCGGGGGGCGGCCGGGTCAGGTGAGCGTCCGGATGGTGCTGCCGCGCCCGCAGCTTCCGCAGTCCGTGCACGACGTCACGATCGACGACATCCCGTCGCGGCCCATCGACACCCAGCACAGCTGGACCTATCCGGGCTTCGGGTGCGGGGTGGTGCTGCGGCCGCAGTTCCCGCCGTCGGTGCTGTACGCCCAGGCGCAGCAGATCGCCTACTGGCGGTCGACGCACGTGCCGCAGGTGACCAGCGAGCTCATCGGAAGCGCCGAGGCGGAGGCGACGCAGACCATCCGCGACAACTTCATCCAGCCGACCCTGAACGCGCTCGGCTACCGGCTGGCCGGGTTCTCGCTGGGGTGGGCCGCGGCGCCGGCGGCCGGCGGGCCTGCTGCGGCCACCGGCCCGGTGCCGTGACCGGGCGGCTGGCGGGTCGGCTGCGGCACCGGCCCGGTGCCGTGACCGGGCGGCTGGCGGGTCGGCTGCGGCAGCGGCCCGGTGCTGCGACCGCCTGGCTGGCGAGCTGCCCGGCGGCCCCGCGCTGTGCCCAATCCGCCGGGATGGGTGGTTTTGCGGCAGAGGCAGCCGGGTAATCGGGCCAGCATGGGTCCCGCGGGAGGAGCGGCCCGGCGGGCCGCGACGAGTGATATCGTCCGCGATCTCGCCCTGCTGGAGCCGGGCCCGCCCGTGCTCAGCCTCCACCTGCGGACCGATCCCCGGGACGAGGCTAACAACGCGACCACGCCCGGCTGGCTGGTCGGCATGCGCAACGGCCTGCGGGCCATCGCGCAGCGGCTGGATGAGTCGGGGCCCCGGGAGCACCGGCTGGCCTTCCGCGACCTCCGACGCCGGCTCGAGTCGGCCGTCCTCGACCTCGGCCCGGCCGAGCGCGGCCGGGGACTGTCCTGGTTCGTGACGCCGGACGGCACGCTCGACTGGCGGCTTACCCTGCACCTGCCGCCGCGACGGCACGCCGTGATGTGGGACCCGCGGCCATTCGTCGCGCCCCTTGTCGACGTGACCGACCGCGGCCGGCCGGCGGGCCTGGTGCTGGTCTCGGGAGAAGCGGTACGGCTGCTCTACTGGGAGGCCGGCCGCATCGATGAGCCCGAGCGATCGCTGTACCACCTGGAGCTCGGCGAGGGCTGGAAGCATCCGGTCGGCTACGCGGTGCGGCACCCGCGCCGGCGGAGCGAGACCTACGACGCCCGGGTGGAGGTCTGGCGGGAGAAGTTCCTGCACAATGCCGCAATCGCAAGCGCGGCGCGACTGGCCGAGCTCGGCTGGGACCGGCTCGTGCTGGCCGGGGAGCCGGCGGCAGCCACCAAGTTCGCCGCCGGGCTGCCGGCTGACCTGCGGGACCGGCTGGTGGCGCGGGTGGATGCGAACCTGCTGTGGGAGGACAAGTCCGCGATCGCCGACCGGTTCGAGGCGCCGCTGGAGGAAGCCTGGCAGCGGGAGACGCTGCAGGTGGCAGAGCAGGCCATCGGGGCGGCTCGGGCCGGCGGCCCTGGCGCTGTCGGGTGGGTGGAGGTGCTCGACGCGCTGCTGCAGGACCGGGTGAGGTACCTGGTGTTCGCCGCGGACGCGGCGCCGGATCCGGCAAGCCTGCCGCCGGCGATCACTGACGCGCTCGGCAGGCCGTCCGCCCCGCTGCTGGTGGAGCGCGCGATCGAGCAGGCCGTCGCGTCGGGCGCGGATGTCGCAGCGGTGCCGGGGCAGGACTCGGGTCAGCTTGCCGCGGTGGGCGGGGTGGCGGCGGCGCTGCGCTTCTGAGCTGGCATCGGCGCCGGGCCGGCGGTCAGCGGGCCGCCCGGCGGCGCAGGTAGCCGAGCAGCCTGGTGCCCTCGGGCGTGCCGAACCAGCGGGCGTGGCCGATCAGGTAGTCGTAGCCAAGGTCGGCGTCGGCGGATGAGCCCACTACCCCGGTGAAGTACGCGATCTCCGAGAGCGCGTACTCGACGTGGCAGACGGGCAGCAGGTCGGGCAGCACCGCGGCCTCTGCCGGGGCCAGCTTGCGAACCGACTGGTAGCCGTCGAGCAGCGCGCCGGCGGCGGCAAGGTCGGCCCGGGCTTCCCCGCCCTCGGCCAGGTCCAGCCAGGACACCACGGAGCGCTCCAGCGCGATGGCAAGGTCGTGCACGGCGTAGGTCAGGTTGGCCAGGCCCAGGTCGATGATGCCGGCGACGTCGGCGGACGGCGCGGCGGACGTCCAGGTGAGGTTCGACGGGTGCCAGTCACCGTGCGCCCAGCAGCGGGGCAGCGAGGCCAGCGCGGGCTGCGCGCGGCCCATGGCCGGAACAAGGTGCCTGCCGGCGTCCTGCCGCCACCGCCGCCGGCCGAGGTAGCGCTCCAGGGCGGGCCAGCGCGCGGCCAGGCGGGCAACCTGCCCCGCGGGGTCGGCGGCGGTGATCACCTCACAGGAGGTCATCAGCGGAGCGAAGGGCCGTGCGGGCTGCCTGAAGCTCTCGGCCGCGAGATGCACGCGGGCCAGCATGGCGCCCGCGGCACGCGCGTGATCCGTGCTGAGGAACGGCGTCCAGGACGGCGCGTCGCGGTACAGGTCATGGCCGGGAGCCGCCTGGTGCACCTCGTAGACGTAGCCGCCATGCCGGACCGCGGTCGCACCGTCGGCGGCGGTCAGCACGGCGGGCACCGGCAGCCCGCAGTCTCGCAGGTGCCGGGCGAAGGCATGCTCGGCCGCCAGTTGCGCCACCGAGCGCACCGCTGCGCCGTGGCGCTTGACGAACACCGTGCGGCCGGCCGCGCCGCCGTCCGGCCCGGCCAGCGACGCCAGGCAGGCCGCCGACATCGGCCTCGGGCTGCGCCAGGTCACCACCGCGCTCAGCGGGCCGGTCACTGCCGGGGCGGTCCCGTCGAGCCGGTAACCGCGGAGCACCTCGGTGACCTCCGGGGCGGTCAGCGGCGCCCAGGCAGGCGCGACAAGCTCGCGGCCCATCCCGTGGACGAGCAGCGGCTCAGAGGTCATCCGGAAAGGGCCTGGGTGCGCGCCCCGCGTGCTCCGCGTAGCCCGCGTATCCCGCGTATCCTGCGGATCAGCGTCAGGGCGGCGCTGCCGAGCAGCGTTGCCAGCCCCGCGGTGAGGAACGACAGGATCGACGCTGACATCCAGCCCGCCGGGGTGAACCCGACCTGCCGGTCCACCCACTGCCAGGCCGTCACCCACCAGGACACGTATCCCGGGTTGATGAGCTGGTAGGTGATGAACCCGACGGCCCACGGCGCCAGCATCAGCCACCGCGACCTGGCGCCCGCGGATAGGTCCCAGCGCCCACGGCGCAGCACGAAGAAGTCGACCACGAGGATCGCGAACATCGGCACGAACACCGAGCCGAGCAGCACGAGGAAGTTCTCGTAATCGGCGATGTTGAGGGTCAGCGCGAGCACCGTCGTGAGCGCGGAGATCGCGAGCGCGAGCACCCGCCGGTCCCACAGCGGCCGCAGGTTCTGCACCGAGACCGCGGTGGAGTACACGTTGGCGAACGACTGGTCCATCTCGCGGGCGGCGAGTATCGCGAAGCCGATCGCGCCGAGCGGCAGCGCGATGAACGCGCCGTAGATCTGCGACGGGTCGCGCGCCACGGTGACCAGCGCTAGCAGGCCGATGACATAGCAGGCGACCTGAGTGACGCCATAGCCGATCAGCGTGCCGCCGAAGGCGGCGCGGCCCGACCGGGAGTGCCGCGTGTAGTCGGCGGCCAGCGGCGCGAACGAGATCGCCGCGGCCACCACGGTGTCGGTCGCCGCCCAGAAGCCGGTCCAGCTTCCGTGCCCGAGTGCTGGCAGCGGATGCCGCAGTAGCTGAATCAGCAGGTAGAGAAGAACGATGACCACGGCGCTGGTCACATAGCGGCGCAGGATCCGGATGGCGCCGAGCGGCCGGATGGTCAGCGCGGCGGTCAGCCCGCCAGCGATCAGCACGTAGGCCCAGCGGGGCAGCCCCGGCGCGACGGTGTGCGCTGCCGTGGCGATCGTGACCAGCTCGAAGATGCCCCAGCCCACGCACTGCAGGATGTTCAGCGCGGTGGGCAGGTAGGACAGCCGGGCGCCGAACAGGCCGCGCAGCAGCACCATGGCCGGCGCGCCGGTGCGCGTGCCGGGCAGCCCGGCCAGGGCCACCGCGAGGGTTCCGAGCAGCGTGCCGAACACGATCGAGACCAGCCCGGCCAGCAGCGACAGCTCCGGGGTGCCCGCGCCGTTCGGCTGCAGCACGAAGATCGCGCCGGTGAAGCCCAGCAGCGACACCCCGAGGTTGCCCCACAGCCCGAGCTGGTCGATCAGGCTGAGAGCCTGCGGCACGGGGTCGGCGAGCGTGGGCGCGACCTCGGAATGGCGGTCGCCGGGGACGAGGACGAACGAGCCAGAGGCAGAAGCGGAAGTTGACGTGGCCGTCATGAGCGACACTCCCTACGCCGGCATTACCCGGTCAGGTTCAGACGGTCGGTGGCGCGGGGCCGGATGCCCAGCCACCCTCTCAGCCCGGTTAGCCCGAGCTCCCGTGTACTTGTAACCCCGATCTTACCCCGTGGCGGCCATCGCCGACACCAGCTCGTAGGCGGCGTGCGCCGCCGCGATGCCGGTGATCTCCGCATGGTCATAGGCCGGCGCGACCTCGACGATGTCTGCCCCGACGCAGTTCAGCGCGGACACAGAGCGCAGGATCGCCAGCAGCTCGCGCGCGGTCACGCCGCCGGCCTCGGGGGTTCCGGTGCCGGGGGCGTGGGCGGGGTCGAGCACGTCGATGTCGAGGGAGACGTACACCGGCCGGCCGCCGAGCCTCCCGCGCATCCGCTCGATGACACCGGCCACGCCAAGCGTCTCGAACTCCGGGCAGGTGATCACCTGGAAGCCTGCCACCTCGTCGTCGGCCAGGTCGGCAGCGGAGTACAGCGGCCCGCGGGTGCCGACGTGCACCGAGTGCTGCCGGTCGATCAGCCCCTCCTCGGATGCGCGGCGGAACGGCGTGCCGTGCGTGTAGGCGGCACCGAAGTAGCTGTCCCAGGTATCCAGGTGCGCGTCGAGGTGCAGCACCGCGAGGGGGCCATGGCGCTGCGCCGCCACCCGCAGCAGCGGCAGCGCGATGGTGTGGTCGCCGCCGAGCGTGACGAGCCGCGCGCCGCCCGAGGTGAGCCGCTGCGCGCCCTCCTGGACGCCGCGGATCGCCTCGGCGATGTCAAATGGGTTCACCGGGATGTCCCCGGCGTCCGCCACCTGCACCCGGGCGAACGGCTCGATGCCCGCGGCGGGATTGTACGGGCGCAGCAGCTTCGACGAGGCGCGGATGTGCGCCGGGCCGAAACGCGCGCCAGGGCGGTAGCTCACGCCCGAGTCGAACGGCACTCCGGCGATGACGATGTCCGCCGCGGTGACCTGGTCGAGCCGGGGCAGCCGGGCGAAGGTATCCGGCCCGGCAAAGCGGGGCACTACCGTCGCGTCGACCTGCCCGACACGCCCGTCTGCTACCACCCGGGGCAGCTCCGGCTGCGGCTGGTCACTCATCGGCCTCTCCTTAGGGCGGCCCGCGATACCGCGCGGTGCGCCGGGCGGTCGGCCTCGCCACTCCCGCCCGCTGCGCCGGGCTCACGCTGGTCGACCATCGTGCCATAGGCGTTCACCGACAGGATCGTAGCCAGAGCGTCCGCCGAGGGGCTCACGCGCTGCGCTGCAGCCGCGCGGTGTGTAAATCGCGTGCATTGGTGGAATGGATCTCCGGTAGTTCGCTCATACGGGGGGAGACTCAGTGTCTGCACCAGTTATGCGCCGCCCGGCTAGCCCGGCTCGCTCAGCGCGCCGGACCACGACGGCCAGGCGCGCGTCAACCTCGTCCCGCTCATCCGGCGGGTCCACTACAGGCAGCAGGGCCGGCCGGGCGACATCGAGGACCTCGGCGAAGACGACAGCCAGGCCCGCATCACAGAGCGGGTCACGGTCCAGCCATCCCGCGCGGGGTGGCAGCTCTGTCACGGCGACATCGGCCGCGCGGACCGTGTCCTCGGCCGCGGCGAAGGTCACCTCGGCCGCCAGCAAGATGACGACGGCCGCCACGAAGGCAACGTCCTCGGCGAAGACCATGTCCACCGCGATGCAGGCCATGAACACCGCGACGAAGGCGATGACCTCGGCAGCGAGGGCGCTGACCGCTGCGGCGAAGTCGATGTCGGCGGCGCGTTCCTCGACCGCCGCTAGCGCACCAAGCCGCCAGCGCGCTTCCTCAGCCGGCTCGTCGCGGCCGCGCGCCGCGGCCGGCGGCGGCACGTCACGGCCCGCCGGCTCGCGCTCGGCAGCGTCGCGGCCGTCAGGCTCGCGGTCCGCGGCGAGCAGGACGGCCAGGACCACGTCGCGGTCTGGTACCGCGCGGAAGGCGGCGGCTTCTCCGCCTCGTGCGCCGTCCGCCAAGTCATCCGCCAGGTCATCCGCAAAGTCATCGGCGCAGCCGAAGGCTGCCGCGGCCAAGGCCTCTCCGCGGCCCGCGGCCAGCCCGGAGGCCGAGCGCGAGTACGGCGGGCTGCTCTCCGGGCTGATCCGCTGAGGCGCTCAGAACCGGGCCGGCGATCGGGCCGATGACAGGCTGCCGCCGGTCACCGGGCGGCCAGCACCTCAGCGATCTTCGCGGCAGCACCCGGAGGGTCGTCGGCGTCGTGCAGGATCTCGCCCCACGACCACCGGTAATACCAGCGCAGCCGCCCGCCGGGGTCGGTGTCCGGGGTGCAGCCGATGCTCTCGGCCAGCATGGCCGCGCCCGGGATGAAGACGTGCAGCATCGCGGGGTACGTCGTCCTCATCGCGGCGTGAAAGCCCCGGCTGTCGAGTGCGGTGGCGAGCCGGTGCAGATGGTAGCTGCGCACATGGTCGTGGTTCGCGTGCTGCATGTCACCTGCCTCGCGGGGGGCCAGCGCGGCCGGTGCCCAGCCGGGAGAACAGAAGGCGACCTCACCGGCCGGTTCCAGCCAGACCGGGACATTGTCCGCCTGCGTACCGTTGCATTGTCAAGCAACCCCCTCGCGGGGGTGCCCCGGGGCAGGCCCCGGAATGAGCAGCCCGGGGCAGCAGATGAGGCGACGGCGTTACACCCGGTAGCCCGGCTGCCGCTGACCGTTATGAGGAGATTCCCGGCCGGGCTGGCCGCCATGGGCGGATGGATATCCCGGGGGAAGATAGCGTGCCGTGCCGTAGGCGGCCGTCGGGTAGGCGTCGGACTGGTAGCCCGGGTCGTGATGATAGCCATTTCCGGCGCCGGGACGGTAGCCATTGCCGGCCCCCGGAAGGTAGCCGGGAGCCGCGTGCGAGCCCGGGCCGGGATAGCTGGCCGGAGGGGCGAGAAGGCTGTCGTGAGCCGGGCCGGGCTCGTCAGCCGGCGGCGGCCTGCCGTGATCCCGGTCCCCGCCGGGGGTCACGTAGCTGCCGTAGGGGTTGCCGGGAACGCCTGCTGCCGTGCGCGGAGGCACCGGCAGCGGTCCGGAACGGTGGCCAGCGTGATACCGGTCTCGCGGGCCACCGGCAGGCGGAAGGCCGGCCGGCGTCACCGGGCCGGAGTAGTGCCGGTCAGCCATGCCCGGGCCGCCAAACCGCTGCTGGCCCGCCCCGTCGCCAGGCCCGCGGATCCCGTCCGCGCCTGCTGCCCGGCGGCTTGCGTATGACCTGCCGTCAATGGCCGGGATTCTCGGGAAGGATGGGCTGGTCAGCGGGTCATCATCGGCGGCCGGCAGGTTCCGCGGGTCGCGCGGATTGCGCGGGCGGCCTGGCGCAGGTAGCTGCCCGGGCACCGGCAGCGGCCCGGAACCAGCCGCGGCTGGTGACCGCCGGCCAGCGCCGGTGTCCACCGGAGCCGGAACGAGATCGCGCGGGTGCCCGGCGGCCCGCACTGGCGCCTGGCTGGCTGCGCCGGGGCCGGCGGCCGGGCCGCGCTGCGGCAGCCGGGCCGGGCGGGCACTCGCCTCTGGCTGCGCCGCCAGCGGCTTCTCGGCGCTCAGCTCGGCCCAGTAGTCGACGTCCGAGAGCTTCTCCCACTCAGTGCTCGACCACTGATCGCTGTCAGCGGATCTGCGCCTGCCGTTCTGGCGCGGGACCCGCTCCCGCTCCTGACCCGGGCGCGCTGGCCGGCGGGCCGGCGGCTCATCACGGTCGCCGAAGTCCGGACGCCACTGCTCAATGGGCTGATCGTCGGGGCCATGAGCCGTGCGCGACCGGGCACCGCGCTGATAGCGCTCGTCATCGCCGCGTCCGCGCGACCGCCGCGGCGGCTCGGCGTACTCCCTGCCACGACGCTCCCGGTCGGCTCCGGGCATCGCGGGGTGACTACGGCCGCGCCGGGGGTCTGGCCCGCGCGCCTCGTCATCGCGGCGCCCTCGCGCGGCGCCGGGCCTGGACCGGGCGACCTCGGCTTCGTCAGCCTCCTCGGACCGTATGCTCCGGGCGGCTATCAGCACGATGACAAGAACCACGATGACTACTGCGGCTAGGCCGAGCATGAGCTTGAGCATCGCACCATCCCACTGGGCATGGCCTCATGTGCGGTGCCAGCGAAGCGCGCGCAGCCATAGACGCGAACCTCTCCCCGTTTGCGCAAGGCACCCGGCGTCAACAGCGGATCGTGATCTGAACAGTGATTGTGTCCGACCGCTATGGTCGTTGTCACTCGTTTCGAGAAGTTTTACGTGCGTGTCGCCCTCGCATGCAGGCAATCTGGCTATGGCCTGGCGGCCACCGTGAGCCTTCCCCGTGCGATCGCGTGTTCCGCGATCGCCGTCCATGCCTCCTTCAGCGTCACCGGCTCAGGCAGCCGGAGGACCGTGTTGAGCGCGTACACGGTGAAGCGGTACTCGTGCGCGGCGGCCGGGCACGGCGGGGTGTATCCCCGGACGCCCTTGCTGTTCTCGGCGACGCTGGCGCCCTGCGGTATCCGGCCCGCCTGGATGTCGGCGGCCGGGCTGATATTGATGACGATCCAGTAGACGTACGGCGTGATCGGCGCTGCGGAGTCGTCCAGGACGAGCGCGAGCGACCGGGTCCGCTGCGGTGCGCCCGACCAGTAGACGGGAGGGCTGACCCCGGCGCCATGGCAGGTGTACTCACGCGGGATCGTGCCCTGATCGAAGGCGGGGCTGGTGACGGTCATGTCCTGCGGAACGTCCTGCCGGAGGGCCGCCGGGCTGCTGAGCAGCCCGCAGCCGGCGGCAGCGAGAGAGACCGCGGCGGCCAGGCTGGCGGCCCTGACCGCGGCGCCAGCGCGCGCTGCTGCTCTTCCGTTACCGCGGGCCACGCGTCCTCACCCTGCCCGTCATCCGGCGCGCTCCGCTCCGGCCGCCTTCCGCACCGTCCTGCTGCGCCGGATACTACGCGGTGGGAGCCTGCTGCTGGCCGCGGCCGCGCGACGGCGGCCGGTCAGTCCGGCTGCCGTGAGGTGCCGAACATGATCTCGTCCCAGGACGGGACCGACGCGCGCCGGGACCTGCCGCCTGCCGCCTTCCGCGCACCGCGGTCCTGTCCCGTGCCGGGCGGCGCTGGCTCGGAACCGGCCTCAGGCGCCGCCTCCGGCCCGGCGGTGCCGTCAGCGGCCGGCCCGGAGGCGGCCTGCGCGGCCGGCCGGGCTGCGGGCAGGCCCGGCCCGCCCGGGCCCGGGCCCTGCCGGGCCTGGCTGGCGCGCGGGTCCGCCGGGTGCGCGGTCGCGCCCAGGCGCGGGGCGATCGGGGTCACGGTTGCGGTGGCAGGCCGGGGCAGCGAGAAGCGCGCCGAGGAGATGTCGTCCTCGGGAAGGGACAGCCGCGCGGCGAGATCGTTGTCGGGCGCCACGTGGCGGCGCCGGGGATCGAATACCCACTCGGCGATCTGGGCTCGCCCGCCGGTCGCGATCGCGAGCTGGACCTGCCAGTTGCCATCCGGCCGCTTGCGCGAGTCCCAGCGGACGTCGTCAGCGCCGGCGCCGGCTTCGGCCAGCCGATCGGCCACGATCTCGCCGAGCACCGGGCCCGGCCCGGAATCGCCCGCAGCGCGGATCGTCGCGCGCTGCGCCTCCTGCGCACGGTATTCGCGCTCGGCGAGCACCGGGCCCTCGAACCGCCGTACGCGGTCGATCGGGAGTCCCGCCGCGTCGGCGATCTCTTCGGCCGTCTCTCCGGCGCGGATCCGGTCCTGGATCTCCTTGGGTCGCAACGGATTCTCCACTTCGATCTCGTACTGCGCGAGCCGGGAGAACTGACCGCGAGCCACCGTCCGCAGCCGGTCATCGATGGGCAGCGAGAACCGCCCGCTGCGCCCCGGTACGGCCAGGATGGCGTAACTGCCGTCCTCACTGACCGCCACGAGGCGCAGCTCCTGCATTGACGTCCCTTCCGCGCTGCCCGGCCGCGCGGGGGCGGAGCCCGGACCTCCCCCGGTACGAGTCTGGCGGCTCGCACCCCGTCGTGGCCAGCATCCCGCCCGGCATGTCCCGCAACGATGTGGCGGATCGCCCGCTTCCGGCAGGCCTCGCTGCCTGCTGACACTCGTCCGCAGGGTATTACCCGGAGCCCGGCCGCGGCACCGAACGACGAGATTGATCCGCACGCCGGGCCGCGGGCATCGGGTACGCTGGTGGCGAAGATGTTCGGTCACAGAAGTATCCTTCAGGAGGCCCCGCGGCCGGATGTGATCCGCCGCAGCCCGCGCGCCCCCTGGCTGGCTGTCGGCGTGGTGTGCTTCGGCGCCTTCATGGGGCAGCTTGACGCCAGCATCGTCACCCTGACCTTCCGGCCCATGCAGCGCGAGTTCGGGCAGCCGCTGGCTGCCGTGCAGTGGGTGTCGCTCGCCTACCTGCTCGCGCTTGTCGCGCTGCTGGCACCGGCCGGGCGGCTCGGGGATGGCCTGGGGCGCAAGCTGGTCTACACGTACGGATTCGTGATCTTCACGGCAGGCTCGGCGGCCTGCGGCCTCGCCCCGTCTCTCGGCCTGCTGGTGGCATTCCGGCTGGTGCAGGCGGTCGGCGCGGCTGCGCTCCAGGCCAACAGCGTGGCGCTGGTGACAACCAGCGTGCCGCGGCCGAGAATGCGGCTGGCGCTGAGCGTGCAGGCCGGCGCGCAGTCCATCGGCCTGGCGCTCGGGCCCACGCTGGGCGGCCTGCTGACCGAGACCGTGGGCTGGCGGTCTGTCTACTGGATCAACGTCCCGGTGGGCTGCGCCGCGGTCGTGGCCGGCCGCTACCTGCTGCCCCGGACCAGGCACCTGAGCCGGACCGACTCGTTCGACTGGCTGGGCGCGGCGCTTCTGGCCGGGGCGACCAGCGGGCTTTTGCTGGCCCTGTCGGCCGCCGGCGGCCTGCACCTGCCCGTCGCGGTCGTCGCAGCGGTCGCCTGCGGCGCCCTGTGCGCTGCGGCCGGTTTCGCGATCCGGCAGCTCAGGGCGCGGTTCCCGCTGATCCCGCATGCGCTGCTGCGGTCGGTGAGGCTGGCGCTCGGCCTGTCAGGGGCGCTGTGCGGATACCTCGCGCTGTTCGGGCCGCTCGTGCTGATCCCGCAGCTCATTGGCGGGCAGCCGGGCGGGGAGCTACGGGCGGGACTGCTGCTCACCGCACTGCCGGTGGGCTTCGGCGGCGCCGCTCTCAGCGCGGAGGCAATCCTTCCCGCCACGGTGACCAACCGCGAGCGAGGCGTCGCCGGAGCGCTAATCTGCGCATTGGCCATCGGTATGCTCGGTTTCGTGCCCTTGTCTGGCGCCTGGATCGCCGGGCCTCTCGCTCTTGCCGGAGGCGGCCTGGGCCTGTTCATCCCGGCCAACAACTCTGTGATCATGAGAACCTCGACGGCGGCATCGGCGTCCGTGCTCGGCGGGCTGGTCAACATGGCCCGCGGGATCGGCACCACGCTCGGTGTTGCCCTCGTCACCCTGGCCCTTCACCTTGCTCCGGCCGGGCCGTCGGGGCATCCCAGCCCGTGGCCGGCCCTCCTGGTGCTGGTAGCCGCGGCCGTCGCGGCGGCGGCCATCGCACTGGCGATCCGGCCCCTCGGCAGCGGGGCTGGCCCGGCGGGCCCGGCGGGACGCGAGGGCCACGCCGGGACCGGCGGGGCCGGCGGGTCGTCGGGTGACGACGACGGGCCCGCCGAGCCGGAGGCGGCCGGTGCGTTCGGCTGAAGCGCTGGCCGCGACGCCGGAGCGGATGGGGCCGCAGGTGGCCGACGTCGTCTCGCGGCTGCGCCGGGCGATGCGCCGGGCCGCCAGGGCAGCGGGCCAGGACGGGACTCTGCCGGGCGGCCTTGCGGTCGCCCAGCTTGAGCTGCTGTCCTGCCTGGCCGAGCACCCCGGTGCCAGGCCGGGCCAGGTGGCCAGGCTGCTGCGGCTGGCGCCAAGCTCGGTGGCCACTCTTCTTGGCGGGCTGCGCCGGGCCGGGCTGGTGACGCGGACCGGTGACGGCCTGGACCGGCGTACCGCCTCGGTCCGGCTGACCGCCGACGGCCAGCGCGTGGTCGCGGACTGGCAGGACCTGAACGCGCGCATCCTGCAGGCGGCCATCGCCGCCCTGGCGCCGGACAGCCGGGAGGTGCTCGGCACCGCGCTGGAGGCGCTGCGCGAGCTGACCGGTGCCGTGGATGCGCTCGCCGACCAGCCAGCGCCCGCGGCCAGGTGACCGCGGCGACGGCGGCGCGGCGACCGGCCCCGGTGTCACGTACTATCTTCTCTCATGCGCATCGACGCCATCTTCGGCGCCATCGGGCGGTTCGCGGTCCGGTTTCGCTGGCTCGTCGCCATCGCCTGGCTGGCAGGCGCGGTAGCGGCGGCCTCGCTGCTGCCGTCACTGGCCAGCGTGACCCAGAGCAACAACACCAAGTTCCTGCCGTCAAGCGCGCCCAGCATGCACGCGGCGACTCTGGCGGCACCCTTCGGCACGGCTGACCTGATCCCGGTCACCGTGGTCGCGGCAACCACCAGCGGGCCGCTGACCGCAGCCGACACGGCCGCGCTCACCAGCCTGCCGGCCCGGCTGGGCCGGGTGCCCACCGTGGTCAGCGTGCGGGACCTGGGCGTCTCCGCCGACCGGCAGGCCGTTCAGCTTGTCGTGCTGGCCAGGCAGGTCGGCGCCAACCAGAACCAGGCCACCGACCTCGTGGACGGGCTGCGCTCAGCGATCCGCGGCGCGAGCCTGCCGCCCGGCCTGCAGGCGCACCTGGCCGGGGACCTCGCCGTCTCGGTCGACCAGCAGAAGGCATCCGGCAGCACCGGGAACCGGGTGCAGGACTTGTCCGCGCTGTTCATCATCGTGCTCCTGGTGCTGATCTTCCGGTCGCTGACGCTGGCGCTGACCACCCTGGCGCCCGCGTTCATCTCGGTGGTCATCGCAGGCCCCCTGGTCGCCGAGGCCGCCCACCATGGCCTCCAGGTGTCGCCGATCGCCCAGCTCCTGCTGATCGTCCTGGTGCTCGGCGCGGGCACCGACTACGGGCTGTTCCTGGTATTCCGGGTGCGCGAGGAACTGCGCGGCGGGCTGAAACCCAACGACGCGGTGGTGAAGTCGGTCACCAGGGTCGGCGAGTCCATCACGTTCTCCGCGGCGACGGTGATCGCCGCGGTGCTCACGCTGCTGCTGGCCTCGTTCCCGTTCTACTCCAACCTCGGCGTCCCGTTCGCGATCGCGCTCGGCGTGATGCTGCTCGCCGGGCTGACCCTGCTCCCGGCGCTGCTGGCGATCCGGCTGCAGCTGCTCGGGCTCAAGCGCCGCGCGTTCACCCGGCTGTTCGGCAAGCCGAAGCTGCTGCCCTGGGACATCCAGCGGGCCGGCAGGTCCGGGGTGTGGGGCCGGGTGGCGACCTCGATCGTGCGTCGGCCAGTCCCGACGCTGATTGCCGGGCTGCTGTTCTTCGGGGCGCTGGCCGCAGGCTCCGCGGGGTACAAGGCAGGCGGCTTCGGCGGGAACACCAGCCCGCCGGCGGGCAGTGACTCGGCAGCGGGGGCCGCCCTGCTGGCGAAGCACTTCCCGCAGTCCTCGGCGAACCCGACCAGCATCATCTTCACGTTCTCCGAGCCGGTCTGGCAGCACCCGGCCGAGCTAGCCCAGGCGACCAGCAGGCTCCGGGCGACCGGGCTGTTCACCCAGGTGGCGGGGCCGCTGAACCCGACCGGCCCGGCCATCCCGCCGGCCCAGTACGCCGCCCTGCACGCCAGGCTGGGCCCGGCCGGCGCGCTGCCGCCGACGCCGCCGCGCGGCACGACTGTGGCCCCGGCCCTCTACCAGGCCTACCGTGCGACCCAGAACTACGTCAGCGCCGAGGGCACCACCGTGCAGTTCTCCACCGGCCTGAAGGCCGGCGACCCCGGATCGACCAGCGCGATGAACGCCGTCCCGGCGATCCGCTCGGCAACGACCGCGGTCGCCAGGGCCGTCGGCGCCTCCGACTCGGCGGTGGGCGGCGAGGCCCCGGCGCTCTACGACATCAGCGCGATCTCCGACAGCGACCTGGCGCACGTGATCCCCGTGGCCATCGTGATGATCGGCATCCTGCTCGCTCTGGTGCTGCGGAGCCTGGTCGCGCCGCTGTACCTGATCGCCTCGGTGGCGCTCTCGTACTTCGCCGCGCTGGGCCTGGCGGTGCTGCTGTTCATCGGCATCGGCGGGGAGAGCGGGCTGGTGTTCTTCCTGCCGTTCCTGATGTTCATCTTCCTGCTGGCGCTGGGGGAGGACTACAACATCCTGGTGATGACCCGGATCCGGGAGGAGGCCAGGAAGCTGCCGCTGCGCCAGGCCGTCGTCCGGGCGCTCAGCGTGACCGGGACGACGGTGACGTCGGCCGGCATGGTCCTGGCCGGGACGTTCCTCGTGCTCGTACTCGCCGCAGGCAGCGGCTCGGGCGGCCAGCAGGTCCGCGACATCGGGCTGGCCCTCGCGCTCGGCATCCTCATGGACACGTTCCTGGTCCGGACGCTGCTGGTGCCCTCGACCGTGATCCTGCTCGGCCGGTGGAACTGGTGGCCGTCGCGGCTGGCGGTCCCGGGGCAGGCCGGTCCCGGCCAGGCCCGCGCCCTGGCCGGGGAGTCGGGCGGGGAGCGGTCCGGGGAGGGGACGGCCGGCGCCCGCTCGCCGGAACCGCTCCCGTAGCCCGACTGCGGCATAGCCTGACATGCCCGCCGCGCCGCCACTGATCAGCGTGGTCATCCCGGTATATGACGTTGCCGGGTACCTGGACGGCTGCCTTGACGCGATCCTGCGCCAGGGCGACGGCGGCCTGGAGGTGATCGCCGTCGATGACGCCTCGCCGGACGAGAGCGGCGCGATCCTCGACGCGCGGGCCGCACGGGACCAGCGCCTGCACGTGCTGCACATGGCCAGGAACACTGGCCCGGGCGGGGCTCGCAATGCCGGGCTGAGCCGGGCCGCCGGCGAGTACGTCTGGTTCGTCGATGCCGACGACCTGGTCGCCGACGGCGCGCTGGCCGCGATCGCGGAGCGGGTCACCGCCGTCCGGCCGGACCTGCTGCTCGTCGATTACGAGAGCCTCTACCCGGACGGGACCAGCGAGCCCAGCCCCGGCCGGGCCGAGTTCCGCCGCAGCGGCGGCCGGGTCCTCACGCTGGCGGACCGGCCGGGGCTCATCCACCTCACGATGACGTCGTGGAGCAAGGTCATCCGCCGCGCCTTCCTGGGCGGGCTGGGGCTGCGCTTTCCTCCCGGCATCCATGAGGACGTGCTGCTGTCCGCGACCCTGCTGCTGGAGGCCGGGCGGATCGCGCTGCTGGACCGGGTGTGCTATCGCTACCGGCGGGAGCGGCCCGGGTCGTTCATGGCCACCCCCGGGGATAGCCACCTGGCCATCTTCCGGTCCTACGAGCAGGTGTTCGCGCTTGTGGAGGACCGGCTGAGCGGGGCCGACCCGTCCGTCGCCGGCCCGGTCCGCGCCGCCGTGTTCGAGCGGGCCATCTGGCACTACGCGAGCATTCTCGAGGCCGGCCGGACCGGCCGCCCGGGCCATGGCCTGCTCCCGTCCGGCGGGCTGGTGCCGCCGGGCGAGCGGAGGAGGTTCTTCGAGAGGATGCATGAGGACTTCATCCGGTACCGGCCCGAGGCGTACAGGCACCCGAAGGGCGCCCGGGGCGCCAAGCTCCGGCTGGTCGAGCGGGGCGCCTTCCGCGCCTACTGCCTGCTGGAGCCGGTGAACCAGGCCCGGCTGCGGGCACGTGCGGCCGCTGGCGCCCGCTGGCCAGCGGCCGCCGGGGAGGATAAGCTGCCAGCCGGCGGAGCGGAACGCCCGGGCTAGCAGCGGATCAGCCGCCGGGAGCGGCAGGCTAGCGGGTGCCAGGGAGCCGATTGTGGAGACCGATCGCAATCGGAGGCAGGCACGATGCGGCACGTGTACGGAGTTGTCCTTGGCGTGGTCGTTGCGGCCGCGGTGTACGCAGGAGCCGGGTGGGGCGTGGCGAGGATCACGGCTCTGCATGACAGCGGCACATCGCTGACCGGCATCCATGGCCTGCTGGCCCTCGCGGCGGTGGCCGGGACCGGGCTGCTGCTCGGCATCGTCCTCGCGGTACCGCAGGTATCACCGCTGGCCGCCGGGCTGCCCGGGATCGCGATGCTCGGCTGGACGGCGCTGCTGGCGATAAGCTCGCGCCGCGCGCTGGATCTGCTGCCGCTGCAGGGCACCTCGCTCGGGCACGCGCTCGGCACAGGGGTCAGGATGCTGCTGGCAGACGGGATCCTGGGGCTGGCCGGCGCAGCCATGATCGTCCCGCTGTTCGTGCCGTCCCGGTGGCGCGGTCGCGGCGAGGACGACGAAGCGGACGTCGAGCTGCCGGAAGAGGCCGGCCTGCTCCGCTAGCGCACGCCGGCGAACTGGGCGGACTCGGTCGAGCCGTCCAGCGCGGTGGTGGCCGCTTCCGGGGTGATGGCCGAGGTGACCAGGTCGAAGTAGCCGGTGCCGACCTCCCGCTGGTGCCGGGTGGCGGTGTAGCCGGCCGACTCGGCCGCGAACTCGGAGTCCTGGAGCCGCACGTAGGCAGGCATCCCCTCGGCCGCGTACCCGCTGGCCAGGCTGAACATCGAGTAGTTCAGCGCGTGGAACCCGGCGAGGGTGATGAACTGGAACTTGTATCCCATCGCGCCGAGCTCCCGCTGGAACTTCGCGATCTGGCCGTCGTCCAGGTTCGCCCGCCAGTTGAACGAGGGGGAGCAGTTGTAGGCGAGCAGCTGGTCGGGGTAGACGTCGTGGATCCCGTCGGCGAACTCCCTGGCGACCTCCAGGTCCGGCGTCGAGGTCTCCATCCAGAGCAGGTCGGCGTAGGGCGCGTAGGCCCGGCCCCGGGCGATGCACGCCTCGATCCCGCCCCGCACCCGGTAGAACCCCTCGGCCGTGCGCTGGCCGGTCACGAACCGGCGGTCCCGCTCGTCGACGTCGCTGGTCAGCAGGGTGGCCGACTGGGCGTCGGTGCGGGCGATGATCAGGGACGGGACACCGCAGACGTCCGCGGCCAGCCGCGCGGCGTTCAGCGTGCGGATGTGCTGGCCGGTCGGGATCAGCACCTTGCCGCCGAGATGGCCGCACTTCTTCTCCGAGGCTAGCTGGTCCTCCCAGTGCACCCCGGCCGCGCCCGCCGCGATCATCGCCTTCATCAGCTCGAAGGCGTTCAGCACGCCGCCGAAGCCCGCCTCGGCGTCGGCGACGATCGGTGCCAGCCAGTAGGTCCCGGTGCTGGCGGAGCCGGCGGCCTCGGCTGGCCGGCCGGCCTGCTCCGCCCAGGCGATCTGGTCGGCGCGCAGCAGTGCGTTGTTGATCCGGCGGACCACCTGCGGCACCGAGTTCACCGGGTACAGGCTCTGGTCCGGGTAGGTCTGGCCAGCCAGGTTCGCGTCCGCGGCGACCTGCCAGCCGGACAGGTAGATCGCCTTGAGGCCCGCCTTGACCTGCTGCACGGCCTGGTTGCCGGTGAGCGCGCCGAGTGCCGCGACATAGTCCTCGGAGTGCAGCAGCGACCAGAGCCGCTCGGCGCCGAGCCGGGCCAGCGTGAACTCCTCCTGGATGCTGCCGCGCAGCCGGACGACATCGTCTGCCGTGTAGGTCCGCTGCACCCCGGCCCAGCGCGTCTGGGTCGCCCACTCCCGCCGCAGCGCCGTAGCCTGCTCGCTCCGCGTGCTCACCGCTGACCTCCCGCTGTCCCGCGTGCCCGTGCCCGGCCGACATGAGCAGGGTGCGTTAGATCGCAGGGGAAGGCCAGGGCCAACCGATGGAAACTTTGACGAAAGTTTTGCTAACATCAATTTGTGCGTCAATTTCTTGATGAAGATCAGAGAATCTTGCCAGATTCGCCTGATCAGGAAGACCAGGGGAGCCTGGACCTGCACCTGTTCGGCCAGCGGCTGCGGCACATCCGCCGCGCTCGCGGGCTCACCCTGGCCCAGCTCGGCGAGCGGGTCGGCCGGGCGCCATCGGCGCTGTCGCTGATCGAGAACGGCCGGCGGGAGCCGAGGCTGTCGCTGATCGAGTCGCTGGCCGGGGCGCTGGGCGTGCCCGCCGCCGAGCTGATGCGGCGCCAGCCGCCGTCCCGCCGCGCCCAGCTCGAGCTGGCCCTGGAGGAAGCGCAGCGGGACCAGGCATTCCGTGAGCTTGGCCTGCCGCACCTGCGGGTGGGCGCGCGGGTGCCGGCCGACGTGCTGGAGCACCTCGTCGCCCTGCACGCTGAGCTGCGCCGGATACGGGCCAAGCCCACGGCCACGCCGGAGGAGGCGCGGGAGGCGAATGCGCAGCTACGGGCGATGATGCGGGAGCGGGGCAACTACTTCGAGCCGATCGAGAAGGCAGCCGCCGGCGCACTGGAGCGCGCCGGCTACGCCGGCGGGGCCATCTCCCAGGGCATGCTGCTGTCGGTGGTGAGACAGCACGGATTTTCCGTTAAGTATGTCTCTGACCTTCCCCGTACCACGCGCTCGGTCACCGACCTCCGCAACCATCGCATCTACCTGCGCCAGGAGTCCGCGGGCATGCACTCGGCGCGTACCGTGCTGCTGCAGACCCTCGGGCACTTCCTGCTCGGCCACTCGGCTCCGAGGGACTTCGCGGACTTCCTGCGGCAGCGGGTGGAGGCCAATTACTTCGCCGCTGCCGTGCTGGTGCCGCAGCGGCAGGCGGTCGCCTTCCTCAGCGCCGCCAAGCAGGCGCGGAACCTGTCGGTGGAGGACCTGCGGGACGTGTTCTCGGTGTCGTACGAGATGGCCGCGCACCGCTTCACCAACCTGGCAACTCACCACCTCGGCCTGCCCTGTCACTTCGTGAAGAACGATGTCGACGGGGTCATCTACAAGGCCTACGAGAACGATGGGGTGGTGTTTCCCGCGGATGCCTCCGGGGCGATCGAGGGGCAGCGGATGTGCCGCCAGTGGTCGGGCCGGCGGGTCTTCGCCTCCGCGGACAGGTTCAGCCCGCACTTCCAGTACTCCGACACGCCGTCCGGGACGTACTGGTGCGTGGCGTTCGTGGATCCGGGCGCCGAGCGAGATTTCGCGATCACCCTCGGCGTGCCGTTCGAGCACTCGCGGTGGTTCCGCGGCCGGGATACGACCAGGCGCACCCGGTCAGCCTGCCCGGACGGCGACTGCTGCCAGCGCCCGCCCGCGGACCTCGCGGCGCGGTGGGACGGCTACGCCTGGCCGTCGGCGCGGGCGCACTCGCACATCCTCTCGGCGCTGCCGACCGGCAGCTTCCCCGGCGTGGACGAGGCGGACGTCTACGAGTTCCTGGAACGGCACGAGCGGGAATGAGCCCGCCGCCAGGGTCTTATCGCGGCGCCTGCGCCGGGGCGCCGAACCGGGGCGGGCGCCGCTCGCGCAGCGCGGCCGCGCCCTCCCGGACATCCTGGCCCATGAACGTGAGCATCTCGTAGGCAGCCGACTGGTCGAAGATCGGTCCCGCCGAGCGCAGCCAGTTGTTCAGCGCTCGCTTGCTCAGCCGCACCGCCATCTGCGGCCCGGTCGCCAGCAGCCGCGCCACCCGCAGCGCCTCGGGCAGTACCTCCCCGGCCGGGAGCGCCTTGCTGACCAGCCCGATCCGCTCGGCCTCGGTGCCGCTCACCAGCTCGCCAGTGAGCAGGTAGTACTTGGCCTTGGCCATGCCGCACAGCAGCGGCCAGATGATCGCCGCGTGGTCCCCGACGGCCACGCCGAGCTTGACGTGCCCGTCGCCGAGCCGCGCGTCCTCGGCGCAGATGCTGATGTCCGCCAGCAGCGCCACCACCAGGCCGGCGCCGACCGCTGCCCCGTTGATCGCGGAGATCACCGGCTTCTCACAGCTGATCATGTTGTAGACCAGGTCGCTCATCTCGCCGAGCATCCTGGTCGCCCTGTCGTAGTCGCCGGCCATGCGCTGCACCATCGCCAGGTCGCCGCCGGCCGAGAACGCCTTGCCCGCGCCGGTCACCACGGCCGCGCGGACCTCGTCGTCGCGGCTGATGTCGGCCCAGACCCGCGCAAGCTCGGCGTGCATGGCCTCGTGAGCCGCGTTATAGACCTCCGGGCGGTTCATCGTGACCAGCAGCACCCCGTCGTCGCACCGCTTGAACAGCAGGTGCTGGTAACCGCTGTAATCCATACCTGCCATCATCGCGCATGTCCGGAGCAGGAACGCCTGCCCTGCGATTGCCACGCCGGCCCGGGCGGACGGTGCTTCCGGCCCGCGGGCCGGCTGCGTTACTCTTGAGTAACTTCATTCTGAACGCGGACAGCGGACGGGAGCGCCAGTGAGCGATACCGGCTTCGGGGATAGCCTTCCCCTCGACCTCACACCGGAACTGCGCGAGATGCGCGACTGGGTGCACCAGTTCGCCGCCGAGGTGCTGCGGCCGGCCGGGGCGGAGTGGGACGAGCGCGAGGAGACACCCTGGCCGGTCCTCGAGCAGGCAGCCAAGATCGGGCTCTACTCGCTGGACTTCTTCGGGCATCAGTGGCTGGAGCCGACCGGCCTCGGCACGGTCATCGCCTTCGAGGAGCTGTTCTGGGGCGATCCCGGGCTGGCGCTGGCGATCACCGGAAGCTGCCTGGCTGCCGTGGCGGTGGCCAGCAACGGGACTGCCGAGCAGGTCGGCGAGTGGGTGCCGCAGATGTTCGGCAGCCCCGGCGAGATCAGGCTCGGCGCGTTCTGCTCCTCCGAGGCTGACGCGGGCAGCGACGTGGGAGCGATCCGGACCAGGGCGGTCTACCGGGAGGCCACCGACGAGTGGGTGCTGAACGGTACCAAGAGCTGGGCGACCAATGGCGGGATCGCCGACGTGCACGTCGTGGTCGCCTCGGTGGAGCCGTCGCTGGGCAGCCGCGGGCAGGCCAGCTTCATCATCCCGCCCGGGACGCCGGGCCTTTCCCAGGGGCAGAAGTTCCGCAAGCACGGCGTGCGCGCCTCGCACACCGCCGAGGTGGTGCTGGACGACGTGCGGGTGCCGGGCCGCTGCCTGATCGGGGGAAAGGAGAAGCTGGACGCACGTCTGGCCAGGCTGGCCGAGGGCGGCCGGGCGGGGGAGCAGGCCGCGATGCGCACTTTCGAGGCCTCCCGGCCGAGCGTCGCATCGATGGCGGTCGGGGTGGCCCGCGCCGCCCTGGAGTTCGCGGCCGAGTATGCCGGCAGCCGGGTGCAGTTCGGCCGCCCGATCGGGCTGAACCAGGCGATCGCGTTCATGCTCGCGGACATGCAGGCCTCGGTGGACGCGGCCAGGCTGCTCACCTGGCGGGCCGCCTGGATGGCCCGGCAGGGAAAGCCGTTCGCGCATGCCGAGGGCTCGATGAGCAAGCTCGTCGCGGGGGAGACCGCCGTGCGGGTCACCGAGCAGGCGATCCAGATCCTCGGCGGGAACGGCTACAGCCGCGAGTACCCGGTCGAGCGCTGGCATCGCGACGCCAAGATCTTCACGATTTTCGAGGGCACGTCGGAGATCCAGCGCATGATCATCGGAAGGGCCGTCACCGGGCTTGACGTGCGGTAATAACCGCAGGTCATGGCGCTAGTGCGGATCTTGAAAGGGCCCGTGAACTCGGATTTCTGACGTTCGGCTGTTTGGCCCGTTATTCCTGGTTGGTTCCCGCCAGTTCCCGATAGCGTGCTGAGTTGGTGCTGACCCCCTAACCGTTAGGGTGGCGTCTCCGATCGGCCGAGAGGCCTGGAAGAGGCGAGGGATCCACGGCCTGTAGTACCGCTCCGGCGACGGCAACGGTCGAGCCAAGCGCGTTGACGTGACCTATGAGAGCGGGCCAGACCACCCTCCCGGCCCCGGGTCCTCAGGCTTGGCGTGACCGAAGGCCTGGCCACATAGTAACGGTGAGCGAGCGAGCCGCATCCGAGAAGGGCAATACAGTGGCCGCGCCGAATGGACCTGCCATCGACCTCGCATGGACCTTCCGTCTACCGATCATCGACCCGCCGTTGACCTGGACGCGGATACCGACATCGCTGATCGCAGCCACTCTTCGAGGTGCCGCCGCGCCTGCGCACTGCCGCAGGGGTCAAGTCCCGTGGCGTGGTGTATGGCGGCTGACGCGTGATCCTTCCTTTGTGGTTATGCGCTGAGCGCCGGCTGGGTCACCTCCGGTGTCGTGTCGCAGAGGGTGAGGCGGGATCGGGCCAGGACGTCGAGGCCGAGGTAGCGGCGGCCTTCGGCCCATTCGTCGTGCTGTTCGGCCA
>Ga0209061_1000568_pt1 | contig 87001 bp, 89 predicted proteins | sample Coa_R1_10_FD_187157 | JGI IMG/M metagenome (GOLD analysis project Ga0209061, IMG submission 187157) | Surface soil microbial communities from Centralia Pennsylvania, which are recovering from an underground coalmine fire - Coalmine... | ecosystem: Environmental > Terrestrial > Soil >...
ATATGCGCGGTCTCGCGCGACTCAGATCGCTCTTAACCGGAAAACCGCTCCCGCTGCCGTACGTGGCGGAAGAGGGGGCGCGGATCGACGGCTACGTCCAGAATTTTGGCCCTCCCGAGAACATCTACTTCAGTTCGGGCGTCCATGTTCGCCGCCAGGCGATCATCACCGTCGCGCAACATGGCCGGCTGAGAGTCGGCGAAAATACCTCGATCGGCGGCATCACGCTGTGGTGTGCCCGTTCCATCTCAATCGGCCACTCGTGTTGGTTCGCCGACGGCGTAAGGATCATGGACAGCTCGATGCATCCGCGCGATCCCCAGGCGCGCATCGAAGAAGCGCGCAAGCGCGCGCTCGGGCTCCCGCTCGACTACTATACCGGGGTCCCCAACGCTCCGGTCGTCATAGGCGACGCCGTCCATGTCGGCGCGAACGCGATCATCTGCAAGGGCGTGACGATCGGGCGCGGCGCATCGATCGGGGCCGGCGCCGTCGTGACCCGCGACGTCCCTGCGGAGACGGTCGTCGTCGGCAACCCGGCTCGTCCGATCAGCGTCCTCGTCTGAGTTTGGGCTCACCATTCCGGCGGGCGGCCGATCCGGCGCCTTACTCTTTCGGTCCGAAGAGGAAACGTGCTTCGAACGTGACCCCGCCGCCGACGTTGCGGTCGACCAACTCGCCCGGCCGGTCGTTGTTCCGCGTGTGATAGCTCAATCCGCGCAGACCGACGAGATACTCGATCATCCCGCGCCGCCAACCGTAGGCGGCGGAATAATCGACTTCGGCTCCTTGTTCGGGTTTCGTCGGCTCGGGGACGCCTGTATTGGTAACGGCGTACAGCGTCGCGCGCACGTTGGGATCGACCATCAGATTGAGCTCGACGAACTGCAGGTGCGGCAACGGTAGGGTGGCGCCGACGCGGTAAATCGGCGTCGTCTCACGTGCGTAGTTGCGATCGCCGTTCTCTCCGTTGAAGTTCGATAGATTGACGAGCTGGAAACCCGCCCCGAGGTGATAGCGGCGATGCCGATCGACGTCGACGTTCACCGTCCCGTTCACGACGCTCAAATGCGCCGACGAGCTGCCGAACGCCCCGTTATTCGCCCCGCTCACCGTAATAGGCGGGATCCCCTCGAACTGCAGCCAGACGCCGTTCACGTGCTGGCGAACGTCGAGCGCCGCGATGGGGGAGAGACCGCTCACCGGCGGATTGTCGGCCCCGACGTGCGTCCCGCCCGCGACCGCCGTAAAAATACCGACCTCGGTCCGGGTATCGGCGATCGCCGGAACGGCACACGAACACAGCAGCACCGCCGCAATGACGAGCCTTCCGGCGGCTTTCGCTTTCACGGAGATGTTCGCGCTGCCCCTCCCCGCCTATATAGGCGGCCGTCAACCTCGCCTCGTCTTAGAGAGGACGGTGCACAAGCTCCTTCGGGGCGGATTTTGGCCGTCGACGCCGAACCGCCCCACGTCTCCAGGGGGTATAGCTCAGTTGGTAGAGCATTACGCTGGCAGCGTAAGGGTCAGGAGTTCGAGTCTCCTTACCTCCAAAGAGTCCGGCGCGGCGTCGAGCTCGACGCCGCGCCTTCGCTTCCGCCCCTGCTTGCCTGGCCTCCGGGGCCGTCGTCGATGCGGCCGAAGAGACCCAGCCGGCCAAGGCAGCCCGGATCCAGGCGCGACCTCGCCGCCGCGCTCATCCGAAGCGCCGTGCCCGCGTGTTATAGTGTCGGAGCGGAGTATGCCGGGTAACCGCGTCCCCGCGGATGCGAGGCGTCCTCGGGGATGAGGAAAGTCCGGGCTTCACAGGGCAGGGTGCAGGATAACGTCCTGTCGAGGCGACTCGAAGGAAAGTGCCACAGAAACATACAGGCTTCGGCCAATGGTGAAATCGTGAGGTAAGAGCTCACGGAGCCGCACGGTGACGTGCGCTCGGGTAAACCCCACCTGAAGCAAGATGGCTCGACATGAACCCCCATGGTTCCGAGCGGCCCGCTCGCACGAGCCAGATCGCATCGAGGCGTCCGGTGACGGGCGTCCTAGAGAGATGGTTACCGCCGACTCGTTCGGTACAGAATCCGGCTTATAGGCATACTCCGCTCCAGTTTGAAACCCGGCGGGCTCTTCGGCTCGTTATGGCGAAGAGTTAGACAGAGGACATCTATCCCAGGAGCAGATACGTTGGCGCATTTTACCAAAGAAATGACGGTGAACGAGGCCTTCGCACTGCATGCGGGCGCCCGCCGCGTCTTTGCGAAGTTTCACCTTGGAGGTTGCTCTCACTGCGCGATCAGCGAGCATGAGACGATCGAGCAGGTGAGCGAAGGCTATGGGATTCCGCTCCCGATGCTCTTGGCCGAGCTCGAGAAGCTTTTCGAGCAACCGATTCTGAACGTCGGCGACAAGGTTCGGCTCCCTGATGAGATTCGCAGCAAGATCCCACAGCTCGCCAACGTCCCTGAGATCGGGGAAGTGAAAGACGTGGCCGCCGGTGCCTATACCGTCGAGTTCGGCGACGTCCGCCTGCAGGGGCTGGCCGAAGACTTCATCAAGGTAGAGCCCGCGCCCGCCGGTACCTAAATGTCGCTCGCGCTCTCGTCGAGCGGCTTACGATCGGCGAACGTCTCATCGGTCCCATGCCAATGCATGATGTACGGTTCGCCGGCTTTCCAGCAGAGATAGATCGGTCGTCCTTCGCGCACGGCCGGGAAGTCCAACAGCCCCAGATCGAGGTCTTTCACCACACAACCGTGTGACTCGATCCGATTGATGAGGCGGACGATCTCGGCCTTGAGCTCGGTGAAGCGGCGCGGAGAGTGCGCAGGCTCGCCGTTTTGCCGATGGGCGTGCAACGCCGGATCGTTCTCGAGAAGCTTGATCGCCAACTCGCGACGCTTCGCCCACAGCTCCTCGATCAGCGGGGCGAGGACCGGGATGAGGGCGTTTGCTTTTTCAGGCGAAAACAGCTTCATGAGATTCTACGAGCTCCGGCCGACGGCGCGATGCCACTCCGTCGCTTTGTCATCGTAACGGGCTTATCGGGAGCAGGCAAGAGTCAGGCGATGAAATCGTTCGAAGACCTGGGATTTCATTGTCTCGACAACCTGCCGCCGGTCCTGTTGGCGAGCTTACTCGAGCTCGTGAGAGGGTCCGACCACGATCGGCTCGCGGTCGCGCTCGACGTCCGTAGCCACGGCGCGTTCGGCGACGCGCTCGACGCGATCGAAGGCGTCCTGCGCGTCGGGGAGCAGCCGCGCATCCTGTTTCTCGACGCCGCCGACGACACGCTGGTGCGCCGCTACGGAGAGACGCAACGGCGACATCCGTATGCGCACCTGGGCCGGATCTACGAAGCGATCGCAGCGGAACGGGCCGCACTCGCACCGGTCCGCGAACGCGCAACCGACGTGTGGGACACCTCGGGTCTCTCGCTGCGCGCACTCGCTGCGCGGATCGCGAGCACCTTCGGTAGCCAGGCCGACGACCGGCGGATGCATGTCGGCCTCGTCGCCTTCGGCTATAAACACGGGATCCCGCTCGACGCCGACCTGGTGTTGGACGTCCGCTTCCTCCCCAACCCGCACTACGTCGAGGAGCTGCGGGAGCTAACGGGCCTCGCGCAGGAAGTTCGGGCATATCTCGAAGCTCAACCCAAGACCGCACAAGCATTGGAGCGCCTGTATGCCTTCCTCGACTACGTGCTACCGCTCTATGCCGCCGAGGCACGGACCTCCGTCACCATAGCCGTCGGTTGTACCGGCGGCGTGCATCGATCCGTCTACGCGGCGTCGAAGATCGGCGAGCATCTTGCAGCGGACGGTAGGTATCAGGTGACGACGACATATCGGGACGCCGGATCGTGAGTACGCTGTTGCGGGGCATCCGCTGGATCGTCCCGGGCCTGGGGATCAAGCGTTGGCTCCTGCTCTCGTTGTTCGGCGGCGTGCTCCTCGTCAACGGCATCGATCGGTGGCTGACCGACGAGGGGACCCAGCTGCACATCAACGAGATCGTCGACAATTTCGTCGCCGACTTCTTCCCGCCCGAGTGGCTCGGCTACATCTTCATGGGGCTGGGTGCCGTCTTGATCGTCCTCGGGATACGACAGTTCCTGTATTCGATCCTCAACGCGCTCATGCCCCAGCGTAATCGCGGTATCGTCGATTCGCTCCTCGAGATGCGGCTCACCCGCGGCTATAAGATCGTCGCGATCGGTGGTGGGACCGGCCTCTCGACGTTGTTGCGCGGCCTCAAACGATACACGTCGAACATCACCGCCGTCGTAACCGTGACCGACGACGGCGGCAGCTCGGGACGCCTGCAAAAGGAGCTCGGGATCTTGCCGCCGGGCGACATCCGAAACTGTTTGGTCGCGCTTGCAAGGAATGAAGCCCTGGTCACCGATCTCTTTCGGTATCGCTTCGAAACCGGGGACGGTTTGAGCGGCCATTCGTTCGGCAATCTCTTCCTCGCCGCACTCACCGAGGTCACCGGCAACTTCGAGCAAGCCGTCCGCGAATCGAGCCGCGTCCTCAATATCAAGGGGACGGTCCTGCCCGCGACGCTCAGCGCGGTCCGCTTGTGCGCGCGACTGGTCGACGGGACGATCGTCGAAGGCGAGACGAACATCTCGAAGTCGGGCAAGCCGATCGAGAAGGTCTACCTCGATCCGGCGCACGCCGATCCGCTCCCCGAGATCGTCACGGCGATCCGCGAGGCCGACGCGATCGTCTTGGGCCCAGGCTCCCTCTACACGTCGATCTTGCCGAATCTCCTCGTCGAGCGCGTCGCTCGTGAAATCGAAGCTTCTCACGCGGTCAAAATCTACGTCTGCAACGTGATGACGCAGCCGGGCGAGACCGACTCGTTCACCGCCTCTCAACACGTCCAGGTCCTGCTCCAGCAAGCCGGTGCCCGCGTCTGCGACGTGGCGATCATCAACGAAGAACCGCCGACGAAACTCCTCGACGTCTACGCCCAAGAAGGCCAGGTCCCGGTCCTCGCCGACCTCGATGCGGTCGCAAAGCTCGGCGTTCGTCCGATCCGGGCCCGCGTCATCAGCGAGCGCGAAACGGTTCGCCACGACTCCGACAAGCTCGCTCAGGTCGTCCTCGGCCTGATCGACGAGGCGATCGCGCAGCGCGCCACCTACGTCAAGCGCGCAACCTCGCCGCAGACGCAACCAGCCAAGATCTAGCAGCGCGCGCGGCGGCGTTACGTAGGAGCCCCGCCGCCCGGGCGATCGATTCATCGGGTGAGATCGGCGCGTCCGCGATCGGGAAACACGTCACCCCGGCGGCGAAGAGTTCCGGTTCGACGGCGGGATCGACGGACCCGGCGAAGGCGAGGACGGGGACCTGCTTGCTGCGCGCGATCCGTGCCACCCCGGCAAGCGTCTTGCCCCGCAGCGTTTGTTCATCGATCCGCCCTTCCCCGCTCAAGCAAAGTTCTGCGCCCTCGAGTGCATCGGCGAGCCCGCGGAGCTCGGCGATGAGTTCGACCCCGGGCCGCATTCGGGCGCCCAGGAGGGCGATGAGCGCGAAGCCCATCCCGCCGGCCGCGCCGGCACCCGGGGCGTCGCGCAGATCCCGTCCGGTCGCCTTGGCAACGACGTCGGCGAAGTGCGCGAGGGCCGCGTCGAGGATCGCAACTTGGGCGGGCGTCGCGCCCTTCTGCGGTCCGAACGTCACCGAAGCGCCCGCGGGGCCGATCAACGGATTATCGACGTCCGAGGCGACCTCGATCGCGACGCGGCGCACGCGCGGATCGACGCGCTCGAACGATATCGAAGCCAAACGCGCCAGGGCGGCACCACCCGGTTCCAGCTCTCGCCCGTCCGCGTCGCGCAAATGGAAACCGAGCGCCTGCAACAAGCCTGCGCCGCCGTCGTTGCTCGCGCTCCCGCCGATCCCGACGACGATCCGCTCCGCCCCCGCATCGAGCGCAGCCCGAATCAACTCGCCGGTCCCATACGAGCTCGCTCGCAGGGCGTCACGGCGCTCGGGTGGGACGAGGACCAGGCCCGAGGCCAGCGCCGATTCGACGATCGCGGTCCTTCCGTCGAGCGCGAAGCTCGCCTCGTGCGGTTCGCCCAGCGGGCCACGGACCGCGACCCTCCGCGCTTGCGCACCGCCGTCGAGGAAGGCCGCAACCGTCCCCTCGCCGCCGTCGGCCATCGGGACGGCGACGATCTCCCACTCCTCGCCGACGGCGGCGCGCCACCCCGCGGCGAGCGCGGCCGCGACCTCGCGCGCGCTCAGGCTTCCCTTGAACTTATCCGGTGCGATGACGAGCCGCGGAGCCGTATTATTTGCCCATCCGAATATCGAGCGTCTGTGCCCCGGTCGTCGTCGCGACCCCGCTCCCGGCGGCCCGTGCATAGCCGCTCGCGTCGACCGTATAGTCGAACGGTCCCGGCGGGACGTTGGTCAACTTGAACGTGCCGTCGGCCGCCGTCGTCGTCGTCAGGACGTAATCGATCGAGACGGTCGCGCCACCGATCGGCTGATTCGTCTGGGCATCGGTCACGGTCCCCTCGACGGTCGCGTAACTCTGCTGCGGCGGAAGACCGTAGTCGCCGCATCCCGCGAGCAACGCTGCAATCATCGCCAAGAAAACGATGCGCGGCCGGGTCACGGTCGCGCACTTCGTTAGGCTGCTACGACGCCCTCTTCAGCGTCTTGCTTGTCGAGGCTCGCCTTCTTTTCGACGAGTACCCAGTGGTTGGCGGCTTCTCGTCCCGCATCCGTGACGCGAGCCTTGACCCACTCGAGGATCTTCTCGTCGGTGTCGCAGGTCTCCAAGGCTTCGTCGAACTGCTCCGAGGTGATCCCCCAGCGTTCGAAGACGCCCTTGTCCATCGGGCACGGATAGATATAGTCGTGGATCGTCCCGTTCTTCGCGGCTCGCGCCTTATCGAAAACCCGCAGTAACCAGTAGAACCCGCCGTACTCGTCGCGTCCCCGGCGCGGGAAGTCACGTCCGCTGCGAAAATCGGTTGCCATTGAATACCCCTTCCGGTCGTGCTGCTCCCCAAAACGCTCCTTGCGCCGCACGGGTTGCACCGCCCGACGCCAACCGATCGGCTAGCGCACATTCGGCGCATATTGCAGCATTTCGCTCGCCGGAAAGGCCCGCGAGATCAGCTTGTACTTCGCGGCGGCGTCGATCGTCGGCTGGATATCCCGAGGATTCAGCGAGGTCGCTCCGTCGACCCGATTCATGCGCGCGACGACGTCCGGTTGTACCTTCGTGACCTCGGCCATCATCTGCACGGTCTCCGCGTGATGCTTGTTCGTATACGCAGCCGCTCGGTAGATCGTCTGCACGAACTTTCGCACGATGTCCGGATGGGCTCGCGCATAGTTCGTCGACGTAAAGTACGCCGCGAACACGAAGAACGGGGCGATCCCGCTGTAGACCGGGGCCATCGCGCGGATCTTCCCGCCGTCGAGCGCTTCTTGCACCTGAGGATAGTGAAGCACCGTCCCATCGACCCGATGTTCGGTGATCGCCGCGATCGCAGCCGATTGCGGGAGCTCGACGAAATGGAGCGACTTCCCGTCTCCGCCGTTCTTGTCCATCCATGCCAACGTCGCCAGCTCATCGAGATCGTTGAGCGCCGGCGTCCCGATCGTCTTGCCGTCGAGATCTTTCGCCGTGCGATACGGCGAATCGGCGGCGACGACGAACTGGGCGTAGGGATTCTTCTCGTCGTACACCGCCTCCGACGCGACCATCGCCAAAGGCAAACCGCGCAGATGAGCATTGATGATCGCGAGCAAGCTCGACTTGCCGAACTCGTACGCCCCCGAAACCACGGCGGCGGCGATCGCCGTCCCGCTGTTCCCCGGGACGTACTGAACGTCGAGCCCCTCTTTGCGGAACATCCCGCTGCGAATGGCATAGATCAGCGGCGTGACGTCGTCGGTCGGGACGAGTCCGACGCGAATCGTCGTCAGCGCGGGCTGCGCAGCGGCGCCTCCCGCAAGGACGAGTAACAGCGCGATCACGGTCATCAACCTGGCCATAGAAAATCCTTTGCTGGAAACGCCTGAGGGATAACATGATATTTGGCGGCCGCATCGATAGGCGGTTGCCAATCCTTGGGGTTTGTCGACGTCGCCGCGTCGACGCGCGCCATCGTTTCATAGATTGCGAGCGGCGTCTTCGTGAGTTCCGACATCATCGGCGCCGTCTCGGCGTGATGCTTGTTCGTATACGCGGCGGCCGCATACATGACGCGCACGAACGTGCGGATGATGTCGGGATGCGTGGACGCATAGTTCGTCGTGGTAAACCACGCCGAGAGGACGAAATACGGCGCGATCGCATCGTACGCGGCTACGACGGCACGAACCTTTCCCGACGCGAGCGCATCGGCGAGGACGGGATAGAGGATAAAAGCACCGTCGACCCGATGCTCGGCGACGGCCGCCGGCATCGCCGAGACCGGGAGTTCGACATAGCGGATCGAGGCTGCGTCGCCGCCGCTCTTATCGACCCAGGCGTCGATCGCGACTTGGCTGAGATCGTTCAGGGCTGAGACGGCGATCGTCTTCCCGTCGAAATCCTTCCCGTTCTTGTACGGCGCATCCGCCGCCACACACAGCTTCGCGAACGGATTGTGCGTATCGTGAACGACTCCGGCGGCGATGACCGTCAACGGGAGTCTCCGTAGGTGGGCATTCATGAGCGAGAGCAGGCTCGACTTCCCGATCTCGTAGGAGCCCGAGAGGACCGCCGCCGCCGTCGCCGCCCCGCTGTTCGCAGGGATCGCAACGACCTCCAAACCTGCGCGCCGAAACATCCCCGTGCGAATCGCGTAGACGAGCGGGGTGATGTCGTCGGTCTGCACGCCGCCGACGCGGACGACGGTCGGTGACGGCTGTGCCGTCCCGACCGCCGTACAGAGCCCGATTGCGGCGAGCAGCGAGGCCGCGAGGCGGAAGATCGGCCTCACCGTTTCATTCCGGCCAGATCAAGTCTTTGGCCGGGAAGCTCTGGGGGATGAGCTTGTATTTCGCCGCCGCGTCGATCAACGGCTGAATATCCTTCAGGTTCATCGACGTCGAGCCGTCGGTGCGCGGCATATGCTCTATCGTTTCGAGCGGGATCTTCGTCATCTCGGCGATCATCGGCGCCGTCTCGGCGTGATGCTTGTTCGTATAGGCCGCCGCTTGATAGACCACGCTTGCGAACTTCTTGACCAGATCGGGATGTGCCTGGGCCCACGCCTTCGATGTAAACCAACCGGCGAAGACGAAATGCTTCGCGATCGAATCGTACGCCGGCCCCAGGATCTTGACTTTCTTCGCATCGAGGGCGGCGGCCAGCGGCGGGTAGAGCATGACGTACGCGTCGATTCGATGCTCGGCGAGGGCCGCGGTCGCGGCGGAGTTGGGGATTTCCACATAGTGCAGCGTCTTGGAATCGCCGCCGTGTTGATCGACCCAGCCGTCGATCACCACTTCATTGAGATCGTTGAGCGCCGGGACCCCGATCGTCTTCCCGTTGAGATCCTTGCCGGACTTGTAGGGAGCGTCGGGCGCGACGACGAGCTCGGCATAGGGGGCGCTGCTGTCGTACACCCCTCCTGCGGCGATGAGGTAGAGCGGCAAGCCGCGCAGATGTGCGTTCATGAGCGAAACCAGGCTCGACTTGCCGATATCGTAGCTCCCGCCGACGACCGCCTGTGCGACGGCGGTCCCGCTCGTCGCCGGGATGAGCTGCACATCGAAGCCGGCTTTTCTGAACATCCCGGTACGAGCCGCATAGAGAACCGGGGTGATGTCATCGGAAGGGACGAGGCCGACCTTGATCGTCGGCAACGACGATTGTGCGTTACCGACCCAAGGGATCAGGGCGATAACTGCGGTGATGAGTGCGATTCGAAACAGGGTCATACAGGACGCATCTCGCTGGACGAATTAATAGTTGCATGAAGATTCCGGGCGTACGCGACCGCACCTTGGAGGGGCATGTCGTAGGCGACGCCGGCGAACTCTTTGACGGCGAGTCGAGCCGGGCGAGGCGCCTTCAACAGCGCACTCGTGACCCTCTCGACCTCCTCCTCGAGCGATGCGGCGGGGACGACCGCGCTGACGATCCCATAGGTCAACGCGCGGCCAGCATCGATCGTCGCGGTGGTATAGACCAAATAGAGCAGCGCCTTCCGCGGCACCCGATCGATCAGCGCCGAGAGGACCATCCCCGGCATGATCCGGTGCCCCATCTCGGGGACCTGGAAGGTCGCCGTGTCGGAGGCAAGCGTGAGATCGCACAGCGCGGCGATCGCACAGCCCAAGCCGGCGGCCATCCCGCGGACGACGCCGACGATCGGGATCGCGGCGCGCCGGAACGCACCGTAACACTCGAAGATCGTATCGTACTCGCGCCGCCGCGCCAGCGCTTCATTCGACGCGGGTGGACGGCCGCCGGCGCGCCCCAGACAAAAGGTATCGCCGGCGCCGCGCAGCACGACGAGCTCCGCCCTTTGCGCGGCCGCGTCGAGGAGGGTCGTGAGCTCGCGCGCCATCTCGTCGGTCATCTTGTTGCCGTCGTCGGGGCGGTTGATCGTGATCTCGAGGATCGGCCCCTTCTGTTCCGAGAGGATCATGCCTCGCGTCTACGCGCTGCGGGTCCCCGCCTCCCGTGCGTTACGCCGAATCGAGGACCTCGGCGAGCGCAGGCAGCGAGACCTCGTGACGGTAGCCGATGTCGCCGTGATCGTCGTCGAACTCCTCATGCCGGACGTCCAGCCCCAGCTCGCGCAACCGTGCAACGAAGATCCGGGCACCGATGTCGAGCAAGTATTCATCGCGCCGTCCGCAGTCGACGTAGCGTAACCGGAGGTCGGCCAAGGCTGCTGCACGGCGCGGCGCGTCCTCGACCGGGTCGTAGTCCAGCCAGCGCGCGAAGACGTCCTCACGCAGCTCGCCCGTCTTTGGATCATAGGGCAAGTCGAGCGCGAAGGCTTTCGCCGCACCGGGCGAATAGGCCGCGGCGTACGCGAGCATCTCCATGGTGGAGAACCATGCTGACGGCTTCTTGACCTTGCTCTCGAAAGCGACGACGAACTGTTCGAGCGACTCGAACTCTTCGAGCGTCCGCTGCGCGTGCACGAACAGCGCCGGATGGGCGTAGCGAAAATATGCATCGCCGCTATGCGAGGCGAATGCCGCGAAGACGCCCGGATAGCGCATCACCAGATGGACCGCGCCGAAACCGCCCGACGATTTGCCGAAGACCGCGCGCCCCCCGGCGCGCGGGATCGTCCGAAAGTGCCCGTCGACCGCCGCGACGACGTCGCGGACGACGTAGGTCGCATAGGCGCCGTTGTGGATCGAGTCGACGTATTGCGAGCCGCCCAAGCGCGTGAAGCCGTCGACGATCGCGAGGATCACCGGCGGCATCCGACCGGCGCCGATCAGCCGGTCGGCCCACTGCACCACGTTCGTCCGCCAAGGGCGCGCCGAGAGCAGCGACATCACGTCCCCACTGTAGCCGTGCAGACAATACAGCGTCGGATATCGGCGCGATCCTTCGGGATCGTAGCCGGGAGGCGTATAGACGGCGACCGGGCGTGACGAGGGATCGCCCAGCGGATTCCCCTGGAGCGCCCGACTCTCGCACTCGATGATGCGCACGTCTCCCGCCAGACCGAGAAGGCGCCCTAACCCCATGGTGCTACGTTCGCTGGGCGGAAAGTGCTCGGCCTCCTTGAAAGTGTGAGCGTGCTCCGTGCGATCGATCTCCGCGCTGCGATCGCGATCAACGTCGCCACGATGGTCGGAATCGGACCGCTCATCACCGTCCCGTTGGTCGTCGCAGCACTACACGAGCACGCGATCGTCGCATGGCTCTTGGGTGCGCTCCTTGCGATGTGCGATGGGCTCGTCTACGCGGAGCTGGGCTCCCTCTATCCGGGTGCGGGCGGCACCTTCCTCTACTTGCGCGAGGCGTTCGGTCCGCAGGGCGCGGGCCGATTCTTCTCTTTCCTCTTCATTTGGCAGTTCGTGTTGTCGACGCCGTTGATCATCGCCAGCGGCTACATCGGGTTCGCCTCGTACGCCGCGTACCTCGTCCCTGCGCTCGCCACGCGACCCGCCCTCCAAAGCCTCCTGGCCTGCGGCGTCGGGATCGTGACGATCCTGCTGTTGTACCGCGCCCTCCCGGCCGTCGTCGGGATTGCGCTCGGGCTCGGTGCGGCGGCCGTCGCTACGCTCCTCATCGTCGCGGCCGCCGGCGCACACGCCCCCATCGCGCCTGCGACACCCTCGACGCCGCTCGCGGCCGGCGCGCTCGGAGGAGCGCTCGTCATCACCCTCTACGATTACCTCGGCTACGGCGAGATTTGTGCGTTAGGTGCCGAGACGCGGCGCGCCGAGCGGACGATCCCTCTCGCCGTCGTCTGCTCCGTCCTCATCGTCGCCGCCCTGTACTCCCTGTTACAGATCGGCATATTGCGCGCCGTGCCTTGGACGCGAGCGGCGACGAGCTCCTACATCGCTGCGCTCGTCGTCGAGCAGGCGTGGGGCCCGCCGGCGGCGCAGGCGACGACCATCCTCATTTTGATCACCGCATTCGCCTCGACCTACGGCTTGCTCTTGGGATCGTCACGGATCCCATATGCGGCGGCGGAGGACGGCCTCTTCTTCTCCGCGTTTGCGCGTCTGCATCCGCGCGGAGCCTTCCCCTACGTCTCGCTCCTCGCGGTCGGCCTCCTCGCGCTCCCCGCGACGTTCCTCCCGCTCGATCAGGTCATCGCGGCACTCACGACCGGACTCGTGATCGTGCAGAGCATCGCGCAGATCGCGGCACTGGTTACGGTCCGATGCAAGGGTCTGCGCGCGCCGTTTCGCATGTGGCTCTATCCGTTCCCCGCCCTCGTCGCCCTCGGCGGTTGGCTCTACGTCTTCGCGAGCGCGGGTACGTTCGCAATCGTTTTCGGTGTCTCGACGCTCCTGGCCGGCGTCGTCGCCTACGCCGTCCGCGCCCGGCGACGTTTGGAGTGGCCGTTCGCCTGCATTGCGCTCGTCCTGTTGACCTGCGCAACGGCCCAGGCGAAGCCGACCTTTACCGCCTCGGCCGTCGTCCAACGCGACGGGTATCCGGTCTTTACCGTCGACGGGAAACCGTTCTTCGTTTACGGTGCGGCTTTTTTCTACGAGCGTCTACCGCGCGCGCAATGGCGCGAGTCGCTCCTCCGGCTCCGCGCCCTCGGGATCAATACGATCGACCTCTACGTCATGTGGAATTGGCACGAGCCGGCCGACGGGGTCTTCGATTTCACCGGACGGACCAATCCGCGTCGCGACCTGCATACCGTCTTTCGATTGATTCGCGAGCTGGGTTTCTATGCGATCGTCCGACCGGGCCCGGTGATCCGCAACGAGTGGCGCAACGGCGGTTATCCGGCATGGCTGCTCGCGCGACCGGAATACCGCATGCCGCTGCACGATTTGTTGGAAGGGCGCTACCCGCCGATCGCGACGCTGCAAAACACGCATTCCGACGACGCGGCCGCGGCGTGGCTCGCCAACGCCACGCACATGCGCTATACCAAGCGTTGGCTGACGCGTGTACTGCACGAGATCGCACCATACGCCGATCGGGTCATCGCGATCCAGCTCGACGACGACCAGGGGGCCTACATCGACAACCAAACCTGGCCGGCCCCGCATCTCCGCCGCTACCTCGCTACGCTCGCCGCGATCGTCCGCAGCGTCACCGGACCGCGCATCCCGCTCTTCATCAACACCTACGAGATGAAGGTCACCCCGTCGTCGCCGGTCTGGGCGATGGGGAACTGGTATCAAAGCGACGCGCTCGTGATCGGCGAGCATGATCGCAGCTCGCTCGAATTCGCGACCGGACTCCTGCAGACACAGCCGCACCTCCCCGTGATGGTGAGCGAATTTCAAGCCGGCTGGCTCGCACCGCCGGACGACGTCCGCGCCCGACAGACCGATCCGAGCAATACGACCCTCGCGCTCCACACGATGCTCGGGCTCGGACTCCACGGCGTCGTGAATTTCCCCGCGCAAGACACGCTCTATCCCAGCGGGATGGAGGTGCCGTTCGCCAATGCGTTCTACGCTTGGGAAGCCGCCTTGACCCTCGATCTGCACCGCAGCCGGCGCTATGCGCCGACGCGGGCGTTCGGCGATCTCGTCCGCAGATGGGGACCGATCCTTGCGCAAACGCATCGCGTCGCCGATGCCGCGATCGCCTATACGACGAGCGCCTTCGATCCGGCGGCCCTCTCGAACGACGACGTCGGCGCGATCGCCGCGCGAACGATCGAGACGCAGCGCTATTGCCGATCGCACAGCTTGAGCTGCGACCTCGTCGATCTGCGCTACGCCGACCAAGCGACGCTCCGCCGTTACCGGGTCCTCCTCATCCCGCTTCCCGCGTTTGCGGTACGGCGAGACCTGCGATTCGCCGCGTCGGTCCGCGCGCGTTTGGCAGCGTACGAACGAGGCGGCGGGGCGGTCGTACGATACGCGAGACCGCAGCCGCCGGGACGTGCGTTGCATCTGATCGGGACTCCGGTCCTCCGCGGTATCGACGGGGCGCTGTTACGCGGCGGCGGCTATGCCTTCATCGACGCCGTCAACTACGCATCGCACCCGGTCCGCGCACGCCCGATCGTCGCCGCCGGTACGCTGCGGCTGAGACTCGCCCCGCTCACGATCCCGGCGCGGGGTGCGCTCCTCATCCCGCTGTACGGCCGTCCCCCGCCGTCTTCACCGATCCCCGCCACGCCCGTCTCGCGGACGACCTCCTCTATCCCGGTCCGGCCCGATGCACACCTCCCGTCGCCGCCGTGGCGCCGGATCGGCCCGCATAGCGCCGTCGCGTATCGCGCCGACGTGTACGGTGAGGGGACCCCGGCGCTCGTCCTGGAGAACGCGCTCGTTCGCATCGTCGTCGCCCCGCGTGCCGGTGCGCGCGCCTTCGTCTTCGAAGATAAGGCGACGGGGGCGAATGTGTTCAGCTCGGTCGGCGCGATGCGCGACGACGTCAGCGTGCAACCGCCCCCGTCGACCAGCGATCGCCTCGGCCCCGCCACCCATGCCTTCCCGGCCGGGATGTTCAATCGACCGTACCGCGTCGCGATCGATCGCGACCGGGGTGTCGCGCGGGCGACGCTCAGTTATGACGCACCCGACGTCCTCCCCAGCGGAGCACGGTTCGTCCGGACGGTGACGCTCGCGCCCGACAGCCGATCGTTTACGCTCGACGAGGACTTCGTCGCGAAGGGTCAACGGCTCGTCTCGACGTCCTCGCTCGTCGTCGGCGACGCCCTCCACGAGGCCGGTTGGTCGCTCCTGGTCCCCCGCAGACTCCCGTTCCGTCACAACACGAGCCTGCGGCTCGCAGCCGGCGGCGTGTTCGGCTTCTATGATCGTGCGAGTCACATGCTCGCCGCGATCGCCTGGAACCCGAGCGACGTCGACCGCGTCGACGTCGAGGCGAAGACCTTCTCGGTGCTCGTGCGGACGACGTTCACGGCGGGAGGACGCCATCGGCTGATCTACAGCTTCACCTATGCAGGCGGGACCGCCGAGGCGCAGGAACAGCTCGCGACTCTCGTCAAAGCGGCTGCCGGGCGGGGAAGTGGCGGAACTGGTCTACGCAGTCGCCTCAAAAGCGACCGAGTGAAAACTCTTGTGGGTTCGAATCCCACCTTCCCCAAGACGTGTAGCAGCCGTCCATGGCGAGAATGAGCGACGCCACCTACTCGGCCGAAGAGTTCGAACGCGAAGCGCGCCGGATAGAATCGCTGGTGTGGGGCGCGACCGGGATCTCCGAAGGAGAGTCGGTCCTCCTCTGCGGGATGCCGACCGACGAGGCGATCCCGCGACGCATCAGCGAGCTCGGCGCGAAACTCACCGTGATCGAATCGCGCGATGAGGCGATCCGCCGTGCCGATGCAGCCGGCGTCACGGTCATTCGCGGGAGCACCTCGGTCATTCCGGCGCGCGATCAAGCGTTCACCGTCACCTTGGCCTTCCACTATCTCCACGAAGTCGACCCGTTCTTCCATCAACAGATCGTCTCGGAACTGGCCCGCGTCGGGAAGCGCGTAGCGATCGTCGAACTCGCTCCGCCCGCGGATTTACTCGGGAGGCGGATCGCGATGCTGTACTCGCGCGCCAAACGCGAGCTCGGCCTCTTCGAGTACTACCAGACGCTCGACTATTGGAAGAAGCTCGTCTCGATGGTGAAGCCCGAGTGCGCCCAGTCGGTCTTCACCTTCACCAAGGTCCCGCCGAGCGAGTACCTCCAGGACACGATCGATCTGTTGCTCGACACGATGGAGATCGAAGAAGCTCCGGAAGAATACATGGAAGAGCTCCGCTCGATCGCCGAGGAGCCGACGGCGAAGCTCTTGCCGCAAGCCCGGTACGTCGTCGTCGGCGCCGCCGCCGGGGAATTGCCCAAACGCAAGGCCGCGATCTTCCCGGACCTCGACGCCGGGACGGCGTTCGCGGCCGCGGCCGAAGCTGCGCGTGCGCCGGCGTACGACCCTGAACCGGAGCCGGTGGAGTGGGTTTCGGGAGAGCTGGCGGAACCCGAACCGTTGATCGCGGCCTCCGCCCCGGTCCCGCCGCCGGCAGCGACCCCGCCTTCTACGGAGCTCGAGCAGGACGATGGGATACCGGCGCCTCCGTCGGCCCCTCCCGATCAGCCTCCGCCCGCCGCTTTCGGGCTCCCCTTCGACGAGACGCTCAGCCCCGTGGCGGAACCGCCGGGCTTCGGCATCCCTCAAATTCCTCCGATATCGGCCCCCGGTTCGGGCTGGCATTGGGAACCCCCGGAGGGACAAGAGAGCGACGACGAACCGTGAAGCCGCGACGCGAGCAGCGCCCTTCATAATCGATAATCGATGACCCTGCGCGAATAGACCGGCGCGCCGACGGTAAGCGTCGAAGCCTCGGCTCGTGCGCTGGCGGCGGACCTTGTGGGCGATGGTCGGGATTCAAGCGATCAGCGCGGCTTCATTCGGCTTCTCGCTCCCGTTCATGCCGCTCTTCATCGCGCAGCTCGGGATCCGTTCGGTCGCCGACGTCAGCTTGTGGTCGGGGATCATCGGCTCGATCAACTTCTTCGTAGCGGCGTTCTTCGCCCCGATCTGGGGAGGCCTCGCCGATCGAGTCGGCCGCAAGCCGATGGTCGTTCGCTCGAGCATATTCGGCTGCATCACCTCGGCTTTGATGGGGCTCTCCCAAAACGTCTGGGAGCTCGCCGGTGCGCGGACGATGATGGGGATGCTGAGCGGGTTCGCGAGTGCGGCGACGGCACTCGTCGGGTCGCAAGTCCCCGAGGAATCGCTGGGCCTCGCAATGGGTTGGATGTCGACGGCGCAGATGGTCGGAACGCTGGTCGGCCCGCTGATCGGCGGCCTCATCGCCGATCGGCTCCACGACTATCGCTCCGTTTTCTTTTGGACGGCCGGCGGGACGCTGATCTGCGCCGTCGCCTGTGCGCTCTACGTCCGCGAAGACGTCAAGCCGCGCCCACAAGAGAGACGCCGCACGCCGTGGTGGAGCCAATACGGCGAGATCCTCGCCCATCCCGCGATCGTGCCGCTGTTCGTCGTCCTCATCCTCGCCCAGATCACGACCCTCTCGGTCACGCCGATCATCCCGCTCTTCGTGCAGTCGATCATCGGGAATTCGCCCTGGCTGGGAACATTTTCGGGGGTCGCGTTCGCGATCAGCGGCGTCGCCGGGCTCATCACCGCGCCTTGGTTGGGAAAGCGCAGCGACGAGATCGGCTACCGAACCGTCCTCCTCGTCACCGTCGCCGGGACCGCCTGCTTCACCTTTCCTCAAGGCTTCGTTCATAATATCTGGGCCTTTTTGGTGCTGCGATTCGGCGTCGGTCTCTTTCTCGGAGGGATCTTGCCGACGGCGAACGCCTGGATCGGTCGCCTGTTCCCGCCCGAACAGCGCGGTCGCGTCTATGGGATCAGCTATAGTGCGACGTTCACCGGGATGTTCATCGGGCCGCTCCTGGGCGGTGGGATCGCAGCCGCGTTCGGCTTCCCTGCGGTCTTTTTCATTACGGCGCTCTTGATGGTTGCGAACTTCCTGTGGTTGGCCTTTTACCTACGGCCGAGCCTCGGCTGATTGGAACGCCACGTCGCCGGGTAAGAGTACGCCCAAGTCGCTCGCTAATAAGGAGGAAGTCGCGTGGCGGGGTTGCTCTGGACGATTATCGTGATCCTGTTCGTTTTGTGGCTCATCGGCTTCTTGGTCCACTTCGCCGGCGGAATCATCCACCTGTTGCTCGTCATCGCCGTCGTCTTGGTAATCATCAACCTGCTCACGGGTCGCTACGGTGCACGAAGAACCTGATTCGACCAAGTCCTACGACTTCGACGGCACACGCGCGCGGAGCACACCGACCGCGCTCATCTATCGTGCACTAGAGCTCGATCAGCGCCCGCCCTCCGAGCGTCCCCTGCTCCACCTCTTGCTGTACGCGTCCGGCGTCTTCCAATCGAAAGCGTTTGATCGCGAGCTGACGCTGAAAGAGACCCGCCTCGAGCCCCCGCGTGATATCTCGTATCGCCGCGGCCTTCGCTTCGTCGCTCATCGTGTACACGTAGACGAACTCGACGGCCGCGTTCAAGCGCATCAACGCATAGAGTGAGGCCGGCGGCGCGGCTCCGGCCTCCTTGGCGGGCGAATAGGTGGAGATCACGCCTCCGTCCGCCAAAACGGACCGATCGAGTTCGAAATTTTCCGTGAAGTCGACTTCGATGATCCGATCGACGCCGCGTCCTCCAGAGAGCCGCCGGATCGCTCCGACCGGGTCCGCTTCTTTGATGTTCACGACCGCCTCGAAGCCGGCGTCTCGCAAGAACGCAGCCTTTTGCGGGGAACGAACCGTGGCGATCACGGAGGCGCCGCCCCAGCGTGCGAACTGCGCCGCACAAAAGCCGACCGCACCCGCTCCGCCGGCGACCAGCACGGTCTTCCCGGCTACGGAGCCGTCGGCGAAGACGGCACGGTGCGCGGTCATCGCCGGGACACCCAAACAAGCACCGTCCTCGAGCCGTACGCCGTCCGGCAAGCGCACCGCGTTGCGCGCCGGTACGACGACGTATTCGGCGTACGTCCCGAACGGCCGACCGAGCTGCGCCTCATAGACCCAGACCCGTTCCCCACGACGTTCAGGCGCGACCCCCGGCCCGACCTCGTCGATCGTCCCGGCTCCGTCCATCCCCGAGATGATGCGCGGGAACTCCATCGCCTCGCCGTTGCGACGCGGATCACGCCGCTTATAGTCCGACGGATTGACGCCCGCAAAGGCGAGTCGGACGCGGACTTCACCGGGCCCGGGCTGCGGCGTTTCGAGCTCGCCGACCTGGAAGATCTCGGGCCCCGTCCCTTTGCGCTCGTACCACGCCGCCTTCATCGGCCGGCGCTCACAAACCGCTCACGTATCGCCCGATCCGGACGATCGTACCGACCAGCGCGCGAATCCGCATCAGCGCGACGATCGCCCGCACGACGAGCACCCGCGACGCGGTCGCCGCGGTCCCGATCCGCCGCAGATCGGCACGCCCCTTCACCCATGAGCTGCGGAGCGGGCTGCCGGCAAGCCTTTGGACTCGGCGGCGGAGCGCGGCGAATCGCCGGAGGAGGCGGATCGCCTCGATAGCTACCAGGGCATAGGCGATCGCGCACATCCCGGCCAACAGCCAGTCGATGACCGCGCGGGCCGAGATCAAGCGGCCGCTTCGCTCTTGTGTTCGGCCTTGGAGGCCTCGGACTTCGTCTCCGAGGAGTCGGACTTCTTCTCGCCTGCTGAGCTATTCGAGGAGCCGGCCGACTTGCGAGAGTCGGTAACGTAGAAGCCGGAGCCTTTGAAGACGATCCCGGCGACGCTGAACGAGCGCTTGAGCTCACCGCCGCAGTACTCGCACGGATCGGTCATCGGATCGTCAAACCCGTGACGTTTGTCGACGGTCTGGCCGCAACTCGCGCACTGATACTCGTATAACGGCACGTTTCCTAACCCTCAACCCCTCAGTCTCTACTACCCGGTGAGTATAGCGATTTTAGCACTGTGCGTCAACGACTGCTAACGCACTCTCGCTCAGAGGTCCGCGAGGAGCGCATCGGGGCCGCGCTCGTACTCGACCAAGCCCTTGAAGTGAATCAGCGACTCTTCGAGCGCCGTCTCGAGCTTTCGGCGAACCGTCAGACGATCGACCAGTGCGCCCAGAACCCCGCCGTAGGTCGGATAGTCGACCCGAACGACGACTTTCGACCGATCGCTCTTGCGCTCGACGCGCATGTCGATCCGCCGGCGCACCGAATACCAACCGACCAGCGAGACGAGGTGGCCTTCGATGAAGCGATCGACCTCGAAGAACTCCTCCTCGTCGCCGGGAATCGCCGATCGAATCGCTAGTTCGCTCCCGAGTCCCAACGGGCGGCGCGGGTCGAGGCGGCGCGCGCTGCGCAAGAACGAGAGCCAGACGGGCCACTTCTCGACTTCGCAGATCAGCTGAAATGCCGCGGAGGGCGGCGCGGCGACATCCTGTGCACTCAACAGCCCATTGGCCGCCGAGCGTTCGACCGGAATGGCCATCGTAGCGAGTGGTTTCCGACCCCCGGGCGCGATTTCCTCCACAGGGGTACAACCGGTTGTGGTGGAAATTGTGGATAACTACTAGGGCTTGTGTCCTACCGCTTGAGCAGGATGGCCCCCGTCGTCACGGCCCGCGCGAAGGCGACGAGCGCCGCGATCCCCGTCGGGAAGGCTCCCTCGTCGACTTTGAAGAGCGGACTGTGCCCGGAGTGAACCGACCCGATCGCTTCGTTCCGGATCCCCAAACGCATGAGCAGCCCCGGGACCCGTTGTGCGAAGTATGCGAAATCTTCGGCGCCCATCGTCGGCGCAGGTTTGACGATCGGGATCGTGCTCCGCTCCATCATGTAGGCCGCAAACTCGGTCGCGAGCTGCGCATCGTTGACGACCGGCGGATACCCGTAGACGAGGCGGATCTCGGCACTGCAGTTGTAGGCTGCGACGATCCCGTCGACGATTCTGCGGACGCGCCCTTCGATGCTGCTGCGCACCTGCGGGTCGAACGTCCGGATCGTCCCGCTCAACGCGACTTTGTCGGCGATCACGTTGTTGCGGTATCCGCCTTCGATCGTCCCGATCGTGACGACGACGCTCGCCAAGGGATCGATCTCGCGCGCCGCGATGTTTTGCAGTGCGAGCACGACGGCCGCCGCACAGGGAATCGGATCGACGGCGCGGTGGGGAGCTGCGCCATGCCCCCCCACGCCGCGAACGGTCAGATAGAGCTCGTCGGCGGCCGCATTGACCGGACCCGGCGCGATCCCGAGGGTCCCCGTCTCGAAGCGATTGTCGACGTGCAACATCGCGACGGCGTCGACCTGCGGATCGTCGAGCGCGCCTTCTTCGATCATCGGGAGCGCTCCGCCCGGGCCTTCTTCGGCGGGCTGAAACAGCAACACGACCTTCCCGGCGAGCTCATCGCGGCTCGCCGACAGTTCGCGGGCCGCCCCGAGCAGCATCGCGGTATGCGCGTCGTGACCGCAAGCGTGCATCATCCCCGGAATCTCGGAACTGAACGGCTCGCCCGACTGCTCGGTGATCGGGAGGGCGTCCATGTCGGCGCGCAGTGCTGCGACCGCTCCCGGGCGTGTCCCGCTGATGACGCCCACCACACCGGTCTTCGCGACCCTGCGATGCGGGATCCCGAGCGCATCGAGCTCGCGCTCGACCAATCGCGCCGTCCTCTCTTCCTCAAACCCGGCTTCAGGGAAACGATGAATCAGGCGACGCACCTCGATCGTGCGCTCAATCGTCGCGGGTGCGACGTCGACGGCGACCATACCGATTCGTTTTTCCTCGTTCGCGACGAAGCCTTCACGGCGCCGTCGCCTCGGCGGCCGAGTTCACGATGTGCGGCGTGATGAGGAAGACGATCTCGTCGCGTCTGCGACTCGTCTGACGGTTGCGGAAGACGCCGCCGATGATCGGAATATCACCCAGTCCCGGGATCTTCGTGACGGTCTGATTCCGGATATCGCTGAGCAAGCCGGCCAACACGATCGTCTCCCCGTCGGCGACCCGCAGGGTCGCGTCGACCTTTCGATTCCCGATCACCGGGAAACCGTTGGAGAACGAGACGATCTGCGAGTATTCCGGATGGAGCTCGGCGGTGATCGAACCGTCTCGCCCGATCGTCGGGGTCAGCTTGAGTTTGACTCCGATGTCGGTGAACTGCACCTGCTGGGTCCCGGTTCTGGCATCGAAATAGACGATCGGAAACGTCTCCCCGACCAGGAGCGATGCTTCGTGGTTGTTGATCGTGACCAAACGAGGAGTCGCCAGGATCGAAGCGGCGCCTTCCTGCACGAGCGCGTTGAGCGTGGCATTGACCGCGATCGTCCGGTTCACGAACGTCACCGCGCTCGAACCGACCGTCGGAGCGCCCTTGAAATCGACGCCGCCGAAGATCAGGCCGACGTTGCTCGTGTCGTCGACCGGCGTGACGTCGGCGACTCGGACCTCGAACATCACTTGGCGTCCGGGAACGTCTATCGTCGCGATCAGCGACGCGACCGAGGTTTGCATCTCTTGGTTCCCGGTGACGACGACGGCATTTTGCCGGTCGTCGGCGACGAGGTTCGCGTCCGGAAAGCTCGTCTTGATCAGCTTGATCGCATCCGACGGTTTCAAGTAGCGCAGTGCGATCGCGACGCTCTTCTGCGCCGCCGCTTCGGGACCGAAGGCGGGCGCGTCGAATGCGTCGACGAGCGCCCGAGCACGCGCGATCGTCGCAGCGTCGCCGGTCACCACGATCGAGTCGGTCCGTTTGTCCGCGACGACGACCGTCCCGGGCGCGAGCGCTTCGACCAATTGTTTCCCGACCTCATCGGCCTTCGAGCGGCGTAACGCGATGACGGCGGTCGACGAGGAGCCGGCGTCGTTTCCGAAGCGTCGGTTCATCGCGGCGGACGGGCCGATCAAGACGATGTTCCCGTCACGATGGACTTGCAGGTCGAAGGCCTGGCTCAGGCTCCGCAAGGCTTCGTCGAACGTGACGTCATGCAGACGTAAGATGACGCGGTCGTGCTTGATCGAGGCGTCCGGGACGAGATTCACGTCGGCCGACGATCCGAGCAGGCGAATCACATCGTAGATGTCGACGTCGCGCACGTCGAGCGAGAACGTCTTGCCCCGCGCATCGCCGGGTGCAGCGAGCGCCAGCGCGAAGATCGCAGCGGCCAGGAGAGCTTTGAGCATCCCTACGGCTCCAAGGGCAAGCGAAGGTTTCCGGCGAGGACGACCGCGTCGGCCTCGATCGACTCGACGCGCTTCCCCGCAAGCTCGTCGCCGGGCTTGATGAGGCGGAGCGTCTGACCGACGCTCACGAGTGCGGCGGCGCCCGTCCCGCTCAGAATCGCGCGCACCGAAAGCGTCGCGGCCCTGGTCTTCGGGTTCCCCGCCGCGACGGCACGGTTGGGGGGAAGGACGGGGATCCCGGGGATCGGATCGTACCGTCGCCCCGCTGGAGCGGACGGCGACGGATCCTGGGCGCGCGTCTCTTCGGCGACGAAGGGATCGCGAACGATCGGGAGGGCTCGATCCGCCTCGTCGCTGTGCGGGCGGGGCTTGGGGACGCTTCGCACCGGCACGGAAACCCCGACGGCGATCGCGTTACGGGGTACGATCGCGCAAGCCGGTGCGGCCAGCAGACAGCCTAGGCCGCAGAGCAACGCCCGTTCACGTCGACCGAACTGCATCGTTTTTCACCGGGACGGGACGCAAAGAGAAGAGGGTCAGCTTCAACTGAACCGAGAGGATCGGCGCATCTTTATCTTGTCGACCTTGCGCACGATCGAGGGAAGTTTGCTCGACCCGAAGCAGTATGCGCGAGCGCGACAAATCGGCGATCGTCCGGAGAATCGAGCCGTAATTCCCCTCGAGGACGACGTCGAGCTCACCCGACTCCAAGGGGTCCGACGAGGAAAGGGTCGAGCTCGCACGCGCCGATACCCCCGGGAGCTCGTTCTCTATCGAGACGAGCGCGACGCGACGAGCGCTCGCCCGTCGCTCGAGATCTCGCAAGAAATCGGCGATGACGACCGTCCGATCGGCGGCGAGATCGACGTTCTCCAGATCATGCCGAAGATCGCGCCGCAAGGCATCGAGCCGCGCTGCCTCGGCGATCGCCCGCTCGTCGGCCGCGAGGCGAGCCGCAAGCGCGTCCTTCTGCGCCTCGATTGCACCGATGCGCCGTTCGCTCGGCCCGACGATCGTCGCATACGAGAAACCGGCGAACGCGACGGCGATCAGCCAATACGTCCGTGCGCCGGTCGCGCTCAAACGGCTCATCGACCCCGCCCCAACCGCATTTCGTAACGGACCGAGCTCGCATCGCGCTCCCCTCCGCGCGCCCAGACCAGGGTCGTCGCGCCGACGCCGGCAGCCCGTTCGAGCGCGAGCATCGCGCTCCCCACGTCGGCGACGGCTCGCGCGCCGCCGGTGATCGCCCAACCGTTCTCGCTCTGGCGGATCGTATCCAACCAGACGTGCGGCGGGAGCGAGTTGCCGATCGCGGCCAACTCCGCCACACGGGCCCGACCGGAAAGGCGGACGAGCCGCACCTCGTCGTCGATCTTTTTGAGCCGCTCGATCTGGTCCGAAAGCGCCCGCAGGCCGCTACGCGGTCTCGCGATCGTCGCCTCCCGCGCGCGCATCACAGCCAAGCGCCGCGCGGCGGCATCCAGCCGCCGGTCCTCGACGGCGCACGCGATACCGACCAAGACGGTCGCGATGGCGAACGCGAAAAACGGTCGGCGCAGCGCGGGATCTCGCAGGCGCCGAACGATCGCGTCCCAGCGCGCGAGACCAGCCGGCGCCAGATAGTTGAACCGGTTCACGTGACGCTCCAGAGCGCGATGCCGAACGCAAAGAGCCAATCCGGCGCGCCCGCCCGCATCACGTCGCTCGGGTATTCCGAGCCGATCCCCTGCGGAAATTCGGCCAGGGTCGTCGGGACTCCGGTGACTCGCTCGAGCGCCGCAGGCAACCCCGCGATCCTGGCACCGTTCCCCGTGAGCGCGATCTTCCCGATCGCGCGACCTCCGCTGCGCAGCTCGAGGATCGCATCCGCGAGCTCACCGACGATCGTCCCGAGCTCGCCGCCCGCGGCCGCTCCGCCGACGCCGCGCTTCCGAGATTCCGCCGCCTCCTCGTCGATCCCAAGCGACCGCGCGATGTGCCGGGTGATCGCCTCGCCGCCGATCCGCAGGGTGCGGATACCGGCGAAGGGGTCGGCCAGTGCGACGACCGTACAACGCACGAAGCCGAGATCGACGACGCAGTCCGCCTCCCCAATCGCACGCCGCCAGACGCAGGTTTCGTGGTCGAGGGCGACCGGGCGCAGACCGGCTGCGCGCAGCGCGGCGACCCGGCTGCGCAGCGCTTTTGTCCGCGCAATCCCGAGAACATGCTCGCCGTCTCGGCCGCTTGAGACGACGCGGACCGTACACTCCTCGAGCGGATACGAGACGAACCGGCTCGCTTCGAATCTTGCCGCCTTCCCGCGCTCGAACGCCGACATCTTCGGGAATGCGACCGGGGTAAGGACCGCCTCGTCGCTCGAGATCGCGGCGACGCAACGGCGCTCGCGCACGCCTGCCTCGGCGACGGCGTCGCGCAAGATCTCGGCTACGATCTGCGGCGACGCGATCGCGCCCGAGCTGCTCGATCCGGGCGGCAAATCGCGGACGACGACGTTGTGGACGTACGGTTTTCCCCCGCGTACCGAGACGACCGCGACCCGCACGCGTGACGTACCGATGTCGATCCCTAGCGGCAGCACGGATGCAGCCCCAGCGTAATCAATCCGACGGCCAGGAAGGGAGCGAAACGGATCGTCGCCCCGCGGCGGGCACGCCGGGCCGCGATCAGGACGAGCCCGTAGGCGCCGCCGACGACGAATGCGACCGCGAGAGCCGCCAGCCCGTCGAAGATCCCGAGCGCCGCCCCGATCGAGGCGCTCAGCTTCACGTCGCCCAGACCCAAGCCCTTACCGTGCGTCGCGACGTGCAGGGCGGCCAGCGTCGCCGCGACGAGCGCCGCGCCGCCGAGCGCCGCGAACATCCTCCCCGACCAACCCGCAGCGACGATCGTCGCGAGCAACGAGGCGAGGCTCACTTCGTCGAAGATCAGACCGCATTCCCAATCGCTCGCCGCGCAGACCACTGCACCGGCGAGCGCCGCGCCGAATGCGACTCCCCCCGTCCCCGACGTCCCGAAGCTCGCGATCACCGCCGAGCCGGCCGCGAACCAGCCGCCCGGGATGTGCAGCTCGAGGTCCCGTCGGCGTGCGGCCCGTCGAGCGAGGTCCGTAAACACCCACGTGCAAAGCGCGCTCGCCGCCGACGCGCCGATCCCGATCGCCGGGTTCATCGCGCGTGCCCCAGCCGCGCGAGTGCGCGCCGCGCCGCGACGAATCGCGGCTCGATCTTCAAGACCCGCTCGAAGAGTTCGACGGCCCGTGCGCGCTCGCCGGCACGCCGTGCCGCTTGGGCCGCGAACTCATAATAGCGGACGTCGCCGGTACGTTCGGCGAAACTCCAAAAATCACGAAGGGCGGCGCGGTAATCGCCCAAGGCGTTCAGACACAAGGCTCGATCCGAGAGGAGCGCTGCATCGTCCGGCGCCGTCTCGAGTGCGGCGCTCGCGACCGCGACGGCCTCGCGCAGCTCAGGCCGCCTCTTCATCATCAAGCTCGTGAACGCGAACCGCTCGGCTGCGATCGTCGAGTGAGCGTCGAAGGCGAGGGCACGCCGATAGTAGACGAGTGCGCGCAGCGGGCGCCCCGTCTGCAGAAAATCATCGCCCCGGGTCACCAACCCGCTGGCAAGCTGCCCGTGAAAGAGCGAGGCCGCCAGTCCCAGCGCCACCGCCGCGACGACGAAACGCCGCCCGGGAGGGATCGAGCGCCTACACCAAGAGCGCATAATACCCCGCCAATCCCAGCATCAGGGCGGCGCTCGTGATCGTAACGGCTTGGCTCGAGGCGATGCGGCGCAGCCCGGTCGCGATGCGCGCACTCACCGCCCCGTAGACGATCAACGGGAGGGCGTGACCGAGTGCGAACAGGCTCAAGAGGGTGCACCCATAGAGTCCCCGGCCGGCGAGCGAGGTGTACGCCAAGATCATCGCGACCAACGGCGTACAACACGGCGAGAGGACGAACGCAAACGATGCGCCGAGCAGGAAGACGCCGCCGAACGATCTTTGCGCCGGCTGCGCGGGAGGGCCCATTCGATCGTCGCAGTGCTCGGCATGCAGCAACGTCACGATCCCGCCGACCGCCAGCGCCAGCGCCACCATCGCATAGACCGGCGACGAGTAGGCGCGCATCCCGCCCAAGAGCGATGCGGCCGTCCCGAATGAAGCATAAGCGGCCACGAGCCCTCCGACGAATGCAACCAGGACGAGCCTCGGGCGCTCCGCCTGCGCGCTGCACGCCGACAGCGCGATGAATCGCGGAGCGACGCAGGGTCCGAAACTCGAGACGATCCCTGCGAGAAATACGAGGAAAGGAGCCGCGACCGTTTGTTTCGCAATCGCGGTCGCACTCATCGCGATCGGATCCGGCATGCTCTAGAGATTCGTGTCGTTCTTGGTCGCGGTCGCGAGGAGTCCGGTTCCCGAATCGTACTTGATATAGAGGTCGCCGGACGCCCAGTTCTGCAGTTTCGCCAACGTTTGCGTGAGGTGCTGGCCCGGGCAGCTCACCACGTACGCCGGGTTCCCGGCGGTGCTCTTGTCCGTGAACGTGTAGTATCCGGTGTGACCGGGATCGGCCGGATCGCGCGGTGTGTTGTTGAGGTACGTCGAGCCGCCGCTCGGCGTGAAGCTCGTCGAGTCGGCGTTGATCGTCGCCCCGTTTCCGGGGTACTGCTGCTGGTCGGCGTAGTACAATTCGGCGGCCGTCGCGATCGCTCGGAGATTCGACTCGCAGGCGGAGGTCTGTGCTTGTGCGCGAGCATTGATGAAGTTCGGGATCAAGATCCCGGCTAAAATCGCGATGATCGCAACGACGATCATCAGCTCGATCAAGGTAAACCCCGCTTCCCCGACGCGCGCCCGCTCGATCAACTCGTCTCCTCCGCCGTGCTCGTTGCCCAAACGAGTACCCCCGAGACCGCGGACCAGACGCGCGCCGCTCCCTCACGTGTAGGCTTTCAGCCGGGTCGTTACTGCAGAAAAACCAGCCGCTGCTCCCGCGTTTCGTCGTAATACGAGACGCGATTACGTCCCGACCGCTTGCTGTGATACATCGCCGCGTCGGCTCGTTCCAAGAGATCCTCCGCCGTCCGCGCGTCGCGGGGAAACGCCGCGACGCCGATGCTCGCCGTGATCTCGATCCCGCCGTCGCCGTCGATCCGAGGACGCTCCGCCGCCCACCGGTGGGCGGCGATCGCGGCACACAGCGCACGAGCGCGCTCGATCGCCTCCGATTTTTCGACTCCCACGAAGACCAAACAGAACTCGTCCCCGCCGTTGCGCGCGACCAGATCTTGCTCCGCTGCAGCGTGGTCTCTCAAGATCGCCGCAAGCCGGCGCAACGCACCGTCCCCGGCGGCGTGACCGTACCTGTCGTTCCAGGTTTTGAAATGATCCGTATCGACGAAGAGAACGGCCAGCCGAAAGGGCCGCACCCCCGGACGCCGGTCGAGCATCTCGCGCAGCCGCCTCCGGAAAACCGAGCCCGTCAGCAGCCCCGTCAAACCGTCGACCGTCGCGCGCCGTCGGTCGTCTTCGCGCTCGAGGGCGAGCAGATAGGCCGGCGTCGCCTGCTCGACGAGGGCGACGACGAGTTCGACCTCCGCGGGCCTCAACCCGACGCGCGAACCCGCGGCCCATACCGCAAAAGCGCCCGCCGTCGCGCTGAAAGGGATGGCGAGCGTCATCGCATCGCTGGGATGAAGGACCGGCTCCGGCCGCCGCGCGATACAACGAAAACCGGCGCGAACGGCACGCGCGCACACGTCGTCTCCGGCCAGCGGCACGAAGCGACCGCGAAAAAATTCCATCCGCTCGCCGGTTGCGTAGGTGCAGCACAGGACGTCGTCTCGGCGCTCGAGGAAGGCGACGGTCTCTATCGTCGGGACACAAGCACGGACCGCGCGATCGACGACCGCCAGGACGGTCGATGGCGAGGCCCTCGATGCGGCGATCAGTTCACGTATCGTCGCGACGAGCGTCTCCTGCGTGCGCGTCGCGATCCGCGCCGCAAAACGAGAGCGTCGCGCCGCAGCGCCTTGCCGTACGGCGAACATCAAGCTGCCCAGAGAAGCGACGAGTGCTCCGACGGCGATCGTGGGATCGGGACTCACCGCACGCGTCAGTGCCCGAAGGCACGCCGTTTCGGTCGCCTACGGGATGAGCGCCTTCAGGCGGGAACGATCGGTGATCACGACGTGCGACGTCCGCATGTCGATCAGCCGATCGTCCCAGAAACGATTCAGCGTCCGATTGACGGTCTCGCGGGTCGTCCCGATCATATTCGCCATCTCTTGGTTGGTCAGACGCAGCGAGATCCGGATCCCGTTCTCGGTCGGCTCACCGAAATTTTCGCTCAGGTTGAGCAATAGGGAGGCCAATCGCGAGCGGATATCTTGTGAAGTCGTCGCAGCAATCAATTGATTGGCCGCCCGCAGCCGATCGGAGAGCTCGATGACCAGGAGCTTCCCGATCTGAGGATTGTTGTCGAGCAGGTCGAGAAAATCTTCGCGTTTGATGATCCCGAGCTCGACTTCCGTGAGGGTCTTGATCGAGGCCGAGCGCAGCGAGGAATCGAGCACGCTCATCTCCCCGAAAAAGTCTCCCTCTTTGAGGATCGAAAGGATCGTCTCGCGACCGTCGGGGGCGATGCGGCAGACCGCGACCGAACCCTCGGCGATCACGTAGAACGTCTCGCCCGGGTCGCCTTCGCGCACGACGAAACGATGGCGCCCGATCCGCTGCGTGCTGACGACCGCGGAGACCGCCTCGATTTGCTCGTCGCTGAAGTCGCGAAAGAGCGGGACTGCCTTCAGGGCGGCTTTGGAGACCATCGTCCCTGCGCTATTCCTACGCAGAGGGGGCTGCCTCCCCTAGCCGACCTCATCCCGGAGGCCAAGCGAATCGACGGCCGGCGAGGACGTGGAAGTGGAGGTGGAAGACCGTCTGGCCGGCGTTCGGCCCCTCGTTGGTCACGATACGGTACCCCTCGCTCCCCCCGTACCGTGTCCCGAGATCGGCGGCGACGCCCAGCAGCCGGGCGGCGATCTCCGGCCGACCTTGCCCGATGAACTCGCTGAGGTGGCTCGCGTGCCGCGTCGGGACGACGAGCAGATGGTGCGGCGCCTGGGGATTGCGATCCCGAAACGCGACGACGTCGGGGTCGCGGAACTCTTCATCGGCCGGGACCTCCTTGCGGACGATCTTGCAGAAAATACAGGCGTCGTTCATCGGCTCACGAGCTCCTTGGCTTCATCAATTCGAAGTTCAAAATCGAATCGGGCCGGGGGATGACGTTCTCCACCGACGCCTTCATCGCAAAGGGGACCGAGGTGTGGACGAGCGGGACGACCGGGACGTCGTCGTGGACCATTCGCAGGGCGCGACGATAGATCTCCGCACGTCGGCGGGGATCGAGCGAGGTTTGACCGGCGAGCATGAGGGCATGAAAGCGCGGATCGCGCCAGAACGAGTAGTTCTGGGCCGAGCCCTTCCTCGCAGCGTCCCGATCCAGGAGCGTATAGAGGAAATTGTCGGGATCGCCGTCGTCCCCGGTCCACCCGATCAAGCACATCGGATGTTCGCCGTTACGAATCTTCGCGAGGAAGACGCCCCATTCGAACGGTTGTAAGGTGACGGTGATCCCGGCGTCGCGCAGTTGTCCGGCGATCGCCTCGGCGACCCGTTGCGGGTCGGGGAGATACGGACGGGGTGCGGTTCCGTAGTAAAGCGAGGTCGAAAAGCCGTGCGGAAAACCGGCTTGCGCGAGCAACGCTCTTGCGCGGCCGAGATCTCGGGGATAGGCGCGCAAGGCGGGGTCGTCGCCGAGCATCCCCGGCGGCAAGAAGGTGTTGGCGACGGACGCGTCGGGGCCGTAGAGCCCGCGCGCGATCGCACCGAGGTCGAGCGCGTACGCGATCGCCCGGCGAACCCGCACGTCGCCGAACGGCTTCTGCTCCAGATTGAGCGCGAGGTACGCGACGTTGTTGCTCGGCTGGCGGTACACGCGCAGATTCTTGTTCGCCGCCAAGACGCGCGCGTCGTCGGAGCGCAGGTCGGTCAATCCGTCGATCTCGCCTTTTTCGAGCGAAAGGACGCTCGTCGCCTCATCCGGGATATCGCGCAGCGTGACGGTCGTATATCTCGGCTTCGGGCCGGCGAAGGTGGGGTTGGCGACGAGCGTGATGTGATCGTCCTTCACCCAGTCGGCGAGCTCGTAGGGTCCGCTCCCCACCGGACGCCGCGCGTATCCCCTGGGATCGGCGGCGATTGCTTTCGGCGAACCGATCGCAAACGACGGCATCGCCAGGACGCGCAGGAACGTGGCCATCGGTGCGGAGAGGACGAACGTGATACGGTCGGGAGCATCGACGCGGACGTCGATCAGCTTGCCCGGGAAGCCGCCGAACACCGCCTCATAATAGGGATAGATGTCGTTTCCGTGATACGGATTGTTCCGTAGACGCCAGCGATCGAAGTTGAACTTCACGGCGGCGGCGTCGACCGGCGTCCCGTCCGAAAACCTCAGCCCGTGCCGCAGGGTGAAGGTCCAACGCCGCCCGCCGCTCGACGTCCAGGAGTTCGCCAATACCCCGATCACGTCGAACGTCCCGGGCTTGAAGCCGACCAGGCCCTGCAGGACCTCCGCGGTGACGTTGAGCGAGAGGCCGTCGGTTTCGTGCGCCGGATCCAAGCCGACCGCGTCTTTGACCCGCGCGACGATCAATTGCGCCGGCGCCGCCTCCCCGCGAGGCGACGCCGCGAGGAGCAGCGCGATTCCTATGAAGAGCGCGACGAACCGGATCAATGCGAACGAATGGTAAACGACCACGAGCGACTCGCGACGTTCCCGGCGAGATCGGCGACCCGCACGGTGACGTTCACCCGTCCGTCTCTCATGTTCCCGCTCGGATAGTATGTGATGAAGGATGGAGTGCGGGTCGCGGCGTCGGTGACGTCTTCCCCGTTGACGCTGATCGACGCACTGCTCGAATCGATCCCGACCCCGGAGGGGGCGCTGAACGTCGCGTAGATGCTGGGCGTAGGATTGTTGACGGTTTGATTCGGCGACGGCCCGACCTCGGTGATCTGCGGCGGCAACGTCGCGACCGAGAGGAGCCTCTGCGCCTGGGCTCTCACGCTTTGCGTCCCCAGGGTCAGGTGCCCGAAAACCGGGACCGAGGCGAAATTGATCGAGCCCTGGACCGTATACCGAGCCGTATATGTCCCGGGCGCGATCTCCCGCATCGGAAGTCCGGTCAAGAAGGAGCCGATATCGTACGTCGCGCGGGCGCCCGGCGTCCCGACGAGGGTAAGCGTCGCGCTCTCCCCGCTTCGCAACGGCCGGCGTGCATCGAGCGAGAACGAAACGATGCGGACCGCCGGGGACGGCGATCCGTTCGGAGGAGGCGATGCGTCGGCGACGGCTCGGCTCGCGATGATCTCCCGCGCCTCCCCCGTCTCGGGATTCAGGCGCACGATCGCATCGTCCCCGCTCGCAAGATCGGAAAGCTGTGCGCTCTCGCCGTTGAGGGTGATCGTCGTGGCCCGGGTCGGCGTGACGACGTGGCCGTCGGCCAGCACGATCGAACTCCCGGAAACGGCGACGATCTTCCCTGAGCGTGACGCGTACAGATCGAGGACTTGCAGCACCGAGCCGGCCTTCGTCATTCGGACCGAGACCGAATCGCCGACATGGATCGCGGCCAGCGCCCCGTCGACCGTGGTATGGGTCGTGACGTCTTGGATCGTCGTCTTCGCATTGCGACTCACCGAGATCGTCCGTACGTTCCCGCCGCGGACGATGGTGAGCGCCGGCGGCGAGCTGTTCAGGTCGATCGCGGAGACGACGCCGGTGATCGTCGTCTCGCCCCCCGGTCCGCCCTGGGTCATCGGCTCGGCTCGCCCGACCAACGACGAGACGATCTCGACACGCTGGCTTTGCCGATCGTAATTCGTCATGGCGCCGAGCGCATCACCGATGAATCGCAGCGTGACGTACGTCGCCCCGTTCCGTTCGATCGCCGGCGCGTCCATCGCAACGATGCGGTCGTTGATCTTCGCCTCGGTGCTCCCGATCCGAATGCGAATCACCGCGGTCGGAGCGCTGGCGACGAGCGCTTCGCCGTCGCGAGCGACCGAGATCGCAAGCGCGGAAAGGACGGGGACGAAGGGGACCAAGACCCGGCCCCCTGCGATGAACGGCGCCGGGTTGGCGGGGAGGGGTGTACCGTTGACGACGATCGAGATCGTGCGGGTAGGCACCTCGCCTCGATAAGACGGCTTCGCTTCCTTTCCCGCCGCCTGACCGATCACCAGTGCGGCAAGGACTACCGCAGCGAAACAAGGGTTGCGCTTCATCGCTTCCCGGCGCGGTTGAGCACTTCTCGATAGACGTCGGCGGTCGACATGGCGAAACGCTCCCACGTATACGGCCGAACGCGCTCCCTTCCCCTCGCGGCACGGCTCCGCCAGCGGGGCGACCCGGCGGCGACGTCGGCCAAAAGCGCGCGCAGCGCCCGTACGTCGCGGGCGTCGAAAAGTCCGGCATCCTCACGCACGATGCTCGGCACCGACTCGCGCGCGGCGATCACCGGCGTCCCGGCCGCCATCGCCTCGAGCATCGGAAGGCCGAAGCCCTCGGCCAGCGCCGGGTGGACGTACGCGAGCGCGCCGCGATACAACCGCCACAATCGCTCTTCGGTCACGGTCCCCAGCTCGACGATGCGCCGGTTCGCGCGATCGAAGCGGCCGCCGAACCTCGGCTCGCCGTTGCCCACGATGTAGAGATCGACGGCGATCTCGTCGGGCAACGACGCCCAGGCCGCGAGCAGCGTCGCGACGTTCTTGTGCGCGCGCAGGTTCCCCGCATACAGGAAGTACGGCCGCACCGCGCGCTCGCACGTCGTCTCCGCTGCGCGTCCGGGATCGTAGCCGAGCGGGACGATACGGCAACGCGTTCGACTCACCCCGAGATATCGTTCACATTGCTCGGCCGTCCGTTCATCGGCCATGACGAGCAGCTCGGCCCGCCGCGCCAGACGCGGCGCGACCGTCGCGTAGTAGACCGCGACGTGCGGTGCATAGAATTGCGGGAGCACGACCGGGATCAGATCGTGGATCATCATGATATACGGCCGCGGCGCGACCAGCGGTACGTAGAAGGTCGTGTAGTGCGTCAGCCGGGGGTGCAGTCGCGCGATCCGTAGCGGCATGAGGAGCTGCTCGTCGAGGCCGAGGTTTGCACCGCCCCGGAACGGCGTGACGGCGAGATCGGGAGCGACGCGAGGCAGGTACTCGAGCAGCCGCGTAGTGTAGGCGCGCATCCCGAACGACATGCGGCGCGTCAAGCGCCCGTCGAGTGCGACGTCGACGCTCACGGCGCCAGGAGGGCCCGATAGACGTCGGCCGTCGCGCGCGCCGTTCGATCCCAGGTGAACGCCCGCGCGACGCTCCGTCCCGCCGCTCCGATCCGGGCGAACTCGTCGACCTCGGTCGCGGCGCGCACCAGGAGCGCACGCAGCGCCTCCGTATCCTGCGCCGCAAACGAGAGGACGTGACCGCGCAGCGGCTCGGGTACGCTCTCGCGGCTCGCGATGACCGGTGTCCCGCACCACATCGCCTCGAGTATCGGGATCCCGAACCCCTCGAGCAAGGACGGCTGCACGTACGCGCGAGCTCCACGATACAGCCGGGCGAGTCGCTCGCGCTCGGCGTTCCCCAGGAACACGATCTCGCCGTCGGCGCGCCGATAGCGCCGGAGGGACGCGCCGAAGTCGTCGTCGCCGGTGAGGTACAGATCGAGTCCGCTCCCGGCCGGCAGCCCCGACCACGCCCGAAACAGCGTCTCCAGATTCTTGTGGCCGCGGTGGTTTCCGACGTAGAGGACGTAGGGTCTGACCGCCGGCTCGGGATCGGCGCCCTCGCCGAAACCCTCTTCCACGCCGAGCGGGATGATCGAGACGCGCCCCGGATCGACGCCGAGGAGCGTCGCCAAATCGTCGCGCGTCCGCGGATCCATCGTAATGACGCGGGCGGCGCGTCGCAGGACGTTGCGAACGAAGAGGCGGTAATACGGCTGCACCTTCGCCTTACCGAACTGCGGGAAGCGCAGGTCGATCAGATCATGGATCGTCACGACGAATCGCGCCGGGACGACGAACGGGGTATACGGCGACAAGAAGTGCACCAGGCGCGGCCGCCGCCGGGCGATTTCGATCGGGATACCGAGTTGCTCGCGCACGTCGAAGTTGTCGCCCCCGCTAAACGTCGCGATACGCAGATCCGGCGCGACCGCGGGAAGCCGTCTCGCAAGTTGTTCGGTGTAGATTCGCATCCCGTCGGACATGTGCGTCGTCCGACGCACATCGACGAAGACGTCTATCGCCGTAGCGCTTTCCAATGGACGACGACCGGGTAGAGTTCGGACCAGAACCCGACGTAGAGCCCGCGCCATCCGTCGAGCCACATTCCACGCAGGAGCAAGTGCGCGCAAAAGCGGGCGACGGCCCACATCGCCACCAGGGCCAGCCGCAGCGGCGATGTGCGTAAGCCGCGCGCCTCGATCGTCGTGTATTCGTCGAACTTTCGCCGATAAGAGGCTATCGACGGATACGAATAGTGCACCAAGACGCCGGCGAGTTCGCGTACGGTTCCCTTGACGATCCAGCGCTCGTGAAGCTGCCCCGTCCCGCCCGTCTTGGGATGCGCCTCCAGACGGACGCGATCGGTGCGAAAGACGCGCAGCAACCGCTCTTGGCTCCAGCGTCGGATCGGCTTGCCGCAAAACCAGGACGTTCGACGGACGATGTATCCGTCGACGTCCTCGCTCGCCTCGAGCAGCGCCTGTCCCAAGCGTCGATCGAGCGCCTCGTCGGCGTCGAACATGAAGACCCACGGCGTCGTGACCCGCGAAAGCGCGTAGCGCCGAGCCTCGACGAAATCGGTCCAGGCACGCCGCTCGACGCGCGCTCCGAACTCGAGTGCGATCCGGACCGTCGCGTCGGTCGATTCCGCATCCAGGACGAATACCGGCATCGCGGGCGGGAGCGATTTGAGTGCGCGCGCGATCGTGCGTTCCTCGTTCCGAGTGAGCACGACGGCGGTAATGCGATCGGGATTCAGCTTCGGGAGAGCTCGATCGTCCGGGTCGGGACGCTCCGCGCGCGCGCGAGCGTCGCTCCGATGAAATCGCGGTACAGCGGAGCGGGACGCGTCGGACGAGACTTGAACTCGGGATGCGCTTGCGTCCCCACGAACCACGGATGGACGTCCGGCGGCAACTCGACCATCTCGACCAATCTCGTCCGGCCGACAGCGTGGTGTCCGGAAAAAAACATCCCGTGCTCTTCGAAAAGCGCCTTATAGCGGTTGTTGAACTCGTAACGGTGCCGGTGACGCTCGCTGATCTCGAGTTGGCCGTACGCTCGGGCGGCGAGCGAACCCGCCTCGAGGGTGCAGGAATACGCACCCAGACGCATCGTCCCGCCTTTGAAATCGAGATTCCGCTGTTCGGGGAGAAAGTCTATCACCGGATCGGGCGTCGTCTCGTCGACTTCGGTCGTCATCGCTTCGGGGAGTCCGCAAACGTTGCGCGCGAATTCGACGCAGGCGAGCTGCATCCCGTAACAGATCCCCAAGAACGGGATCTTGTTCTCGCGTGCATATTGAACCGCGCGCAACTTCCCTTTGACGCCGCGCGCGCCGAATCCGGGCGCGACCAGGATGCCGTCGACGTCGGCCAGGAGCCCTACCCCCTCTTCTTCTATTCGTTCGGAATCGACGCGTTTGATCTCGACCGCCGAATGGTGATGGATCCCCGCGTGATTGAGCGCCTCGGCGATCGAGATGTACGCGTCTTTGAGCTCGACGTATTTCCCGACGAGCGCGACGCGAACCCGATCCGCGGGAGCCTCGATCCGTTCGACGATTCCGGCCCAGGCTTCGAGATCGGGCGAGCGTTCGGTCAGCTTGAGCTTTCGGACCGCGATTTGCGCGAGACCCTCGGCCTCGAGGTTGAGCGGGACCCGATAGATCGTCGAGGCGTCGCTGTTCTGAACGACGGCGTTGGGCGGGACGTCGCAAAAGAGCGCGATCTTTTCCTTGAGATCCATCGAGATCGCATGGCCCGAGCCGGTGCGGACGACGATCGCGTCGGGCGAGATCCCGATAGCACGCAGCTCGCGGACGGAGTGCTGGGTCGGCTTGGTCTTCAGCTCATCGGCCGCGCCCAGGTGCGGGACGAGCGTCAAGTGGACGAACATCACGTTCTCGTCGCCGACGTCGTAACGAATCTGCCGGATCGCCTCGAGGAACGGTAGGCTCTCGATATCGCCGACGGTCCCCCCGACCTCGACGATGCAGACTTCGGCACCGCTCGAGTCCGCGACGCGTCGGACCTGCGCCTTGATCTCATTGGTGATATGCGGAATCACCTGAACCGTCGCACCGAGGTAATCGCCGCGCCGCTCCTTTTCGATGACCGACTGATAGATTTGACCGGTCGTCACGTTGTTGTGGCGCGTCAGCGACTCGTCGATGAACCGCTCGTAATGCCCCAAGTCCAGATCCGTCTCGGCGCCGTCCTCCGTTACGAAGACCTCGCCGTGCTGATACGGGTTCATCGTCCCGGCATCGACGTTGATATACGGATCCAGCTTTTGGATCGATACGGAGATGCCACGGCTCTTTAAAAGCCGTCCCAACGAAGCCGCCGTAATCCCCTTCCCGAGCGAACTCACGACGCCGCCGGTGAAGAAGATGAATTTTGCCATTGGGGCTGGCACCTTTCGTGCGGAGCGGAGCAACCCCCTTGCTTAGGAAGCCAGCCGATGAGGCTTCAGCACACGATCGCGAGGTACCGCTCGAGCCCGGCGTAGTCGACCCCGATCTCGATCGCGGCATCGGGGAAGGAGTCCCGAGCCAGCTGCGCCAGCACCTCGATCGTCCCGGGCGCCGCCTCGAGGAAGACGCCGCCTCGCGGCTTGAGCACCGTATCGAGGTCCGCCAAGAGGCGACGGTAGAGCGCGAGCCCGTCCGCTCCTCCGTCCAACGCGACGCGGGGTTCGTAGCCGACGGGGTGCGGCGCGACCGGGAGCGAGCCGGTCGGGACGTACGGCAAATTCGCGACGACGATATCATAGGGCGCAAAGGCGCCCAGCGGAGCCAGCAGGTCGCCGCGTACCAGGCGCACGCGTCCCGCGACGCCGAGCGCTTGCGCATTTGCCCGGGCGACCGCGAGCGCGTCGGCCGAGATATCGCTTGCGACGACCTCGAGCGTACCGTTCTCGGCGGCAAGCGTGATCGCGATCGCTCCGCTACCGGTCCCGACGTCGGCGACCGACGGGCGCGTCCCGGGTAGGGTACGCGCGAACTGGAGGGCCGCTTCGACCACATGCTCGGTCTCCGGCCGCGGGATCAGCACGCGGCGATCGACGAGGAACTCTCGGCCGTAAAAGCCGGCCCGGCCGACGATATACGCGACCGGCTCGCCCGCCGCGCGGCGTTCGACGAACGCCTGAAAACGCGCACGTTCCCCGGGCGTTACGATCCGCTCCGGGTGCGCCACCACCTCGGCCGTCTCGATACCGCAGACGGCTTGCAACAACAGGCGGGCGTCGAGCGCCGGTGTTTCGGAGGCGGCCAGCCGGCGATGCGCCCAGGCGAGCAGCTCGCCGACGGTCGATTTCCCGGCGAACGCTATGCCGCCGACGTCCGTCCCGCGAGCAGCCGTGCTTTCTCGTCCTTCTGCAGTTCGGTTATCAAACGATCCATGTCGCCTTCCATGAACGCGCGGATGTTCCCGAAGTTCTGGTTGATGCGATGATCGGTCAGCCGGTCTTGCGGGAAGTTGTACGTGCGGATCTTCTCGGAACGATCGCCCGTCCCGACCTGACTGCGGCGCAACGAACCGACGGCCTCCTCGGCCTCGCGTCGCTTCCGGTCGAGGAGGATACTGCGCAACATCTGCATCGCGCGCTCACGATTTTGCAACTGCGAGCGCTCTTCCTGACTCGCGACGACGACGCCGGTCGGGACGTGCGTGATCCGGATCGCGCTCTCCGTTTTGTTCACGTGTTGACCACCCGCGCCGCTCGACTTGAAGGTATCGATTTGCAGATCCTTGGGATTGATCTCGATCTCGACTTCCTCGGCCTCGGGTAACACCGCGACCGTCGCCGTACTCGTATGGACGCGTCCCGACGCTTCGGTGACCGGGACGCGTTGCACCCGATGGACGCCGCTCTCGTACTTGAAGAAACGATAGGGCTCGCCGCCCTTGATCGACATGATCAATTCCTTGACGCCGCCGCTGTCGCTCTCACTCTGCGAGACGACGGAGACCCGCATCCCCTTCGACTCGGCGTAACGCGCATACATCCGGGCCAGCTCGGCGGCGAACAAGCTCGCCTCCTCGCCTCCCGCCCCGGCGCGGATCTCGATGAAGATATCTTTGGCATCGTTGGGATCGCGCGGGAGCATCAGCTCTTGCAGGCGCGCTTCGAGCGCCTTACGGCGCTCGCGCAAGACCGCGGCTTCCTCTTCTGCGAGCGCGTGCAACTCGGGGTCGGCGCGATCTTCGAGCAGCACGTCGTTCTCGGCGATCGCCGCGAGCGTTTTGCGATAGTCTCGATAGACCTCGACCGTCTCTGCGAGCGCCGCTCGTTCTTTTACGAGCGCGGTATACCGCTCTTGATCGAACGCGCCGCTCTGGCTGGCAAGGGCGGCTTCGATCTCGTCAAATCGCTTGGCCAGCGCCTCCAAGCGGTCGGTTAGCTGCATTGCGCCTCCCTAGAGGGCGGCGGCGGCTTCTTCCTCTTGCTTCTTCCGACGGCGGGCTGCCGCTTCAGCCTTCTTCTTCTGCGTCGTAGCGACGCGCTGGTTGAACTTGTCGACCCGCCCGGCGGTATCGACGAACTTCTGCTGACCGGTGAAGAGGGGATGGCATGCCGAGCAAATCTCGACATTGATCTCAGGGAGCGTCGAACCGGTCGTAAACGTGTTTCCGCACGCGCAGTGGACGCGCGCCTGGGGATACCACTTGGGGTGGATCTTCTCTTTCACAGCGCTCCTAGTATAGCACCGTCGGCAAGGGGAGCCGGGCCCGCTGCGAAACATTAGCGAGTTTTTCTTTTCTGGAGCTCCTCGTTGAACTTGCGCACCCCTGCGATCGCCGTCATCGGGATCGCCGTCCTGGCGACCGCTGCGGCCGGTCTGGCTCAACAAACGACCCCCTCCGGTCCCGTCCCGCCGCCCCCTCCCTACCCGGCGACCGCGCCGACCCTCCCCGGGGCGAGCGTCCCGATCATCCCGCCGACGAGCTCGCCCCCGCCGGCGGCGGGACGAGCCCCCGCGCCCGGTGCGAGCGAGACGCCGCCGCCCCCGCAATTCACCAACCTCTCCGGCGTCTGGGAGGTACAAGAGCAACCCGGCGGAGCGACGACGATCTACACGCATCTCCGCATTCAACAGAACGCCGACGGGACGATTACCGGGTATTGGGAGCGGGGAAAAGAGCTGCTCCCCTTCAACGGCAACTTCGACGGCCGCCAGTTCAAGATCACCGTCCAAGGCTCGAAGGCGCCGATGACCCTCGCCGGCTATGAGGACAACTTCAGCGATATGGTCGGCTTGATCGACATGGGGAACGGGAAGCCGCCGATCGCGTTCACCGCATCCCATCGGGCGAAAACCGAGTTCTTCAGCAACATCGGGATCGGTGCGGGGGGTCTGGGAGCGCCGATCCAAGCTCCGGGAGGCGGGACGCAACTTCCGGGAGCGCCGCCGGCCCCCTAGGAGCTTCCCCCGATATGGAAGACCGTCACATCGAAGATCACCGCTTCGGCTTTCGCACACGCGCGTTGCACGCCGGGACACCGCCCGATCCGGCGACCGGAGCGCGAGCCTTTCCGATCTACCAAAGCACGAGCTTCGTCTTCGACTCGACGGAGCACGCGGCCGAGCTGTTCGCGCTTCGCACCTACGGGAACATCTATACGCGCATCGGGAACCCGACGGTCTCGGCCTTCGAAGAGAAGATCGCGAGCCTCGAGGGCGGCCTCGGGGCCCTGGCGACGTCGAGCGGCCTCGCCGCCCAGCTCATCACCGTCCTCTCGCTCGCCCAAAGCGGCGATCATCTCGTCGCCTCCGCCAACCTCTACGGAGGGACGGTGACCCAGTTCACCGTGACGCTCAAGCGGATGGGGATCGACTGCACGTTGGTCGCGGGCGGCGAGGTAGCCGACATGGCGGCCGCGATCCGTCCGAATACCAAGGCGCTCTTTACCGAGACGATCGGGAATCCGGCCGGGAATATCGCCGACTTACGCGCCCTCGCCGATCTCGCCCACGAGCACGGGATCCCGTTGATCGTCGACAACACGTTCGCCTCTCCGTATCTCTGCCGCCCGATCGAGCACGGTGCCGACATCGTGGTCCACTCGGCGACGAAGTTCATCGGCGGGCACGGGACCGCGCTCGGCGGCGTGATCGTCGAGTCCGGCAAGTTCCCCTGGGCGGCCGGGAAGCACCCCTTGCTCTCGTCGCCGAGCCCCGGCTACCACGACATGAACTTCGCCGAGACGTTCGGCGAATACGCCTTCTTGATGCGCGCGCGCGTCGAGGTCTTGCGCGACGTCGGCGCGGCGCTGGCGCCGATGAACGCTTTCTTGCTGATCCAGGGCGTCGAGACCCTTCCCTTACGGATGAAGCAGCACGTCGAAAACGCCATGGCGATCGCCGCGTATCTCAAAGAACATCCGGCGGTCGCTTGGGTGAGCTACGCCGGCCTCCCCGACAATCCGTATTATGAACGCGCCCTGCGCTATCTCCCCAACGGCGCGGGCTCCATCTTCACCTTCGGCTTACGCGGCGGACGGGAAGCAGGCCGAGTCTTCATCGAGTCGCTCGAGCTGTGGAGCCACCTTGCGAACGTCGGCGACGCGAAGAGCTTGGTCATCCACCCCGCGACGACGACCCACCAGCAACTCAGCGACGCCGACATGGTCGCCGCGGGTATCTCACCGGAGATGATTCGTCTCTCGGTCGGGCTCGAGGACGTGGAAGACTTGATCTGGGATCTCGACCGTGCGCTCGAGAAAGCTTCGGCCGTCGGCGTCGCGAGCGCAGCGAGATGATCCTCCGTACGATCGGCGAGCGGCGCGATCTGTTGGCCCGCTCCAAAACCGTGGCGATGGTCGGCGCGTCAAACAACCCGACGCGCCCCAGCTATTTCGTCTTCAGCTATCTCCGCACCAAGGGCCGCTTGCGGGTTACACCGATCAATCCTACGCTGACGGAGATCGACGGGATCAAAGCGTATCCGACGCTCGAAGCTTACGCGCAAGAGCACGGTGCACCCGACATCGTCGACGTCTTTCGGCGCCCGGCCGACGCGCCCCAAGTCGCACGCGAGGCGGTCGCCGTCGGCGCCAAGGCGATCTGGTTTCAGTACGGCGTGATCAACGACGAGGCGATCGCGATCGCCGACCGAGCCGGGCTCGACGTCGTGGTCGATCGGTGCATCAAGGTCGAATCGGCTCGCTTCGACGGCGGCCTGGCGATCAGCGGTCTCAACAGCGGACTCATCAGCTCGCGGCGCGCGGCGATCCTCACATGAGGCGCGACCTCGCGCGTGAGCAGTATCGCGCCGAGGCCGAAGAGCTCGATCGCCGCATCCTCGATTTCATCGCCGACGCTCGGGCCGACGAGGCCGCCTTCAACGCGCTGGCGCTCGCGATCTTCTCCCATCAGCTGCGCTACAACGCGCCCTATGCCGCGTATGCGAAGAGCCTGGGCTACGGACCGCACTCGCTCCCGCATTCGTGGCGCGAGATCCCCGCAGTCCCGGCGGCGGCGTTCAAGGAAGCGACGCTCTGTACGTTTCCGGCCGAACGCGCCGCACTGCACTTCGTCACGAGCGGGACGACGCAAGGAACGGGCGGGCATCATTACCTCGAAACCGCCGCGCTCTACGACGCATCGCTCCTCGCCGGCTTCGAGCGCTTCATGCTCCCCGACCGCGCCCGACTGCGCTATCTCAACCTCGTCCCGGATCCGCGCGAGCGAACGACGTCCTCCCTCGGATATATGATGCAGGTCGTCGCCCGCCGCTACGGCGACGGTCGTGACGGCTGGTATCTCCATGACGACGCACTCGACGTCGACGGCTTCATCGGCGATCTCGAGAGGGCGTGCGAAGACGGTGTCCCCGTCTGCATCGCAGGGACCGCGTTCGCCTTCGTGGCGCTGCTCGACGCCCTCGCGCAACGCGGCCGATCGTTCCTCGTCCCTCCCGGCTCGCGCATCATGGAAACCGGCGGTTTCAAGGGCCGTTCACGCCGCGTCGAACGTGAAGAGCTCTACGAAGCCTTGGCGCAGCGGCTGGGGATCGCGACGAGTTCGATCGTCGCCGAGTACGGGATGACCGAGCTGTGCGCACAGTACTACGATACCCCGGCCTCACGCAAGAGCCGGACGCGGGTCAAAGGACATCCGCCGTGGCTGCGGGCGCTGATCGTCGATCCCGACGGGCGCGAAGTCGCGCCGGGGACGGTCGGTGCGCTCCGTCACGTCGATCTGTCGAATCGTTCGTCGGTCGTCGCCGTCCAGACCGAGGATCTGGCGTACGCCTACGCCGACGGTTTCGTCCTTCTGGGTCGTGATGCGCAGGCGGAGCTGCGGGGGTGTTCCCTGGATGCCGAAGATCTCGAGCGCGCTCGACCCTAGCGCGCTGCGCGCTCTCCCGGCGCGGACGATCGCACGCGCGATCGCCGACGCGGCCGAACGTTGGCGCACCGCCGCTTTCCCGCCGCGTCTCCGCGTCGCGGCCGCGCTCGAAGCACGCCTGGGCTATTCGACGCCGGTCGTCGAGTACGCCCTCGACCGCCTCTTCGAGTCGCTGACGTACGAAGCGCTCAGCGCAACGATCAGCGACGAGCTCGGTTCGCTCGACGCGCTCGACGACTTCATCGCGCCGCACGGCCGTCCCAAACGCTATGCCGCCCCGCTCGAACGCATCGTCATCGTCTCGAGCGAGACGACGATCGGGGTGGCGATCACCCCGCTGGTCTTCGCGCTCTGCGCGAAATGCGGGATCGTGGTGAAAGATCGCCTCGACGGCCTGGTCGGCGCATTTCTCACGACCCTCGCCCAGGAAGATCCGGCCTTCGGCCAGGCGGCGATCGCCGTGAGTTGGGAAGGCGGAGACACCGCGATCGAGGACCCGCTCTTCTCGAACGCCGACTGCGTGGTCGCGTTCGGGCGGGACGCGACCTTGGCGGCGATCCGCGCAAGACTCCCCGCCGGGGCGCGCTTCGTCGCCTTCCCGCACCGCGCCAGCCTCGGCTACCTCGCGCGCGAAGCGCTGTGCGACGAGCCGACGGCCAGGCTCTGGGCCCGGCGCGCGGCGACCGATTTTTTGCTCTACGACGGCGAAAGCTGTATGTCGCTCCACGGGCTCATGATCGAGCGCGGCGGCGCGATCGCACCCGATGGGTTCGCCCGGATCTTCGGTGAAGCGGTCGAAGCCGCCGCCCGTGAATTTCCTGCCGGGGCGATCCCGCCGGCCCGTGCAGCCGCGGCCGGATCGCATCGCGACCTTGCGAGATTTCGCGCCGCGAGCGGCCACGGCTTCGTCATCCGAGCCGAGCGTGCAACGCTCGTCTTCGATCCACCGCGCGAGCTGCCGCCGTCGTTCTTGCCGCGCACGATCGGGATGATCCCGGTCGACGATCCCTCCGAACTCGTCGCGTACGTGCGGGCACACGCCCTCCCGCTCGAGGCCGTCGCCGCGATCCCGCCGCTGCGCCCCGAGATTCGCCGTGCGATCGTCGCGAGCGGGGCCGTACGGATCGCAGCCTTCGGCGAACTCCAGCGCCCGCCGCTCTCGCGCGGACACGGCGGGCGACCGCGCATCGTCGACTTCGTCCGCTGGATCGACGACGAGACATGATCCCCGGCCCTCGATCTCGTGAACTCATCGCCGCCCTGCAGCGCTATGAAGCGCGCGGCGTGACCTACGTCGACGAACGGTTCCCGGTCGCCTGGGAGCGCGCCACCGGTGCAACGGTCGTCGATGCCGACGGGAATCGCTACACCGACCTCACCTCGGCGTTCGGCGTCGCGAACGTCGGCCACGGCAACCCGGCCGTCCGCACGGCGATCGCGGCGCAAGCCGAGGCGATGATCCATGGGATGGGCGACCTCCATCCCCCGGGCGTGAAGGTCCGGCTCCTCGAGCGCCTCGCTGCGATCGCACCCGGCGACCTTTCGAAGACGTATCTCGCCTCGGCGGGCGCCGAAGCGGTCGAGTTCGCCCTCAAGACGGCGTTTTTACGGACGGGGAAGCCTCGCGTCGCCGCCTATCGCGGCGCCTATCACGGGCTCTCGCTCGGCGCGCTCGGTGTCATCGGGATCGAGAAATTTCGCACACCGTTCAGCCCGCTGGTCGCGCAAACCGCGACGTTCGTCGAGTACCCGCGCACGGACGCCGAAACCGCCCTCGCCGCGCTGCGTGCGCTGTTCGAACGTGATCGTTCGCTCGGCGCGCTGATCATCGAACCGATCGAGGGACGGGCGGGCGTCCTCGTCCCACCGCCGGGCTACCTGCGCGGCCTGCGCGAGCTTTGCGACGCCTTCGACGTCGTCCTGATCTTCGACGAGATCTATACGGGCTTCGCTCGGACCGGGACGATGTTCGCCTGCGAGGCGGAAGGGGTCGTCCCCGACATCATGTGCGTCGGGAAGGCGCTCGCCTGCGGTGTCCCGCTCTCGGCCGCGATCGGCCGTCCCCACGTCGTCGATGCGTGGGCCCCCTCGAGCGGTGAGGCGCTGCACACCTCGACCTACCTGGGCAATCCCCTCGGCTGCGCCGCCTCGCTCGCCGTGATCGGCGAGATCGAGCGCCTCGGGCTGGTCGAGCGCAGCAAAACGCTGGGCGCACAGCTCGGCGCGCGGTTGGCCGAACTTCGCCGCTATCGGGCCGTCCGCGATGTGCGCGGCCGGGGGATGCTCTGGGGCGTCGAGTTCGACGAGGCAGGGTTTCTCATCGAGCTCGTCCACCGCGCCTTGCGCGCGGGGCTCATCCTCCTTCCGTCGGGCGTCGCGGGCAACGTGCTGACGATCGCCCCACCCCTGGTCATCGAGGAAGACGAGCTGTGGGATGCGATCGACCGTCTCGAGCGGCTCATCGCCGATCCTGCGGGAGGAAAAGGATGACCTATCGCGTCGGCGTCGTCGGGGCGGGTTTCGGGGCGAAGGTCCATGTACCGTCGTATCGTGCGCATCCCGCCTTCGAACTCGTCGCGATCGCCTCGCCGAACAGCGCACACCGGATCGCGCAGGAGCAGAGCATCCCTCATGCCTTCGGATCCCTGGCGGAGATGCTCGACGGCGTCGACCTCGAGGTCGTCTCGATCGCGACGCCGCCGTTCGACCATTACGAATCGGTCAAGCTGGCACTCGCACGCGGGAAACACGTCCTGTGCGAGAAGCCGTTGACGACCAGCGTCGCCCAAGCGGAGGAGCTGGTCGCTCTTGCGAGGCAGGTCGGGACCGCCTGCGGCGTCGTCCACGAATTTCGCTTCACCGCGTCATGGGCCGCGCTCAAGGAGCTCGCGCTCAACGGCCACCTCGGCGCCTTGCATCAGATCGAGATCGCCGACTTCGGGACGCAGCTGCGTGCCGACGCGCTCCGCCCGAACTCGTGGTGGTTCTCCAAGGCCCGCGGCGGCGGTGTCATCCAAGCGCTCACCGTCCACGCGATCGACGCCGCCCTTTGGATCGCGGGTCGCCCGCCCCAGCGAGCACTCGGGATCGCACGGACGGCCCATCCGGTACGCCGCGATGCGGAGGGGACGTTCACGAGCGACGTCCCCGACGGCGCCTTCGCCCTCCTCGACTTCGGCGCAGGGCTCGTCGGACGGATCACGACCGATTGGACCCTCACGCGAAGCTCGCACCTCTTCGCCGTACACGGTGAAAAGATGACCGCCGTCGCGAGTGGGCCGTCACGCGCGCAAACCCAAACGTTTACGATCGACGGCGAGGAGACGAACGAACTCAGCCTTCGTCCGTCGCCCTATGCTCGCTACGCCTCCGTCCACGAGAGCATCCCGCTCTTCCTCGAGCTCCTCGACGAGTTCGCCGCGGCGATCGAGGGGAGGGCCCATGCCCTTCCGACCTTCGAAGAGGCGCTCGCCTCGCAACGCGTCCTCGAAGCGATCGGATACGGCCCTTGAGGCGCCGCCCCGCGATCGGCGCCGTCAAAACGTTTGTCCCGCCTGCACGCGCCCGACGGTGATGTTCGCGGCGGCCGAGCACGGCGACTGACCGGAACAGGTCACGAAGCCGAACGAGTCGCCGGGGCTCACGACCCCGTTTCCGGCGGCGTTGTACCAGACGCCGATCTTGTAGCTCGTCACCGTTACCGGGAGATCGCCGAGTTGGAAAGCCCCTGAACCGCCGACCGGGATGCCGTTGGGAAAGTTCGTATCGAGGATCTGCGGCTTCGTCCCGACGCTCACCGTATTGGTGTAAGCGAAGGCGATGAACTGGTTGACCGCCGGCCGATACGCGGGCGGATTCGGATCGCCCGCGGCGACCGCGAGCGCGCGATAGACGTCGAGCCGGCCGCTCCCTTCCATGATCGTCCCGGCGGGGCACGCGAAGCTCGCCGCGCCGCAGATATCATCCGCGGTGCCCTGCAAGAGCCTGGCCATCGCCGTAGGGTTCGCGTAACTCTGATTTCGGGCGATGACCAAGGCGGCGGCTCCGCTCACGTGCGGCGTCGCCTGCGACGTCCCCGCGAACCGTGCGGCACAGATTTGATCCGGCTGACTCGCGGGGCTGCACTGATCGCCCGGCGTCGTATCTCCCGTCGAGTAGAGGTTCGTGATCCAGTGCAGGTCGTCGCACTCGCCCCCGGTCGAACACTCTGAGGGGGCGGGATCGCCGCCGGGGGCGACCAGCGTCAAGTTCGGGCCGTAATTCGAGTAGCTCGCGATGTACTCGACCGGCGCCGTCGGGGAACCGTAGGTGTTCCCACGCCCGTTCAGCTGACCGTCGGCGAGCGCCGTCGCGCCGACCGAGATCACGCCGCTGTAAGCGGCGGGATAGTCGACGCTCGAGGTCGCATCGTTCCCCGCGGCCGCGACGACGACGATGTTGTTGTTCAGCGCGTTCTGAATCGCCGCTTGTTCGCCCGCGTCGGGACCTTGCGAGGCCGGTGAACCGAGGCTGAGGTTGATCACGTTGACGCCTTTGCTCACCGCGTCGTTGATCGCAGCCGCCTCGTCCGCGGTCGAGGCGCTCTGGTTTACCCCCGCCGGGAAGATGCGGTAGATGTAGAGCTGCGCGTTGGCCGCGACTCCGGCAAAACCGAGCTGGTTGTTGGTCATCGCGTCGGCGATCCCCGCGACGTTCGTCCCGTGGCCGTCGGTGTCGAGCGCGGCGCATCCCGGCGAATTCGGACTGCCGACCGTGCTCACGACGCCGTCGACGATGCTCTCCGAGAAGACGACGTTTTGGGCGAGATCATTGACGTTCGCGGGGGCGTTGCAATCGAACCCGGTATCGATGATCGCGATCTTCACCGGCTTCGTCGCGAACGGACTGGAAAAATAGCTCCAGGCGTTCGGGGCGCCGATTTGGGTGAGGTCCCACTGTTGCCGCTGCCCGATGAGGCTCGAGCACGACGAGTTTGCGGCACCGAAATGACAGTCGTTCGGATTCGTCGGGATCGTCGTGACGAGACGGCGCAAGTGGACGGCGTCGACGCCCCGCACGCCGGTCTGGGCGCGCATCGCGTCGGCGAACGCATCGATCGACCGGCCCGCCGGGACCGCGACCGCCTGCAGCTCGTCGTCGCCGTTGGTCGCGATGTGCAGCGTGGTGCGCGCTCCGACCGAGCTCGCGATGCTTTGTGCGCTGCGTCCCGCGGCGCGCAGCGCCGCGAGGCTGTAGTGCACGTAGATCCTCGACTGATCGACGCCCGGAGCACCGGCAAGCCGAACCGGTCCCCGCGCCGGGAGCGAGGTCGTCGACGACGAAGTCGCGCGCAGCGCGGCTTGGATCGACGACGTATTTATCTGCGCCGCGGTATAGGCGGCTTTGTTGAAGAACAGCTGCTGCGTCCCGCTCGTCCCGTTATAAGTCGCTTGGACTTGATAACAACTCCCGCTCGGATCGACGGTGATCGTCTGCAAGCTGCTGCTGTTGGCGCTCAAGGTCACGGTCACCGGGGTCGACCCGACGTTTCTCGTCGTCCCGTTGACGGTGAGGGTCACCGCCAGCCCCGCTGGGTTCGACGTCACGTTGAAGCTGCTCGCGGTCGCCGCGAGCGCCGCGCCGCCGCCGGGTGCCGAGCAGCTCGAGTTTAAAATCCCGCCGCTCGAGCCGCTCCCCAGGTTCGAGCCGCCCGGCATAGCCGAGCTCCCTCCCCCGCCCCCGCCGCACGCCGAGAGGCCGAAACTCATAAGGAGCCCGGCTGCGAGCCGGCGCAGTCTCAAACTATCCTTCACACTCGGATCCCCGTCGTCGCGTTGCGCTCCAAGTGGCGCCACAAGATGTTCAGCGCGGCGATCGTCGCCCGCATCCGGACGTCGCTCCGCGTCCCGGGGAAAACGTACCGGTACGCGCTGCACGCTCCGTCTTCGGTGGCGAGGCCGTACCACATGAGACCGACGGGCTTTTCCGGCGTCCCTCCTTGGGGTCCCGCGATCCCGGTGGTCGAGATCGCGATATCGGCGCCCAAACGCGCTCGCACGCCCCGGGCCATCGCGACAGCTACTTCTTCACTCACCGCCCCCACGCGTCGTATATCGGCCGGATCGACGCCCAACACCGTTTCTTTAACTGAATCTGAATAGGCGACGACGCCGCCGACGAAGGTCGCCGAGACGCCGGGGACGCGGACGAGTGCGTCCGCGATCGAGCCTCCCGTAGCCGATTCGGCCGTCGCAATCGTCAGTCTCCGTTTGATGAGCTCGCTTGCGATCGCGCCTTCGAGCGTCGTGTCGTCGATCCCATAGATCCCGGCGCCGATCCGCCGCATCAACTCGGCCGCCACCGGCTCGATCAACTCTTCCGCTTGCCGACGGTCGGCCGCCTTCGCCATCACCTTCACGTCGACACGGCCTCCGTGCGCAAGCACCGCGATCTTGGGGTTTTCCAAGCTCCTGAAGAGATCTTCGATCTTCAGATCCAACTCCGATTCCGGGATCCCGACGGTATGGATCGTCCGCGTGAAGATCGTGCTGTGCAGATCGAAGCGCTCGACGAGCCACGGAACGAGCTTCTCGGTGAGCATCGGCTTCATCTCGCGCGGTACGCCCGGCATCGAGGCGACGAACTTACCGTCGTCGCGCAAGGCGATGAAACCCGGCGCCGTCCCGTGCGGATTTTCCATCACGATGCTCCCGGCCGGGAGCATCGCCTGGCGACGGTTGTTTTCGCTGAGCTGCCGGCCCGGGCGCAGGAGCTGAAAACGAGCCTCGATCGCTCGCAGAGAGGGTTCGTGCAGCTCCAGCGGCTTGCCGACCGCGAGGGAGACCGCTTCTTTCGTCAGATCGTCGACCGTCGGTCCCAACCCGCCGGTCGTGATCACTCCGTCGACGCTCTCACGATTCAACACCGCGACCAACATCTGATGGAGGCGTTGCGCGTTATCGCCGACCGAATGTTTGGCGAAGACGTCGACGCCGTGATCGGCGAGCGTACTCGCGATGAACGCTGCATTCGTATCGACGAGATGCCCGAGTAGAATCTCGGTCCCGATCGTGATGATCTCAACGGATGCCATCGCACTCTTTCTCAAACCAGTCGGGATACTGCACGGCAATCTTTAGGTCGAACCCTGCGGCCGCCTCCAGCATCGCCTTGCGCCGCAACCGGGGATCGGCCGACGCGGCGCGGTTCGCCCGTCGTCGCGACGCAAGACGCTCCAAGAAACGCACGAACTTCCCATCGAGTGCCCCTTGGAGCCGTTCTTTCAAGATCGCGCCGACCCGCGGGGAAACACCGCCCGTCGAGATCGTGATCCGTGCGCGACCGGCTTTGACGACCGCCTGCATCGCGACGGATCCGTACTTGGGCTGATCGATACAGCACAGCAGAAACCGGTGGCGCTCGGCCAGCGCGCGCAATCGCGCCGAAAGCGCTTCGTCCCGCGGCGTCGAGATCACGAAGAATGCGTCGCTCAGATCCTCGTCGCGCAGCGCTCGGACGTCGTCGATCCAGCGAACGTCGGCGCCGACCTCGCGCAGCGCCGCTTCCTTTTCGATCGCTTCTCGATCCGCGCGCGGACCGATCACGACGCAGCGCCTGCCGACGAGGTTGAGACCGACCGGGAAGAAGCCGGCCGGCGGGAGAGGATCGTCGCTGCTCATCGCGGCCGAAGCAACGGCACGACGTCGACCGGCGCCCTAATAGTCCACCGGCCGCAGGTAAAATTCGTTGATCGCGGTCGCCGAGACCATCGCCGTCGTCGGTAAGTGGCGCTTCCAATGCGTCCCGTCGACGCGCCGCCGGACGAGCGCAACCTCCTCGGGTGCGAAGCCCGCTTCGACGATCCGGCGGTCCGGAAAGCCTTGAAGCATCAACGAGAGGATGCCGTCGGCCTTGACGTAGGTGATCCCGAGGTCGGCCTCGTCCGTCTGGTCGGCCTCGAGGTCGGCCGTCGGCGCCTTATCGATGAGCGGCTGCGGGACGCCGAGATAGCGAGCGAGCTCCCATACTTGGCTCTTGAACAGATCGCCGATCGGGTTCACCGGCGGCGAATCGTCGGCGTGCCAGGTGAAATAGCCCATCATCCGTTCAGTCTTGTTGCCGGTCCCGATCGGGAGAGCGTTCAGCTTCGTCGACTGATCGAACAGCACGATCATCCGCGTCCGCGCCATGACGTTCCCGCGCCGGCGCGGATCGGCATCGGGTTCGAATTGCAGGTAGCCGTCGACCGCCGCCGTGATCTCGATCGTCCGCGAATTGATCCCGAGCGCGTCGATCACGAGCTGCGCATCGGAGAGGCTCGCGGGGCTGGAGAGCCGATAGGGCATGCGAATCGCGTAGACGTTTTTGGGACCGAGCGCGCGGGCGCAGAGAAACGCCGTAACGGCGGAATCGACGCCGCCCGAGAGGCCGACGACGGCGCGATGGATGTCGCGCCTCACCACCAGCTCATCGTAGAGGAAGGCCTCGAGCCATTCCGCGGTCACCCGCCCGTTGATCTTCAGTGCTGCAAACGGGTCGGGCGGCTCGGCGACGATGACCGGGAGCCCGCGCCTAGCCAAGCCGCTCGCCCTCCTTCGACATCCCGTCGAGCGCCGCCGCGGCGCGTCCGCGCGGCAGCGGGAGCTCCTCGTCGAGGAACAAGTCGGGTAAGACGGCTTCGAGGTCGCCCAAGAGCGGGAGCGAGGCACGGGCCACCTCGATATCGCCGAGATCGATCGTCGCGCGGACGATGCACGCGCCGAGCGCCGGCGCCTGCACCAAGACGTCGCCCATCGGCCCGATCACGCACGACGTCCCCGTCATCCCTTTCCCGCCTTCGAATCCGGTCAACCCCGCATACACCACGAAGACTCCGTGTTCGACGGCGTAATCGGAGAGCAGCTCACGCCAGCGCTTCACGTTATCGAGCTCGGCCTCGCCGGAGAGCCCGCGCCCGGGCGAGGCGCTAGGGACGATCAAGAGGCGTGCGCCCTTGACCGCGGCGATCGTCGGCATGATCGCATGCCACGCGTCCTCGCAGATCATCATCGCCGCACGCCCGAAGCGCGTATCGAACGCCGAGAGTCGTCGACCTCGCGAGAGAAAACGCTCTTCATCGAACACCCCGTACGTCGGCAAGAACATCTTGCGATGGACGTGGACGAGCCGGGCGCCGCTGCGACCGAGCGTCGCATACGCCGCGCTGTTGTAGTACGTCCCGCGATCGTTTTCGAAAAAGCCCGAGACGATGTCGACCTCTTGCTCGCAGCCCGCCGCGTGCCATTCGGCGGCCAGCCGATCGACGAAACGCTGTGCTTCGAACGAGAGCTCGTAGACGGCCCCTTCGAGGAAATACCCCGTCATCGCCGCTTCGGGGAGGACGACGAGATCGGGGATCCCCTCGGCGCGGAGCTGCTCGAAGACCTCGCGCAGCATCGCGAAGTTCGCCTCGAGATCGCCCTTGCGCGGCTTTACCTGTAAGATCGCAACGTTGATCCTCAAGAGCTCCCCCGACCGAGCGAACCCGTCGAGCCGACGGGCAAGACCAGCCGATCCCCCCGGGAGGCCCGCAACGACCCGCTCATTTTAAACCGCCGAAGCCGCTTGGGCGGCTTCGAGCATCTGGGCGAGCTCTTCGGCGGGGTACGTCCAAATCTCCGCCAGCGTCGGATGGAGATGCGGGATCTTCATAAAATCGAAGACCGTTGCACGATAGTACATCGCGACGACGACTTCGTGGATGAGGTCCGAGGCATGCGCGCCGAGCATCGCCGCCCCGAGGATACGACCGTCGCGCGGATCGGCCAGCATCTTGACGAAGCCCTTCGTCTTCCCGATCGAGATCGCTTTGCCGTGATCGGCGAACGGATACGAGCCTTTCAAATAGGGACGTCCGCTGCGGATGAGCTCCTTTTCGCTCTCGCCCGCGACCGCGACTTGGGGATCGGTGAAGATCGTGTGCGTCTTGGAAAGCGAGTAATCGGCGGCTTCGCGCCCACCGAGCACGGCGTTGCGCGCCGCGATCTCGCCCTGCTGGATGGCGACGTGCACGAGCGCGTAGTCGGCGGTCACGTCGCCGACCGCAAAGATGTCGGGATTGGTCGTACGCAACGTCGAGTCGACTTCGATCCCGGTGATCGGATGGGCGCGGACGCCGGCCGCTTCCAATCCCAAACCCTCGATGTTCGGGACGCGTCCGAGCGCATAGAAGATCTCCGCCGCGGCGGCTTCGCGCGCCACCCCGCGCTGGAGGTACTTCACGACCTTCTTCCCGTCGCGCAGCTCGACGCGCTGCACCAGTGCCTCCGTTCGCACGTCGATCCCTTCGCGGCGAAACTCCTCCGTGAGTCCTTCGCCAATATCGGTATCCGCACCCGAGAGGAGGTGCGCCGCGCGGATGAGCATCGTCACCGGGACGCCGATGCGATGGAAAAATTGGCCGAGCTCGCAGGCGACGTAGCCGCCTCCGAGGACGACGAGCGATTCGGGCTTCTCCTCGAGCTCGAGCGCGGCGTCGCTGTCGATGTATCCGACTTCGGCGAGTCCGGGGAAGACCGGCGGCGCGACGACGCTCCCGGTCGCGATGATGTACTTGCGCGCGGTCAACACCGTATCGCCGGCCTGGAGTGCGGTCGGTGAGAGAAACCTCGCACGCGCCTTGAAGAGCGGGAACGTCTCGATCCCCTCGATACGATAGTCAGCGAAGCCCTTGATGATCTCGCGTTTGCGCGCCATCATCGCGCGGAAGTCGATCTCCGGCTCGGGGACGATCACGCCCAGCGCGCGTGCCTCGCGAACCTCTTGGGCCGCGTCGCTCGTCGCCAGGAGCGTCTTGCTCGGCATGCAGCCGCGCAAGATGCACAGCCCCCCGAGCGGCCCGGGATCGACGAAGGCGACCGAAGCGCCGAGCGAACGCGCCGTCCGCGCCGCGGCGAACCCGCCGGACCCCGCGCCGACGACGATCAGATCATAGTCGGTCTTGCCGATCTCGCCATCCCCCGAAGGGACCCCCAACGACATCTTCCCCCTCAGTGGCGCAACCGAAATGGTTTCGCCCCCAAACGATGGATACTTTCGATGAACCGAACGGTTCCAGTCCGCGAATGGATGCAGATCGAGTGCGTCTTCGCCTGATTTCCGAAGAAGCGCACGCCATGGACGAGATCGCCGTCGGTGATCCCCGTCGCGACGAAGACGATGTTGTCGCCCCTGACCAGATCGTCCATGGTCAGCACGCGGTCGATCTCGCCGATCCCCATCGCTCGTGCGCGCTCGGCTTCGGCTTCGTTGCGGGGCTGGAGGCGGCCCATGAAACCACCCCCCAGACACTTGAGCGCCGCAGCCGCCAACACGCCTTCCGGGGCCCCCCCGATCCCCATCGCGACGTGGATCCCCGTCCCCTCGATGGAGGTCGCGATCGCCGCGTCGACGTCGCCGTCGGAGATGAGCTTGATCCGAGCCCCGGTGCCGCGAATCTCGGCGATCAGGTCCTTGTGCCGCGGCCGGTCGAGGATCACGACGGTTACGTCGTTGATCGGTCGCTCGAGGGCGTTGGCGACGGCCTCGAGGTTGTCCTCGACCGAAGCATCCAGGTGGACGAACGGCGCGGCTTTCGGCCCGACCGCCAGCTTGCTCATATAGGTATCCGGGGCATGAAGGAGACCGCCTCGCTCGGCGATCGCCATCACGGCGATCGAGTTGGGGAGACCGTTGGCGACCAGATTCGTCCCCTCGACGGGGTCGACGGCGATGTCGACCTCGACCCCTCCGCGACCGAGCTCCTCGCCGATGTAGAGCATCGGGGCTTCGTCGCGTTCACCTTCACCGATGACGATCCGGCCCGAGATCTCCATATCGTTGAGCGCTTCGCGCATCTTCTCGACGGCGGCTCCGTCGGCGATATCGCGCTCACCGCGCCCCATCCAACGAGAGGCGGCCAGCGCCGCCGCCTCAGTGACTTTTACGAAATCGAGCGAATCGACGGGAGTTTGCTCCGTGCGCCGCGGGATCGACGTCGCCATGATACACGCTCCTTGGCTTACAGAACTGACCAGCTTGCATGTTGTACGGGCCCCTGAGCGGCGCCTCCGGAGCTTACGGCCGACTCCCGACCGACTTTTGAAAGTAGGACAGCGGGCCGTTTGGGGGAACGACGAACACGTGGCGACGACCGCACCATTCCTCTCCGCGACGAACCGGCTGCTGGGGCGCCATTACGTCCACGTCGGCTGGTTGGAACTCGCCTCGGTGGCCTCCGGGGGGATCACGCTCGGCTTCTTCCTCTGGTACGGCTTCGTCTCGGAGTACCACACCGGGCTCATCACGACCGAGCTGGTGTTCCTCGGCTCCCTCTGTTTCGGCCTCGCGGCGGCCCTCGCCGGTTGGCAGTGGTACGGCCGCTATTTCGCGCGGCGGTCGGAGGTCGCCCTCACCGAAGCCCTGCGCTACGACGCGTTCTCATGGTTGACGCTCCACGCGATGTGGTTCACCTTCATCTTCGCCGGAGCCAGCGCGACGGGACGGACGGTAGCCCTCGCCGGCGGGCTCTTCTGCCTCGCCAAACTCACGACCGCGATCCGCTTCAATCGAACCGTCCGCGACGTCTCGCTGACGTTCTTCGTCACCCGGGCGGCCGTCATCATCATCGCCGAACTCGCATCGATCATCATCGCACAGCGCGCCGGCGAGCATATGTCCGTCTCCTCGACGCCGATCCTCGCCGTGTGGGGGCGCTGGGACGCGGTTCATTATCTCGACATCGCGAGCAAGGGCTACTACGGGTGGGACATGGCCTTCTTCCCTTTCTACCCGCTCCTCATCAGGTTGATCGGGGCCCTCATCGGGAGCAACCTCGTCGCCGGCCTCGCGATCTCGAACGTCGCCTTCTTCTTCGGGCTCCTCTTTTTTTATAAGCTGGTCGAGCACCAATACAATCGGCACGTCGCCCAGCGCACGATCTTCTACGTTTCGATCTTTCCGACCGCGATCTTCTTCTCGGCGATCTATACCGAGTCGTTGTTCTTTGCGTTGACCGTCGCCTCGTTCTACTACATCCGCGAACGCCACTGGCTCACGGCGGGGATCATCGGTTTCTTTGCGGCGTTGACGCGGGTCGAGGGCGTCCTGCTCACCGTCCCGTTCATGATCGAATGGTGGACCGCATTGCGGGAGTCGTCGTTCGCCGACCTGCGGTCCTGGCCGCAGGAGAAGATCCTACGGCCGCTCGCGGGGATCGCGCTCATCCCGCTGGGGCTGGCCTCGTATATGGCGTATCTCTGGGTGCTGCGCGGCGATCCGCTCTACTTCTCGCACGTCCAGATCCACTGGGACCGTCACCTCGCCCCGCCGTGGACCAGTATCTACCACAGTTGGCAAATCATCACCCACGTCCCCAACGGTCAGGTGGTCGCCAACCAAGCGCTCGAGCTCGCTTTCACGATCCTGATGATCGCCGTCCTCGTCGCCGGCTTCCGGCGGTTGCGCCCGTCGTACTGGGCCTACATGGCGCTCTCGATCCTCGTCCCGATGTCGACGTCGAGCCTGATGAGTATGCCGCGCTTCGCGCTGGTCCTCTTCCCGATGTTCGTGATTTTCGGGCTATGGGGCGAGCGTCATTCGGTCAACAACGCGATCGTCGCGTTCTCGCTCCCCCTGCTCGGGCTCTTCACCGTCCTCTTCGCCGACTGGTACTGGGTCGCGTGAGTTCGGCCGCCGATCCGCGTCCGACGGTTCAAACGGTCTTCGAGCGCCTTGCGACTCGCCGCGGAATCCGTCAGTTCGTCAAGTTCGGTATCGTGGGAGCGTCGGGATTCCTCGTGAACCTCGTCGTCTTCACGGCGATCCAGCACCCGCTCCCCGTCCGCGAACGGATCGGCTGGTACTACGTCATCTATTCGATCGCTTTCTTGTCCGGAGGCGTTTGGAATTATTTCCTCAACCGCATTTGGACGTTCCGCTCGAGCGGCCACGCGCTGCGCGAAGGGATTTCCTTCATCTCCGTCTCGGCGGCGGCGCTCGTCGTGGCGCTGATCGTCGGTCACCTGGTGGCGCCGTTCGTCGGGAACGGCCACAAGAATTGGTTCATCTCCACGGTCTCGGCGATGGTCGTGAACTTTCTTGTGAACAAATACTGGACGTTCCGGAGCGTCCTCTGAGACGAATCGACTGGACGCTCGTCGCGATCCTCGTCTTGGGGCTCGCGCTACGCCTTTACGGGCTGCACAATCCCATCCTCGATCATCCCGGTTGGCGTCAGGGCGACACCGCTGCGATCGCGCGCAACTTCGCAACGTTGCGCTTCGACATCTTTTACCCGCAGACCGACTACGACGGACCTTCGGACAACTACGTCGAGCTCGAGCTGCAGATCGTCCCGTTCCTGGCGGCGATCGGCTATAAGCTCTTCGGCGTCCACGAAGTCTTCGGACGGCTGATCTCGATCGCATTCAGCCTCGGCACCGTCGCCGTGCTCTATTGGTTCGGCACCTTCCTCTTCGGGAGCAGAGCCGCCGGAGCGGGCGCGGCGCTCGCCTTCGCGATCTTCCCGGGGAGCATCTACTACGGCCGGACCTTCACTCCCGACACGACGATGATATTCTTCCTCACGGCCGCGCTCTACGCGAGCGCAAAGTGGATCCGCGACGCCGGGGTCGGTTCCTGGAAGGGGTGGGGGCCGGCGGCGCTCCTCATGAGCGCCGCGATCCTCGCCAAACCCGTCGCCGCGCTCGGTTTGGTCCCGGTCGCCGTCCTGCTCTTTCGCCGCGGCGGTCCCGGCGCCGCGACCCGGCTCCAGCCGTGGGCGTTTCTGGTGGTCGCACTCCTCCCTTACCTCGCGTACGATCGCTACGTCGGGGCGCATGCCGAATGGCACTGGGCCAGCGGGATCATGCGCCTCCACGTCCTCCCGCAGCTGCGCGATTCGTTCGTCTCGGCGAGCGCCCTGGGCCTCAAGCTCCGCGCCTTCCTCAATGCGCTCGCCATGCTGGCGCACACGATACTCGGGCCGATCGGCTTCGCCCTCACGTTCGCCGGCACGATCGTGCTCCTCGCGAGCCGACCGGCCGAGTACGACGATCGGCACAGGTTCGCCGTCGACTATTTGGTCGCGTGGCTACTGGCCGGTCTGGCCTACGCGTACGTAGTCGTGACGGTCGAACGGGTCGACTACTACCTCTATCCCCTCGTCCCGCTCGGCGCGCTCCTGTCCTCGTATGCCGTCGTCGAGGGCGTCAAACGCTATGCACCCAGGCCGACGAGGTCGCTCGCCGCGGTCGGGGCCGTCGCACTCCTGGGGACGATCGCGGTCGATGTATGGCAAATCCGCCCGTATTATTTTTACAGCAAGGCGAACTACCGGGCGGCGCGAGCCCTCGACGCCGCCCTACCGGCCGGCGCGATCGTCGTGATGGCGCATTATGATCCCTCGATCCTCTACTACATCAACCGGAAGGGATGGGAGGAGGATCCCCTCCTGTGGACTCCTTTCGACGAGGAGAGCGCGATCAACAAGGGCGCTCGCTACTTCATCGCGATCGAGAACAAACGCTTCGAGCGTAACGCCGAGCTCTACGCGTGGATGCAGCGCTTCCCGGTCGAGCATCCCGAGCCGCTCTGGCCGGTCTATCATACCGATCCGGCGCGGACCCTCCCCGGTGCCGAAGAGCGCTGGCAAGAGTTTCGGCGCAAGGAAAAAAGATGAGGCTCATGCGTGTTGTGAAGACGATGCTTACCTGCGCTCTGGCCGCCGCAGTCCTCTCTCTGGGCGTTCAGGGTGCCTCCGCCCAGGGCTCTCTCGAAGAGATCAGCTACGGGAGCGCCGCCCCTTCGGCCGCCGAATGGCCGTTCTACGTCGCGAACGACATGGGATTTTTCCGGCAGGAAGGTCTCCATCCGTCGATCATCGTGACGGGGAGCACGGTCAGTACGATCAATCAGATCGCGACCGGGGAGGTCAATTTTGCGACCGCCGGGACGGACAGCGTCGTCAATGCCGTCGCACGGCATCTCGCGATCAAGCTGATCGCACCCTCGATGGTCACGCCGCCGTACTCATTGATGGTCCTGCCTTCGATCACGAGTTGGCAGCAGCTCAAAGGGAAGACGATCTCCCTGGCGACCAAGCAGGAGATCACCGCGATCGCGTTCCGGATGATGGCCAAAGCGCACCACCTCGACTGGAACAACGACTTTTCGATCACGCTCGCCGGCTCGACCCCGGCACGGTACGCCGCGCTGCAATCGGGGAACGTCCAGGGCGCGATGTTGGGCCAGCCGTTTAATTTCACCGCGGAAGCGCAGGGGATGCGGACGCTCGACGAGGCGTACAATTACATGAAGGTGTGGATGTTCGACGGGATCGTTGTCAATCCGACATGGGCTGCAGCGCACCGTCAGACCGTCGTCAAGTTCATCCGCGCCCTGCGAAAAGGGACCGAATACGCCTACACGCACCGGGACGACGCGATTCGGATCCTCGCCAACGAGACGCACAGCGATCGTGCGATCGTCGAGAAAGCGTACGACCTCGATTTTGGGAAGTGGCACGCCTATGCGCGCGACGCCCAACTCGATCCCAAGAAAGTTCAGGGCGTGATCGACGGGGTCGTCGCGCAAGGCGTCCTCCCCGCCCCGATCCCGCTCTCGGACCTCATCGATACGTCCTACGGGCGCGAAGCGCTACGCTAACCCTCTACCACGTGCGCGGGACGGGGTTTGCGACCGCCTCCTCGAGCGATCGGGCGGGACGGTACTGCTCGGCGGGACGAGTCCGGCCGTCCTCGCCGATTTGGTCCATGTCGCAGTAGAGCTCGAACTGATAGCCGTCCGGATCGAGGAAATAGACCGAGTAGTTGCAACCCGCACCCTTGCGGCCTTCGAAGACGATCGGGACGCCTGCGCTGCGCAGGTAGTCGCGCGCCGCGAAGAGCGCGTCGATGTCCTCGACCTCCATCGCCAGATGCTCGACCACGAGCGTCTCGGAAGGATCGGGGCGACGCTTCCCTTTCCCCGGCTTGATCCCGATCGTGTGGTGGTCCGAGTTGGTCCGTAAGAAGACCATCCCTTTTTCGCTGACGTCGGAGACCGTAAACCCCATCACCTCGGTCCAAAATGCGCACGACCGCTCGACGTCGCCGACCTCGTACACCAGATGCCCGAGTTTCTTGACTTTGATCGGTGTTTTGACTGCAGTGGAGGACGTCATATCGGGCCGTTCTGCCGCAGACCGGCACCGTTCCTCTCGAGTTACGGCAAGGGGAGGATCGAAGCGGGTTGGCCCGACGAGCCCCCGGCGTCGCTCGAGGGGACCCCGTACTCGACGAGCTGCCGATAGGCGACCAACCGGCGCCGGTTGCGCGCAACCTCTTGCTCCAACTCGAACGAGTCGCGGATCGCCCGGGTCAAGTTCTGCGTGTCGTACGTATAGCTGAAGGCCGCGAGCTCGGCCAGGATCCGGCGGTTGAGGACGGTGAGATTCTGATACGCGCTGCGCAAGACGACGGCGTTTTCCTTGTACGTCGGATAGTTCGACAAGACGATCAGGCGTTTGATCTTCGCCTGCTCTATTTCGTTGCGCAGCTCGGTGAGCCGCGGATTTTGCGGATCGTATTTCGCGGCGACGGCCAGTGCGGCGAGCGCATCGTCGAACTTCGATTCGCGGAAGGCGGCCGCGGCGAGCTGGATTTGCACCTTCGTGAGCCCGGCCCGCGCGGTCCGGTCGAGCGGATCGACCTGCAGCGCGAGCCTATAAGCGATCGAAGCGTCGCCGTAACTGCCGCGCGCCGCCGCGACTTCGCCCTGCCGGTCGCGAGTCGAGACGATCCAGTTCTTTATGCTCGTCGCGCATCCCGCCGTCGAAACGATCGCGAGCGCGGCGAGCAGAATTCGTAAGAAGCCGAACACGGACGTGTCGCGTTTCATGAACACTTCAGTGAGCATTGAACAGATGGGCGGCGACCGCGATCACGTAGGCCGCCGGTATGAGAATGAATTGTGAAAGAAGAGTTCCTAAAATCGCGGTCAGCGATAGAAAGAACACCATTGACTTCACGTCCTCGACGGGCCGCTCTCCTTTCGCCGCTTGGTCCGTGATGTAAGCCGACGTCGGATCGACGATCAGGGTGAACGATATCGTCGCGATCCCGTTGACGATCCCCGAGAGGAGGACCGAGGTCCGGGCGGCCGCCGGATCGATGACGCTGGCATAGACCGCGGCGACGACCCCGATCGCGTAGATCCCGGTGACGATCGTATTGAAAACGAGCAAGTTGAGCGGGACGTGCCGGATCGAGAAGCGGCTCAAGTGCGAGGGGGTCGGGACGCGGAGCGACTCGGCGAGTGCGACGATCGTCCGGAACGAGAGCGCTCGGATCAGCGTCCGCGGAATCGAGTTGGTCCGCTCGAAGCTCGCAATGCCGCGCAAAAAAAGCATCAAAAACGCCGGGAGCGCGAACGCTCCGATCGCCGTCCCGACCGTCCCCGCGAATACGATCAAACGCACCTGCCACTCGAACGCCCCGACCGCACCGGTCGCGGCCGCCCGATCGGAGATCTGGCCGAGCATCGGAGCATAGAAGAGATTGGCGAGCCGGCTGGCCGTAACGAAGAGGTTGAAGAGCGAGATCGAGGTCGCTATGCGCCCCGACTGGACCCCGGCGAGGCGCGCGGCATAGGCTCCGATTTGGATGCACTGGACGAGCGCATTGAGCGCCATCGCTCCGATCAGCTGCCAGGACCAAAAGTCGGTGCTCATCGGAGGTGATCGGGTCGCAGCGAGGCGCGCCAGCGCGCATCCCAAAAAACATCGTCCGAATGCAAGATCGCGTCGAGCCGCGTAAGCTCGGCGCGTCGGACGGTCACCGTGAAGACCGTCCGTGAGGTCGGCTGCGCGAGATCGCCGCTCACGATCGCGCCCTGCCCGGCGTCGAGCGGGACGACGACCCAGAGGTCGACCTCTTCGACCGGAGCGCGTGCGAAGCTCAAGGTGATGAGCGATTTGACCTCGGCCAGGAACGCCGCCTCGTCGAGCGAGGTATGAAACTTCACGCCGGAGAGAACCAGTCCGGCGACCCGATGGCCGAGCGCCGTATCGACGCGCACTTTGAGGATCTGGACCGGCCAAATCGTCCCCAGGAGCGTTTCGCCCAGAGCGATCGCCTGCGCACGGTCATTCCCCTCCGCCCGGCCGACCGCTCGCGCCGCCACTTGGGGTGAAGGGGCCGCCGGTCCGGCCGCCGCGAGCGCGACGATCAGCGCCAGCAGGGTCGGCGCCGCGCTCTTAATAGCTCTGGGCGAAATAGGCTTGAACGGTCGCGGGCTCGCCGCAGGCGATGCACGTCGGTCCGCTCGGATTGGGGCGAAGGTTGCGCGTCGTCGCACCCGTCTCCGCTTTGACGTGCGCCTCGCACGACGGCCGGTCGCACCACGGGATATCGATCATTCCCGCGCGCGTACGGCAGAGCTCGAAGAATTCCTCGCGGGTCGCGGGTGTGAAGGTATGCTCCACGAGGAATCGGCGTGCTTGCTCGTAGAGCCCGCGTTGAATCTCGGCGAGCAAATCGCGGATGCGGCCGGGGAGACCCTCGAAGGGAGCGGTCGTTTTTTGTCCGGGCTCCCGGAACGCCTTGTCGCGGCGCACGAGCGTCACGACGCCGTTCGCAAGATCCCGCTCGCCGAGCTCGATGCGGATCGGGACGCCCCGCATGTCCCAATCGTTGAATTTGAACCCCGGCGATTGCCCTTCGCGGTCGTCGAGCTTCACGCGAAATCCGGCGGCCTTGAGCTCGCCGAAGAGCGCCCGGGCGCGTTCGAGGACTTCGCTGCTCCCGCCTCGGAGGATCGGGACGATCACGACTTCGAGCGGCGCCATCAAGGGTGGCAGCCGCAATCCGCGGTCGTCGCCGTGCGCCATGATGAGCCCGCCGAGCATCCTCCATGAGACGCCCCACGACGTCGTCCAAGCGTACTGGATGCTCTGATCTTCCGCCGCAAACGTGATGTCGTAGGCGCGCGAGAAATTCTGCCCGAGCTCGTGCGACGTCCCGGCCTGCAAGGCTTTCCCGTCGGGCATCAACGCCTCGATCGAGTACGTGCGGATCGCGCCCGCGAAGCGCTCGCTCGCGCTCTTCTCGCCGGCGTAGACCGGGATCGCGCAAACTTCTTCGGCGACCTCGCGATAGATCTCGAGCATCCGGGCCGTCTCGCGCGCAGCTTCCTCTTGGGTGGCATGCGCCGTGTGTCCCTCTTGCCAGAGAAACTCGAGCGTCCGCAGAAACGGCCGCGTCGCCTTTTCCCAGCGCATCACGTTGGCCCACTGGTTGATCAAGATGGGCAAGTCGCGGTACGAGCGCACCCACTCCGAGTACATCTTCCCGATGATCACCTCGGAGGTCGGACGAATCGCCAGACGCTCGGTGAGCTTTTCGCTCCCGCCCTCGGTCACCCAGGCGACTTCGGGAGCGAAGCCCTCGACGTGTTCCGCTTCCCGCATGAGGAGCGACTCGGGGATGAGCAGGGGGAAGTATGCGTTCTCGTGTCCCGTTGCCTTGAAACGCGAGTCGAGCGCGGCGACCAACCGCTCCCAGAGGGCGTAGCCGTACGGCCGCAAGACGATACAACCTCGCACGGGAGCATACGAGATCAGCTCGGCTTTGAGGCAGACCGCGGTGTACCACGCGGAAAGGTCCTCGCTCTTGGGAGGGATCTCTTTGACGAGCGGCGTCTGCCGGGGAGCATCTTCGACGGGGACGTTGGGCATGATCGAGGCGAGACGTTCGCGGCGTCGAAGCCGCCCTCATGCCGAAGCTTACGCGCATCTACACGAGAACCGGCGACGACGGAACGACCGGACTCGTCGGCGGACAGCGCATTAAGAAGAACGCGCTGCGGATCGAAACGTACGGGACGATCGACGAGCTATCGTCGGTGATCGGGCTCGCGCGCACCGCGCTCGCCGACGTCTTACGATCGCGCGCCATCGATCATGTTCGGGCCGTCACCGCCGCGACGCGCCTCGATGCGTGGTTGGCGTGGACGCAGGACGTACTCTTCAACATCGGCGCCGAATTGGCGACCCTCCCGCAGGACCGTCGACCCGGCATGCCGGTCGCGACCGATCAGGACGTGGCCGCACTCGAGCGCGCGATCGACGAAGCCCAGCGCGATCTCGAGCCGCTCGCCAATTTCATCCATCCGGGCGGTGCATATCCGGGCGCCTTCCTCCATCAAGCGCGGACGGTTGCGCGACGCGCGGAGCGCTTGATCATCAGCCTCGCTGAAACCGACGAGCTCTCGCCGGCGTTGCGCAAGTACATGAACCGTCTCTCCGATGCGCTCTTCGTTTGGTCGCGCTGGATCAATCACGCGCTCGACCAGCCTGAGCACTTGTGGAACGCGGCGACGAAACCGCCGGCGTGACCCCGCGTTTCCTCGCCCGCTTGTTCTCGACCATCCCGGTCGAGCGGCTCGCCGAGCACGCCCGCGCCCACACCTTGCGCCGGGCGCTGCGCGCCCACGATCTGATCGCCGTCGGGCTCGGGACGATGATCGGCGGAGGGATCTTTACGACGATCGGTCCGGGCGTACAAAAGGCCGGACCCGCCATCATCGTCGCGTTTTTGCTCGCCGGTTCGGCATCGCTCTTCGCGGCACTCGCCTACGCGGAACTCGGGGCGATGGTACCGGTGGCCGGGAGCGCGTATACCTACGCGTACGCGACGCTGGGACAGATCGTCGCCTGGATCATCGGCTGGGATCTGATCCTCGAATACGGCGTCAGCGCCGCGCCGGTCGCACAGCAGTTTTCCGCGTCGCTGCAAGACGCATTGCGCGGCTGCGGCATCGTGCTACCGCATTGGGCACAGACCGCTCACCTCGCGATCACCTCGTCGTGGATCGACTGGTCGCACACGCAGATCGATCTCATCGGCGCCTCATTCGTCCTCGTACTCTCCGCGCTGCTCGCCCTCGGGATCTCCGAAACGGCGATCTCGAACAACGTCTTCGTCGTCGTGAAGATCGGAGCGCTCGTGGTCTTCGTCATCGCCGGTCTCAGCCTGTTCCACCCGCAGAACCTCGCGCCGTTTGCACCGCTCGGCTGGGGAAAGCTCTCATTCGGAGCATCGGGGAACGGGATTATCCCGGCCGCAGCGCTCGTCTTCTTCACCTACATCGGGTTCGATACGGCGACGACCACCGCCGAGGAGACCCGTGCCCCGCAACGCGACATCCCGATCGGCGTCATCGGATCGCTCGCGATCGGGACGCTGATCTACTGCTCGGTCGCGACCGTCCTCGTCGGCGTCGTCCCGTGGAAGCAGATCGACCCCAACGCCCCGCTCCTCGCCGCGATCGCACCGCTGCACAATCCGTTCGTCTCTTGGGCGATCACAGTCGGGATCTTGGCGGGGACGACGACGGTCGCTTTGACCTCGCTCCTCGGGCAGACGCGCATCTTCTACGTCATGGCGCGCGACGGGATGCTCCCGCCGTTCGTTTCAGCCGTTCACCCGCGCTTCAAAACGCCGGCGCGGATGACGATGCTGACCGGGATCGTCGTCGCGGTCCTCACGCTCATCGTCCCGCTCGATGCGCTCCTCGAGCTCGTGAACATCGGGACGTTCAGCGCGTTCATCATCGTCTGCGCCGGGGTCATCTGGTTGCGTTACAAGCGCCCGGAGCTCGAGCGCCCGTTCCGCTCACCGCTCGTCCCGCTCTTCCCTCTGTGCGGGATCGTCCTCTCGCTGTTCCTTTCGACGGTCGGCCTCGGCCCGCTGACGTGGCTGCGCTTCATCGTTTGGCTCGCGGTCGGCCTGACGATTTACTTCGCCTACGGCTTCAGGAACGCGCGGCTTACCTGATCTCTTGCGCGCCGGCGTCGATCACTCCGGGCGTCATGACGTCGATCGTGCTGTCGCGCCGGTCGTAGGCGACGACGGAGCCGAAGGCACGCTTCACGACGTTGAGCCCGACCATCGCGCGCCCCCGCACGACGAACGGTGCGCGCTTGAGAGTCATCGTGTTCCCGTTGAGCCGAGCATGGACCGAGCCGATCTTCAGCCGCAGGACGTCGCTACCCCGGATCACGACGATGTTCCCCGATTTCGGATCGTAGCTCGTCGTCCCACCCAAGCCTTCGGCGACGGCCCGAATCGGGACGTATGCCCGGCCCGCCGTGGTGACCGGCGGGACGTCGGAGACGATGCGCTGCCCGTCGACCGAGAGCGTGACCGGTTGCCCTAAGGCGCAGAACAACGATGCGATCGTCGCGACGAACGCGGTGACGGCGACGAGTTTGCGACTAGGGAGAAGCTCCGACTTCACGTTGGCCAATTTCGTTGACGTATTCAGGATATTGCTCGGCGATGACTTTTTCAATCTCGACCCGGAGCGCACCCAACAATTGGTCCTCCGGGAACGTCCCGACCAACTGACCCTTCCGATAGATCGCGCCCTTCCCCTTGCCGCCCGCTACGCCGACGTCGGCCATTTTTGACTCACCCGGGCCATTGACAACGCACCCCATGACCGCCACTTTCACCGGCGCGGTGTACTCTTTCGCGATCGCTTCGACCGATCGGGCGAGCTCGACGACTTCGATCTCGGCGCGTCCGCACGACGGACAAGCCGTGATATCAAAGCCTTTTTCGCGCAGTCCGAGCGCACGGAGAATACCCCAACAGACGGGGACCTCTTCGATGGGGTCGGCGGCGAGTGAGACGCGTAACGTGTCGCCGATACCCTCCCACAGCAGGATCCCTAGGCCGATCGCACTTTTAATCGTTCCTTCACGTGGCAACCCCGCTTCGGTGATCCCCAGGTGGAGCGCATAGGGCGTCTTGCGCTCGCGCAGTTTTTGATCGATCAGCCGATAGGCGTAGACCGTCGTCGGGACGTCGTGCGCCTTCAGCGAGATCACGATATCGGTGTGCCCGAGATCCTCGAGGATCTCGACGTGCCGTAAGGCGGACTGCACCATCGCCTCGGGCGTATGGCCGAGCCTCTCCTCGAGGTCAGGAGCGAGCGAGCCCATGTTTACACCGATACGAATCGGCGTACCGCGCTGTTTGGCGAGCTCGACGACTTCCTTCGTCTTCTTCGGATCGCGAATGTTCCCGGGGTTGAGGCGGAGTTTCGCAACCCCCGCTTCGATCGCGGCGAGCGCCATGCGATGATCGAAGTGGATATCGGCGACGATCGGGACCGGCGACCGATTGACGATCGCAGGCAACCCGGCCGCGTCGGGCGGATCCTTCACCGTGACGCGAACGACCTCGCATCCGGCCATCGCCAAACCGTAGATCTGCTCGAGCGTCTTGTCGGCGTCGGCGGTATCGGTCGTCGTCATCGATTGGACGACGATCGGATGATCGCCGCCGATCCAAACGCCCTTCGCGTCCGACTTGTCGGTCTTGTTCTTCAGATAGACCGGCTTTGATTCTCGGCGCAGACGGATCATCGATCGGATCCCCGTCCCGGGCGATGCGCCACCCATGCTTCACCGAAGGGACCCCGAACAACAGACACGTTAAAAGACTCCTTTTCCCGAGACGATATTCGCGATGTCGTGGTAAGCGACGAAGATCATCAAGACCATCAGCGCGGCAAAGCCGGCGACGTGGACCAGAGCTTCCTTCTCCGGATCGACCGGCCGCCCGCGCACCATCTCGACGACGATGAACGCGGCCCGACCGCCGTCGAGCGCCGGGATCGGCAAGAGGTTGAAAAACGCGAGCGACATCGAGATCATCGCCGCGAGCTGCAGGTACGGCGCCCATCCCAGGTCTTGAACGGTCGCGCCCATCCGCGCCATCCCGATCGGTCCGCTGAGGTCGGCGAACGTATCCCGCGGGTGCATCACCAGTGCCCCGAGCATCGTCGCCGTCCCGCTGAACATCGTGCCGAACTCTTGTGCGGCGGCGGTCACCGCGGCGATCGGGCCGACGCGCCGGTACTCGGGGAGCGGGCTGAATCCGATCCGGCCGAAGTGGCGGCCGCCGATCGTCGCCAGGACCGGCGTCACGTCGACCGCGTGGAGGACTCCATGGCGCGAGTAGACGATATGCAGCCGCTTCCCGGCCGAGCTATGGATGACATCGACGAGCTGATCACCGTCCCGCATCCTCACCCCGTCGACGCTGACGATCACGTCGCCCGAGCGCATCCCGGCACGTTCGGCCGGGTACCCCGGCGAGAGCGGTCCGATCTCGGTGCTGGCCTTGTCGTTGGGGATCCCGAAGACGAGAGCGGCGGCGAGTAAGATCGCAAACGCGAGGACGAAGTTGGCCGACGGTCCGGCGAGGACGATCGCCAGGCGGGCGGGCGCGGACTTCGCCTGGAAGTTGTCGTCTTCGTAATCGCCGCGCTCGCGGAAGCGGCGCTGCTGCTCGGCCTGGGTGCTCTTCCCATCCTCGCCTTTCATCGCACAGTAGCCGCCGATTGGGAGGAGATTGATCCGGTAGTTGGTCCCGCTGCGGGACGAGGTCCAGCGGACGAGCGTCGGCCCGAAGCCGATCGCGAAGTCGTTCACCCGGACGCCGTTGCGCCGCGCGAGCAGAAAATGCCCGTACTCGTGCAGCACGATCAGGACCGAGAGCATGATCAGGAATACGAGGATCCGGTACGGACCATCGAGCGAGGCCGGGAGCGCGAGCGCCAAGAGATCGGTCATGTGTGTGTCGCCGTCCAAGAGCGGACCTCGAGCTCGGCGCGCTCGCGGGCGCGACGATCGGCTTCTCGGACCGCATTGAGGGTGAGTTCGTGACCGGCGGCATGATCCATCGCCGCCTCGATCACTGCCGGGATTGCCACGAAAGGGATCTCCCCTTCCACAAACGATCGGACGGCGATTTCGTTTGCAGCGGAGAGCGCCGCGGGAGCCGTCCCGCCCCGTCGCAGCGCCTCGTAAGCGAGGCGCAGGCAGGGGAAACGCTCGGCGTCCGGCCGCTCGAACCCCAGAGCGGTCGAGGACGCTCCGGGGAGACCCCCGATCGCCGCCAAGGGATCGACCTCGAGTACGCCGGGGAGTCGATCAGGGTAGGCCAAGGCGTACCCGATCGGAAGCCTCATGTCCGGCGGCGCGAGCTGCGCCTTGACGCTCCCGTCGGTGAAGATGACCAAACCGTGAGCGATGCTCGTCCGGTGGACGAGGACGTCGATCCGCTCCGCCGGGATCCCGAAGAGCCGGCTCGCTTCGATCACCTCCAGGCCTTTGTTCATCAAGGTTGCGGAGTCGATCGTATTCTTCACGCCCATCCGCCAGGTCGGATGGCGTAGCGCGTCGGCGACCGTGACGTTGCGCATCGCCTCGGCGTCCCGCTCCCAAAAAGGTCCGCCGGAAGCGGTCAGGACGAGCTTCGCGATCCGCTCATGCGGTTCGCCGACCAGACATTGAAAGAGGGCGCTGTGTTCGCTATCGACCGGAAGGATCGCGGCGCCGTGTCTGCGAGCAGCTGCCAGCAAGAGCTCGCCTGCGGCGACGATCAGCTCTTTGTTCGCAACGGCGATCGTGATGCCGCGTTCGACGGCGGCGAAAACCGCGTCGAACGCGACCGCCCCGTCGGTCGCGGCCATCAGCAGATCGGCACCGCTTTCGGTCGCAACCGCGAGCAGACCATCGTTCCCGCTGACGACCCGCACCTCGGGTTCGAGGGCCGCCCGCAGCTCGGAGACCGCCTCGGCGTCACGGACCGAAACGATGCGCGGCCGAAACGTCCGGGCTTGCTCGACGAGCTCCGCGACGCGGCCGCCTCCGGCGAGTCCGACCGCCTCGAAACGATCGGGATGCGCACGGATGACGTCGAGCGTTTGCCGCCCGATCGACCCGGTCGAGCCGAGGATCGCAATCTTCTTCATACTATCCAGCCGCTATCTTCCCGAGCAAGGAATCTATCTCCGCCGCGCGGGCACCGCGCCGGGCCTGCAGCCCGGAGGGACGAGCTGCGCGCCCTCGGTCATCGCCCGAGGAATGGTGCGTTCGCGTCTTTCGCCGAGACGATCGGTTCGCCGTCGAGCGGCCAGCTGATCGCGAGCGTCGGGTCGCGCCAATTGATCGCGAACTCTTGGGAGGGATCGTAGAGCGCACTCTGCTTGTACATCAGGATCGTCTCGTCGCTTTGGGCGAGGAATCCGTGCAGGAAACCGGCCGGGATATAGAGCTGACGGTGGTTCTCGGCACTGAGCTCGAACGCTTCCCAGCGGCCGTACGTCGGCGAGCCTTCGCGCAAATCGACGATGACGTCCCATGCCCGCCCGAACAGGACCTGAACGAGCTTCGCCATCCGCCGGTCACCGTGCATCCCGCGGATGACGTTGCGCGACGAACGGGAGACGTTGTCTTGCAGCCATACGTCGTCGATCCCCAGCGCCTGATACTTCGCGCTCGAATACGTCTCTTTGAAGAATCCGCGCTCGTCCGAGAAGACGTCCGGGATCAGGAGGCGCGCACCCTCGAGCGATGTCTGCAGCACTTCGATCGCCATCGGCTAGCGGACGGGGACGACGCCGATCAGAAACAACGCGAAATAGAAAGCGACCCCTCCGAAGATATACGAGTCGAAGCGATCGAGGACGCCGCCGTGCCCGCCGATCGCCCGCCCTGCATCCTTCACGCGGGCGTCCCGTTTGAGCGCCGACTCCACCAAATCTCCGGCCTGCGCAGCGATCGAGGTGAGCAGACCGACAAACGCGCCCTGCCACCAAGGGAGATGGAGGGCCGGAGTGACGGCAAAGGCGATCCCGCATAACGTCGCGACCGCGAGTCCGCCGAGTGCCCCCTCGACGGTCTTACGCGGAGAGATCCGGGTCAGCTGCCTCCGCCCGATGAGGACCCCGATCACCATGCAAAAGATGTCGGTCATCGCGATCAGGACGACGGCGTAGAGCGTCAGCGGGATCCCGAGCACCGGGACGTTGCGGATCGCCAGGAAATACGAGAGCAGCTTCCCGATGTAGAGGACGCCCAGCAGCGTATAGCCGCTGCGCGCCAAGTATCCGCCGCGGGCCGAGAGCGTGACCCTCCCGAGCGCCACGACGACGGTCGCGGCGAGCAGCACGCCTTCCCAGCGGTGAATCAGCCTGAACGAAGTCAGGAGCAAATACGCAATCACCGCGGCGAGGGCGACCGGATAGTCGAGGGTCGTCCCCTTGCGCGCGGAGAGCTCGGCGAATTCCCACAACGACCCGGTCGCGACGAGGATGACGACCAAGGTGAACGCAGGCGGGTAGAAGACCGAGCTGATACCGAAGACGGCCAGGGCCAGGCCGATGGCGATCCGGTGGCCACGGGGCAGGTGCAACGTCTTGACGGAGTCGACGACGCCCCAGACCGCGCTCACGCTCCCCCGAATCTACGCTGCCGCTTCTGAAAGTCCGCGATCGCCTCGGCGAAGCGATCCCGGTCGAAATCCGGCCAAAAGACGTTCGTCATGTACAGCTCCGTGTACGCAACCTGATACAGCAGGAAGTTCGAGAGCCGCGCTTCTCCCCCCGGTCGGATGAGGATGTCGGGATCGGGCATCGTCGAGGTGTACAAATACGAGGCGATACACGCCTCGTCGATCGCCGCCGGATCGAGTCTCCCCGCACGAACGTCGCCGGCCAGCCGGCGGACGGCGTCGCGCAGCTCGCTGCGGGCGCTGTAGTTTACGGCCAGGTTGAGCAAGAGTCCGTCGTTCCCGCTCGTCTCGTCGATCAGGTGCTGCAAGGCGTCGCGCGAACCCTGCGGCAGCTCGCGGTAGCGCCCGATCACGTTCACCCGGACGTTGTTGCGCTGCAGCTCCGCAAGCTCGGTCCGGCAAAAATAGCAGCAGAGATCGAGCAGCAGCGAGATCTCGGTCCGATCCCGCCGCCAGTTCTCGGTCGAGAACCCGTAGACCGTCAGGATCGGGATACCCCAGTCGCTAGCGGCCCGAGTGACTTCGCGCAGGGCGACGATCCCGCGCCGATGGCCCTCGATCGTGGGGAGGCGCCGCTCGCGCGCCCAGCGCCGATTCCCGTCCATCACGATCGCGACATGCTGCGGCATCTTCGCCGTATCGAGTGCGATCCGCTTGGTCGCATAGACCATCGCCATCAGTCGAGCGGCTCGTAGGCTTCGTAGCCGGCGACGATCTCGATCCGTTCGTCGTGCTCGGCGATACGCAGCGCCCGCAACGTCCCGCAGCCGAGCGCTGCATACGGTGGGAGCAGCATGCGCACGCGCACCGCACGATCGCCCAACATCGAACGGGCCTCGACCAGCGAGGTCATCGGGAGCCGGTCGAGCATGGGCGGAGCGTGAGGATCGTCAGGCACTAGACTTCGAGGATTTCTTTTTCTTTGTGGTGGACGAGATTGTCGAGGTCTTTGATGTAGCGATCGGTGATCTTTTGCACGTGCTCGCCGGCGCGCTTGTTCTCGTCTTCGGTGATCTTGTGCTCTTTGAGCATCGTCTTGAGCTCGTCGATCGCCTTGTGGCGGACGTTGCGAATCGCGACCCTGCCCTCCTCGGCCTTTTTGTGAACGAGCTTCACGAGGTCTTTGCGTCGCTCTTCGGTAAGGGGCGGGATCGTGAGACGGATCTGCTGTCCGTCGACGTTCGGGGTGAGGCCCAGGTCGCTCGTTTCGATTGCTTTTCGAATCGCAGGGACGACGCTCTTGTCCCAGGCGGCGATGACGAGCGAGCGCGGATCGGGCGCCGTGACGCCGGCTATCTGCTTGAGCGGGACCGCGCTCCCGTACGCTTCGACCTGGAGACGATCCAGGAGCGCCGGCGAGGCGCGCCCCGTTCGAATCGCGGCGAACTCACTTCGCGTCGCCTCCAGGGCCTTGCTCATCTTCGACTCGGCATCTTTGTAAACGGCTTCAACGGAATCAGGCATTGCTTTCGACCCTCGCATCGGCACGCTGACCTGCGCGCCCGACGAACGTCCCGATCGGTTCCCCGTGCACGACGCGGCGGATGTTCCCGGGCTCGCGCATGTTGAAAACGATGATCGGCAAGCCGTTGTCCATGCACAGCGTGAGCGCGGTGTTGTCCATCACCTCGAGCCCAAGCTGCAACACCTGCAGATAATCGAGCGACGTAAACCGGGTGGCGGCGCTATCCTTGAACGGGTCCGAGGAGTAGACCCCGTCGACCTTCGTCGCCTTCAAGATCGCCTGAGCGCCGATCTCGAGGGCCCGCAACGCCGCGGTGGTGTCGGTCGTGAAGTACGGGTTCCCAGTCCCGGCGGCGAAAACGACGACGCGCCCCTTCTCGAGATGGCGGATCGCGCGTCGGCGGATGTACGGCTCGGCGATCTGATGCATCTCGATCGCAGTTTGTACCCGGCACGGGATCCCGATCCGCTCGAGCGAATCCTGCAGCGCCAGCGCGTTGATGATCGTCGCGAGCATCCCCATGTAGTCGGCGGTCGCTCGCTCCATCCCAATCGCCTCATGGGCCTGCCCGCGCCAGATATTCCCGCCGCCGACGACGATCGCGACCTCCGTCCCTTCGCCGTGGACCTCGCCGATCTGTCTCGCCATCCAGTCCGTCGTCTCGTGATCGATGTTCGAATCGTTCCCGATGAACGCCTCACCCGAGAGTTTGAGCAGGATGCGCGAGTACGTGGGCATGCGGGCGGTGGTCACTCCTCGCCGAGAGCGAACTTGACGAAGCGGCGGACCTTGATGTTCTCTCCGAGGACCGCGGCGACGCCGGCGACGAGCTCGCCGACGCTCCGGTCGTCGTCCTTGATGAACTGCTGCTCGAGGAGACAGTGTTCCTCGAACCATTTGTTGAGTTTGCCCTCGATGATCTTCTCCGCGACCCCGGCCGGCTTGCCGGGGGGGACCGTCTTGGCGAACTCGGCTCGCCGCTCGGCGACGACGCTCTCCGGGACGCTCTGGCGATCGACGTACTGCGGCGACATCGCCGCGACGTGCATGGCGATGTCGCGAACCAACTCGGCAAACTTCGCGTTTCGCGCCACGAAGTCGGTCTCGCAGTTGACCTCGACCAAGACGCCGATCTTCCCGCCGGCATGGATATACGAGCCGATCAGCCCTTCGTTCGCGGTACGCTCGGCCTTCTTGGCGGCCCTGGCCTGGCCTTGCTCGAGCAGGTGTGCCCGAGCTCCTTCGAAGTCACCGGCCGTTCGCACGAGCGCGTTACGGCAATCGATCATCCCCGCGCCGGTCTGCTCGCGCAGGCGTTTGACCTCGTCGGCCGTCGGTTTGTAGTCGGTGGCGGAACTCATAACTGGGCGGGCGTCTCTTCTTCTATGGTTTGGGCCTGGGTTTGAGCGTATTGCTCTTCGTACTCGGCGGCGTCGTACGCGCTCTCGGTCTCGGTCTTCCCCTCGATGATCGCATCGGAGATCTTCGAGACCAACAGTTTCACGGCGCGAATCGCGTCGTCGTTCCCCGGGATCGGATAGTCGATTTCGTCGGGGTCGCAGTTCGTGTCGATGATCGCGATGATCGGAATCTTGAGTTTACGCGCTTCGAGGACGGCGATGCGTTCCTTCTTCGGGTCGACGACGAAGAGCGCATCCGGCAGGCGGTGCATGTCTTTGATCCCGCCCAAAAAGCGTTCGAGCCGGGCGAGCTCGTCCTCGAGCTTGCCGACCTCTTTCTTGGGAAGCAAGTCGAACGTTCCCTGATCGCGCATCCCTTCCAGCTCGCGCAGACGAGCGATCCGCTTTTGGATCGTCGAGAAGTTCGTCAACGTCCCGCCGAGCCAACGCTGATTGACGTAAAAAGTCCCGGCGCGTTCGGCCTCTTCTTTGATGACGTCTTGCGCCTGCTTCTTCGTCCCGACGTAGAGAATCACTTTGTTCTCGCGGGACATCTGCTTGACGACTTCGTAGACCTCGCGCAGCTTCATCACCGTCTTCGCGAGATCGATGATGTAGATGCCGTTGCGCTCTTGGAAGATGTACGGCTTCATCTTCGGGTTCCAACGGCGCGTCTGATGCCCGAAGTGCACCCCGGCCTCCAAGAGGGCCTTCATCGAAATGACCGACATGATCTACCTTTCTGGATCCGCGAGCCGAGCCGTCCTGGCTGCTCGCCGTGGAACCATCGCACCCGGCCTCCATGCCGCGTGAAATAGCCCCGGAGGGGCCGGGGCACCCACTCAGTATAGCACGCACCTCAAGGGCCTCGGGGGAGACCGTACCATGCTGATCGACGAGGTCGTCGCGATCGTCCGCCAGGCGGCCCATCGAGTCCTCGACCTCTACGACGCGCCGTCCTTCGCGATGGCAGGGAAAGCCGACGGCTCCCCGCTTACCGCCGCCGATCTCGCCGCTCAGGAGACGATCACGGCCGGGCTACGCTCGCTTTCCCTGAAGTTGCCGATCCTCTCCGAGGAGGCGCAGGCCGTCCCATTCGCGCAGCGCCGCGGGTGGGAGGCCTGTTGGCTCGTCGATCCCCTCGACGGGACACGCGAATTCATCGATCGTAACGGCGAGTTCACGGTGAACGTCGCCCTCGTCCGCGACGGGCGTCCGGTCCTGGGGGTCGTCTGCGCCCCGGCTCTCGGGATGACCTATTGGGCCGCGCGCGGCCACGGAGCCTTCGCCCAGCGGGACGGCTCGAGCGCAGCCCGCATCGGCTGCCGGCCGCCGGCCGAGCGGCTCCGTGTCGTGGTGAGCCGCTCGCACGAGACCGGGGAGCTGGGCGCATTCCTCGAACGCCTCGGCCCCTGCGAGACGCTCCCGATGGGGAGCTCGCTCAAGATCTGCCGTGTCGCCCAAGGCGTCGCCGACCTCTATCCCCGCCTCGGGACGACCTGCGAATGGGACACGGCCGCGGCCCACTGCATCCTCGAAGAGGCCGGCGGCCTCCTGACCGATCCTGCCGGACACGCCGTCGGCTACAACAAGGAGGAGATCCACAACCCGCCCTTTTTCGCCGCCGGCTCGGTCACGGGACTGCAGCGCGCGCTCGCCGCCTTCGCCGCCACGAACCGCAGGTAAGGCGCGACTCCGTTTGGGACGAAACCCATGGAGTGAAAACCTCGTCAGGCCTTGCCCTAAAAGACGCGCTCAGCTCGGCCTTCGGCGCCTGGCGAGCCGGCCGGGCGGCAGAGGCGGCCGAGCTGTGCCGTCGCGTCCTCGCCGCCTGCCCCGGACAGATCGATGCCCTGCACCTCCTCGGCGTCCTGACGAATGAGCGCGGCGATCTCGACGCCGCGATCGGCTACCTTCGCGAGGCCTGCGCCTCGCCCGATGCCCCGGCCGCATTTCACAGCAATCTCGCCGAGCTATATCGGCGGCGCCGCCTCCTCGAGGACGGAGAGCGCGCGGCCCGCCGAGCGGTCACGCTCGATCCGTCGTATGGGCCGGCCTGGAACAACCTCGGGATCCTCCTTCAGGAAGCCGGGAAATTGCCCGAGGCGCTCGCCGCGTTGCGACGCGCCGCCGAACTGAGCCCCAATTCGGCCGAGCTGCACAATAACATCGGCAATACGCTCGATCTCATGGGCGAGCTCTCCTGTGCGCGGGTGCACTATGAGCGCGCGCTCTCGCTCGATCCCGGCTCGGCCGAAGCACACTGCAACCTCGGGAAGCTGCTCAACGAGCTGGGAGAGGCGGCGGCCAGCCGAGCCGAGCTCGAACGCGCCCTCCACCTCAATCCGCGCTTACCCGACGTCTATCTCAATCTCGCCTCGCTCGCAGCCGCTGCGGCGCGCTTCGACGAAGCGCTCCGCTGGCTCGACCTGCTGGCTTCGTTCGCTCCGGAGAACACCCGCGGCTTGACCGGCCGGGCCGGCCTCCTCTTGAAAATGGACCGAGCGGAGGAGGCCCTGGAACCGGCCTGCCGAGCCGTCGCGCTTGCGCCGCAGAGCGCCCAGGCGCATGCCATGCTCGGCCAAGTCCGGCAAGCACTCGGCGACCACGAGGGAGCCGCGGCGAGCCTCGACGAGGCGCTCCGTCTCGCCGGTACGGCTACGCCCCCTCTGCTCGTCCAGAAGGCGGACCTCTTGTCCGAGCTCGGACGCTTCGAGGAGGCCCGGGCGCTCCTCGACGAGGCGCTGACCGCCGATCCGGCGGCCGCCGGGCCCTGGCTCTCGCTCGTTGAGCTCAAGAAATTCACGCCGGGCGATCCCGATCTCGAGCGGATGGAACAGCTCCTGGAGCGGACCGTGATCGCCGCCGACCGGATGATCCTGCATTTTGCGTTGGGGAAAGCCTGGCTCGATGCAGGGGATGCCGATCGGGCGTTCGCTCACTTGCACGAGGGGAATCGCGCAAAACGAGCCACCTTCACGTTCGATCTCGAGGCCGCGCTCCGCTGGTTGCGCGAGATCGCAACGGTTTTCGACGCGCCCCGGCTCCGAGCGTTGGGCGGCGGCGGAGATCCCTCGGAACTCCCGATCTTCGTGATCGGGATGCCCCGCTCGGGGACCTCGCTGATCGAGCAGATCCTCGCCTCACACCCGCAGGTCGCAGGCGGGGGAGAGCTCCTCTTCTTCGAGCGCAGCCTCGAGGAGCTGCGCGCCGACCGGCACCTCTCGGCCGGCTATCCTGCCTGTCTGGCGCTCCTCGACCGGGACGATCTGCACAGCATCGGGCAGCGCTACCTCGCCAAGGTCGCGCCGCGGGCGCGCGGGCGCCGGCACCTGGTCGACAAGCTCCCGGCGAACTTTCCGTACGCGGGGCTGATCCACGCCGCACTCCCCAACGCGCGGATCGTTCATTGCCGGCGCGATCCGGTCGACACCTGCCTCTCCTGCTACACGAAGCTCTTCGCGGGTTGGCAGCCGTTCGTTTACGACCTCACGGAGCTCGGGAGGTTCTATCGAGCGTACCGCGAGCTCATGGAGCATTGGGCAACGCTCCTCCCGCCCGACCGCTATATCGAAGTCGACTACGAGTCGGTCGTCGACGATCTCGAAGCGCAAGCTCGCCGGTTGGTCGCATTTTGCGGGCTTGAATGGGACGACGCCTGCTTGGCGTTTCACCGGACCGCCCGCCAGGTTCGGACCGCAAGCGCGACCCAGGTACGTCGGCCGATCTATCGCAGCAGCGTCGGGCGCTGGAAGCCCTACGCCGAGCATCTGACCCCTCTGCTCACCGCGCTCGGCGAGGGGCTCGTCGCCGGGGATGGCTAGAACGCTCCGGTCTGTAACTTACCGGCTCTCCAGCGGGTTGTTCTGCTCGATCCCATGAGCCCGGCTGCTACAACCCAATCACATCTCGATGAGCTCGAGAGCGGTTCGATCTACATCTTACGCGAGGCCCATCGAGCGATCTCTCCCCTGTGCATGCTCTGGTCGATGGGGAAGGACAGCACGGCGCTCTTGTGGCTTGCCCGCAAAGCGTTCTTCGGCTCGGTCCCGTTCCCGGTCGTTCAACTCGATACCGAGATGGAGCTCCCCGAAGTCTATGCCTTTCGCGACCGGATCGCCCGCGAATGGGAGCTCGATTTGCGCATCGAATTGTGCCCGCCGCAGAGCGAGGTCGATCAGACGCTCGCACCCGCCTCGCAAGCCGCCGCGCGGAAAACGGAGGGGCTCAAGCGACTCCTTGAGCGCGAGCGCTACAAAGGCGTGATCGTCGGGATTCGGCGCGACGAGCAGGCCACTCGCGCCAAGGAACGGGTCTTCAGCCCGCGGGCGGTGAGCGGCGACTGGGACGTGCGCAATCAGCCCGCCGAGTTCTGGGGCCACTACGCGACCGACGTCCCGCAAGGGAGCCACGTCAGGATTCACCCGCTCCTGCGTTGGACCGAGATCGATATTTGGCGCTATCACCAGCGCGAGTCGATCCCGATCGTCCCGCTCTACCTGGCCCGCGACGGCAAACGATATCGTTCGCTCGGGGAGAAGAACATCACGGTCCCGATCGAGAGCAGCGCATCCTCGATCGAAGAGATCATCGCCGAGCTCGAGACGACGACGGCTCCCGAGCGCGCCGGGCGCATCATGGATCACGACAGCGAGGACGCCTTCGAACGCCTGCGCAGTGCAGGATACATGTGACGGAAACGGCGGAGCCTCTGTAAGCATGGACTCGTCACGGCCCCTCAATATCGTCATCGCCGGGCACGTCGATCACGGAAAATCGACGTTGATCGGGCGCTTGCTGCATGAGACGGGGAGCTTGCCGCCGGGGAAGGTCGATGAACTGATCCAGATCAGCCGGCGGCGCGGCGTCGCGATGGAATGGTCGTTCATCCTCGACGCACTCCAGGCCGAACGCGACCAGGCGGTGACGATCGACACGACCCGCATCTGGTTCAGGGCGAACGGCCGGCGCTACGCGATCATCGATGCGCCGGGGCATCGCGAGTTCGTACGCAACATGCTCAGCGGCGCCTCCGAAGCCGATGCGGCGATCCTGGTAATCGACGTCGCGGAAGGGGTCGGCGAGCAGACGCGCCGGCACGCGTATCTCCTGCGGATGCTCGGGATTCGACAGGTCGTCGTCGCGGTGAACAAGATGGACGCGGTCGATTACGATCACGCGCTCTTCGACGACGTCGCTGCGGCGATCGCGCAGCATCTGGCGACCCTGGGAATCACGCCGGCCGCCATCGTCCCGATCTCCGCCCGTGAAGGCGACAACCTCCTCACCCCGTCGGCGAACCTTGGATGGTACGCGGGGCGGACGATCCTCGACGTCCTCGCGGAGTTTCAGCCGGCCGGCGCCTTGCTCGACGCACCGTTTCGCATGCGCGTCCAAGACGTCTACCGCATCGACGGACGACGCGTCATCGTCGGAAGGATCGATGCAGGACGCATCTGCGTCGGCGAAACGCTCTTGGTCTTGCCGAGCCGCGCTCGGGCGAAAGTCAGCGCGATCGTCCGCTGGCCGCAGGCCGGACCGAGCTGGGCGCATGCCGGCGAGTCGATCGGGCTGACTCTCGACCAGCCGGTCTTCGTCGATCGCGGCGATATGCTGAGCCACCAAGCCGATGCCCCGGCGATCGCCTCGGCGTTCCGTGCGACGTGCTTTTGGCTCGCCGCGGAGCCGCCCGCCGTCGGCGAAGCGCTGCGCCTGCGGATGGGTCCGTTCGAGGCGAGTGTGACGGTCGCGTCGATCGATCGCGTGATCGATACCGATACGCTCCAGTCACTCGGCGCCGAGCGCATCCCGCAATATGCGGTCGTCGACCTCTCGCTGCGTGGGATGACGATCCTCGCACTCGACACCCGTGAGGAGAATCCGCTCACCGCACGGCTCGTCCTCCTGCGCGGACGCGACGTCGCGGCGGGCGGCGTCGTGACGGACGTCCGCCGCGCCGGCGTAGCGCAAAATCTCCACCCCCATCAGCATCTCGTCTCGCGTGAAGAGCGGGCGGCGCGCAACGGCCACCGCGGCGCGGTCATCTGGTTGACCGGCCTCTCGGGAGCGGGGAAGTCGACGCTGGCGCTAGCCGTCGAGCGCCATCTCTTCACGCGCGGCTACTTCGTTTACGTCCTCGACGGCGACAACATCCGCTCCGGCTTGAACGCCGATCTCGGCTTTTCGGCCGAGGACCGAGCCGAGAACATCCGCCGCGTCGGCGAGGTCGCCGCCCTCTTCGCCGATGCCGGAGCCGTCGTGATCACCGCCTTCATCTCGCCGTTTGCGCGCGATCGCGCCACGGCCCGAGCGGCCGCAGGCCAGGCGTTTCACGAGGTATTCGTCAAGGCCGACCTCCAAACGTGCGAGGCGCGCGACCCGCGCGGCCTCTACCGCCGTGCGCGAGCCGGCCAGATCAGCGAGTTCACCGGGATCAGCTCTCCCTACGAACCGCCCGAGCGGCCCGAACTCGTCCTCGACACCGCTCGTCAGACGATCGAGGCGTGTGTCGAGCAGCTGGTGCGCTACATCCTCGACGCGACCAGCGTCTCGGTGCAGGAACACGTCATGACCTAGCGCCTACCTGCCGACGGCGGGCATCGGGGCCAAGGCCGCACGGGCAAACGGCCGAAAAAGGGAGTAATGACACCACGTACTTGGCTGGTCACCGGCGGACTCGGGTTCATCGGCTCGGCGTTCATCCGCTTGGTCCTCGCCGAGCGTCCCGACGTCCGTCTCGTCAACCTCGATGCAATGACGTATGCCGCCAATCCGGCGAACCTCGCCGCGGTCGACGGCGATCCGCGCTATCGGCTGGTACGCGGCGATATCTGCGATCCGGCGGCGGTGCGCGAGGCGATCGGCGACGGCGTCGAGGCGATCGTGAACTTCGCGGCGGAGACGCACGTCGACCGCTCGATCCTCGATCCCGAGGCGTTCTTGCGGACCGATATCCTTGGGACGCACGTCCTCCTCGAAGCGGTCAGAGAGTCGGGCGTTCGCCGCTTCCTCCAAGTCTCGACCGACGAAGTCTACGGCGACGTCCCGGAAGGCGAATCGTGCGAGACCGCCCCGCTCGCACCGCGATCGCCGTATGCGGCGAGCAAGGCCGGCGCCGACCTTCAAGTCCTCGCCTATTTCACGACCTACGGTACGCCGGTCCTCATCACGCGCGGTTCGAATACCTACGGCCCCTATCAATATCCCGAGAAGCTCATCCCGCTCTTCGTGACCAACCTGATCGACGGAGAGACGGTCCCCGTCTACGGCGACGGAATGCAGCAGCGCGATTGGCTGCACGTCGACGATCACGCGCGCGGCATCTTGCACGTCCTCGAACACGGGCAGGTCGGCGACGTCTACAACCTCGGCGGCGGGAACCGCCACCCGAACCTCGAGATCACCAAGCGTTTGGCGGCGTATTGCGGGCGCGACTTCGAGCGGCACGTCCGCTACGTGCGCGATCGCCCCGGACATGACCGGCGCTACGCCTTGTGCACCCATAAGGTACGCGCCTTGGGCTGGAGCCCCGCGATCGATTTCGACGCGGGCCTCGCCGCCACGGTACGATGGTATCAGGAGAACGAAGCCTGGTGGCGCCCGATCAAGTCGGGCGCATTCCGGGAGTATTATCAACGGCAGTACGCTCATCGTTAGAGGAACGGCATGAAAGGCGTCATCCTGGCGGGTGGACTCGGGACGCGGTTGCGCCCGCTCACCAAGGTCACCAACAAGCACTTGCTCCCGGTGTACGACAAGCCGATGATCTACTATCCGCTCGAGACGTTGTGCAAGGCCGGGATCAAGGACATCATGATCGTCACCGGCGGAAACTCGGCGGGAGACTTCTTGCGCCTGCTCGGAAACGGGCGCGAGTTCGGCCTGAAGGATATCTACTACACCTATCAAGAGGGCGAGGGCGGGATCGCCGACGCGCTCAAGCTATGCGAGCACTTCGCCGAAGGTCAGCGGATCGTCGTCATCCTGGGCGACAACATCGTCGAGGACGACATCACCCCCTACGTCCGCCGCTTCGAAGAGCAAGACTCCGGCGCCCGTATCCTGCTCAAAGAGGTCGCCGATCCGTCGCGCTTCGGCGTCCCCGTCCTCGAGGGCGATCGCATCGTACGGATCGAGGAAAAGCCCGCCGACCCAAAGAGCCCGTATGCGGTGACGGGGATCTACATGTACGATCGCCGCGTCTTCGACTTCTGCCGGCGCCTCAAGCCCTCGGCGCGCGGCGAGCTCGAGATCACCGACGTGAACAACGCCTATATCAAAGAAGGCGACTTGTTCTACGACATCCTCGAAGGCTGGTGGACCGACGCAGGGACGTTCGAGAGCTTGCACCACGCCGCCAACCTCGTCGCCGCTCGGCAGCGCGTCCCGATCGAAGCCTGAGGCGTATCTACCGGTGATCGAACGGTCCGGCACGGCGCTGCGACCGCTGACGCGCGACGATCTGGCGATCGTCCGCGAGTGGCGAAATACGCCGAGGATCCGCTCGATGATGTTCACCGACCACCCGATCGGCCCCGACGAGCATGCGGCCTGGTTCGCCGCGATCACGCGCGACCCCAACCGCGAAGCGTTGATCTACGAAGATCGCGGACGTCCGGTCGGCTTCGTATCGATCGTCGGCATCGATCGGCGCAACGGAACCTGTACCTGGGGAATCTACGTGGGCGCCGACGACGCCGCACCGGGGAGCGGGAAGGCGTTGGCGTTCTGCGCGCTCGAGTATATTTTCGAGCGGCTCGAACTGCGCAAAGTCTACAGCGAGGTCTTCCCCTTTAATCAACGCGCCCTCGCCCTGTACCGCAGGTTCGGCTTCGAGCAGGAAGGACTCCTCAAGGAGCACGTCAGGCGGGGCGATCGCTACGCCGATGTGATCGTCATGAGCTGCTTTCGCGATCGCTGGCTTGCGCTGAAATCACGCCTGGAACACGAGACGTTCTCAGCGCCGCGCTAGCAGCGCCGCGACGCCTTCAACCGACGAGTTCCCAGCTCGTCGGCGTCCCGCGTTTGGCGTCGGCCCGGATCCTCTTCCCCAACAAGAAGGGATAGAACTTCGGCGGCAAGCCGTTGCCGGGGCGCACGATCCGCAGGTTGTCGGTGGTGAAGATCTCACCGGCGCGCATGTCGGCGGAGATATAGATCGAGCGCCGGAACTTCAGCGAAGGGACCTCCGAGGCGACCGGACCGTAGTGGACCTCGCCGCGCGCCTCCCAGGCCGCACGCGCCTCCCGCACGAGCAGCGCGAGTTCGTCGGGCTCGAGCGAGAACGCCGCATCGACGCCGCCGTCTCGACGCGCGAGCGTGAGGTGCTTCTCGATCACGCTCGCACCGAGCGCAACGGCCGCGACGGCGACACCGATGCCCAGCGTATGATCCGACAACCCGACTTCGAGCCCGAAAAGCTTGCGCAGGTGCGGGATCGTCAGGAGATTGCTGTTTGCAGGGGACGCCGGATACGTACTCGTGCACTTGAGGAGGACGATCTGCTCGCAGCCGGCGCCGCGCGCCCCCTGCACGCACTCGTCGAGCTCCGCGAGAGTCGCCATCCCAGTCGAGATGATCATCGGCCGTCCGCGCGAGGCGACCTTGCGGATCAGCGGGAGATCCGTCACCTCGAAGGACGCGATCTTGTAACCCGGGACGTCGAGGCTCTCCAGAAAATCGACGGCCGTTTCGTCGAACGGCGTGCTGAACGCGAGGAGCCCGCGCTCGCGGCAGCGGGCGAAGATCTCGGGGTGCCACTCCCAGGGAGTGTGCGCCTCTTCGTAAAGCTCGAACAGCTTCCGCCGGTTCCAGAGGCTCTGCGGATCGTCGATGACGAAATCGGGAGCATCGAGATCGAGCGTCATCGTCTCGGGGGTATAGGTCTGCAGCTTGACTGCGTCGGCGCCGGCCTCGGCGGCCGCGTCGACGAGCGCCAAGGCACGCTCGAGCGACCGGTTGTGATTCCCGGAGAGCTCCGCGATGATGAACGGCGGTTGATCCGGACCGATCGTCCGCGTCCCGAATCGCACGCTCGTCCCCGGAGTCGGTCTCATCGCGCCGCGTACCGGCGTTCGCCGGCTCCTGCGAGGGTCTCGATCAGTTCCTCGGAGCGCACCGCGTAGTCGGCGAACAGCGCCCGTCCCCGCGCCGCCATCGCGGCCAGCGCCGGCGGATCGTCGAGCGCCTTGCGAATCAGCCGTGCGAGCTGCATCTCATCCGTCCGATCGGCGGATCCGGGCGTCCACACTATCCCGCGACGGGCCAGCGTCCGCACGATCTCGGACTGATTCTCGGCGACCGCCAGCGCGATCGTCGGCAGCCCGAGGTAGGCACGCTCCCAGGTCGCGGTCCCGCCGGCGCCGATCGCCAGATCGGCGGCGACCATGAGCGGCGCCAACGAGCCGACGTCGTGATGGAAGCGGACCGGACAATCGAGCTCGACCAGCTCGTCGTCGACCGCCTGCACGGCCCAGCGACCGACGACGACGTCGACCGCGACGTCGCGTAGCCCGGCGAGGCGCAGCGCGCGCAGCGCTTTCTTCGTCTCCCCCGTCGGATCGGTCGCACCGAAGGCGATCAGGATCCGCCGCACCCGCCCGTCGCGGATCCGCAACGAGCGCCCCGCCTCGATGAACTCACGACGCAGCAACGCGTACGAAGCACCGAGAAAGCGTACCGTGCTCGGCGCCACCAAGCGCACGTACCGGTGTTCGAGGTCGTCGAACTCGTTCTGGTCGAGCAACACGTCGCAGTCGTGCGGGCGATCGGCCAGATCGTCGATCACCATGATCTTGCGGGCGTAGGGGCGCAGCGCGCGTTCCCAGCGCGCATCGATCCCGTAGTTGTCGACGATGAGCCAATCGAGCGGATGCGCAAGCCCCTCGATGAGCTCGCGCATCGCGCGGATCTCCGTCGGCAGATCGCTCCCGAGCCAAGGCTCACCCGTCCCCGAGGCGGGGAAGAGCCGCAGCGCGTACCCGCGCTCGCGGATGACGTCGGTGACCCGATCGCCGAAATCGTCGGCGACGAACGTGACCCCGACGCCGCGCGCCGACAAGCGCTCGGCCAGGACGAGGCAGCGCATCACGTGTCCGGCGCCGATCCGGCGCGAGCCGTTGACTCGAACGAGCGCGTTCATTTCAGGCGCCGGCATTCGAGCCTCCGCATTGCGAGGCGTAGGCCGGCTTTTGAACGACGTGCCTGTTGATCTCGACGAGCTCGGGCCGCTCGCGCAAAAGAGCCAGAACCGCATCGGTGTCCGGCGGCGCCGCCTCGTCGTCGGGAAGCGCCGCGAAGATCTCGCTCAAAAAACGATAGTCTTCCTCGGTGTCGAGCGTCCAGCGCAACGCGGAGAGGTCCTCTCCCGGACGCAGGCACTCGCGAATCGCGAACTCATCCCGATGCTCGTAGACGTACGGCGTTACGTGTTCCCGCTCGTACGCTCGGTTCGAAAGACGATCGAGTCGTTCCAAAACGGCCCGCGTCATGATCTCGGTATCCAAGCCCCGCGGGTACGTGCGGCGCATCGTGTTGCACATGAAATCGACCCGCTCGCCGCCGGCCCAGAGTGAACGAAATTGCCCGAGCATCGCGCCCAGGAGCGCGCCGTCGAAGAGCGGGCAATCCGCGGTTACGCGGACGACGATCTCCGCCTGCGCCAGCCGCGCCGCGCCGAGATACCGTCCGAGTACGTCGTCCTCGCTCCCGCGAAAGACCTCGGC